>Ga0310786_10001667_pt1 | contig 35623 bp, 5 predicted proteins | sample AusTroGonzalo_MG_FD_203881 | JGI IMG/M metagenome (GOLD analysis project Ga0310786, IMG submission 203881) | Bovine rumen microbial communities from tropical cattle in Woodstock, Queensland, Australia - Gonzalo_03 (v2) (version 2) | ecosystem: Host-associated > Mammals > Digestive system >... | reverse complement strand
ACCCCCACCGGCGGTACAATGAAATATTCACCTGATGACCCCAACATAGTCTATGTGCTTGAGGATACTGATGGCGACAGCATACCTGACACATGGAACCGCTACCCCATTGTATGGGAGGATGTTGACGGTGACGGACTCCTGGAGGCAGGCATAGACCGTGACGGAGACGGTGAGATAGACAACGTGGATGGCGAGAACATCACCCAGCAGGTTCCCGGTGGCGATCCCGATAAGGATCCGACTGACGGCAACCCCAACAACCCCGGCGGCAAGGATGTGATACTTGTACACTATGACAGCGACGGCGACGGAGATGTTGATGACGACGACGAGTGGATACAGATCCAGAAAGACCCCACCACAGGTGAAATATTCCCCAAGAAGGAGCAGGAGGACCGCACCATCCAGTTTACCGCCACAGTCTCCGAGTGGGAGCAGACATACTCATTGCCGCTATTGATGGAATGAAGAAAAATCCTTACATATAGGGTGTATCAGTTTTATAAAAACTGTCAGGACATTCAATGATGAAACAATGAGAATGCGCAGATTTCCAAATACAGGCAAGTATATGTTGGTGGTAGCCGCAGGGCTGCTGCTGGCAGGATGCTGCCGTAGCAACAAGGTAAGCATTTCTCAGGATGTGGATGACATACCCATCCTGCTGAGCGTGAAATCTACCGGAACCAAAGCCATCATTGATGAATCAGATGATTCCAACGCCAAGCAGAAGATGATCTGGTATAGTTTTGATGGCGGAGGATTCGGCGTACACGGCTACAAGACGGTAAACACCCAGAGCCCGTTCCATCTGTTTGACAACACCCGTGTTTACCCTGCGGTCAGCAAACCGAACAACCTGGACGAAGTTGACGACGCCAACACCCCGTGGACATACAGTCCGCTCCGATTCTGGGACCTCACGGCCAGCTACCAGTTCCTGGCTTACTGGCCCATCCTGCCTGCTTACAATGCAAACAACTCTTCTGTCTTGTCGGTTTCAGCCCCCGACTACCCCGCAACCGTGGATGCAGAGATACTTACCATCCACAACGTGCCCAACTGGCAGCCGGTGAACGGCTCAGAGAAAGACCTCATGACTGCTGCCGAGGGAGGCCGCTTCAGCCCCGATTTCTACACCGGCGTTGTTCCGCTGCACTTTAAGCACATGCTGTCACAACTGGTTATAAAGGCATATTACATTGGTGTTGACTATGATAAGAACGACGGCCCCGGCGTAAAGATAAAAGACATCATATTGGGTAAATCAGCCAACAACGATAAGGTTTTGGGTGATGGCTCCACAGACATGAGACAGGCATATTCAGATAACACAGCGTCACCCGCAACAGGAGAAGGCGTAAACGGAATTGACATGGCAGACTCATATACTCTGTTATCAAGTGACAAGCTATCAGATGACGATATACGCGTCAACTACAAAGACGAAGCTGATGACGACACTTCCGTCAACCCCTCTCTTGTGGGCAAATGGCTGTTTATTCCGCATAAGTGGCAGGATCTGACCATTTCAGTAAACCGCAAGTTCGGAAACAAAAATACCGCATATTCAGAACCTGTCCCGGTGACATTGGGTACACAACATGACAGTTACCGGACTCTGCCGGGCAAGATATATGTGTTGACACTGATGTTTGACACATCAGACGGAGGTCTGACAGTAGCATCAGTCGATGTCCAAAACTGGACGGAACAAAAAGTTACGAGAGAAGTTTACAATTGGTAGAAATTAAATACATAGTATTTAAATTTGGAAATTTAAATTATATTTGCTATTTTTGTAAAACATGACAGTTAAAAAGAATACATTGGTTTGGATGGCTTTGGCCGTGATGACGATAGCATCATGCAGGGACTACGAGGAGGACCGCATGAAAGCTACCGTTACGCTCTCTCCCGCCATAGCCAGCTGTGTAGAGACTGTCATTAATACCCGCGCTACCGTAACTGTAAATGAAACCCCCACCGGAACTACATATCAGGATGATGAAACTCTGAACGGCCTGTCAAAAGGCGTAACCATCAGAGTATTCTCAACTCCCACACAGTCAGGACAACTTGGTCAAGCTAATCAGTTTACCGGATCATTCAGATACAGCAACGGCAGGTGGCACTCATCAGCCATGGCTACAAGCGGATTGGATTACAACCTGTACGCCATCTCTCCCGCAACACTTCCTGGCGCTTCAAGCCAGATTTTCAGTTGGGGTATCATAAACAACGCATTTGACCAGACAAAAGCAGACCTCTCATTTGAAAACATCAACATAATCACTGACACAGATCCCATGGCTAATATTGCCGCCGCAGGCAAGCACACCATGATAGTGAACGACGTTGAAAAACAGGTGGATGAAGAGGCACATGACAATGTCCCTGCCGTAACATCCACGCTTGTAGCTCCCACTCTCACCAAGAGAAACTACAGCATAGGCAACGTGATAATGCCCGGCGATAATGATCAAGTCAATGCCTATAAGGTATGGATTGCAATGGATCACCTTTATGCCAAAGCAACGATGTACTTTGCCGTAGATGCCAAGTACAACAGTGTACGCACCATCCGAATAAAAGATGCCAAGATCGTGTTGAACAAGACCTCCAGCTCATATAATGGCAACCATAAATATTCATACTACAAGAGTGAATTTGAACTGGACAACACTGAGAACGGACAGTTCGGCAGCGGCAACAACACCAATAACATTGAGATAGACCTGATACGTGGTCGTACGGCAACTGAGAACCGTCTCACAAACGAAGATTATGTCACTCTGACATCACCCACCGGTGAGCCCAACAGCTACGATGGGTATAAGGAGTTTGCATGGTTCTGTTTCCTACCGATATCATGCATACCTCAAAGCAAACAGGAAGACTACCCAGAAGCCAAACTTGTGGTAAATTACGATGTCTATGACAATGACAATCACCCGGTAAGGCTCAACCAGACAACTGAAAACCGGTTTGCGTTAGACAACTTCTACCGAGACGACTATGTTTACCGAACCCCACAACCGGGAGATCATTTCAAAATAAAGGTTATGGTCAAACCATCTTATCTGTATGTACTTACAGATGATGACGCCAAGATGGATCTTTTAATTCAAATTCAATAGAAAGGACAAGAACAATGAAGATATTTAGCCATATACACAAGTCATTACCCTTCAGCCTTAAGCTGTGGGGATTACTGCTTATTTTTACTATGGGTGCTTTCGCGTACGCGCAGGCGCAGATAACCATTGGCGGTAATGTATATGGCGGCGGTGACATGGGTGACGTAAGCGGCAACACCCAAGTTCAGGTGCTGTCTGGCAACATAGGCACTGAAGATATAAACAACCCCGGCGGCAGCGTATTCGGCGGCGCCCGTGTGGCAAACGTAAAAGGCAGCACACTGGTTAACATTGACGGAGAACACGCTACAGACTACATAATCATCAACCGTGTTTACGGCGGTAATGACATATCAGGCACCATTGGCTCATATCAGGCTATAGGTGAGACAGAAAAATTCACAGCATTGACCACTGGTAGTACTCCATTGCTGAGTAATGTTGGAACCAGTGATGGAAAGGATAACGTTGATGCTTCATGGAACGCATTCGTGCACATCTCTGACGGAGGCCCAGACAAGCGTATATACATTGGCCAGCTGTTTGGCGGCGGCAACGGTGAATATGACCTTGTACAATCTCAACCGGACCAGAATGGTAAAGTTACTCACAGCATTTTCAAACGGGGACACACTGAAGGAGACAAGGCTATAGTCACAAGGGTTACAGATGAGGGTGTTAAAGCTTTCCAAGAACCGGAGTTGGACAAAACTTACATTGACATTCAGGGCGGATCAATTGTTTACGCATACGGCGGCGGCAACAATGCCACAGTAAAAGACCAGACGATTATCCACGTTGCTAATCCCAGTCAAGTGGTAAACTCCATCACTCAAGGTCAGAAAGAACTGCTGAACCCAGCCCGTTTCAAGGCCATGGGTATCAACACCGGATTCTCCAAGCCTAGCAGCGATGCATTCCAGATAGGCAGTCTATTTGGCGGAAACAACCTGGCTGCAATGGACATCCGCCCCACCTGGAACCTGAGGAGCGGCAAGGTACGTAACATTTACAGCGGCGGAAACCGCGGTGACATGACACATGTTGAAGGCCTGCTGCTTGAAATACCCACAGGATCAACAATCGTTGTGGACAACCTCTTTGGCGGTTGCCGTATGGCCGATGTCAATCCGCTCCAACCCGGCACTAATACACCGGCTGATCCGTCAGACATCCAGCTCACAGAGAAAAACCCGGACGGCACTGATAAATATGATTTTGCAGGCGGTCTGTCAGCCCGCGTAAGGATAAGCGGCGGTTCTGTAAACAACGTCTATGGCGGCAATGACATAACAGGTCATGTAGCAGGCGGCAATGCTGTTGACATCTACCACAGCATACGTGGTAACGTTTATGGCGGCGGCAACGGCTCATACCCCTACACAGATGTAAGCAGTTTTAAGAATGACGATGTGTATGGCGACGTGTATTACGGAGACACATTTGATCAAACTGATGAGGAACAGATAGAAGCAAACTCCCTAGAGGCTCTTAATGATTTCCGTCCTGATGCCGAGCAGGTTATGATTCGTCTTAAGGGAACTGAATCTGAACACACTTACATAGACGGCTCTGTATTCCTGGGAGGAAACAGTGCTACCATAAGAACAACCAAATCAGATCCCATAGTCCAGCTCAAGATAGGTTCATACGTTTTTGCCCATAACGTTTTCCTGGGCAATAACGGTGAAGATATGATTACCTACAATGAGAAGGACAAAGATAAGAATGGCAATGACAGCCCAGGAGAGATAGAAGGCGTACTCAGAACCATGTATAGTAGAGATTTCAGTTCTATAGACCTGACTAACGATAATTCCTTTACCGCCTACATGGATGGTGCCGCCATGGACCTCATCCCCACCCTGACATTCTTTGATGACTATGTTGACTACAGTTCATACATCGGCTCATTCTTCTGCGGAGGTAATGTTGGAAGCATGACCTATTCAGGTCAAAACACCATGGTATTTGATGCCCCGATCATGATTTCAAGCAAGATTGTGGGCGGATGCAACAACGCAATTGTACCACAAACTGATTTCAACGCTTACTATGATGGTGGTATAATGGGTAGTGAAAGTGAGCAGATATCATACCTGGATGAATCAGGCAACATAAAGGACCGTCTGGTGCTGAACTTCAACGCCACCAAGATTGAGCCCAGGCGCTGGAAGATGACCACCGGCAACAACCCGGAATACGTTCTTGACACCAACGGCAACCGACAGATAGAGTGGAACACTGTAATTTGGGATAATGATAAACATGATTTTGTACAAACAGATAACACGACAGTAGCCAATGACACGAAACGCCGTATTGCAGACGGAAACATCTACGGAGGATGTTATCAGAGCGGTCATGTAAACGGCAACGTAGTCATAAACATAAACAGTGACATTATCAATAGGGATGAGGTTTTTGCCCAAACCACTACCGGCAATAACGGTAACGTTTCCATTTCAGGCCAGCGTAATTCAGGCGTGATACTTGACGAGCAGAGCTTTGACATAAACATTGTGGCATTGTCCGCATTCGGTGCGGGATATGGCGAGAAAACAGAGATTTGGGGAAGCACCACTATCAATCTTAACAAGGGTTACGTGATGCAGGCATACGGCGGAGGTCATCAGGGCGTTGTGGGCAAGGGCGAAATACAATACACTAATGACCAAGCCGTCATTTATGAATTGGATGAGAATAATAACTCTACAGGTTACCCTGAAAAAGAATATGAGTTTGATGCTAAGTTCAGCACCACTATTAACCTGAACGCCACCTCTGCTGTATATGATGAAGACTCACCTGCTCTTGCAGAGGCTGAGTATCTGTACGGAGGCGGTAATGAGGGCAATGTATGCGGTAACTCATATGTATATTTGGGCAACGGCCGCATATATGACACATTTGGCGGAGCCAGTAATGCTGATATCCTGGGACATGCGGAGACATTCATAGGCCGCAACAGCAGCGGTCAGACCGGGTTCCCTTATATTAGGGATATAGTTTACGGAGGTAATGACTTTGGCGGCACCATTTCAGGCAGTTTTGAGGATGACTATGACTTTACCAAGCGCGTTCGTGACTACGCTAATGACAAAACCATAATACACGGTTATGATGCAACTGCTGCAGCAACAAGCACCTACGCTCCTGAGGTTCTGAAGGCCGGCGCATACGTGGAATACCTCCAGGGACGTGTTGATACCATATTCGGCGGAAGTTACGGCAACTATGATTACTCTAAGACTGACCTGTATGGCACTGATGCCAATATGCCGTATGTTAAGAGCGCTTTTGTAAACATGCGTCCTCAAAAGAACACCAATAGTGAAGTCAGTGCAATATTCGGAGCCGGAACCGGTTTCAGCCGCAACCGTTTAGGGGATCAGTCCCAAGACCGCAGCTATGTACTGATTGACATAGCCGATGATATAGACAACTTCAGGCTTATGCAGGTGTACGGGGCCGGCAGCTACAACGGACTGGGAATGAAACCTACATTTGCAGAAACTGTTGATGCTAATTATGACCGTGACAACGTCTCTGCAATAGTAGATCTGGTACGTGGCAAGATAGGCTCAGCTTACGGCGGCAGTTACAATGAAGGTGTAACAAGACGTACAGTGGTTAATATTCCTCAAGGCTCAACGATAAATGTAGGCAGCATATTTGGAGGAGCCTACGGAACACATCCACTGCTTCCGTGCGATGTTTATGAATCAAACGTTAACTGGCGCAGTTCTGATGCACTCCTTGTAGCAAGTGAGACTGCCCCCATGTTCTATGGTGCTATCTACGGAGGTAACAACAGTTTCAGACAGACTGTATTCAGTCATATAAACATATCTGCCCCGGTTAACCAGAATCATTATAAATACGGAAACACTACCGGTTATGTTTACGGAGCCGGTGAGGGAAAAAATACATGGGCACGTTACACTGAAGTAAATCTGGAGAGTGGTGCCATTGTATATGAGGCTTACGGCGGCGGACACAACGGTCAGGTAATTAATGCCAGAACTGTTGAAACATATATGCAGAGTAACATGAACGACCATCAGGCTGAACTCACCCAGATTGAATCAGATAACACCAAATGGGCAGACATATGGAATTCTGCATGGAAACTGGGAGGCACCGGCTACGATGTTGAAAACAGTACCAACACAAGCCTTCTTGTACCGGCTGCATATCTGGTGAGAGAGGCCGAGATGGATGAACGTGATAATATTGATCCGGGACGAAAGAACAGATATAACACAAATGTAATAGTAAAAGAAGGCGCTGTCGTAAACAACTACCTATACGGAGGCGGTTATGGTCAGGATGCCGTTGTATCAGGTTCCACATATGTTGCCCTGCTGGGCGGTGTGGTAAATAAAGATATTTACGCAGCCGGCACAAGCGGTCCTGTATCGGACCTGTATGGCCAGGGCTTTATCGCCAGCGCAAATGTATACATAGAAGGTGGTACAGTACGTAACGTCTATGGTGGCGGATGGCGCGGTAGTGTAGGACATGCCGATTACAGAGATGGCGATGTAATATATAATGACGGCAAGACCATAGTAAAAGAACAAATTCCTGACTATTATAAGAACGGAGCATATACCGACCGTCTTGGAGAGACTCATGTGGTTATAGGCAAGAAGGATGATGGCAGCACTACTCTGACACATGCTAGCGGACTCCCCTCTATCAGACGTAACGTTTATGGCGGTGGTGAGGGCGGCGCAGTATATGGAACCGCATACCTGACCATAAACAACGGTTACATAGGCTATCAATACAAGAACACAGGCACAGCCCAGAGTCCTATATATGAGTATGCAGAAGAACTTGATGATGTTGACCCGGGTGATAATCTGCTTGCCAAGCATGGAGGTAACGCATTTGGTGGCGGTTACGTGGCAAACAGTTATGTTGATAATACATTTGTCAGGATGTATGGCGGCACCATTCGCGGCAGTCTGTTTGGCGGCGGTGAGATAGCTCCCATAGGGCGTGGTACCGTAAAGGCTGACGCTACAAATGTTGACTGGCAAATTACAAATGGTGACGGTAACAAGGCCAAAATATACAAGGCAGGTAAGACACACATAGAGATGTATAACGGTCATGTTATACGCAATGTATTTGGCGGCGGTCGCGGATATGACAACTGGCGCGGTGAAGGCTGGATGGATCCTGTGGAGTTAGTGACCATGGACCGCAGCTCAAAGGGTTACGTATTCGGACAGACTGAAGTTTGTATCTACGGCGGTGAGATAGGTACTGATGAAGGCGTAGCTCTGGGTGACGGTAACGTATTTGGCGGCGGCGATGAAGGTTATGTCTATAGTGCATACATGGACAACGGCCAACTGCGCATAGGCCAAAAGGACGGTAAACGTTATGACGGACTTTATGAAGGTTATTACTATCAGTCAAACGGTACAGATTACCTTACAGTCAATGTGGGTACTACAGAAAATCCCAAGATAGAAAGAGTATTCACTGAGGATTGCAAGGTTCTGGTAGAGCCCTGGCTCCAGGTTAAGAATACAGCTATCACATATGACAATAAGGATTATGCTGTAGGCGACTATGTTCCTACTGCATATCTGAATACCCTCAAAGCAAAAAGCGGAGACAACTGGCCTGCAGGATGGGATAATGTAGATGTAGGAAAGAGTGTGACAGAGAATAATGAAACCGTATTTAAGGAGCGTGGAGTAATTATTCACAATGCGGTGTTTGCCGGCGGTAACATAGCATCGGGAAGCAACTCCATGCATGCCAATGAAACCACAGTATTCGGTAATGCCACTGCCTCTATCCATGATGTCTATAACCGCGACTTCATAACTATAGGTACCGGTCATACCGGCGGTCTGTATGGTGACGGTAACCTTACCTTTGTTGACGGCTACCGTGAGTTGAACATTACCAACTACGGCTCTGACAAGTTCCACCTTGCTACGGAACTTACCACAGCGAACTATAAACTGCTGCCTGCCCGTGAAAAGGCTTACTATGAGTTGAAGTATAAAGCCAGGGTTCAACTTACAGACAACGAACAGACCACATATTCAGCCGGTTCAACATTACCGGAGGATGAAATTATTGCCCTGTTTGCCGGAACTGACAAGATCGGAACTGACGGTAAGCCCAGTTCAACCTATTGGGAGGAGAATGGCGTTGTTTCCACCTATGCCGGCCGTATAATGAACACTATTCAGAGAGCTGATTTCTGTGGTGTATTCGGCAGCCGCATGGTAATGAAAGGTGCCCAGGACCGTGTTGCTGAGACTGCCGATTACCATAACTACACCATCAACCGTGTGCGTGAGGTATCACTTAACAAGATTAACAGTCCGGCGGGAGATACTGACGCTGACAACGTACTTCACGGCAACTATTTTGGAATCTACAATACTGTAAACTACTTAGGTTCTCTGACCAGTGATGTTGATTTCAACACCATACGTACCACTTCTGCAAATACCTCTAACAATTCCCAACTTGCAGAAGACGGAAAAACATTCTATGAATGGAAAGAGGCGCACAAGGATGACCGCACACGTAACAACGGTAACTGCCATAACCAACTGGCATTGGCATCAGGCGTTTATCTGGAACTGATCTCTGAAAAGAGCGCCGGCGATGGTCTCAATGAGAAAGACTGGGGCCTTATAACCGGTGTAGTGGAACTTGACCTTATCAACGTTCAGACCGGTATAGGCGGCGGATTTGTCTATGCCAAGAACGAGCACGGAGTACGCAGCGGAACAGGTCATACGAACACCACATTGACAGCCCTTAATGAAAATGCTGTCACCAAATGGGACTTTGATTATTCTAAGTCTGATAAAAAGGAATGGCAGACATCAGGAAACTTCATACACTCATCACAAACCATTATTGATGACTGCTACAATGAGGGCGGCAATCTTGCAATGCCAGCCCACTACTGGTTCGTAAGCGGACAGGTCTATGTATATGACCAGTACATATCAGCATATACCGGTTCACCTAACGCTTACAGTGAGACCGTTAAGATACCTATCACCATAAATGCGGCATCAAACGGAAAAATGACACTGGTTGATATACAGCCCAACCGTTACGCTTACTATTCATCATATACAGATGAAACAACCAACAATAAACTGAGTGGCAATCAGAAACTCGTTATAAATGATGTTACTTACCAACTGAACACCCCCATAAGCTATTGGGACTGGTACAAACTGCCCGCATCAGAAAAGAAGCTGTTTGTTGAGGATACTTATATTACCTTAGAAGATTGCAAGGTAGGCGATACTCCATACGCAGCCGGAAGCGTACTGCTGGAATCTGAGTACAAAACACTGAAAGCAGCTGTCAACAACACGACTGCCCCGTCTGCATTCCTGCAGAAGAAAGTGGTTGACAATGTAGTTACATACGTTACTCCTGAGGATGAGGACTTTACATTTGACTACGTATTCCGCTCATCAAATAACCTGAGTCACGAGAACGGTTACATACTGACCTATGATGTAACCAATCCTGGCGTTTGGGATCAGTGGTACACCCAGGTGGTCAACAATCCAGATCGCGTCAAGAACCAGACTGGCGGTAGCGGTTTTGAAGACGGTCCTACTTATCATCCTACCGTGAGCGGTCTTTACGGTCAGAAGCATTATGCCGTAAGTAACATCATTCCTAAGCAGACCTATATTGATTATGAAGGATATGATGCCAACGGTGATAACGATTATGAAGATGAAGGTGACATAAAGGGTCTGAGACAATTACATGCCAACGATATTCCTACAACCGGCCAGGCCACATTTGTACCGGCTTATCTGGTTACTGATGAATACAGCAATGATAACGTCCACTACTATCCAGGTGCTGCTATAGGTGAAAGCATAAGCGGCTATACAGCACCGGCATATGTCTGCACCGCAACCATACAGCTCTCTGCAACAGAGTTCATCTATGTAAATGAGATGATGACTGAGGCCAAGAAGACTGATTATTATAACAGGTTCAACAAGGCCGGAGCAACTACTACAGAATTAAAGATTGCCGAGGATATTAATAATCTGATTGTTCCCGCTTACTACTGTTCTGTAGAAGGTGACTATGCGGGTAGCTATTATAGTACAGGTATGAACTACCGCGGCTTGGAAGCATGGAGTTCAATGTCTGAGACAGACCGCAAGAAATTTGATTTTAACTATGATGCTCTTGACCTGCTTATAGATTCCCAGTTCGGCGGAACCTCAAGCAAGAAGTATCAGTATGATGGTAATCCTGATTTTGACCTGGCAAATGCAACTGAAGCCCAGAAGCAGGCCATGATTTACTCACTGGCTACACCTATTGACTATACGGCTACTTATAACGGTACATCTGATGAAACATCTCATAACGGCATTACGTTAACAAACAACGCAAATTATAGCCGTATTGAATATGAGAAACTGCCGAATGAGCAGCGTCACTATGCAGCAATTACAGTCAAGGCCGGAGAGACCACCTACTATGTCGTAAACAATGACTTCATCCATGTGGAGACTCCATACGCAACCGGAACAACTGTAAGCTATGCTGATTATCAGAAACTGACTTCTGCGGAACAGGCTAATATCACCACCCTCACCTTTGAGAGTTCTTCAGAAGACAGGATTTTCTATTACTGCCGCGAGAGATATCAGGTAAATGAGAAGGGTGAAGGCGTTGTTCCTACTGCATTAGCCATTTCAGGAGCATCAGATGGTGGTACAGAAACAATTGAAGGTAAGACTTGGGTTAAGGTAGGTACAATAATAGCAGCAGAAGATCAGACCATAGGTGAAACAACTACCGTAGGTTATAGCAGTCTGCCCAACTACCAGAAGAACTTTACCATACACGGAGTATCACCGTTGGAGACCAGCACACTCTATGTGAGCCGTAATTCTGACATCAATGACCTCTCAACAGAGAAAGTCATCACAGTAGTTTACAGGTATGACTATGAGGAGAGCGATGCGTCCGGATTGCATATCACACCTGTCAGTGAGCGTCATGTAGTGAACATTCACATCACATTCAAGAGTGGTGTACCTATTATTGATGATATCAGCACACCTGATATTGTCATACCTGGTACAAGTATGGTATTGAGAGAGCCCAGTTACACAACCGGTGCTTATATTGTACTTGAAAGCGGTTGGGAACTGTTTGAGGAGCCAAAATATGCTGAGAACCATACTAACGGCATCCAGTACACACCTGTAACAGATCCGCTCTACTGGTATCAAGATGGTTACTACCTGGCATTCTACACCAAGACTTACCTGGGTAAGACCTACTCCAACCATGTTCCTATCAGCGTGGCCAACTATCATGACCTCAAGAAGGTTTTGGATGATAAGAAACACCATCTGTACGTGGATTATGACCGCAAGAAGTTGAACCGTAACAGTAAGATTTACATCAATGACTACAGTGAATATAACAAGGACGGACTTGATCTGCTCAAGGACTTCTTTGATCTGAGCCTGCTCAACAGCAATAGCACCAGTGTAACATTTGACCAGGAAACCGGTCTAATATCATCAGGTAACCTGACCGGTCATGCACTGTTGAACACTGATGTCAGGACAATAACCCTTGATGACGGTAAGGAAACCACAAGAGGTGTCAAGTACGCCAAGAACCTTGAGTTCATATTGCGTACAAATATTGATCATGTAAATTCTGACGGTACTCCTGCCGCATGGACATCAATTGCAAGCGGAACAGGAGAGAATGATCCATGTTTCAAGGGCACATTGCATGGTGACGGCTATACCATAAGCGGACTTACCGGTTCACTGTTTGGTAAGTTGTGCGGTGATGTCTATAACCTGGGCGTAACCGGTACGTTTACCGGTGCCGGTATAGCAGAGACCGGCGGCGGTTATGTGGAGAGCTGCTGGGTTCTGAGTGATGCCACTACCCCGCCCGCACAGAAGGTCAATGCAGTATTCGGCAATCCTTCACGCGGCAGTGACATCCAGTTAGTAAACAGCTACTACTCTGTTAAGAACAACGCTCTCTACAACAGCACAACCGCTGACGGCATTACAACATCAGGCGGAGACAGAGGATATGCAAGTGCTATGTCTGAAGAGTCATTCTATAATGGTGAGTTAGCATATAACCTGAACAGCTTCTACCTGAACAAACGTTACTATGACGCTAAGGGGCAGAACACAGGCAATGATTACAAATATCTGGATAACAATACTCTCCAGACCGGCTATTATCCCAATCCTATAGATGCACGATATGGTGATGTGGGATATGTAGAGGAACGCTACGCTGACGGTGATTACCGTTACGCTGACGGCAGCATACCCGCAAGCAAGGATAAACGTGAGAAAGTAATAACCGTAACCACAAACAATACAGAGACAGAAAAGACCGTCTGGGCTCCTGTATGGCCTGATGATTACATCTACTTTGGCCAGAAGCTTACATACGGTTATGATGTAATGAACCCGCATCAGGATCTGCCATCACACTATGACGGCTCTACCAACCGCGTATATCGTGCTCCGGCATACTTTGGTGACAGCAAGATTAGTACTGTACACTTCAATCCTGATGCTGTAATGGCTGCAACATCAAAGACCGATGCCACCCGTAAGGCTTATGAGGGTATGACCGCATTTGACCTGACCGGAAAGAATGATGTAACAGGCACCGCATCTGACTACGAGCAGGGTCTGAACAGCAAGAAGTTCTACGGCCCGCTGCTTGACTACAGCGGTCTAACCAGCCTGCGTACTGACGGTCAGACCCAGAACCTGCTGGCATATGTAAATGATGCTGATGCTGACGCTGACACCAAGACTGTAATTGAGAACTACTTCAAGGAGCCTGATTACTTCATGTATGCAAAGCAGATTGTAAACGAGACACCCACTAACTATGACAATGAGTACCGCAACATACTCCCTGTATCAACTGAGGATATTCGCAATATACACGGACATATGGTAGTCAAGAATGCATCAGGTAATTATGTCACCACGGGTGACCACTTCCTGGTGGATTATGAGGACTTCAACGCTCCTATTGAGTACACCATGGGTGCAGATCAGGTAATGTGGTACCAGCGTCTGCCTGAGGTATTTGTTGAGAATGCCGGCACAGGTTGGGAAAGCATCAGCCTGCCGTTCACCGCTAAGTTTGTTACCACCAACCAGAAGGGCTGGATAACACACTTCTATGAGGGTAGCAAGATTGGTCATGAGTACTGGCTGCGTACACCCGATGTCATTAAGACAGAGACTGTACAGAGCAACAACACTGAAACCACAATACACAAGCTGATGTTCAAGTCATTGAGCAAAGCATCGGCTGATGACATATCGGCCGGCAATGGCGCCAACATCTATTATGATAATGACTTCCTGTGGAAGCACTACTACAGCAACCAGAACCGCAAGGATAAGAACGATGATGATTATCAGGTATATTACAAGGATCCTGTAACATATAACAATTATCCGTTCGCTGTGGCTGCAAACCCGTACCTGATAGGATTCCCGGGAGAAAAGTATTATGAGTTTGATATGAGCGGTGTATTTGAGGCCAAGAATACAGCCACAAGCGCACCAACCAAGATAGATGCACAGACCATTACGTTTGTATCGGCAGAGGGCATAAGCATATCCAAGTCTGATGAGGACTATAATACGCAGATAGGTATTGAAAATGACACTTACCTGTTCAAGCCCACATACCAGAAACAAACTGGCCTGACAGGCTTGACCACATGGCTCTTAGACGCTACGGGTACCAAGTTTGAGAATGATGCCGACAACGACAATGTTACTACTGTTCCGTTCCGCGCATACATAACCAAGCGTACACAAAGCGGCCAGCAGGCACAGAGGCGTTCAGGCAGTGGCACCAAGGCAATGGCCAGCACGCTCTACATAGGCTATGCCGGCGATCAGGATCAGCTTGAGGAACGCGCAGCTGAGGGCGGTCTGATTATCTACGGCCAGGATATGAACATCTGCATAGAGAGCCATCTGGAGTATGAGACCAAGGTAACCGTCCACACCGTGGCCGGCAATCTGCTCAAGCAGTTCACCATCCAGCCCGGCACCAAGGTTCAGATACCTGTAAACAACCGCGGAGTTTACATGGTGAACCACAAGAAGGTGGCAGTAACGAAATAGTAATAGAGGATTGTATATAAGGAGAGAAAGAATATGTGTCTGAGAGAAAGAGCTGAAAGCAAGAATATAGACAATAAAGAGATTGTAGCAATGAATATTATACGCAATAACAATATATCAGGCAGTTCACGTACCGCACGCCACGCCCTGCGCGTGGCTGCAGCTATGCTTACGCTGCTTCTCTGCGGATCTTTCAATGTCGTGTGGGGACAAACAACGATATCATCCCTGAGTGACATTACAGATCCCGAAGGTTCATATACGCTTGCCAGCACATTCTCTACTACAGGAGATAGAGCATCAACAGCCGAGGGTGTAATTGGTAGTTCTGGCAACCCATTCAAAGGAACCATTGACGGTCAATTGGTAACTATCACCGGCACTTGGAACAAACCACTTTTTGATTATGTTGAGGATGCCACTATTAAGAATGTAATTATCGGCAGTGCTACGATAAACATTACTACTGCAAATACTAATGTAGGCGCGATAGCTGCTAATGCTAAAGGTGAAACTCGCATCTACAATTGTGGTATTTTAGCTGGTAACGTAAGTGGCACACAATATGTGGGTGGACTTGTGGGGTGTCTTTATGACAAAGAAGCAAACAAAGGTTCACGTGTTATCAACTGTTTCAGTTACGCAAATGTGAGTGGTGGTACTGAAGTCGCAGGTATTGTAGGATATAACAATTATGCATCAACATCGGGTGACATCCGTACGATGGTGATGAACTGCATGTTCTACGGAGATGTTTCTGGCAACAGTAAAGTATCACCGGTATATGGCGGTAAAAACATAAACAATTTGAATAATGGAAAAACAGATGGAACAAGTGGCTTGAATACTTTCAATTACTATTCATACGAAAAAGCTATTACCTTTAGAGGATATCCTGAGAACACTAATAGTGTAAATAATAAAAACTACAACTGTGCTCTGGCTGTTGAGGATAAATATCTGAACCGTTTTGAGTTCTACCGCCTGCTGTTGAACAGTAACAAGAAGTTAGCAGCTTACTATGCTACCGGCTCCACCGATAATGCTGATCAGAAGATGGCGAAGTGGGTATTAGAGACGGCTGATAGGACTATCTCCAATCCCAAACCCTACCCTATACTAAAGGCACAGGATTACTATCCTTCCATCATCAATCCTGATATCGCAAATGCGCCAGATAGTACTGCCATCGGTCGCAACAAAGGAGGAAAGTTGGGAAAAACATTATCTGTAAAAATTCAAAACTCCACAAGCGGCGGACAGACCGCACCATCAGGAGCCAACATCAATACTACCATCGCACTTACCCGCACTGATAAGGACTTTGACCGTTTCAACTTCAACTACGATAAGGTGCAGTTGCCCTACTATAATGATTATGGCACCGGCAACTACACAGAGTACCGCGTGGTGACAGGCTGGAAGATTGTAGCGATGGAAACGCCTGCTGGCTATGATGACCCCTACGAACAGACAAACTATGATTATACTAAGGTCTATAATAATAGTAGTGATGTATCATATTTTGATTATCCCAACTACAATTTCGCCGACCGCAAAAGTATCAACAAGGACCTTTACACCATCAGTGGCCGTGTTTTCTCACAGGGTGCATATTTTGATGTCCCCTACGGCGTAACCTCTATCACCATTGAGCCCTATTGGGGCAAAGCAATCTACCTCTCTGACCAGTATTACGATGTGACTTATAAAGGGGATTATGGTTCCAAGACAAATGTGACCGCTATGGGCATCCAAGTCGTAACGAGTGGCACGCGTACAGATTTTCATGGTCAAAGGATAGAAACATCCATCACTGATGCCCGAGACTATATTGGTAATAATAGTCCCAATGGACTCGGCGGTTTTGGTTCAACTGTCTACGACAATGCCATTGTGTTGGTGGGTAATTTCCATCAAGATGCCGTTCCCAACAATGTAAGTTCCAAACCCTACACTTTGATGTCGGTGGACGAAGACAACGATCATGAGCCGGACTACAGCCTCATTTACCATCACAACGGCAAAAAAGGAATAGCACCTATCCGTTTCGATTTCCTCAATGTCATCGGTACAGCGCAGGCACAGAAGCCTAACGGCGCAAGTAATATTTTCAATATAGCCATCCTCCACCCCAAAGGTTGGTTCGAAGTCACCAATACCTCACTGATGTATTTCTGCCAGTTGGAATATCAAGATCAAGTTGACAATAACAACATGTCAGAACATTCCCCACTTATCCTCCAAGGGGGTGTAATCGAACAACTGGTGTCGGCAAACAAAAATACCTACAACGGCCGTACCATCTATATCCATGTGGGTGGCAATGTGTGGTTCAAGGAGTTCAACATAGGTATACATGGTGATGGTAACGCTGCTACTGCCCACGTACCGGTTTCGGTGACGGGCGGCGATTATGATTCTTTTTACCTTACGGGCATCTACAATCCGAATGCATTAGTAAAGACCGACAATGCTGAGTGCTACATCAGCGGCGGACATTTTGGTGAGGCGGCGGGAGCCGGACAGGAACAGATCAACGGCAATGTCCGTTGGCAAATATACAATGCCGATATTGACAACTTCTTTGGTGGCGGTATTAACGACAACAAACCCATCACAGGGACTGTAACCACAGATATCTACAACAGCCATGTGGAAACTTTCTGCGGCGGCCCCAAATTTGGCAACATGCAGTCGAATAAAAATGTCACCACCAACGCTGTGGGATGCGAGTTCGGCACTTTCTTTGGTGCCGGTTACGGCGGCAACTCCTACTCAAGAGTGAAGTTTGCGGATGCAACAACTGTAAAGTGGTCCGACTGGGATGACAATTATGTTAACGACCGTGGCAGATACTTTGATGGCGCTACCACTAACGCCGCTACATACGGAAAGAAAGGAAAAGGTGTAGCCACAGACTTCGATTACGAATTCTTTGTATGGAGTAGTGGTCCGACTGGAGGACGCTTTTATGTAAAGTATGTCACCTTCTCACTAGCGCAGTGCAATGATGTCAGTTCTACACTGACAGGATGCACCGTTACCGGAAACTTCTATGGCGGTGGTAGTCTGGGTAAGGTTAGCGGCAAGGCAACATCCGTGCTTGATGGGTGTACCGTTAATGGTAATGTATTCGGCGGTGGCTATTCTGCTACCAAACCGACCATTGAGGTGAGGAATGCCGGATTTACGACGAATCCGAACTACAATAAGAATTCCGGTCTTTTTGAACCGGCTACATTATCCGGCACAACAACTTTTACGTGGAAAAACGTATCGGAAGCACCCGCCAATTATTTAAAATTGAATAATGATGGGACTATAAAAGACAATACTAACGGCATTGACCCGACGAATCATTACGTCTATACTAATCAAGACCTGAATACTCTTGGTCAGGTTAACGAGACCGACCTGACCATCAAGGGTAACACTAAGGTCTGCGGTCAGATATTCGATAATGATGGAAATGTCACCGAAACAACCGGTGGTGTGTTCGGTGGCGGTGATATGTCGGACGTAAACAACAACACCCTAGTAAAGATTGAGGCAACCCATTCTGATGGAGTCTTGAACGTCTTTGGCGGTGGAAACACTGCTGATGTTGAGGGCTCCACAGAAGTGAAGATGACTGGTGGTAAAGTAACCAAAGATATCTTTGGTGGCGGTAAGGGTGCTACTACGCAGGTAGGAGTTACAACTACCGTTATTTTTGGAAAAGAAGGCGAGACTCCGGGCACATACGAAGGCACGGGCATCGTGAATGGTAATATCTATGGCGGTTCCGCTTTTGGTACTGTCAACGAGGCTGTTGTCAACCTATTAAAGGGTACAATGACTCCCTCAACTACTGACGGCACGACGGGTAATGTATTTGGCGGTGGTATGGGTGAGTATGATGCTGAACACCCGACAGAGAAAAATGCTATCGTCACTACAAAGGCTACCGTTAACCAGTATGGCATCACTGTGCCCTACGGTCTCTTTGGCGGTGGTAACACCCATGCCACCGTGGCGAATACGGAGGTTAATCTATATAGCGGAACGATAGGTACAGCTTTTGCATCTGCACCGGCCACTCTGCCCGATGTAGTGTTCGGTGGCGGCCTGGGTGCACAGACAAGTGTGACAGGTACGACAACGGTTGAACTCAAGACTTCAGGTACAACATCAATCTACGGCAATGTCTATGGCGGTTCAAAGAACGGCAGCGTATCAGCCGTTAACGTCAACCTGCTGGGCGGCACCATTTGGGGTAATGCCTTTGGTGGCGGCTATCAGACTGCCGCAGGAAAGACGGCAGCCACTGACGTCACTGTAACCATTGACGGCACTAAGTTTGACAGGACTTACAATGGAACGGCCCAGATTTTTGGAGCCAACAACCTGCAGGGTACACCCACCGGACATGTAAAGGTTTGGGTGAAGAGGACAGTAGGCAATGATAAGCCAATAGTAGATGGAGAGAGCAATCCTATTGGCCGTGATCATAGGCCTTACACAGGTACCACTTACGATTTGGCAGCCGTATATGGTGGTGGAAATCAGGCAGACTATGTCCCGACAGATGATGCGGCTTATGCCGAGGTGTTGATTGAGGGTTGTAATGAAACCAGTATCCAGTATGTGTATGGCGGTGGTAATGCTGCTGCCGTGCCTGCTACTGATGTGACCATCCTGGGCTCATATATCATTGATTACGTGTTTGGCGGCGGTAACGGTGCCGGTGCGGGTAACCCGGGTGCCAATGTAGGTATCTATAAGTTGAACAACGTTGATACAAACTACGGTAGCGGTAAGGCTGTAACCAAACTGGTGGGTGGTTATATCAAGAATGTATTTGGTGGCAGTAACACCAAGGGTAACGTGCGTGGTGGCACATTGATGACTATGCCGGAGCCCGACGATTATACCGGACACGACTGCTGCTCCACCCGTGACATCAAGGAGATTTACGGTGCCGGTAATAAGGCTGAACAGGATGGTGCTGTGACAATGATCCTGGGTTGCGTCGATAACATGGAAAATGTCTATGGCGGTGCCAAGGATGCCCATGTGAAAGGTGGCGTGGACCTGGTTGTAACCAGCGGACATTTCAGCGGAGTCTTTGGCGGAAATGACACCTCCGGTTCAATACAAGGCCCCATCACCGTTACTATTGAAGAAACGGGTTGTGAACCTCTGACTATTGACAATCTGTACCTGGGTGGCAACCTGGCCCCCTACTCCGTTTACGGCTATAAGGATGTTTCAGGTACTTTGGAAGCAAGAACCCAAGCTGAGTATGAAACACTAATAGCAGGCAAGACGGAAGAAGAAATTGCAGCATTAGGCTTGCCTTATGCAGACCCCGTGCTGAACGTAGTTTCATGCACCAGCATCGGCAATGTGTTCGGTGGCGGCTACGGTTCTACGGCTACCATGTATGGCAATCCTACGGTGAACATCAATATGATTCCCGGTGCGTATGCCGCACAAATAGACCGCGATAACGATGGCAACGCCGACAATAATGCCAACACTATCGGTGCTATAGGCAATGTCTATGGTGGTGGTAATGAAGCCGGTGTTGTTGGCGAAACCCATGTGAATATCTGTACAGCAGAAACCGCTGCAGTACAGTCTAGCATGGGCGCACCCTTTACAGGCACACCACAGGCTGTTAAGCCAGCCTATATCACTGGCGACGTGTTCGGAGCAGGTAAGGGTAAGAGTGATGATGTGGAAAGTGCTATGGTAACAGGCAATACCAATATCGTGATGGGTGGCGGTTCCGTGGCAAAGAGCGTCTATGGTGGCGGTGAGTTGTCACAGGTTACAGGCAATACCAATATCACCGTTCGCGGTGGCTCCATCGGTGACATAACTGGTGTTAATGCCGGTGAAACATATGGTAATGTATATGGCGGAGGTAAGGGTAACACAACCAACGTACGTGCCGGACTTGTCAAGGGCAATACCAACATTACTATTGAGGAAGCCATCGCTGACGAAGACTATCATACAGCACATCCGGAAACTGCTGTTGGTACAGTTTTGAGCTCACCCTCCATCTACCATAACATTTATGGTGGCGGTGCACACGGTTCAGTGGGTAACTATACCTATGCCACTGATGATGCCGGTGCAGCCATCAACGGTTACACTGATGGTGGTACGACCAATATCACCATAACCGGCGGTACCATTGGTATCAATGGTCATAACAATGGTATGGTCTTCGGTGCGTCACGTGGTGATATCGATGCCCCGAATACCATCTACGACAATGTAGCCTGGGTATATAATACCAACGTGGTGATTGGCACAACAGGCCAAGGCACAGTTACAACCACCCCATCAATCAAGGGTTCTGTCTATGGAGGCGGTGAGAACGGACATACCTATCATGATGCTTCGGTAACTATACATAGCGGTATGGTGGGTATTACTGATACATCCATCGACGGCGGTGCTGCTTACGAATATCGCGGTAATGTTTATGGCGGAGGCTGTGGTACGGACAAATATTATTCTGATCCATCAGAAATACTAAACCCACATGATGGAAACGGTAACACCTACAATCCCATTGCTGGTATCGTAAGCGGTAACGCTACGGTACTCATTGACGGCGGACATGTGGTACGCGATGTCTATGGCGCAGGTTCCATGGGTTCTGTAACGGGCACTTCATCTGTCACCATCGCCGGTTCTGCCGTTATTGGTGCAGAAGGCAGTGGCGGAGGTTACGTCTTTGCCGCAGCACGCGGTGATGCTACTGAGCCCACCATGGCAACCGTGGGCAGTTCTGCCCTGACCGTCAATGGCGGAACCGTATGGGGTGATGCCTACGGCGGTGGCCAGAACGGTTATGTTAATGGCGCTGTAACTGTCACCCTGAATAGCGGAACATTGAAGCAGGATGTTTATGGCGGCGGTGCCCTGGCGCAGACCAATACGAGTTATGCAGCAGGCAGCGCTCCTGCAAATACATATGTGACCAACGTAACCCTGGCAGGTGCCGCCATCAATGGTAACCTCTATGGAGGCGGTCTGGGTAATTCTGATATTGCAGCCAATGTAAACGGCCCTGTAACGGTGACTGTAACCAGCGGTACGGCAGCCAATGTGTTTGGTTGTAATAACATCAATGGCGCACCACAAAGTACAGTGGTTGTGAACATCCAAGGGACCAATAACCCAACTGCTAACATACCGTTACCTATACGTAATGTGTATGGCGGCGGCAATCAGGCAGCATACACTTATACAGATGAAAGCCATCCTCTGCAAGTAAATATCTCTGGCGGTACCATGGGCAATGTATTTGGTGGCGGACTTAGTGCCGATGTGGCTGGAAGTATAGAAGTCAAGGTAAGTGGTGGTACTGTTGACGAAGATGTATATGGCGGTGGTGCACTTGCCAATACAAATACTGCGAACTGGACCAGTGAAAGAGCAACTGAATATACTGAGGTTACAGGTCTCACGGTCGGAGAGACTTCTGTTGGCGGTTATTATACAAAATCCGGTTCAGTCTATACTCTAGTTACAACAGGAACGGCCGCTTCTGGAACGACGTATTACAGAAAAAAGGTATCAGGTACGTGGGCAACCGGTATGAACGATGTTACTGAGGGTACAAAATATAAGACCAATGTCATCTTGACGGGTGGACTCATAGGTAATGCATACGGTGGAGGTCTGGGAAGACTTTACAAAGCTGCCTCTGGTACGGAACCCGAAATAACCGCCGTTGAGGCAATGGTCTATGGTGACGTAAAGGTAACGGTCAATGACCCTGCTGCTATTGGAAGCGCCACTGGTGTTGCATTTACCCAAGGGACAGATAAGGTAACGTATGGAGTGGGTGATAATAGAAAAGAATACATCATCCCTCTCACCGGTCGTGTCTTTGGATGTAATAATCAGAATGGTACCCCGACAGGTAATGTTAAGGTTGAAGTTTACTCTACAAGACAGATTGATGCTAACAACCAAATCATTGCAGGACATGGTTCCCTAGACAGAAAATATCCTTATGAGATGCAGGCCGTCTATGGAGGAGGAAACCTGTCTGACTATCTACCCGCAGATGGAAAAGGCTCATCTGTATATATTGAAGGATGCGATGAAACAAGTATAGAGAAAGTATATGGTGGCGGAAACTCTGCCTCTGTACCTGCTACTGATGTCACCATTCATAGCTGCTATGATATAGGTTATGCTTTTGGCGGTGGAAACGGTGGTGATTTAATCAAAAAGAATGGCGTATGGATTGAGAATGAAGGCGCCATTGTCATTGGCCTGGCCAAAATGACTCCTAAGGGCGGAAAGATTGGTCAGGTATTTGGCGGTAGTGACGCAAAGGGAGTTTGTGGCAGCACTACGGTAGATCTGACAAAACAAAGCGAATCGGGCTGTTCATTGGTTTTGACCAGAATCTATGGAGCAGGAAATGAAGCGGATGTTGCTACTGATGTCAATATGATTATCTCTGGTTGTACTTCTGGTGCCCAATCAATTGGAGACCAATCAGTAAATACACAAATAGAGTATGTTTATGGAGGTTCTTACAATGCTCATATCGCCGGCAATGTGAATTTGACTATCTCCTCAGGCATTTTTAAGTATGTGTATGGCGGTAATGACAGAACTGGCAGTATCAGTGGCAATATTACTGTCAACATTGAAGAGAGAGACGATTGTAACCCCATCATCATTGAAAGTCTTTTGGGTGGCGGCAATGAAGCACCCTATCCTGGAACCCAAAGGGATGGCACAGAAATTACAACACCCGGCAAAATAACTGTAAACGTCAAATCAGCCACTTACATAGGTGAAGTCTATGGCGGAAGTTTCAAGGCCGACGTGAATGGAGACACTGAGGTAAATATCAATATGACGAAAGGCCGCTGGGCTGGTGCAGAGGCTCCGACTGGTTACTCTGATTTGCCTAATGTGCATAACGGCTCCATTGATGACGCTGTCGGTGTTATTGGTTCTATCTATGGTGGAGGTAACCAAGGCGTAGTCAGAGGCAAATCAACGGTCAACATTGGAACATCAACCACAGTTCCAGTCATAGATCAAGTCACTTACGATGGCGAAGGAAAGATTACAAATATAACATACACCAATGCTACTGTACTTGGTGCCCACATAACAGGTGACGTCTTTGGCGGCGGTAACCTGGCTGACGTAAGAGGTAATACTGCTGTCAACATCTGCGCCACAGAGGAGACTGCGGGGGTGTGGAAAGCCGTTGCAGAAGGAGCTGAGCATGTCACTATAGGTGGTAATGTATACGGAGGCGGCAAGGGTATTGATGACAATTTCTTCTGCGACAAAGGCATGGTAGGTATAGCTAACCAAAATGACGGAACCCATGCAAACGATGACCTTGGTACGCATGTCCGCATCGGTAACGGTACGGTTGACGGTAGTGTCTATGGCGGTGGTAAAGTAGGCCGCGTTGAATACCACTCAGTGGTAACAATCGGACTCACACCTCAAACAGGAGTGACAAGTGCACCTGAAATTAAGGGCAATGTATTCGGTGGAGGAAAGGGTGTTGAGACCCATGGATACGCAGCATTGTTACGTGGTAATACAACAGTCATCGTACAAGAAAATGCCAAGGTAAGGAATAGCGTTTATGGCGGTGGTGAAATCTCTACCATTGGTAGATTCTGGATTAAGAATGTAAACAATAAAGATACTAATGGTAATCTTCTTACTGAGGCACCACCTGAAGATTTACCAGATGGTATGCCATATAAACTGAGAGATGGTGGAAAATGTACTGTCAGTATCTTAGGCAATGCAGAAATCGGTCCAGCAACTACCATGACGATGCCAACGTTCGAAGGAAATGTCTTCGGTGCCGGAAAGGGATTCCTGCCAAAGGTTTATGACTATTCAGCAGACGATGATGACCATCGTCCAAAACGTGTAGCGGTTAATGGAGATGATTATTTTGTAAGCGAAGCCGCATACATGGTGTTTATTGAGACGCAGGCTCTTGCCGATGAGACCTATGTTACTATCGACGGGAACGCCTTCGTCAAAGGTTCTGTCTATGGCGGTAGCGAAAATGGCCGTGTGCTGAATGACACCCATGTCAACATTGCTGGCGGTCAGATTGGATGGGGACAGAATGCAACAGGAGATGGAGGTCGTCACGCAGCTACTGTGTGGGAAGCTAATTATACTCATTCTGATGATAATACTAGTTTGGAATGTCCTAGCTGGGATTATAAATCACCATTTGCACCATATGATCCATTTGCAGTATATGTAAACGGTACTTACAAGTACGATTACTCTACTACATATTCAGTCATTAAACCAGAAGATCAGCGAGAAAATTCAGATGGTGGTATGCCGACTGGCTCAGATGGTCACACGTTCTATGGTAATGTCTTTGGAGGTGGTTCAGGTAAGGATCCGTATGCTCCAGGCAGATGGCACCGTAAAGCCGGTGCTGTAGGTGGTAACACATACGTCAACATCACAGGTGGTCATATCCTGACCTCTGTCTATGGTGGTAACGAGCATACCGATGTGGGTACATACGCAGCGGACAATTTAACACCTAGATCAGGTGGTAAGTGTACCGTCAACATGACAGGTGGTACTCTCGGTGTACCTCGTACATTGAAGCAGATAGCAGCTCACCCCGTAACCTGTTACCTCTTTGGTGCAGGTAAAGGAGACCAGCGTATCTTCTTCAACACCTGGACGAATGTCATTGAAACTGAAGTGAACATCTCGGGCAATGCACGTCTCTATGGTTCTACATTTGGTGGAGGTGAGGATGGACACGTCATTAACGATGCTAAGACGAATATCGGTGGCACCGTAAAGATAGACCTTAATGACGACGGTGACACAGACGATTCTGGTGAGACATTTACAGCCCAAAGCAATCTGAAGATTGGAACCTGGGGTACTTCATACGTGGATGGTAATGTGTTCGGCGGCGGTCGTGGATTCAGTGGTGAGGCATTGACAGCCGGTACCGTTGGTGGCAATGTGACGGTTAACATCCAGGGCGGAACCATGCTTGGCTCTGTCTATGGTGGTGGACGTCTGGCATCAGTTGGTACCTACTTCACTGACCCGAACCATGAACTATATGGTCAGTTCCAAGAAGATGAAACCGGTCAGAATCCGAAGACCTACGGGCACGTTACAGTTACAATCAGCGGTGGTACCATCGGTAATGCATCTCCTGTTGCTGACTCCGATTACTCTAAGGAAAAATACAGCGGAAACGTATTCGGTGGTTCAATGGGACGTATCACGCTCATCGATAATACTATCAACCCAGTATGGCCAGAATTGGCTCAGGTAAAAAACACATCAATTAGCATCAGCGGTGCATCCACCAGCATTAGACGAAATGTATATGGTGGTGGAGAATTCGGTACAGTACGTGAGAATGCTACTATTTCTATCTCAAATGGTACCATTGGCGGCAACGTATTTGGTGGTGGCTACGGAAGTGAAAACCATACGAGCACTACTCCGATTACTGTTCATTGGAATGGCAGTGAATTAACATACGCTTATACGCCTATGCAATGGGCAGGTTCCATAGGTGGAAACACGCAAATCAATATCTCTGGCGGTACACTGAATAAGAATGTTTACGGTGGTGGTGAACTGGCATCAGTTGGTATCATTAACTATCTGGTTGATAAAGTCGACTCTGGGACAGGCGAGCCTTCAGAGCTGATAGTCAGTCACACCAAGGACAATGTCACTTCTTATTATAAATATCAGGATATCATTAAACATTCAAATACTAAAGCCGACGGTGCCCTTTATGACTTCGGTCTCAGTTGGCCATTCGAGTTTAAGTACATTCCGAATAAGCCAAATTCTGCCCTAGTAGGAGGTAAGACAACAGTAAATATAACTGGTGGCACCTTCATCACCACTGGCGAAACAGAAACAGGTTATATATTTGGTGGAGGTAAAGGTAAGGTTTGGTTTGGTGCTACAGAAACAACCCCCGAGGACATCACACAGCAACGCTATACGGAGGCCTTCTGCGCCAACGTGCGTGAGACGGAAGTCACTATTGGTAGCGGTGCTTCAATCAGAACGGTATATGGCGGTGGTGATGATGGTCACGTCTATGAGGATGCTAACGTTATCATCAACGGCGGTACGATTGCTCGCAGTGTATTCGGTGGTGGCAAGGGTACAAGTACCTATAAAGGGAATCTACTGTATATTGAAAAACCAGCAAATGTGACAGAAGATGAATATAGCGCCGACATCCACAGCTGGACAGCAGGTAAGGTGTATGGAAACACCTCTGTCACTATGAATAATGGTAAAGTAGGAAGGTTCGTCTTTGGAGGCGGTAACATGGCTTCTGTCGGCAAGGGTAATTACTCAGGTGGTGCTGATGACTACTCTACTGATGGCTATGGTGAACTGCCAACTGAAAATGGTAATCTGTGGACAAGTGAATTCAATCCTAATGAAGAAATAAGTGCAACAAACAAACCCGATTATGCATATTACTTCCTGAACAGTGGTAAGTCTGTTGTCACCATCCTTGGTGGTAGAGTAGGCCCTGAGTTGACTACACCAGTTGATAACACTAAAGTTGATAAATATATAGATGAAGATGGTATCCCATACGGTTCTGTGTTTGGCGGTAGCCGTGGTAAAGCAGCAGCAACCTGTACACTTTCACCTCGCTACAGGTATGTACCGGACACCTTCCTAGGCTATGTCAACAAAGCCGTTGTCAATATCGGCGGCACCAGTCAGAATGCTCTCTCTACAAACACGCCTATCATCGAAGGTTCTGTATATGGTGGCGGTCAGGATGGCCATGTGCGTAACAGTACTGAGGTGAGAATATTCAAAGGAAATATTTCTGGTCAGGGAGATTATGAAACTGCAGCTCGAAGCGGCCATGTCTTCGGTGCCGGTTCAGGTGTTGGAAAATATGATTCCGGAACAAAAGATGCCCAAAATAATCCAATTGAATATTGCAACAACTCTTCCGGCTCTGTCACATGTACAACATTGGTTGAGGTTAGCGGTAATCCAGCTACAACTATTATTGCCGGTAATATCTATGGCGGAGGTGCACTAGCCTCAGTAGGTCCTCCCTATACAGGTGTACAAAACGACAAGAATGGCAAGCCATACAATGAATACAATAACACTACTACGGATTATGATGAGACAACATCTCGTGCTCATGGTTCGATGTCTTTAACTAAGGTTGAGATTAAAGGTGGTAGCATCGGTGGTAGCGTCTATGGTGCCAGCCGTGGTCCAGCCTATTCGTTCCTCACAAGTACATTTAGTGGTGTTAATTCTGCAAACAACTCTGCAGCCAGCCAATATAACCCGACCAAGTATGCCACCACGATTTGGACTAAGGTGGACGTGACTGGCGGCACCATCGCAGGTAGTGTCTATGGCGGTGGTGAGATGGGGCAGGTAAAGGAGAGTACCGTGGTCAACCTGACAGGCGGCACCATTGCTCATGATGCATACGGTGGTGGTAAGGGAACTAAAAATGCTGTTTCCAGCTGGGACATCCCTGCAAACATAGGTGGCAACACTACTGTGGAACTGAACAAAGGTCAAGCTTCTACTGGCTGTACTTTGGAACGCATATTCGGCTGTAATGACCTGAACGGTACGCCTAAGGGTATCGTGACCGTGCATGTGTATGCTACGCAGCATAAAAACCAACAGGATATTGCAACAAAGTATGCCAAGTTCAAGAAATTGTCAGAATATACAATTACAAACTACTCGGACAATACTGATGCTGACGACCTCACGAAGCTTGCTACAACGGTAGGTGCTGACGTATCATCATACACAGCAGTCCTTAGCGGCAGTGGTACTGAAGATGAAAAGAAGAATGCTCTGGCCGGCATGATTGATGCTATTGCTGACAAGAAGTATGATGTGCAGGCTGTTTATGGCGGCGGTAACCTGGCTGAATACGAACCTACGGATGCCAGCTCCACAGATGTTTTCTTGAAACAGGCAGCACGTACTAATGTAATCATTGAAGGTTGTGATTATACCAGTATCAAGGAAGTGTATGGTGGAGGTAATGCCGCATCTGTACCGGCCACTTCACTTTCCATAAATAGTGCATATGAAATACACGAATCATATGGCGGTGGTAACGGTTATGACAACTACCAGTTTGACGGCAAATGGTATGAGAACCCTGGTGCTAACGTAGGATATCATAACTACTCTCACTATGTAATATCCGGTGAATCAGGCTATAACAGTACCACACACGGTTCCGGCACACAAGCTGATCCGTATAAGGCAATTGAGAACTCAGCCAGCGATGAGCCAACCTATCATAATGCCTCCAACAAGGAATATAGGCAATTATACTACCTGTACGGAGAAGGTGAAGCCAGAACTGACATCGTAGGCGGTCGCATCCACACTGTATATGGCGGTAGTAACCAAAAAGGTAATATCAGTGAGTTGGCATTGTCTCTATATGATACCTCAATAGGGTGTTCTGTAATTACTGATGAAACGTACGGAGGCAGTAAGAATGCACCTATTGACGGTGCAACCAACCTATCCATGAATTGTGTGGATTATACGGATGTATTATATGGTGCCTCTAAGGCTGCCGATGTAAACAGTGATGTGACACTGACTATAACAAATGGTCATTACGGAAAAATATTCGGCGGCAACAATGAAAGCGGAAAAATCAATGGTGCCATTACAATCAATATTCAGGAGAGCGGTTGTAAGCCAATCGTCATTGGCAGCCTGTATGGAGGCGGTTATCTGGCCGATTATTCTATTTATGGCTACGATAATAATAATAATAATATACGTACCAAAACACAGTATGAGAATGCCGTAGCATCTGCACTGTCTGGACATGAAAATGATTCAGAAAATGCTAAAAATGAGATCTTGATTGCCAATAATCTCTATGGCTACCCCAAAAACAATCCGCGTATCAATATCATCTCTGCCACAAAGATTGACACCATATATGGTGGCGGTTTCAAGGCACTTATGGTGGGCAATCCGTACATCAATGTTAATATGGAACAAGGTGTCGTAAAAGCCAAATATGTACAAGATGCGCCAAGTGATTTTACAGAAGACACTCACACAAAAGATGATGGTCATGGTGGATACACCTATACTGTTACAGGCTATGCCGATAATAATGATGCCGTACTTGCCATAGGTACTATAGGCAACTTATTCGGTGGCGGTAATATGGCAAACATTGATGGTGATACGCATGTGGAAATTGGCACAGGTAAGTGGATAACTGCATGGGATAATGATGGAAGCCCAGTCTATACGGTTCCAACTGAGAATAGTCGTAATGCAGCTACCATCACCGGCGACGTATTCGGAGGCGGTAATAACGCCGATATTACCGGCAACACCTTCATTGACATTGCCAACGGACTCATCATGCATAACGTATATGGTGGTGGTAAACAAGGTTCTGTAGGCACTATTGATGAGACAAAGACGGTTGAGCATAGAACTCAAGAGGATGGTACATCAAACGCCAATCTTAAATACTCATACTACGACTTTGGACTGAGTTGGCCTGTCAAGTTGGAATATGTAACAGGCACAGGCGACACCCACGTCAACATAACCGGAGGACGTATAGGTACATCAGGTGATGACAACGGTGATGTATTCGGAGGTGGTATGGGTAGCATCTCAATCAAATGGAATGATGTAATGAATTCTTCTGAGTGGGAAAGTATTTCTGGTAGTGATGAAAACCAGAAAGTCATGAACTACATGAACGAGTATCGTTATAAGGAAGCCTACCAGACCAATGTAAACAATACTTATGTCACCATTACCATACCCGAACCTGACATGACAAAGATGACTATTCAGTCTGTATGGGATACTGATGATGGTAAATATAAGAACAAGTACATATATGATGCCACTTATACAAAAGTGAACGATGATACGCACGGATCATTCACCACTATCGGTACATCCCCAGGTATCATGGGTTCGGTATATGGCGGTTCACAGGATGGCCATGTAATTGGTAACACTAACCTCACCTTGAACAGCGGTCTGATAGGTCATGCTCTATATGGTGGAGGTAAGGGTAAAGGCCGTTACCAGGGCAGACTGTATGATATAAATGAAACCACCCTGCTGACCTTTAAGAATTATGGTGACTACAACGACATGATAGACACTAAGAATCAGGACCTCCCAGAAGCAGATAAGTATGATAAATATGTAGAAAAAGACGGATTGCTGGGTGAAAAGATATACAGCCTGACTGCAGGTAAGGTATATGGAAACACAAATATCATCATGAACGGCGGTCTGGTAATGAGAAGCATATTTGGTGGTGGTAACCTGGGATCCATTGGTAAAGGCAACTATTCTGGTGGAGCAGATGATTATGCACTTGTAGGATTTGGCGAGATGCCGCCAACTTCAGAGGACCTCTATCTTTGGACTAATTCGGATACACCCGGTACGTTTGCAAACTACTTCAAGAACAGTGGTAAAGCCAGTGTAACCATAACTGACGGTACTGTAGGTTTCATCCCTGGCAGCAGCATTAGTAAACCAGAGGGTATGACTCAGGCCCAAGTCAGCAAGCTGGCCATTAAAGATGACCTGCCTACCGGAAACGTATTTGGTGGATGTCGCGGTATGTCTGCACCTAATGGTAATGTATCACCACGTTTCCAATATATACCGGAATTCTTCTTGGGATATGTAAATGAAACAGAAGTGACCATAGGAGACGCCACTCATTCTCCCAGAATCTATGGTTCAGTATATGGAGGTGGACAGGACGGTCACGTACGTCGTGATGCAAAAGTTACAATCAACAATGCTACTATAGGTGTCGAATACAATTCAACCAATATTGCTCTGCTGGGTGACCAAACTACAACTGAGAACGCTCACTGGACAAGCCGAGGCAATGTCTTTGGTGCAGGTTCCGGTATAGGTTTATATGAGATGTGGAGTAAGGATAAAAACACAGGAGAGTACAGTTATGTTAAAGGATATAACTACTCATCCGGTTCTGTAACCCGTAAGACAACAGTTGATATCAAAGGAAACACTACCATCTATAACAATGTTTACGGTGGAGGTGCAATAGCCAGTGTAGGTCCACCCCCACTAGGAGATGGTGGTGACAACAGCAAGATAACTCATGATACATATAATACAGAAGTTATCATTTCAGATAATGCACAGATTGGTACTGCATCTACAAGCAGCTATGGAGGAAATGTCTTCGGTGCAAGCAAGGGAAGCACGACTCTCTATTCGGAGAATCAACGCGGATTGTTCGCCACAGACACCTACACAAAAGCTAAAATCAATGGCGGTACAACTCATGGCAATGTGTTCGGTGGTGGTCAGATTGGTAATGTCAAGTATGACACTAAGGTTGAAGTTTCAGGTACCATTTCTACAACCAAGATCAACAACGACGTATTTGGTGGCGGTGATCAGGCAGATGTCCTGGGTAACACCTCCGTCACAATCACCGGCGGTCATATTCTCCACAACGTATATGGTGGCGGCAAGATGGGCTCTGTTGGTACAGCTACTATGACATTACATAATCAACCTGCAGCTGATGACCATTCCCTTTACCAGTTTGGCCTAAGCTGGCCTGTTGAATTCAATTATTCAGAAAACACAGGTAAGGCTACAGTCTCTATCAGCGGTAACACGAGATTGGGTACCAATGGCGATGACAACGGTGATGTATTTGGCGGCGGTAAAGGAGACATCACAGTCAACTGGACCGAACTGATGAATGACCAAACAAAGTGGAATAGTATAACAGGCACTACAGATGATGAAAAGATTATCAACTATCTTAAATCAGGACGCGCCTTTGATGAGGCCAAGATTGCCAATGTCAGAGAAACAGACGTTACAATCGACTTACCGTTTACTGGCGATATTGAGGATATCGTTAAACTTCAAAATGTCTGGGATAATGAAGGTGAATATAAAGACAAGTTGATTATTGCTGCAGTATACAACAAAAATGGAACTGAAGGCAATAACGAATATGGAGATGATTATTATACAATAAGTGATATTCCTTGCATAACCGGTTCAGTTTATGGAGGAGCAGAAGACGGACACGTCAATGGCGACACTAAACTTACACTTGTTGACGGCATAGTTGGACATGCTCTCTATGGCGGAGGTAAGGGTAAGGGCCAGTATCAAGGCAGATTGTATGATATCAACAATGCTACTCCGCTCACAGTAAAAGACTATTCAACTTTCAACACCCACACAAACAATTATTATCTTACAGAAGATGGAATACTTGGCGAGAAGCTTTATAGTATTACAGCCGGTAAGGTTTATGGCAATACTTATGTGACAATGGAAGACGGATATGTACTGCGAAGCATATTCGGTGGTGGAAACCTGGGGTCCGTTGGTAAAGGTAACTATGCCGGTGGCCAGGATGACTATTCTGCTGACGGTTATGGAGAACGTCCTGATAATAATTCTTCAGACAATAAACAGGCTAACCTTTGGACAACAAGTGGTAGCAATGAGCCTACTACATTTGCTGATCATTTCATGAGTAGTGGTATAACAAACGTAGTTGTTGAAGGAGGCCAAGTAGGTTACATACTTCCCAGCATCCCAACAGGCTTTACACAAGCCCAGGCAGCCAAGACAGCTAAAAAGGATGACCTGCCTACAGGAAACGTATTTGGAGGCTGTCGTGGTCAAGCATCACCCACAGGTAGAGTATCACCCAGATACATGTACATTCCTAATTACTTCCTTGGATATGTAAACCAGTCAATTGTTACCATAGGTAAAGATGATAGCGGTCCTACTATCCTGGGTTCTGTCTATGGCGGAGGTCAGGATGGACACGTGCGCCGTAGTACAGATGTTACTGTCAACAAAGCAACAATAGGAATTCAATATGTTGATGATGAAGGAGTTAAGCCTTACAACTACATATTTGGCGATAAAATAACTGATCTCCATTGGAGAGGCCGTGGAAATGTATTCGGCGCCGGTTCAGGAATTGGCACTTATGTCAAACAAGATGAATATGGTGCACCTATGAAAGATAACGAAAACAAAGAGATAAAAGATTACAATTTCTCTTCGGGTTCAGTTACGTGTAATACATCTGTCACTATCAATACGAACGCAGTAATTAACCAGAATGTATATGGTGGCGGTTCATTGGCGACCATCGGACCTCCTGACATGGGACAAGGTTTTGAGCAAAAAGAGCCACAAACTACTTTTGCAGACTCTAAGTCATCATCACGCACAAATGTGCTGATAGACGGTGGTACAATTGGACATGCCAATAGTTATGCAGCAGGCTACGGAGGTAATGTATACGGAGCTAGCCGTGGTAATATAGACAACTTGAATCTGGGTTCTGCTTACCTATTTGCCTCATCAATCTGGACCAATGTGCAGGCCAAGGACGGCCACATATTCGGTAACGTATTTGGTGGCGGTGAAAGTGGTGAAGTCAAGAAGGATACATATGTTGAGATAGGTGGTAAGGTTGTAGAGTCACAAGGTGGAGGCTCCGGTGCACCGCGCCGCGGAGCACCTGCAGTGCAGCCTGACGCAGCTGCTCCAGCCGGCAACGTCAACAGCGGCAACAGCAACACCAGCGTTCCGGCTAACGTAGCGACAGAGGCCCCTGACGCTCGCTCTATCCGCACCAACCGCGTAGCCCAGTAAGTAATCATGTAATACCGCAAAAAGCCCTACAAGGCCCCCAAAAGCAGTATTACCAACCCCAAATCAGCAGCGGCTCCAACAAACGTTGAAGCCGCTGCTATTTTGATATAACAAGAAAGATATGTATCAATTTATAATCATTTCATATCTTAGATCTAAAGCTTTCTTTACTTTCTCAAAGTATTCAGATACGGTCATATAACCTTTCTCTCTCAAATCAGTACTAATACTATTCTCATTTTTAATCATAGCATTAGAAACCGTAGGCTCCGGCACATATTGAATAGCCGGTTCACAAACAGATTGTTCTTTTGTTTTAATGTTCTTCATAAAAATATTTATTTGATTCTCAAAGATAATAAACAAAATTGATAGTACACAAAAAAAGAGCTTCAGACTCAAAGCCTGAAGCTCTCTCTAAAAACGGCAGCGACCTACTCTCCCACTTGCGCAGTACCATCGGCGTGAACGGGCTTAACTTCTCTGTTCGGAATGGGAAGAGGTGGAACCCCGCCA
>Ga0310786_10001666_pt1 | contig 35710 bp, 31 predicted proteins | sample AusTroGonzalo_MG_FD_203881 | JGI IMG/M metagenome (GOLD analysis project Ga0310786, IMG submission 203881) | Bovine rumen microbial communities from tropical cattle in Woodstock, Queensland, Australia - Gonzalo_03 (v2) (version 2) | ecosystem: Host-associated > Mammals > Digestive system >... | reverse complement strand
CGCGAATGTGCATCACGATACCGAGGGACAATGCCGAATAAAGGGTCACGTGCGGACGATTGAAGTAAGAAAAACGAATGTCGGGCAGGATTCCAAGTAGATGGTAAGACTGTGTACCCTCCAAATTGAAAGCGAGCGGGTCGTCTAACGTTTGCCGGATAGAAATATCGTCTTTGGTATAGCCGTAATTTATTGACGCCCCGATCCAAAACCACGGTAAAACACGGTAATGATATCCTACGGAAAACATTGGAAGTGTGGTTTTCGATTCTATGGAACATTCCGGTTGATCCCCAAAAAATTGATGCAGTTGCGGGGATTGCATGATGATATAACCAAAAGGATCGCTGACCTCCAGCTTGAACTCGTGATTATACATCTTGTTGTTGCCGTATTTCAAGGCGTAAGGTGCTGTTTCTGAACGGTGCTTTGATTTGCTAAACGTATGGATATAGGCTACTTGAGCGTAGAAGAAGTGGTTCCGGAGACTGAATTCTCCTTGTATGTCTTGGTATTCCTCTTCTGGCGGCGGCATGAGGTTGTCATAGGCATTGTATATGCGTTGGACGTAGCTGCCGATGGCAAATTCCCGGAGGGCGATGTTGTAACCGACATTCCAGCGGAGGAGATCGTTGTTGCGCAGACGGATATACATGCCCACACCTGCTAGAATATCAACGTTTAGGATGTCGCGGTCGATATAATTATAGTTGAGAATCAGCGGATTATCTTCGGACAATTGCTCAACGTAGTTTGAATAGTCGTACTCAGTTTCCATAGCGCTGTGATCGGGATTGTATCCGTAGATGAAAGTGTTCCAAGGCATACGTATGCGCACGCCTGCATCGACCAACGCCCAAGCTTTCGGGGAGATAGGGTAGTGGAACTCGAATTTGACTGGCATAGAAAGCCCTGTTCCATAAAGGTAATTGCGCTTGATCGTTTCCGGGTTGCCATCCTGCCATTCATACTTGAGCCGTAGTGCCCCTGTGGTGCCGTAGTTGAGCGCCGCTGACACCCCAAACCAGCGTGCGAAGTGCCAGGAAAACTCCAGCCCTGCGTGTCCGCCTACATACGGAACGCTCATCAAGCGGGGATCCTCGGTCAACTGAGCGGGCATTGTCAAGTCGAACTGCCCAATGTAACCGAGATGGAAGCCCTCAAACAGTTCCTCCAAAAAGAGCGATTCCTCTTGGCGCTTACGGGCGCTCTTTTTCTCCCGAAGTCCCTTTTGGTTGATGCTTTCCTGCTTGGGATAAGACAAATGTATTGTGTCATGTATATAAGTGGTGTCTCGGGTTATCAGCGTATCGTGCTCAATCACCGTTTCATAGATGTAGAGTGTGTCAGAACTTTGCGCGAAAAGTCCCGTTGCGGTCATCGCAACCATCATTAGAAGAAGTTTACGGAACATAGGTGGTGTCTTTAATGATGACGGTTTCGTTGATGACGACCGTGTCGCGCTGAACGATGGTCTTCTTAACGACGACAGGCTCCGGTGAGTTAGGAGTTAGGGGTTGGGAGTTGGGAGTTGGGGCGTCAGACGCGGGATGTGAGACGTTAGACGTTTGGCTGGTGACGTGAGACGTTTGATTGGTGGCGTTGGATAAAGATTTTACAGATGAGGGGGTGGAAAGACCTTCATTCCGAGGAGACGTTTCATGAAACGTCTCTACAGCGGTCACGGGCGTTTCCGTCGAAAGTGCAACCGTATCCTCGGTAATAATCGTCATCTCTGTTTTCGGTTCAGCCGGTTTCGGAGCCGCAGAATGCAGCAGGGCAATCATCACGAGGCAGCCCACCGCGAAGAAAATCGCACCCAGCAGAATCTCTTTGGTGTGGGAGCGCAGGAACACACCCGCGCCCGATTTCGAGGCGGCAGCGGCGGCGGCGAGATCCTCTTCCGACAGCGATTTCCGCGGTTCATGCGCCACGTCGGATATACCTTTCTCGAAAAGGCGGTCCAGGTCTGTTCTGCTCTTGTTCATATTATTGCTTTTTTACAAAGGTACTGCAATATCCATCGCATGCATCGTCGCACAAATGGAGCGCTTCTCCGTCTGCCCCGCTGTAGCTGATGACACCCCTTGGATCCATTAAGAAGCTGATTTTCCCATTGGTAGCCTTCGATATCTTCTCGATCTGTGCTATTGAAATGTGGAATCTGAAATTTGAATAGAAGGACTTATCTGCCCCGCCTTTGTTGATTAATGGTTCATCTTCAATGTAATCAATACTATACGTACCCGAAGTAACCTTTTTCCCATCTTTGTAGAAGGTGAATTGGCTGCCTTTAAAGACGAACTTGGCTTCGAAGCCTTCGCTCTCAGGTGTGTAGCACCAGCCGCCTATTCCGCCTGTGGTCGATTTCCATTGCCATGTGCCGGAGAGTTCTTGTTTTTCGGGTTTGTTGCAGGCGGTGGCCAGCAATGCCAGCAGAATCACTGCTATAAATTTCACTGTTTGTTTCATAATGCTATAATTTTTGGTATTACTCAATATTTTTGTCTGATGTCCGCACACCTACCGGAGTGCGAACCAACCGAATTTCTGCGTTTTCGCGTTTCATATTTCCGATGATTCCGTATTTCATTCGTTCCTACCGAGCCTTGCAGACCTAACGGCCTGCACCTTCCGCGCATCCAACAGCTTCATCTTCTCACCTTTTCATCGCCTCATCGCTTCATCGTAATGCTCATCGGTGATGGTGAACGTGAGCTTTCCGTAATAGGGCAGGTCATGAAAGACATGCCCAGTGTTTCGCTTCTCTTCGTAGATGTAGTTCGAAGATTGGAAATTGTAGGGGCTGATACCACCGGTCTCCCATGTATAATACGTCTTCTCGCACCAAAGTCCGTCATCATAGAAATTACCAAAGACCAGTGTCACTGAATCGCCATAAAAAGTCTTGAAATAGTTCACGCCCTCTTCGAAACTGGCACTGCCAATACCACCCAGCTGCCCAATGACGACTTCCTCATTAGGGGCAAGCGTGTAGGTTTCCCCTGCGGTGGCCGTTACGGTGTCATTAGTCTCCGGATGTAGAGGAATAATGGTGACATAGTGCGTTGATGCGTTACGGATGACCACGTCTTCCGTGTAGCCAGGGTCGCAGGCGGTGGCCAGCAATGCCAGTAAAATCACTGCTGCGAATATTATTGTTTGTTTCATAATGTTGTTGATTTTATTTATTTGTCTAATGTTAACTTTTGGAAATAGTCTCAAATCTCTATTTCCTCAGAAATATATGTGTAGGGCCTTCTGCCACTCCCACTTTTTCCCCTCGAATTACGAGCTTTTCTTTTTTTGACGGATCATCGTAGCGGATAATGTCGGCATGATACCAACCATGGAGATGAATTTTGTCATCAGTAGCCTCCTCTATTTTTTTGACTTGCAATCCAGTAAGGTTTAGCTTCAGTAAGAATTGCCTGTGATATGTGGCATCGCTTTTACTATTGAAGGAGTTGTCTTCATCTTGTTGAATTTGAAAGCTGCCCGATGTGATTTTTTCCCCATTTTTGTAGAGGGTGAAATTACCGCCAGTAAAGACTATCTCAACCTCAAAACCTGCGCTTTCTGAGGTGTGGGTTTCACCGAAACAGCCGCCAGCACTGCTGTAAGTCCAGCGCCAGGTACCGGCTAATTTTTCCTTTTCGGGTTTGTTGCATGCGGTGGCCAGCAATGCCAGCAGAATCACTGCTACGAATTTTGTTGCTCTTTTCATAATGTCATATTTTTGATGTTTCTAATTATCTAATATTTATTGGCTTTTGGCGTGAGTCTCAACTGCTAACTACTAACTCTCGTTTTCGCGCCAGTACTTTCAGCCGCTGTTGCAGTTCTGCCCGTGCGCGGGTGAGCAGCACTTTGGAGTTGGCGACCGAGATGCCGAGCGTTTCGGCGATTTTCGAGTGCGAGTAGTGCTCCACCGCATAGAGGTTGAAGACGGTTCGCTGTTTGACGGGCAGCTTCCCGATGGTCTCCAACAGCTCCTCCTGAGAGAACTCCGTCTGCGGAACGGCTTGCTCGTTGGACTCTTCCTCCACTTCCCGACCGTGCAGGTTCTCGTCCCACTCCACCATTTCCGGACAGTCGCGCAGGTGCATCAGTGCCTGGTTGATGGCGATTTTCTTCAGCCAGCCCTCAAAACTGCCGAAAGCATGGAAGGTACTGGCTTTCTCCATCGCGGCAAGGAACGCGTCCTGCGCCAAGTCCTCAGCGAGATCCCAGTCTGCGACATACCGGTAGCACGCGCCCACCATCTTCCCGATGTGCCGCCGATACTGCTCCGCCCAGAATGCTTCTTTCTTCATTCTTCCTTGCCTCTCTGTTATTAGGATGCAAAATTTTGAAAAGGTTACAAATTTGTCTGCCAGCTGTTGGCTGTTAGCCTTTGGTTTTGAATTATAATGTGTGTATGTGTCATATAATCAGGTGTTTGTTTAAGGTTTAAGGTTTATGGGGGTTAAAGGTTATTCGGAGAAATAGCCCATTTCAATTGTGAAGACTTTATCTTCGTAGAATTCGATAATCGTAGCTTCGTAAGGGTCTCCAATCCAAAGTCGGTCTAATGGAACAATGTATCTCACATCGTATGGCTTGTCCCAGTGTGCTTCGTTCAAATCCAACACTTGGAATGCTTCGTATAAATCCAATACTTGTTTCTTTGGCGTGCCGATGCGAATGCCTTTAGTCGTGACAAATGTTGTAGTAATCGATGAATCATCATCCGTAATTTTGATATATTCGACGCTGGATGGGGAGCCTATGGTGTCTGAGACCATCCATAATGTCAGTCCCAACGAGAAATAATCCCAATTCTGGTGATAGTTGCCGTCGGATTCCAAATACTGGAATTCACCCTCGAGATCCGGTATGCCCAGAGAATCGATCACCGTTTGCCCCGGAATGTTATACGTCAACCAATGATTCAACGTGTCCTGCACGAAAACGCTTTCTTTCTGTGCGTAACCACTAGTCAGTAAAAAACAGGTCATTACATATATGCACAATTTTTTCATAAGCCCAATTGAATACTAAGCAGAAACTGCTAACTACTAACTACTAACTGCTAACTATTAAAAGCCCGCGAACGGCATAAACAACGGCGGGAGCAACAGCAGGAATCCCAACACGATGAGCACCAATAGGAATTTCCAGATGAAGCGGAACCAGGTGGAGTAGGGAATGCGAGCGACACCCAACACGCCGATGAGCACGCCGGAAGTGGGCGTTATCATATTGGTGAAACCGTCGCCGAATTGGAAGGCGAGGACGGTGAACTGACGCGGAATCTCCATCAGGTCAGACCATTCCGCCATCATCGGGATGGTAAGCGCGGCCTTGGCGGAACCCGACGGGATAATCAGGTTCAACAGGTTCTGCATCACGTACATGGTGGCGGTGCTGCCGATCCGGCCGGCATTCTGCATGCCCTGCGCCACCGCGTAAAGGATGGTGTCGATGATGTGACCCTCTTCCAAAACGATGATGATGCCGCCCGCCAAACCGACGACAAGAGCAGCCACCAAAATGTCTTTACAACCCTCCAAGAAGCTGCGGAAAATCTTGTCGAACTTCATCCCGAAAGCGAAACCGGCAGAGATGCCCATCGCAAAAAAGAGTCCGGCAATCTCCATCACGTACCAGTCGTAGCCCAATACGCCCGTCACGAGAATCAGAATCGTGAAGAGCAGCAGCGTAAGAATCAGATGGTGAACGGATTTCCGTGTGGCGAAGAAGCCGATGAGGATGAACAACCCCGCCCAAATCGGGAAGAGCATCATCCTGCGACTGCCCAGTCCCACGGTAACATCCGTATAGGGCATCGTGATGGCGCAATACAGTAAAATAGCTGAGATACAGCCATATACCACCCAAGCGTTCCATTTGGATTTCACCATCTCCTGATGGGATTCAGAGACAGCGGCTTTCTCACGCCAGTAGTTGTCGATGTCGTAAGTGAGCGATTTTTCGGGGTGTTTCTTGATGTAGTTGGCGTATATCAGAGTGAAAACGATGGCAATGATGGTCAGGATAATCCAGCAGATGAGTCGGTAACCGATGCCCGAGAAGGTGGGCAGTCCGGAGAGCCCTTGTGCAATACCAATGGTGAAGGGGTTGAGCATCGCGCCCGCGAAACCCACGTGCGCGGCCACGTAGCACATCAGCACGCCCGTGATGGAGTCGTAGCCCATGGAAACGGCCAACGGCACGAAGACCACGATGAAAGCGATGGTCTCCTCGCTCATCCCGAAAACCGAGCCGAACAAACTGAACATCAGCATAATGGCGATAATCAGCAGGTTGTTGACCCCCACCTTTCGGAAGAGGGCGTGTTGCTGCATCCGCTGCGTTTTATCGAGAAAGAGCCAAATGCCGCGGTTGATAGCGTCGGTTTCGTTCATCACCCAGAAGGCCCCGCCAATCATCAGGATGAAAACGATGATGCCGGAGGTGCGTTCGAAGCCCTTGAAAAAGGCGGTGAAAACCTGCCAGGTCTGCGGTGCGGGATCCACGCGGTGATAGGAATCGGCAACCACCACGTTGCGCTCGTGCCCATCTACCATAACGGTCTGACGGTCAAACTCTCCGCCCGGCACAATCCAGGTGAGGACCGCGCACACGGCGATGATGGTGAATACGATGGTGAAGGTGTGGGGGATGTTGAATTTGGTACGCATTCTGTTGTTATAAGGTTTACACGATTATAGATTTACACATTTACTCGTTTAGAGGGCTGATGTTTTGAATATTTGTTTCAGGATTCATGATTCAAGTTTCAAATGGTGACTGAAACCTGAAACTTGAAACCTGAAACTTGAAACTTGAAACTTGAAACATCTTAATTACTATTTCAAATGTATCAACGCTGCTGCACCTAATACCGCCGCGTCGTTGGCTTGTAATTGTGACAGATAAATGGAGATTTTGTCTTTGTAGATGTAGAGCAGATTTTCAGCAAAGTAGCGACGTAAAGGATTCAGGAGCGCTTCGCCGGCGCGGGTGGGACCGCCCATGAGGAAGAAGGCCTCCGGGGAGCAGAACGAGGCGGCATTGGCCATACCGATGGCGAGCCAGTAGGCGGTGGTGTCGTAGGCTTTCCGTGCGAGCGGGTCGCCGGCAACCGCCATCTCGCCCACATCCTTGCAGGTGAGTTCAGCGCCCTTGAACGTATCAGGAAACTCACCTTTGGCGGCCTCTTCGCGATAAGTTTGGCAGATGCCGCGTGCAGAGGCGTACATCTCCAAACAGCCCTTGCGACCGCAGCTGCAGAGTCTGTCGCTCAGCGGGTTGACGATGGCGTGCCCCAACTCTCCGGCCATACAGCCGTGTCCGTGGATGAGGTGGCCGTCCACGAAGATGCCGCTGCCTACGCCAGTACCGAGGGTGATGGTCACGAAGTGCTGCATCAGCTTTGCGCCGCCGTAGATATGCTCGCCCAAAGCGGCAGCATCCGCGTCGTTGGAGAGTGTAACCGGCAGGTGCAGAGCGGTTTGGAGCATCCCGCAGAGGGGAATCTCCTGCTTCATCCGCAGATTGGCGGTGTTCGCCCCGATGCAGCCTGTGTCGAAGTTCGCGTTCGGTGCTCCGATGCCGACTCCCGCCACTTCGGAAATGCCGTTCTCCGTCATCAGAGCGCGGATTGCCTCCGCCATATCGCGGACGTAATAGTCGGGATTGTCGTATTCTTGGGTCTTCAACCCTTTGCGTTGCAGTACTTTGCCGTCAGGATTCACCAATCCGATGTCCGTGTTGGTGCCGCCTATGTCGATGCCAATGGCTAATTTATTCATCATTTGAAATACTATTCGTAAATTTTCAGGGCGCAAAAGTAATATAAATAACGACACGAGCGAAATTTTTTGTAATTTTGCCGCTTGATTTTTGAATTTATAATAGATTGATTATTAAATAGTTGTATGGCAAAAAGCATATCAAAACTGAGAAATATCGGTATTGCTGCGCACATTGACGCCGGCAAAACCACCTGTTCGGAGCGAATTCTCTACTTCACCGGCGTGAACCGCAAAATCGGTGAGACGCACGACGGTCAGGCCACCATGGACTTCATGAAACAGGAGCAGGAACGCGGTATCACCATCGCTTCCGCCTCCATCACCGCTGAGTGGAAAGACCATCAAATCAACCTGATTGACACTCCCGGTCACGTCGATTTCACCATCGAGGTGGAGCGCTCCCTGCGCGTCATCGACGGTATGGTGGCCGTCTTCTGTGCTGTGGGTGGTGTGGAACCGCAGAGTGAGACCGTCTGGAATCAGGCTGACAAGTACCGCGTGCCGCGCATCGCGTTCGTGAACAAGATGGACCGCACCGGTGCTGATTTCTCCGAGGTGATCGCCCAGATGGAGAAGTACTTGGGTACCAACGCAGTACCGATCCAAATCCCGATGGGGCAGGAGAGTGAGTTTCAAGGTTGCATCGACCTGATCAAGATGAAAGCGCTGACCTTCTCCGAGAAGGAGGTCTTCGAGAACGAGATTCCTGCAGAGTTCGCCGCTGCCGCTGAGGCCGCCCACAAGAACATTATCGAGAAGCTCGCCGACTTCGACGACGAAATTGCCGACGCTTACCTCGAAGAACGCGAAATCAGCGAGGAGCAAATCCGCAAGGCTATTCGCGAAACGACCCTTAAGTTGTTGATTACGCCGGTGTTGTGTGGTGCTGCTTACAAGAACAAAGGCATTCAGCCGCTGTTGGATGCTGTCATCGAATTCTTGCCGTCACCCACTGACATTGGCGCGGTGATTGCCCACGATCCGGTTGACGAGGAGAAGACCTACACCCGCAATCCTTCCAATAACGAACAGTTCTCCGCTTTGGCGTTCAAGCTCATCAACGACCCGTATGTGGGTCAGCAGACCTTCATCCGCATTTTCAGCGGCAAGCTGACCAGCGGAATGAGCCTGTATAATACCAATAAGGACAAAAACGAGCGCGTGGGCCGTATTTTCCGCATCAAAGCGAAAGAACGTGAGGAGATTTCCGAAGCTGGTGCAGGCGAAATCGTCGCGCTGGTAGGTATGAAATACACCCGCACCGGTGACACCTTGTGTGACGAGAAACAGCCCATCGTGTTGGAGTCTATCCACGTGCCGCCGGCGGTCATTGAGATGAAGGTGACCCCGATGGACACGAAAAACCGCGACAAACTCGGTGAAGCATTGGCCAAATTGAGCAACGAAGACCCCTCCTTCCATGCGCATTACGACGATGAGACTGAGGAGACGATCATTTCCGGTATGGGAGAGCTGCATTTGGAAATTATCGTCGATCGCCTGAAAGACGAGTTCAAGGTGCCGATTGAGGTCGGTGCGCCGAGCGTCTCCTACCGCGAAACCATCACGCAAGAGTGCGAGAGCAACTACAAGCACGTGAAGCAGACGGGTGGTCACGGTCAGTTCGCGCACACGGTCATCCGTTTCGAGCCGAATCCCGGCAAGGGTTTCGAGTTCGTGGACGTGAGCAAGGGCGGTGTGGTGCCGCGCGAATACATCCCCTCTATCGAAAAGGGTTTGCGTGCCGCTATGGAGAAGAGTCCGCTGGCCGGTTATCCCGTGGTAGATGTGCGTTGCGTGCTCGTGGATGGCGCTTACCATCCCGTGGATTCCAGCGATATGGCCTTCCAGCTCTGTGCTGCTCAATGTTTTAAGAATGCATACAACAAGATGGCACCTGTGTTGATGGAACCGGTGATGAAGGTGGAGGTGAACACTCCTGACGAGTATATTGGCAACATCACCCGCGACATCACCAAGCGTCGTGGTCGTATCGAGAACATGCGCCGTTTCCGTAAAGGTTCGCAAAAGCTGGACGGTTTCATCCCGTTGATGGAAATGTTCGGCTATGCCACTGCGCTGCGTAACGTCACCAGCGGTCGTGCCAACTACTCCATGGAGTTCTACCAGTACATGCGTGTGCCCGCCGCCGTGCAGGAGGAGATTGTGAAAGCACGTCGCAGTGAGAAAGCTTAAGAAGCTACATATTAAGGAGAAAATCGAGGCCTTCCGTCATTGGCAACAGCAACCGCATCAGGTCGATCCGATGTCGGAGGAACATCATGTGTGCCATACTTGCGAGACGGAATACCAGGGTAATTTTTGTCCAAGGTGCGGACAATCGGCCAAAATCGGTCGGTACTCCTTTAAATCAGCCTTTCTGAGCTTTTTGGATGTTTGGGGATTGGGCAATCGCGGCATGTTCCGCACGCTTCGCGATTTGCTTCTCCGTCCAGGCTACATGATCCGCGACTACATCAAGGGAATGCAAATGGCCTATTTCCCTCCATTTAAAATGTTCTTCTTGCTTGCCACTCTTTCATTGTTGGTTGCTAACGGGTTGAATATCAAAGGTTATCATTCAGGGAGCAATGCAGATCAAGAAGCAGCGTTGGAAAAATTAAAGCAGGATCAACAAGATGTTGGAAAGGAAGAGGGTGTTGATACCTATACATACGCAATTTATGATGCGGTAGGGAAGGTGACGGAGGTTGTGTTTCGTCTTGCATCATGGTCACCTGCTCTTTTTGCCTTTTCGTGGTTGCTGCTCATGTCCATTATTCTTTATCCGTTTTTTCATTATTGCCCGAACATCCCTGATTTGCGCTATTCTGAGTTTGTTGTAGCTTGTGTCTATACAACAAATATGTACACCATTTTTTCTGCCGTGTGCGACTTCTTCTGTATCCAAGTCATAGGGTGGGTAGCTCTGGCTCTCATACTAGCACCTTTCAAACAGCTCTCGGGATATAGTTGGAAACGAATGTTTTTCTACCTGTTTGTTGCCTTTTTGAGTCTAATTGTTCTGATATTGGTGGTGATTGCAGCTCTTGTGGTTATTGTAGGATGGATTTACAATAAAGTTCCTGTTGCTACATGTATCATTTTATTGTCGATTTCAGCATTGGTAATATTGGTTTTGTTTCTTTTTATACGTTGGATCACGCGTATCAACAAGGAGAGGTTCGAACGGTATCAAGAGCGTTTACGCAAGGTAAGAACTACAATTAGGGGGGAGCTTCCAAAGCGGAAAGGCAAAGTGCCACCGATTCCTTCTGAAATGTAAAGTTGCTGGTTGTCAGATTGATATAGACCGCTCCATTCTTTATACATCCATGTTACGGGCGACCAATTGCCTATTTTGAATTGTGCCGCGTGCGTGTGTCCCGACAGCGTGAGGGGAATGTCCGTTTTGGGCACTACCTCCATACGCCAGTGCGACGGGTCGTGGGAGAGCAGAATGGTGAACAACTCCTCATCACATTTTGCAGTATCATAATGGGTTACACCCGAAACAGCCTTCGGTAGATTGCCGATTTGCGGGAAAGGCGGTTTGCCCGTGTTTTCCACGCCCACGATAGCGATTCTTGCACTGTCTCGTTCCACCACAAGCGATTCATTCATCAGAACCTTCCAACCCATAGTCTGTTCAATTTCAGCCACCTTTAGTCCGCCTTCGCGCACATCCGACCAGCGGCTCCGGTCGCCATATAGACAGTAGTCGTGGTTGCCTAAAACGGAAACAATCCCGTCTTTGGCGTGGAGCAGTGACAGCGTATGCGTAAAGGGCAATAACTCCTCGGGCTCCGTATTGACAATGTCGCCGGTGAAAGCCACTAAATCAGGATTCTCCTTATTGACCTGATCCACTATTTTTTGGATGAATTTGGTGTTGTCCCCGTAGGAGCCGACATGTAAGTCGCTGATATGCGCGATTTTGTATCCGTCGAAAGCATCCGGCAAATTGTCAAAATAGAGATCTACCTGCTTGGTTTCCAAATGCTTCCAACCGATGGTCAGTCCGTATAGTCCTATTACGGAGACGATGGAAGCCGCAACAATCCCGCAGATGGTAACGACGTTGTAGGAGGATATACTCCAGAGTCCCAGTAGTTTAGCGATAAGAGAAAAGGCCATAAACAGCATTTTCGGCAGCGCGAAACAGAGCAGAACGACGAGGAAAATGGTGGTGATGGTGTTGTTCAACCCGAAAAACTTCACGCTCAATATGGACAGCAAAGCCACTAAGCTCGGTGCGAAGAAAAGGAGTTTCCATACGAGCGGAATATTGCGCAAAAACACGCCGTAGATGTACAAATCCGGCAGTAATAACAGTGTCAATATGACAAAAATAGCGATAATCATTTTTTTGATATTAAATGTGAAATGGCTACAAATATTGTGCCAGAATTTGAATAATGATGTTTCTAAAAAAATGCTATCTTTGCGGCTTGTTTGAAAAGGCGTAAACTTCCGGCGGGAGTGGCAGTCTATTAGCTTGTTTGAAATTATAAAACATAAGAAAAAATGAAAAAAATTATCACCATTGGAATGACTTTAGTGCTTGTTGGCATGGGTTTTTCCGCAAAATCACAGACAGAAATGACAAAAGAACAAAAAATCAGTTACGCTCTCGGTGCCAACATCGGCATGAACATGAAGCAGGATATCAAGCAATTGGATTATGAATCCTTCTTGAAAGGTGTGAAGGATGCCTACGCTGGCACGAACCAGTTCACCGACCAGCAGATGCAGGAGATTTTTGCACAGCTGCAAGAGGATATTCAAGCTCAGAAGAAGAGCGGTGTGGCTGCCGAAATCGAAAAAGGCGCTAAGTTCCTCGAAGAGAATAAGAAGAATCCCGAAGTGAAGGAGACGGCTTCTGGTCTGCAATACATGGTTCTGCAAGAGGGTAAAGGCGAACATCCGACCGCAACAAGCAAGGTGACAGTGCACTACACTGGCAAACTGCTCGACGGTACCGTGTTCGACTCCTCTGTTGACAGAGGCGAGCCCATCACCTTCGGCCTCAACCAGGTGATTCGCGGCTGGACTGAAGGTCTGCAACTGATGACCCCCGGCTCCAAATACAGACTCTTCATCCCCTACAACCTCGCATACGGCGAGAACGGCGCAGGTGGCATGATCCCCGGTGGCGCTACGTTGATCTTCGATGTTGAGCTCATCAGCTTCGAGTAAGAAATTTGTAATTTGTATTTTAATTGTAGGATTCCAACATAAAATAATGTGTAGAGGCGATGTGTGCATCGTCTCTACATTTATTCAAACCCATAACCAAAATGACATTAGAAACCCAAATATCCCTCGCGTTACAGAACGCGCTGAAACAACTCTATAACATTGACATCGAAGCGGATCCCGCTTTGGTGCAGCCCACCCGTAAAGGCTTCATTGGCGACCTTACCGTGGTCGTCTTCCCGTGGGTGAAAGTCGCCCGAAAATCGCCCGATGCGCTCGGTGCGGAAATCGGTCAACAACTGAAAGATAACGTGGAGGTGATCGAAGACTTCAACGTGGTGAAGGGCTATCTGAACCTGCAAATCAAGGAGTCGTTTTGGATGGAATTGTTAGACCAGGAGTCTGATAATGAAGGTTACGGGTTGCAACCGACCCGCGACGAGGCGCCCGTGCTCATCGAGTACTCCTCACCGAACACCAACAAGCCGCTGCATCTTGGACATATCCGCAACAACCTTCTCGGTCATTCGGTGTCGCAGATCCTCAAGGCGTGCGGTCATCCCGTGGTGCAGGTCAACTTGGTAAACGACCGCGGCATCCACATCTGCAAGTCGATGCTAGCGTGGCTGAAATACGGCAACGGAGAGACTCCCGAAAGTTCCGGAATGAAGGGCGACCACCTCGTTGGAAAGTATTATGTTGTCTTCGATCAACACTACAAGCAAGAGCAGAAAGAACTTGTTGCTCAGGGATATACAGAAGACGAAGCGAAGAATAAGGCCCCACTGATTTTGGAAGCTCGCGAGATGCTCCGCAAGTGGGAGGACAACGACCCCGAGGTGCGTGCGTTGTGGGCGAAGATGAACGGCTGGGTCTATGCCGGCTTCGACCAGACCTACGAACGTTTGGGTATCCACTTCGACAAAACCTACTACGAATCCAATACGTACCTGTTGGGCAAGAGCCTCGTGCAGAAGGGCTTGGACAAGGGCGCGTTCTATCGTCACGAGGACGGTTCCGTGCGCGTGGATCTCACCGACGAGGGTCTGGACGAGAAGGTGCTGCTGCGTAAGGACGGTACATCCGTCTATATGACGCAGGATTTGGGCACCGCGCAGTTGCGTTACGAAGAATACCATCCTCAAAAGATGATTTACGTGGTCGGTAACGAGCAAAACTACCACTTCGATGTGCTTAAGTTAGTTCTGTCCAAGAAGTTGGAGAAAGAGTTCGGCGACTACATCTTCCACCTCTCCTACGGAATGGTAGAGCTGCCGTCGGGCAAGATGAAATCCCGCGAGGGCACTGTGGTGGATGCCGACGACCTGATGGACGATATGTACCAAGAGGCTAAGGAGAGTACCGAGGCGTTGGGCAAGTTCCAGTTCACCCCCGAAGAGGCCGACAAACTGTACGAGATGATCGGTCAGGGGGCACTCAAGTACTTCATCCTCAAGGTGGATCCGGCCAAGAACATGCTCTTCAACCCGGCGGAATCCATTGACTTCAACGGCAATACGGCCCCCTTCATCCAATACACCCACGCCCGTATCCGCTCGATGCTGCGCAAGGGTGCGGAGAACGGCATCGATATGACGGCTAAACTGCCGCAAATCGCTCTCAATGAGGAGGAAAAGACCTTGTTGAACATGCTTTACCAATATCCCAAGACGGTGCTGTCTGCGGGCGACAACTTCAGCCCCGCGCTCATCGCCAACTATTGCTACGATCTGGCCAAGCAGTTCAACCACTTTTATCAGGACACTCCGATTTTCAAGGAGGAGGACGCTGCGAAACGTTTGCTGCGTCTCAAGCTCTCTCGTTGGGTATCGCTCGTGCTGCGTAGCGGCATGAAGCTTTTGGGAATTGAGGTGCCGGAAAAAATGTAAGATTATGAACGCGAAATTTGACGAATTGCGGGAGAAATATCCCGTTTTTACATACGAAGGGTATGATTATGGCGTGGAAAACGGCGATTTGAACATCGTTTTCCATTTTTCGATAGGGGAGGAGATTCGGTTCGCACCGAAGATGACGTTGCGTGCAGGCGTCTATACCCCTGATTGGAACAGCTTCGACCTCAAACAGTTGGAGGGCATCGTCTTCCATATCGGCATGATTGAGCTGATCAGCTACTGGAAGTGTACCTGCAGTCCGACCATTGTGGTGAAACCCTTTACGCTCACTGAGGACCAGCAATGGTGGTGGCGTAAGCTCTACTGGTACGGACTCGGAGAGTTTATGTACCGCAACAGCATTGAGACCGACCACCTGCAGTTCCTGAACTTCGTATTCCCTGTGGGTACGAAATCCTCATCTTCTCTGACGTATCCTAAAGCACAAGACACGGATTCCGTGATTGTTCCTATTGGCGGCGGCAAGGATTCTGTGGTGACCTTGGAGGAGCTGCGCACTACCCGTAAGGTGGTGCCGTTCATCATCAACCCGCGTGGCGCTACGCTCGATTGTGCTCGTGTGGCCGGCTTCGACAGCGAGGAGAAAATCCTCGTCCTGCATCGAGAAATCGACCGCAAACTGCTGGAACTCAATGCACAAGGCTTTCTCAATGGACACACGCCTTTCTCCGCGATGTTGGCATTCTACTCCGTACTGTTGAGTGCGGTTACGGGCATCCGCGATGTGGCGCTTTCCAATGAATCGAGCGCAAACGAGCCGACCATTCCCGGCACTTACATCAACCACCAGTACTCCAAATCGTTGGAGTTCGAAACCGACTTCCGCGACTACGTACACGACTGGTTGGGCGACAGCAACCACTATTACAGCCACTTGCGTCAGCTTACTGAGTTGCAGATTGCCGAGCGTTTTGCGCAATATCCGCAGTATTTCCCGGTCTTCAAGAGCTGCAACGTCGGTAGCAAGGAGAACAAGTGGTGCGGACACTGTCCCAAGTGCCTCTTCGCTTACATCATCCTTTCGCCGTTCATCCCCGACGCGAAATTGCAGGAGATTTTCGGTCACGACCTGCTCAATGATGCAACCTTGGAGCAGACCTTCGATGAATTGGCGGGCCTCTCCAAAATCAAGCCGTTCGAGTGTGTGGGAACCGTGCGCGAGGTTAACGAAGCCCTTCGCCGCATCTGCAACACCCACGGCGACAAGTTCTTGCTGAAGCACTACGTCAACGCCACACTCGCGCAGATGGAGGACGATATGCTGGAGGAGTATTACAATATGGCACCGTGATATGACCGAAACATCAAAATTAAAAGGCTACATCGCCGGCATCATCGCGGCGGTGGCGTACGGAACCAATCCGTTGGGGGCGTTGTTCCTCTATCAGGAGGGGTTCAATCCGCCGAGCGTGATATTCTACCGTTTCACGTTTGCAGTTGTCATTCTGGCCATCATTTTGTTGGTGCAGAAGGTGCCGTTCAAAATCACGAAATACGAGTTCAAGGTGCTGCTCTCGTTGGGGGTGCTGTTCGCAGCCTCCGCGCTGTCGCTCTACACCTCATTCAAACACCTTGATTCTGGGGTCGCCTCCACCATCTTGTTCGCTTATCCGGTGATGGTGGCTGTCATCATGGCAGTCTTCTTCAAAGAGCGGGCCTCGATGGTGATGATTCTCTCTATTGTGCTGAGTATCATAGGAATATTGCTGTTGTATCAAGGAGATGGGGAAGCGAAGATGTCGCTTTGGGGCGTCATTTTGGTGCTGATTTCCTCGCTCACCTACGCTGTCTATATCGTGGTGGTGAACCGCACGCAGATTTCGATGCCGCCCTTCAAGATGACCTTCTACATCATGATGTTCGCGGCGATCATCATCGGCATTTACTCGTTCTGTGTACCGGGAAGCCGCATCATGCCCATCCCGAGCTGGACGGCCTTCGGCTGGATCTGCATGGTGGCCATCGTGCCGACCATCATCGCGATGACGATGCTCAACATCGGCATCCTGAACGCCGGCTCCACCCCCACAGCCATCTTGGGCGCACTGGAACCTGTTACTGCAGTCTGCATCTCCGTTCTCGTCTTCGACGGCCTCTTCACCCCACGCCTTGTGTGCGGTATCGTGCTCATCCTGGCGGCGGTGCTGTTGATTGTGGTGAAACGATGACAGTTAGCAGTTAGTAGTTAGTAGTTGGGTACGGGCAACCCCAATTCCCCTTCTGTTTTAGAAGGGGTGCCCGAAGGGCGGGGTAGTAATATAAAACTGCTTCCTTGAGCAGCCCCGTAGGGGCAAGAGCTCGGTAGCCAAGGGAATATGTAAGGAACGAGCGCCGCCACCCCTGGGCATAATGCGAAATTAGAACGAAAAATGAAATTATGAAGATAATTCGAACGATATTGATAGTCGTTTTTTGCGGGAGGATGTTGTTTAACAACGTTTTCGCGCAGAAGATCACCGAATACCTCCTCGAAAAACCCACCAGCACCGCTGTGGTGGTTTGTCCCGGCGGCAGCTATTTCTGGCTGGCGAAAAAATCGGAGGGCAGAGAGGTGGCGCAATGGCTGAACAAGAACGGTTACGCCGCCTACGTGCTCGAATACCCTGTCTCCGGCTGGTGGTCGTGGTTTACGCACATCCGCAGGAGCTGCTGCACCCAATACCCAGGACAGCTCGACGCGCTGGAAGGAGCGTTAAAATCCGTTAAATCGAAGGGGTACGAGAAGGTCGGGGCGATGGGCTTCTCCGCCGGCGGACACCTGGTGCTGAGCGGTGCGGAGTTGCTGCCCGACAGCACCGCGCCCGACTTCGTGGCGGCCATCTACCCGGTGGTCACCATGCGCGAACCGTACGTACACAAGCGTTCTCGTCGCGGACTGCTCGGCGAGCGCCGTCGCCGCGACCCCGTGATGCAGGACTCCCTATCCATGGAACTTCATGCCGACAAAGTGCGCTGCCCCGTCTTCCTGCTCAACTGCCTGGACGATCCTACCGTGGACTGGCACAATGCGCAGATGATGAACGATTCGTTGACAAACCATTTTGTGATCTATCTCCAATCACCTGTCGGTGGCCATGGTTTCGGCGTGAATGAAAAGAAAATGGCAAAATATAACAGCACATTTCTTATGTTTTGGCCCGATAAATGCTTGATTTGGATGAAAGTGGTTGAAGAAGGCTACCTCAAATTTGACCGCGAAAAGTTGTATAAGCGGATTATGGAAGAGTTTAACGAGATTGAACTGCATCAAGGTAATTAATGAAACAGGTTTTCATATTTTGGATTGTTCTTGCTGTAGGGCTGTCGTCGCTATTCGCCCAGGAGCCCTCTCCATTGATGGTTGAAGACTGGGAAACGGGCGACTTCACCACGCTGCAGTGGGAGCGCGTTGGCAGCAGTTCCCTGTGGGAGGTGACCAGCGAAGGCGCCCACAACGGCAGATACTGCGCCAGAAGTGGAAACTATTACCAAGACAATGTCTCCTCTGTGCTGCAACTTGCTGTCTATCTGACCGAAGGAGGTACGATTTCCTATTTCCGCAAGATTTTCTCTGCTCCCGGCGGCGGTGTCTTCTACTTCTACCTTGACGGTCAGCAGATGGATTCTCTGTCTGGATATGCGGATTGGAGCGAATTCCACTGCACCGTGTCGGGAGGTTTTCATGTGCTGAAGTTTGCTTATCGCAAGAATACCAATGAGAAAAAAGGTTCCGACTGTGTCTGGATGGACGATTTGAGTATTCCCGCCGGCATTATGCTCAATCCGCCCAGTGCGCCTTGCGATGCCCCCGAAGGGCTCGCAGCTGCGGTGTCGGGCACCAATGTCACGCTTTCTTGGAATGGCTCTTATAGTTCCCAGCTGGTCACCCTTTTCGATGATGTCGAAAGCCACGAATATGGGGCGATAAACTCCCCCGGAACCGTTGGTTGGAGCTACATTGACGGCGACGGCGAGCCGACGTCCACTTTCTCTTCACTGAACTTCCTGAACGAGGGCGCGACCATGTCCTACATCGTGCTGGATGACGAGCTGATTTACGGCACGGGAAACAACAACGCACAGGCGCATTCGGGACACCGGTTTTTTGCTTGTCCATTCCATTATACCATCCATAACGATGACTGGATTGTGAGTCCGGAGCTGAACTTCTCCGAGGCGTTTGTCTTTTCGTTCTACGCCCGCAGCTTTTCTTCGCAATTTGCTGATGAACAGTTTGTTGCAGCGTATTCTTTGACTGATGGAAGTGCCGGAAGCTTCATCCCGCTTCATAGTGAACCGGTTACCACCACGACTGTGTGGACGGAGTATTCTTTTCAGGTTCCACCGCAGGCAAAATATGTCGCCATTCACTGCATCTCTTTCAACCAATATTTGCTGTGTCTGGATGACATTTCCATACAGGGCACTGTGACCAACGGCCATACTTGCAACGTATATCGCGACGGAGAGCTCATTGTCTCCAATATTGCCGATTCCACCTATACCGACACGACTGCAACTCCTGGAAACCATTGTTACACGGTAACATACAATTGCAGCTCTACCGTTGAATCCGCTTTTTCGGACACGGTTTGCGTTACGGTCGGCCAGCCGGATGCGGCAATCAGAGCCGACTTGACCGCTGTTTCAGAACGAGTGCAAAATGGGCTTTTGGAGCGGGAATCTATCCCTGAGGAGCTGCTTTTCCCGACCAGGGATGACGTGGACAGCAGCCATATAGCCACCACGCTTGCAGCGATGTTCGACTGGGACAAATATCCCAGTTACGAGGTTTATACGCAGCTGTTGCAGCATTTTCAGGATTCGTTTCCTAATCTGTGTCGGATTGACACCATTTTGGATACTACGCCGCATCCTATGCTGCCTCATTCCATCTTTGCCATCCATATCAGCAACACGCTGGGACAGACGACCACCAAGCCCGCTTTCCTGTACTCTTCGACGATGCACGGCACAGAAGTCGTGGGTTACTACCTGATGCTGCATCTGGCGGACTATATCCTGAACAATGCCACAACGGATTCTGCTGTGATGCGGATTTTGGACAATGTCGATTTATACATCTGTCCGCTGGAGAATCCCGACGGCACCTACCACCTGTCCAACGATATGATTTGGCAAGGCGGCGGTTATTCGACCTACCACAACTACAACGATGTGCAGCTGAATCGCAACTATCCGCATCTGCCAGGATTGGGCACGACCGCCAATATTCAGCCTGAAACCCAGGCGATTATGGATTGGGTGACGCCCATCCATTTCGTCATGTCGGTCAATTTCCACTGCGGGGCGGAACTCCTTAACTATCCGTGGGATTCGTGGACCACGAGTCAGCGCCCCCATGCCGATGCCGACTGGTTTCGCTATGTCTGCCAGAACTACGCGACGTTGTGCCACGCGCAGGACACGACGTTCATGTACGGCAGCAATGGCCGGGCGGTCATTGACGGTGGTGACTGGGGTGTCGTGTATGGCAGCCGGCAGGACTACATGACCTATTACCAGCGTTGCCGCGAGGTTACCATCGAGACGAGCCTCACCCATGTGGTCAGGGATCCCGTGAAGTTGCAGTCGTTTTGGACGAACACCAAGGATGCGCTGCTGAGCTACGTGATGGAGAGCGACTACGGCTTTTGGGGTGTGGTCACCGATGCGGTCACGCACGAGCCCGTGGAGGCGAAGATCAAGGTTGTCAACCACGACAAGTTCCATTCCGAGGTCTTTTCGCATCTGCCGTTGGGCGCCTATCACCGGCCGATCATGGCGGGTACCTACACTGTGGAGGTCTCCGCGCCTTGTTATCAGACTGCCACGTTCACGGTGACGACCAAGCCTGGTGCCAAAGTGCGTTGCGATGTGGAGCTGCAGCCGCAAGTGGTTGCCCCGCAGTCTTTTGACCAATACATCCTTCCGGGAATGCAGACCACCGTGGTGGCGTTGGCGCAACATGAGGTATTGTGGTACGATTCCGATACCGCGACTCTGCCCATCGCGACGGGTAGCTACTTTACGACTCCTGTGCTGGATACGACCACTACCTATTTTCTGGAAGAGAGATACCAAGATGATACGTTGTTGTGTGTCAGCCCGCGCAGTTCGGTCACGGTGTTTGTGATCGACACTGCCACGAATGCGGTGCCTGAGGTCGTGAATCCCTTCGTCTTTAACGTCTATCCGAATCCCGCCGGCGATTACCTGATTTTGGATGCCGGCGACGAAACTATCACAGACATAGAGGTTTACGATTCGAAAGGGAAGCTTGTGCTTGCGCGACAAGGTGCTATGATACGGCGTCTGGATACTTCTGACTTGCATCCTGGTTCCTATTTCCTGCGTCTGGTTTGCCCCGACGGCCGTTCCGGGATGGTGAAGTTCGTGAAGGTGCGAGGGTGAGTTTTGCATGGTCAATGTCCAGCAATGTATTGCAGAATTGTGTACTTTTGCCGCCGTTTTTTTAGTAGAGTATGATTGACAGAACCAACGATATAGAATTCGCCTCCCCTGAGGAAATCAAGCAGTTTCAGGAAGAGAAATTGCGCGACGCATTGCAATATCTGCAGCAAAATTCGCGCTTCTACCAGCGGATGTTCGACCGTTACGGCATTAAGGTGGAGAAAATCCGCACCATTGAGGATTTGGTGAACATCCCGTTCACCGAAAAGAAGGATCTCCAACTTTTCAATGAAGACTTTCTCTGTGTGCCGAAGGAGAAGGTTATTGATTACATCACCACGAGCGGCACGCTGAGCGACCCCGTGACCTTCTGCTGCACCGAAAAAGACTTGCAACGGTTGGCATACAACGAGAAGAAGAGCTTCGAATGTGCTGGTTTACAGCCGGGTAACATCCTCCAGCTGATGGTCACCCTCGACAAGCGCTTCATGGCAGGACTGGCCTATTTCCTCGGTCTGCGTGAATTGGGCGCATCGGTGATTCGCGTGGGCAACGGCATTCCCGAACTGCAGTGGGACACCATCCAACGCATCAAACCCGACAGCATTATGTGCGTGCCGTCGTTTATCCCGCGACTCATCCAATACGCTGAGGACCACGGCATTGATTACCAGAACTCCAGCGTTCGGAAGATCATCGGCATTGGAGAAAGTCTGCGCAATCAGGACTTCTCGCTCAACCTTTTGGGCGAACAGATCAAGTCGAAATGGGATGTGGAGCTCTATGCCACTTACTCCTCCACCGAGATGGGCGCGACCTTCAGCGAGTGCGAGTACGGCGTGGGCGGTCACGTACACCCCGAACTCATCATCGTGGAGATTATCGGCGAGGACAACCTGCCCGTGGCCGACGGCGAGACTGGCGAGGTGGTGGTCACGACGTTAGGCGTGGAGGGTATGCCGCTCTTGCGCTTCCGAACGGGCGACATGTGCGCGAAGATTACAGAGCAATGTCCTTGTGGCAGAAACAGTTACCGACTTACCCCGTTGGTGGGACGCAAGAACAACATGATCAAGCTGAAAGGTACTACATTGTATCCACCCGCGCTTATGGACGTGCTCAACAACACGCCGTTTGTGCAGAATTACGTGATTTACGTGCAGGATTCGCAGCAGGGCACCGATGAGGTGGTCGTGAAGGTGGGACTGAATGCCGAGGCTATCGAAGGAAACGTCCGTTTCAAAGACCATCCTGAGGAGATTGTCAACGAGCTGAAGAACCGTTTCCGCGCCCACGTGCGAGTGGCACCCTCCGTGGTGATTCTGCCCGTGGACGAGGTGCAGCGCATCAATTTCCCGCCCAGTGCGAGAAAACCGGTGAAATTCGTGGATTTGCGGGGGTAAGGTGTCATAGAACATCGAATCATTATGATAATAAATACATTGAAAGAGCATAATCGCCTCTATGAGACGATTTTTATGGGATTTCTTTCCCTTTTTTGCTTCGCGATCTCCAACTTCCGATTTGTTTATACAAACACCAAAGTGTTCCTTTTCCTGAATTGGAACCTGTTTTTGGCTTTTGTGCCGTGGGCGGTGTCGAGTCTGATGATGCTTCATCCAAAACTTCGCCAATCGAAATGGATGTTCGCCCTTCTGCTTTGTACGTGGTTGCTCTTTTTTCCGAATGCCCCCTACATCCTGACCGATCTGTTTCACCTGCATATCTCTTCTGCTATGCCGGTATGGTTCGATCTGGTTCTCATTCTCTCGTTTGCCTGGACAGGACTTCTATTCGGTTTTCTAAGTCTTTGGGACATAGAAGATTTGATGAGAAAACGGCTTAAGGAAAAGTACGTCGTTTGCATTTCCATGATGCTTTTGTTTATTGGTAGTTTCGGCATCTATATCGGCCGTTATTTGCGTTGGAACAGCTGGGATATCCTCACCTCGCCGTTCCAGCTCCTCTATGACATTGGCGACCGCTTGGTCAACCCCTTCTCCCATCCCCGGACTTGGGGTGTCACCATCCTGATGGGTCTCTTCCTCAACATTTTATACTTTTCTTTCAGGATGATTCGAAAAAGATATTGCCCTGATTGCTTTGATGACGAGGATATACCGTACGCTGACGAAATTGATTATGATGGTAAAAGAGTATTTCTTGATGAAGAAGGACTTGGGATAGTTGATATTAACGGAAAGAATGGCTATATTGATAAAGATAAGAATTTGATTATCAACGCTGTTTTTGACGATGCATATCCATTTGTCAACGGCACAGCACCTGTTGAAATAAAAGGCAAATGGGGATTAATTAACAAAGAGGGAGAATTTGTGATTGAGCCTAAATATGATGACATAACATCATTTCATGAAGGATTGGCTGTGGTTGATCTCGATGGAAAAAGTGGGTATATTAACGAACAAGGTGAAATAGTGATACCTATTGTTTACGAGCAGGCGTCCGTTTTTCGGAATGGAGTTGCCCTTGTTTCTTTAGATGGCCAGAGTTTTTATTATATTGATAATCAGGGAAAAAAGATAAGGAAATGCGAGTGATACTATCTGTTATTCTGATTGTCAACGTCCTCGCCTTCCTCCTCTACGGCATCGACAAGTGGAAGGCGAAACACTCACGGTGGCGGATTCCCGAGAGTGTGCTGTTGGGAATGGCGGCGGTGGGCGGAAGCGTCGGTGCGTGGCTAGGAATGCATGTATGGCACCATAAAACCCAGCATAAGAAGTTCCGCTACGGCGTGCCTGCCATTCTGGTGGCGCAAATAGTTATGTTGGTATGGATTTTTCTGTCGAGATAATTCAAAAAGTACCTTTGCAATTGAAATCAAAGGTCTCACAGCTTCTGATACGCCAACCTCTCATCCCCCGACAGCAAATAGATAATCCCGCAGTAGGAAAACCCGTGCTTGTCGAGGTTGTGCTGCATGATGACGTTGTCGCGGTGCGTGTCGATGCGGATGTTGCGGTCGCGGGCGAAAGCGAACTCCATCACGCTGCTGAAAATGCCGTGCGTGCCGTGTTTGCCACCCATGCGGTGGATCACGTGGTAGGGTAGGGTGTCATCGAGCCACTGTCCACCGAAAATCTCCTTGTAGGTGGGCTCCGGCGATGGCAGAAATGCGAAATAGCCCACGATTTGCTCGTCGTCCTCGATTACAAAACCGCCTTGCTGCTCGATGTCGTGAACCACAACCTCCACCGACGGATATCCGTTAATCCACTGCTTCCAGTTGCCCGATGCCTGCATCTTCTGACGCGCCTCGTCAAAGACCGGCATGATGTCGGGAATGTCCGCTGTGGTGGCAGGACGGATGGTTCGGGAAGGACGATTATTCATTTACAGACAAATACATAGATGTGCAAAAGGGCTCTACGTCTCTACCGACGTACCACCTTCACAGTTTCAACTCCTCTCTTTGTGCGAATTTGACACATATAAACACCCGCAGGCAGCGGTGAAAAATCGAGCGCTGTGTGGTTGATGCCGGCAGATTGCAACACTTCTGGTTGGCAAAGCACCCTGCGACCGGTCAAATCCAAGACCGTGATGCTGACGGGAGAGTCCTCGTCCAAATGATACTGCACGTTCAGCGTGTTGGTGACGGGGTTCGGATATACGTGCGTGTTGGAGACGGCGGGATGTTCGTCGATGCCTACATTGGTGGATTCCGCATATTCTATCAGCATCGCCATGTTGTAGCGGGCAATGTCCGCGTGATAGGCGTAATTGTTGGAATCCCATATGTCATGTATGGAGTGATAGGAGGTCGAGAAGGTATATTCGATGGCGAAAATGGCACGAAATCCAGACTGATAGTAGGCGTAACTGTCGCTATACTGCGAGTTTTCGTTCTGGGATGCGGAAGGAATCACTGGATTGATATCAGTATATTGGGCACAGATAAAGGCTGCGTTGCTGGCAATGTCGACTGCATTGTCGTACCAGTGCAGCAAAACCCGCCAGTTATCGTCGGGTTGGTAGCTCACCATGTCGTTGTTCAGCATAATGGCGATTTTCTCACCAGCTTGAGCGCGTTTCTGCGCATCGAAATAGGAACCGTAAAGGCCGAGTTCCTCGCCATCGTAGGCCATAAAGTGGATGTCGCGGCGGAACTGGAGGTTGTTCTCGTGACAGATTCGGGCCAGCTCGATCATCACAGCCACACCGGAGGCGTTGTCGTCGGCACCGGGCGCGAACGACTGCAGCTGATAATATTGATTATAGGAGATGGCGTCGAGATGGGCACCAATCACCACCAAAGAGTCGTCTTTGGGATTTGAAGAGGGCAAAACGCCCTTAACGTTGTAAAACCACTGGCTGACATAACCGACTAGCCAATTCTGTCCCGTCTTATAGAATGAGTCGATTTCGGCTGTAATGCCGTAGTTGTTAAGACGTTGTACCAAATATTCCGCCACTTCGATGTTGCCGCCTTCGCGCAGTGCAAAGCGACTCTCAAAGTTTTGCAGATCCATCACCGTCCGCAGCAAGCTGTCTGCATTGATTTGTGACAGAAGGTTTTCGATATCACCGGGATCTTGTGCCCGCAATGTGCCGAACATCGTGGCGCAGGCAATCATGATAAGTGCGAATGCTTTTTTCATCATTGTTTGTCTTGAAAATTAAAATGCAAAAATACAATAATTTATATTATCCACTGAAGACTCTTAATGGAAATTTTCTGCAAAAATAAAAAAAAATCTTACTTCGATATTTTTTAGAAAAATTGAAACTTATAGGTTTCATATTCGAAAAAAGATTATTTTTGCAGCATATTTTGAAAACTAAAAATTATGACATTTGACAAGGTAATAGAAGACGGACGTTTATGGGCGGTCCGTTACAATCATGACAAAGAAAATGCCCTTCAGAAGGTATTGGCACAATGGAGCGATGCGAGTTGGCTTGCGGATTTCTTCACTCAAAATTTTGACGACCTGATTTCTTATTTTAGGATAACGAATATTGAGGATGCTATCTACCAAACCATGGAAGATCGGGATGAATTGTCCTGTATTATCATGGACATTTCTCCAGATGCAAATTTGGACCAGTTTTTCCGTCCATTGGAGAATGATCGCACCCAAGAAATGATGCTGGGTAAAGAAAAAGGTCGTCCACATCGCAGAAGTTGGTTGAGATTGTATGCGATAAAGCTTAATGTTGGGGTTTTTATTATTACAGGAGGAGCAATTAAGCTTACTCGCACGATGCAGGAGCGAGAACATACTTTGCTGGAATTGGAAAAGATGGAAAAAGTCAGAAATTTCCTGATTCGGGAAAGAGTTTTTGATGAAGACAGTTTCACAGATTATCAAAAGGAGGTTGCATTATGACCAGAGAAGAAGCCATAGCAAGACTAAGTCGCTATCAGTCGCAAGAGGATTCCGCATGGCGTTTGGAAGAAGAGCATCTGCAATATGCCAAAACGAGGGGTTGGCTGCGGTATTCCCGTCGGATTGCCATTAAAGTGGCGTTGGCAATGAAACAGCAAAACCTTTCCAGACAGAATGTCGCAGAACGTATGGGGTGCTCTCCTCAATATGTCTCGCGACTGTTGAAAGGAGAGGAAAATCTTTCCCTCGAAACAATATGCAAGCTGGAGAACGCGCTGAATGTGGCGATTCTGCAGTATGAGTTTATGTGATTTTTTTTTACTTCACACTGTCACCTTTTGCCACCCTCATACGTTTAACCATTGAATCGATTCGGTAACAAGAAATGTCAAACCTTAAAAATTCAAAAAAATGGACGAAGATGTATTAGGAATCATCATGGTTATTATCATCGTAATTGGATGTTGCGTGGTACTCCCGATTATGATTGTATGGATTACGAACAGACGGAGAGCTCACGAAATCGACAAGCAGACGGAAATTCTGATAGCGATGTTGGAAAAACACCCCGACCTCGACCCTGCCGAAGTGATGAAGAAGCTGAATGTGTCGAGCAAATCGCATAAAACCACCAAGCAGAAGTTATTGGATAATGTCTATACCGGTGGTATGATGAGCTTTATGGGCCTTGCTATCCTTATTCCACACCTCTGCGGACTGGTCTTCTTCGGCAACAAAGAAAACGGACTTTTCGTCGGAGGCTTAATGTTAGCCATGGGCGCAGCGTCCCTCATCTACTACTTCGTGTCGAAAAAGCAGCTGAAGGGTGAGATTGAGGCCGAGGAGAAACGGTTGAAAGAACTGCAATAATCGCACTGATGAAGCGAGAACAATTCATAGCCATCATTTCATCCGAGCAGGAGTCTTTGCGAAGATTCCTGCTTGCCCTATGCTGTGGCGACCGGATGGAGGCCGAGGACATCGCGCAGGAGGCGATGGTGAAGGCGTACATTGCCTTCGACCGCTTCGAGGAGCGGCACAAGTTCTCCACGTGGCTCTTCAAAATCGCCTACAACACCTTCCTCGACCATAAACGGCGCGTGCACGGCTATGCGACGGACATCGAGGAGGCGGTGCAGGTGGCTGACGTAGCGCGCACCGACGACGCCTTCGCCTATCAGGACCTTTACGAGGCTATTGCCACACTTCCCATCAAAGAGCGGACGGACATCCTGCTCTTTTACATCAACGGATATTCGGTCAAGGAAATCGCAAAAATCACCGGCAGTACTCAAATGGCTGTGAAACAGCATCTTTCGAGGGGCCGAGGTAAATTAAGACAAATATTGGAACGATGAAAGAGAAAACGATAGAAGAGATGTTCGCCCATTATCAGCCGGATTTGGGTGACAGCGGAGAATATATGGCGCACCTCACCAAGAAGTTGGAGGCGGCGGAATATGCTAAGCAATATAAGGCGGAACAGACCAAACGCTACCGCCGCATGATGGTTCTGGTCTTCATCGCGGGCATGCTCACCGGCGGCATCCTGATGCTCATCACGCTGATGCATCCCGCCTGGCTCGTGCCCGAATTCTCCGCTCCGACGCTTTCCACCTCGCTGACCACGGTTTTCCCGAAGGTCTGCCTGCTGTTGGCGATCTGCTTTATCAGCTTGGGAACCACGGGGTTGGTCGGTTCGGTGGTGTTGAACAGAAGACGGTGATACGATTTTTTGTATTTTTGCCGCCCTGATTACGGCAATTGAAACGATATGTCAACTTTGAATTCCAGAATATTGGTCGTGGATGACAACGCGGGGATCCGCGCCACGCTGAAAATCTTGCTGCCGCCCTATTTTGCTGCGGTGGAGGCTGTTGCGTCGCCGAAGACGCTGATCAGCACTGTGCGCACTTTCCGTCCTGATGTGGTGCTCCTCGACATGAACTTTGAAACAGACATCAACACAGGCAATGAAGGCCTCTTTTGGCTGACGGAGCTGAAGAAACAATTCCCTGATATTGAGGTGGTTCTGATGACAGCCTACGCGGAAGTTCCGCTGGCGGTGGAGGGTATGAAACGCGGTGCGTTCGACTTCATCGTGAAGCCTTGGAACAACGACCAACTGATGGAAACGCTGTCCTCGGCGTGCCAGAAAAGGTCGGGCAGCCAGACGAAAAAGAGTGCATCTGCCGCGACTATGTTGTGGGGAAGCAGTCCCGCGATGACCGATATTCGTCGCACGGTGGATAAGGTCGCCCCGACGGATGCCACGGTACTCATTACAGGCGAGAACGGAACGGGTAAGGATGTGTTAGCCAACGAGATACATCGCCTTTCGAATCGCGCTGGCAAGTCGATGGTGAGCGTGGATATCGGCTCGTTGTCGGAAACGTTGTTCGAGAGTGAACTGTTCGGACACGTGAAGGGTGCGTTCACGGATGCCCGCGCCGACCACACCGGGAAGTTCGAGCTGGCCAACGGCACCACGCTCTTCCTTGATGAGATTGGAAACATTCCTTTGCACTTACAGTCCAAGCTGTTACGCGTGCTGCAGAACCGTTGTGTCACCAAAGTTGGCGACACGAAATCCGTGCCCATCGACATCCGGCTGATTTGTGCAACCAACAAGGATTTACCTGCAATGGTGCGCGAAGGGCGTTTTCGTGAAGACCTTTTCTACCGCATCAACACGGTGACCTTGAATCTGCCGCCATTGCGCGAGCGGACGGATGAGATAGCTTCCTTAGTCCGCTTGTTTACAGAACGTTATGCGAAACAATACCATCGAGATGTGAAGGGTGTTTCTGACGAGGCAGTGGCGTTGTTGGAACATTGCGTATGGTCGGGAAATGTGCGCGAGTTACAGAATGGCGTTGAAAAAGCCGTCATCATGTCCGATAATGAAATCTTGCAACCTGAAGACTTTCAAATTGCTGAAAATCAGATGAATATTACCCCTAACTCGGTGGCTGAAAACTCTTTGGAGGCGGCAGAGGAACGGGTGATTCGGGCAGCGGTGAAGAAGTACAACGGCAATCTCTCCTTAGTGGCTAAATCATTGAATATCAGTCGGCCAACGTTATATAACCGCCTTAAAAAATACGGAATATGAGTACGTGGATTTGGATACTCATCATCCTCGCGGGGTGTCTGCTTTCCACGCTGATTGCTGCTTGGAGGATGGCCAAGCGCGACCGCGAGAAGGTCTCCTTTTTGATGGATGCCTTGGAGGATGGCGAGACCAATTTCCGTTTCCGTGAAAACTCCGCTATCAATCGAGAACTCAACCGGTTACGTGGTATCTTAGACCGAAAGAACACCCGCAATGAGGCCCTTTCTTGGAATAAGCTTTTCCGTGTCATCACGCACGAAATCATGAATACAGTAACGCCTATTGCGGCACTGAGCGATGCGCTCGCTAAGGATGATCGGTTGGACGTGAAGGCGGGACTGGCCACCATTTCCGACTCCTCCAATGAGTTGATACGTTTTGTGGAGTCTTATCGCAGTTTCGCCAAGTCTGTGCCACCTGTGTGTAAAACATTGATGGTCAGCGAACTATTGGAGAAAGTCACGCGCCTTCATCATTCGTCTGTGCAGGAGCATGGGGCGGAATTGAATATGGAGGTCAGAACACCGGATTTGCTGATTTACGCCGACGAAGGTCAGCTGTTGCATGTTTTCAACAACCTGATAAAGAATGCGTTAGAAGCGAATGCCACGACCATTGACATCGTGGCGGAATTGGATTCCGAGGACCACACGATTATCCGAATCTGTAACAATGGCAAACCTGTGCCTATGCATGTGCGTGAGGAAATTTTCGTGCCGTTCTACACCACCAAACCCAGCGGTAACGGGATTGGGCTGAGCCTTTCCCGTCGCATCATGAACGCCCACAACGGCGACCTGAAGCTGGTTCAAAGCGACGACCGCCAAACAGTATTCGCGATGGTATTCGCATGACCATGTTGTAAAATCCCCTTACATCTTGTAAGAAATTCTTACACATTTTTCTTTGTTTGTTTTTGTAAAATATTGTCAATTAGTGTTTTGCTGATTTGGCACGGCGTTGGTATGTTGGGAGTTAAGAGTTAAGAGTTTGGAGTTGGGGGGAGAAAGATGAGGAGATGAGGAGATGAGTTGGGGGGTAAGTCAAAGTCAAAGTCAATGTTCAGGAAATGAAACATATACGAATAGGAATAACCATGCTGCTGATGACAACGATCACCTTCGTGGTGTATGCGCAGGACACCGTGCGGATGACGATGCGGGAGTGCGTGAGTTACGCACTGGAGCATTCGGCGGAGGTGCGGTTGCAGCAGGCCGACTGCCGGGACGCGCAGATCGCCCGTCGCGAGGCCATCCTTAGAGCGTTTACCCCGACCGTCAGCGGCGATGCGTATGCCTATTCCAACTTTGGACGCTCCATTGACCCGGAGACCAACACTTACAGTACGGTTACCTCCTTCCACAATGGATATAGTTTGTCGGCGGGCATCACGCTCTTCAACGGCTTTCAGGCGGTTAACAACATGAAAATCACGAAGATTTCGGAACAGTTGGGGCTGACCAAACAGCAGCAGATTGAAGACCTGCTCTGTCTCGCCGTGATGGAAGCCTACTGCAACGTGCTTTACTATACTGAATTGTGCAACGCCATTCGTGCGCAGGTGAACACAGCCGAGAAGGCGATGCAATCGGCGCAACGTCAGTACGATTTGGGACAGAAATCCTACTCCGATGTGCTGCACACGAAGGCGGAATTGTCCGACAGAGAGTATCAATTGATAGTTTGTAGTAATCATTTAAGTGACGCTTGTATTACATTGACAGACATTATGTTGTTTGATAACAAAAAAGTGCTTAATATCGACATGGAATGGCCAGAATCTCTTTTTGGGGAAAGTGAAGACGAGGCGGTTCGAGCGATGCAGGCGGTGGATCGGCTCCCGCGAGTGATCATAGCCAATGGGGAGTTGGAGACCGCCCGCATCGCCCTCAAGACCGCGAAGTGGCGGCTGTTGCCGTCGCTGTCGCTGTATGGCGGCTGGTCCTCGACCTACTTTACCTATCCCGGCAAAACGGGCTATGTTCCAGCACCTTACTGGCGACAGATCGCAGACAATGGCGGTGAGTACGTGCAGCTGTCGCTGAACATCCCGATTTACGACCGTTTTTCGCGACAGTCTGAGATCGCACGAAGGCGCAACGAACTCGACCGTGCGGAGGCACGGCGCGAGCAGGCGCAGCACGAGGCCGATGCGGAGGTGCGCCGCGCCATCGCCGACCGTGACGGCGCCGCTGAAGCCCTGCGACAAGCCGAACAGCACGCCGCCCTGCAGCAGGAACTTTACGCGCTGAGCACCAAACAGTTCGAGCAAGGCCTCACCTCTGCCGTCGAGTACCAAACCGTCGCCGACAACCACCTGAATGCCACCGCCGAGTACTTGCACGCACGACTGACGTACTTCGTAAAGTGCGAGGTGGTGCGGTACTATGCAGGGCTTCCGAAATTATAAATCCTAAACCTTAAACCATTTCAAGATGGATCGTAAAATTGAACAAAAAAAAGGATTAAAACTTATATTCACGAAACGTGCTTTACCCTTCTGGGGCGGCGCACTCTTGCTGCTCTTCATCGGGTGGTTAGCGTTGCGCGATGACGCGAAGAAGTTACGGGTGGGCGGTAACGACCTCACCGTGAGCGAGGTGCGGCGCGGCGAGTTCAACGACTACATCCGGGTGAGCGGACGCGTGGTGCCCATGACAACCGTGCAGCTCAGTCCGTTGGAGGGTGGGATAGTGCAGCAGATCGTGGCGGAAGAGGGCTCTCAAGTGCGCGAGGGCGATGTCATCTTGGTCCTCAGCAACGAAAGTCTCGACATGCAGATTCTGAATGCCGAGGCAGACTTGGCCGAGAAGGAGAATATCCTGCGTAACACCCTGATTTCCATGGAACAGCAAAAGTTGACATTGCAGCAGGAAATGTTGCAGCTGCGGATGGAGGTGCGTCGCAAGAAACGTACTTACGACTCGCAAAAGGCGCTCTATCAGGACAACCTCATCGCGAAAGAGACCTTCTTGCAGGCCGAGGAGGATTACCAGTTAGCGCAGGACCGTCTGACGTTGGTGGAGAACCGCGCCAAGCAGGACAGTCTCTATCGCTCCGTCGAGATCCGTCAGATGCGCGAAAGTCTTGAGAACATGCGACTTAACATGCAGATGATACGCAAACGGAAAGACAATCTCACCATCAAAGCGCCCATTGACGGCGAGTTGGGTCTGGTGGATGTGGTGCTCGGACAGTCTGTCGCGATGGGCAGCAAGGTCGGACAGATCAACAATCAGGACAACTACAAAATCGAAGCCCTGATTGACGAGCACTACATCGACCGGGTGACGGCGGGCTTGGAGGCCACGGTGGAACGTCAGGGCGGCAAGCATAACGTGTTGATACGCAAGGTCTATCCCGAAGTCCGCGACGGCAAGTTCAAGGCCGACTTCAAATTTTCCGGCGAGCAGCCCGCGAACATTCGCAACGGACAGACTTTTTACCTGAATTTGCAGCTCGGTCAGCCCGTGGAGGCCATTTTGATCCCTCGCGGTGCGTTCTACCAAACTACCGGCGGCAAGTGGATCTACGTCGTCACGAAAGACGGCACCAAAGCCGTGAAGCGCGAGATCCGCATCGGCCGCCAAAACCCGCAGTACTACGAAGTGCTCGAAGGGCTGGAGCCCGGGGAGCGGGTGATCACGTCGTCGTATGATAGGTTCGGAGAGGCGGAAGAGCTGGTGTTAATTAGAAATTAGTAATTGGAAATATGAAATCATACCTCAAATTCCTCAGCAGAAACAAGCTCTACACCGCCATCGAGGCGGTGGGACTGAGCGTGTCGCTCGCCTTCGTCATCATCAGCTTCTGCTACGTGATGCAGCAATACGCCGTCCCGCGCGAGAACCCCGACCGCGAACGGATCTATGCCGTGGGCACAGAAGATATGCTCAATACGTATGCTATGAAGGATGTCCTTGAAGGAAAAATTCCTGAAATTGAGACGATTACACGGTTTAATGTTCATGATGACCAGCTGATTCATGTGGGGGACTTATGCCTCAAAGGGACCCTGTTGAACTGCGATCGGGAGTTCTTCGATATCTTTCCAGTGACCTTCAAGGAGGGAACAGCAGAGCAAATCAATGAGACAAATACAGCTTTTATCTCCGAAAGTGTTGCGAAGAGAATGGGGGGCGAAGTGCTGGGCAAGCAACTCATCATAGGGAACGATACACTGCGGATCGCGGGTATCTTCAGTTCTCTGGGTAGTTCTCTTTTCCCTGAAATCGCGGTCATCGGAAATATGGAAACCAGCAGTTTCGAGAGGTCTTTCCGCGAGGAAAACTTTAGCTACTACCTGAATATTCACATCTTTGTCAAGACCATAGAAGGTGCCGATAGAGAAGAACTTGCCCAGAAAATCAAGGATGTTTGCGAGGCTTCTTTCCCATACGGATGGGGCCATCAAACGGGAATGGTTCGCTTAGACGAGCATTTTTACAGTGATAAAAACACGGGGCTAAACAAGGGAAATCAGCTGATGTTGCGTACCATGATCATTATCGGTTTGATTTTGCTGTTTTCTGCCCTGATCAACTACATCAATCTGAACAACGCCCTTGTTGGAAAACGTGCAAAGGAAATGGCATCACGACGCTTGTTGGGTGCGCAGAAAACGGAAATTGTAGGCAAATATTTCGCGGAATCGTTCTTTTTTACGTTCTGTTGCTTTGTGATAGGCATACTGATTGCTGAAGCTATCACACCCTTGGTGAACCAACTCATGAGTGTCTCCGTTGCGGTGAAAGTACCTTACACATGGAATTATCTGTTCTATTACTTGCTGATTGTCATCGTGGTATCCCTGCTGGCCGGTCTGATCCCTGCCATCATTATCTCCAAAACCCAACCGATTAATGTGGTACGCGGTACATTCCGTTATCATAGCAAGAAAGTGCTCTCAAAGGTATTCATCGTCTTGCAAAATATCATCGCTATTGTGCTGATAGCCTTGGTGTTTACGATGGAATTACAGATGCGGCACCTGGAAGAGCGCCCGATGGGGGTGAGAATGGAGAACCTGTTTTTCCTGAAATCGGATTTGGACATTAGCAAAGAGAAAACTGCTTTTGTGGACGATCTCCGCGCCTTGCCTTGTGTGAAAGAGGTCGCCTCGGCACAGAATGTTCCTGGAATAGAGTTTTTCTTTGCGTTGTCTAAGATACATGAGGAGGAGAACAACCAATATGTCGCAATTCTTACGGTTGATACGGCTGCGTTTCGGATGTTGGGAATTGAAGTGAGGGAGCAGTTCAAAGAACCCAGTCCGTACAATTTTTACATGACGGAAACGACTGTGGCGTGGATGACGGGCTTGCCGTTTGGTGTTCACAACTATGACACCATCGAAACATGGCGCAGAGGCACAATTGGCAATGAATGTTGCGGTGTGGTTGCTGACTTCAAGATGCAAAGTGCGCTACTCCCTCCCGCCAACGAGTTGGTCATTGTCTTTGTGGGGCCTTGGAATCCGTACGTTGGTTTGTTGATTGAGACGGTGGGCGATCCTGAGGATGCCCGGAGTGACATCAAAGCGTTGTATGCCAAGTATTCCAATTTGGTCTATGGAACATACCTTAAACCCGAACATTGTGGTTTTATTAATGAGGTGGTTGCGGAAAACTACGAGACGGTTCGGAACCAGATGCGCCTCGTCGAGCTGATTATGGCTGTCTCGGTGCTGCTGTCGTTGTTGGGCTTGGTGGCGATGAGCACCCATTTCGCCTCCGAGCGCGAGAAGAGCATTGCCATCCGCAAGGTGTTCGGCGGCACCTTGCAAAGCGAAACCCGCCGCAGTCTGATGGAGTATCTCGTCCTGATGCTGATCGCCAATGCGATAGCCATCCCTATCGCCATCTACGTGTGTGGCAAGTACTTGGAACGCTTCGCCTACCGCATAAACCTCTCCCCGTGGATATTCAT
>Ga0310786_10001665_pt1 | contig 35725 bp, 29 predicted proteins | sample AusTroGonzalo_MG_FD_203881 | JGI IMG/M metagenome (GOLD analysis project Ga0310786, IMG submission 203881) | Bovine rumen microbial communities from tropical cattle in Woodstock, Queensland, Australia - Gonzalo_03 (v2) (version 2) | ecosystem: Host-associated > Mammals > Digestive system >... | reverse complement strand
GATGAGCTCTTCGGATATAAATATACCGATTTCGCACCGTCACCCGAGGCTTTCCAGGAGGAATCCGAAAAGCGCGTCAGGGAACTTCATATGTATGACGTCCTCCGTGCCGACAGATGTATCTCCGTAAACTCCCTTGAAGCGAGAGTCCCGTTCGGCGATCTTGATTTTGTTAAGTATGTCATGGCGGTAGATCCGAAGAAGAAAGTAAATGTATATAACAAGGGCAAGTATCTTTTGAGACATGCCTTTGAAGGAGATTACCTCCCTCACGATATCCTCTACAGGGAAAAGGCCGCATTCTCGGATGCAGTAGGCCACTCAATGGTCGACCATCTGAAGGAATATGCGGAAGGATTCTACACGGACGAGGAATACGATAAGCTCATCACGAAGTATGACCACGCACGTCCGTTCACAAAGGAATCCCTTCTCTACAGAGAGATCTTCGAGAAGTATTACAAAGGGAATTCCGGCATGATCGTTGATTTCTGGATGCCTAACAAGTCATGGGAAGGCTGCAACGTCAACGATCCTTCGGCAAGAGTTCTCAAGAATTACGGCGACAGCGGAAAGTGAGGAAACGGTTATGACCAAGCATATCTTTGTAACAGGCGGAGTAGTATCAGGACTGGGAAAAGGCATTACGGCGGCATCTCTGGGAAGACTTCTCAAGGCCCGGGGACTCAAGGTCGCATCCCAAAAGCTCGACCCGTATATCAATGTCGACCCCGGAACGATGAGCCCTTATCAGCACGGCGAAGTCTACGTAACGGAAGACGGTGCCGAGACCGATCTCGACCTCGGTCACTACGAGCGTTTTATCGATGAGGACTTAAACCGCTACTCAAACCTCACGACCGGTAAAGTCTATTCATCCGTCCTCGCCAAGGAGCGCCGCGGAGAATATCTGGGATCCACCGTTCAGACGATCCCTCACATCACAAACGAGATCAAGGACTTCATCTACAAAGTCGGTGACGAGTCCAACGCCGATGTCGTCATAACCGAGATCGGAGGCACGATCGGTGATATCGAGAGCCAGCCTTTCATCGAGGCGATCCGTCAGGTCGGCCGCGAAGTCGGAAAAGGCAACGCACTCTACATTCACGTAGTCCTCGTCCCGTACCTCAGAGCATCGGGCGAGCACAAGTCAAAACCCGCACAGCATTCCGTCAAGGAACTCCAGGGCATGGGCGTATCCCCTGACATCATCGTCCTTCGTGCTGACGAGCCGATCGAGGACGAGTCGATCTTCAAAAAGATCGCCATGTTCTGTAACGTGCACCAGGACTGCGTAATCGAGAACACCACGATCCCCTGTCTTTACGAGGCTCCTCTCATGCTCGAAAAGAGCGGCTTCTCGGATGTCGTATGCCGTGAACTCAACATTCAGGCACCTGACTGTGATCTCACGGCCTGGAAGAAGATGTGCGAACGTATCGACAACTGCACCAGGGAATGCATCATAGGTCTCGTCGGAAAATACACGCAGCTCCATGATGCATATCTTTCAGTCGCAGAGGCTCTCCATCATGCAGGTTACGAATACTCCTGCAATGTCAACATCAAGTGGATCGATTCCGAGACGCTTACCCCGGAGACCTACGAGAAGGAACTCTCCATAGTTGACGGAATAATCGTTCCGGGCGGCTTCGGCGACCGCGGAATAGAGGGCATGATCCTCGCAGCAAGATACGCAAGAGAGAAGGATATCCCTTATCTCGGCATCTGCCTCGGAATGCAGATCGCGGTCATCGAGTATGCACGTAATGTCCTCGGCTATGCTGACGCAAACTCCAGAGAATTCGACGAGAAGTCTTCGCACCTCGTTATCGACTATATGCCGGGTCAGGATGACTACATCGCCAAGGGCGGAACGCTCCGTCTCGGAAGCTATCCGTGTAAGATCCTGCCTGAGACAGTAATGGAAGAATGCTACAAAGCATCAGTCATCAACGAGCGTCACCGCCACCGTTATGAATTCAACAACGAATACAGATCCGAGATGGAACAGATCATAAGCGGTCTGAGCCCTGACGAATCTCTTGTAGAGACGATCGAAGTCCCTTCGAACAGATTCTTTGTAGGCGTACAGTTCCATCCGGAATTCAAGAGCCGTCCCGATAAACCGCATCCTCTTTTCTTAGGTCTTATCAGGAACAGCCTAAATAAGGATAATTGACGTTATTTCACCTTCAAACTGACAGGGGACGGTCTCCCGATCAAATCGGGACCCGTCCCCTGTTTAAATCTCTTACTTATCGTAATTGATCTTAAGGATCTTTCTTATCCTCTTTCTATCGCATAGCTTATGCAGATATCAGAGAACTCCTCGGATTTTACGAAGCTGTCAAACAGCTGATCCTTGGTCATCCCCTTGTCCATGGAATCTAACCAGTAAGAAAGACCTTCAGCTTCAGGCTCTCTTCCCATGAATGTCTTATACATCCTTGTTATGAGTTCTTTGTTGTCAAGGCCGAGACCATTGAATTCTGCCGAATAGAAGAATTCATGTGCAGCTTGTGATCCCGTGATCTCGAGATTTGTAAGACCAAGGCTCCAGAACTTAAGCCCGTCTTCGTCATATTCTCTTCCGAGACACTCGGTATAGAGCCTTGCCGCAAAATTAGTCGCATTAGCCGATCCCACCGTTGCCTTAGCTGACGGTGCTCCGGATCTGATCCCGTATTCGGCACAAAGATCACACCATTCAGGTGAATTGATAAATCCGTTTACTACATTGTCTCTTCCCGTGACCTTGAGACTGTCCATCCAGAAGTTAAATCCGTTCGGATCGTCTTTTGCGTCTCTGTTGAAGATCGCCTTATAAAGCACTGCTACAAAATCCTCGTCACTTAAGTTCCTGTCCTTAAACTCCTGGCTGTTAAGGAAGTTTCTCGCACAGTCCGCACCCGTAAGTTCGCCTTTACTTACTTTGTCGGTCCAGTATGCTTTTCCTTCAGGCTCGGAAGGACGGTCAAGGACTACGACATACATCCTCTCGACAAATGCTGCGAACGAGACTTCTGTTTCCTCTATATCAGGTGTAACAACTGCCTGTTTTTCCTTGGAAGTAAATACAGGCGAATAAGTGGCATCTCCCGTTACTTTTGTTATCTCAGGTGTCCAGCCCTTGAATGTATAGGTATACTTGTCATCTTCCTTCTTCGAAGGTTCTGCTCCCTTATAGACAGGAGTCTCCCCGTATACCAGTACTTCAGACTGAAGTTCTTTTCCGTCTTCACCTACAAACTTGATCTTGTATGAGTTAACAGTTCCTTCAAAGACAGCCGTATAAGTCGTATTCCCGTTAACCTCAGGCAATTCATCATCTTTATCAAATGATCTGTCTCCGTCAGTCCATCCTATGAATGTATAGGTATACTTATCATCTTTTTTCTTTGAAGGTACCGAACCATCATAAACCGGAATATCCCCGTAAACCAGTTTGTCAGACTGAAGCTCTTCTCCTTTATCTCCTACGAACTTGATCTCGTACTGGATCGGTGTCTTATCAAAGACGGCCGTATAAGTTGTTTTTCCATGAACTTCAGGTAATTGATCATCTTTACCAAATGTTTGGTTTCCGTCAGTCCAGCCTATGAATGTATAGGTATACTTTTCATCTTCCTTCTTCGAAGGTTCTGTTCCAACATAGATAGGATTATATCCGTAATCCAATACATCAGACTGAAGTTCATTTCCGTCCTCTCCTACGAACTTGATCACGTATGAGTTAACAGTTCCTTCAAAAACGGCATAATATGTTACGGCATCAGTAACAGAAGGAAGAGTCTCGTCTTTACTGAATGTCGTTTCTCCGTCAGTCCAGCCTGTGAATGTATATGTGTATTGTTCGTCAGGAGATTTTGTCGGAACATCACCTTCATATTTCGGATTATCGTGTATGTCGAAGTTACTTCTTTGAAGTTCGATCGTATCGTCTTTGTCCTTCATACAGAAGATAACTTCTTTCTGGATGATCCTAAACCGGACATAGAATTTGACAGGTCCCGTAGAATCAGACATTACATAAGAATACTTTCCGTCTTCCGGTATCAAACGAGTCAGTTTTCCGGTCGAGTCTTCAAAAGTTACTCCTTCTACTTCCCAATCGGTTTCCGGCTCCATTTCAAATTCGATGATATCGCCGAAATATGTTCTGGTCTTGTTGTTGACTTTACCGTTGCCGGTACATATATACTCAACATCAAAGTAGTTATGGAGACTTTCGTCCGGAGTCCCTGAGAAGGTCTTTTCATCATAATCGGATTTCTCGTTAAAAACGACAAGTTTTATATTCCCGCACCTGTCTATAATGTATTCGCCGAGTTTAACATTCTCATTGTCAGGAAGAACGAGAGTCTCAAGTTTTCCACATCTGAAAAATGCATAATCACCGATCTCGGTCACACTATCGGGGATCACGATCTTCTTAATGCTTGTGCATCTTTGAAATGCATAATTATCGATGGTCGTTACACTGTCAGGTATCTCTACTTCAGTAAGGGCTGTCATATTTGAAAAAGAGGAATAACCGATACTGACAACACTGTCCGGAATCGTTATTTTCTCAAGATTGATACAGTTGTCAAAAGCATATTCATCGATTACCTTAACACCTTTGGAGATAGTAACTTCATTAAGCCCCTGGCAATATGAAAAAGCATGATCGCTGATCGTCTCTATGTTTCCCGGTATCGTTATGCTCTTAAGTGCAAAACAGCATCTGAAAGATCTGCTGCCGATCGAAGTAATGTTTTTCAGATCGATGTCGGTAAGTCCGTAACAGTATTCAAAAGCACTGTTGCCGATCGATCTGACGGTTTCAGGTAATGTTATATTCTTTAACGAGATGCATCCTTTAAAAGTACGATCGGGGATCGATGTGGTACCATCAGGGATCGTTACGTCCGTAAGCCCGGAACAGTCTTCAAAGACACCAAGGCCGAACGAAGCAATGCCTTCAGGTATCGTTACGCTTTCGATTCCGGTACTGCCTTTGAAAGCCTCATCACCGATAAAAGTAATGCTTTCAGGTATCGTTATGTCGGTAAGTCCGGTGCATCCTTCGAAGGCACCTTTTCCGATCGAAGTAACACCTTCGGATATCGTTAAGCCGGTAAGTCCGCTACATCCGGAAAAAGCACCGGTACCGATCGACTCTACGCCTTCGGGTATCGTTATGCCGGTAAGTCCGCTACATCCTGAAAAAGCACTGTCAGCGATATATTCAACGTTTTCGGGTATCGTTATGCCGGTAAGTCCGCTACATCCGGAAAAAGCACCCTCAGCGATATATTCAACGTTTTCGGGTATCGTTATGCCGGTAAGTCCGGAACAGTCTTTAAAAGCATTCTCGACGATCACATTGGAATTATCGGGCAGTGTTACGCTCGTAAGTCCGGAACAGCCTTCAAAAGCGCCTTTTCCGATATAAGTTACACTACCGGGTATTGTTATCGTTTTAAGTCCGGCACATCCTTTGAAAGCATCTTCGCCGATAAAAGTAACGTTATCCGATATTGTTATTTCCTCAAGTTCGGCACAATCTTTAAAAGCACCTTCGCCGATCGAAGTAACGCTTTCCGGGATCGTTATATCGGTAAGACTTGAACATCCGTCAAAAGTATGATCGTTGATCGAAGTAATACCTTCAGAAAGTGTTATGCTCTTAAGTTCGGAACATCCCGAAAAAGCACCTTCCCCGATTGAAGTGACACTTGAAGGAAGAGTGATCTCCGGAAGGGCAGAGCAGTTGGCGAAAGCATGATCACCTATTGAAATAATGTTGGCGTCGATCTCTACCTTTTTCAGATCATGCTTATTGATAAAAGCATTTGCCCCGACCGATTCAAGATTTCCTTCTAACTTAACGTAAGTCAAATATCCGACATTTACCAAAAATTTGGCTGTGAGCTCGCCGTCACCGCTAGCTGTAAGTTCTCCGGTTAAAGAACTATAACTGTAATGCAGACCCGCATTAACTCTTGAAGCCGGAAAAACAGCAAAAACAAGTAATACGGCAAGGAAAAAAGAAGCAATCTTTAATTTACTGTTATTCATGGATACCTCCCGATAAGTCTTAATGCTTATTGGTATCACTATAACAGTTGATTACTCGTAATAAATCGAACTTGGTCGTTTTTTCGACAATACGCACAAGATGATCCGCGATCTTTTGTACAATTTGCTCGGACCCCGGATTACTGTTATCAGATTCCGTTGATCGTGGAGATTCCCGGGATCGTTTCCTCGAGTACGTCAAGAAGGATCTTGACCGTATCGAGGGACGTGAAGAGCGTAACGCCGTTCTGGATCGCGCAGCGGCGGATCGCGACACCGTCTTCAAAGTGGACTCCGGACAGGATCGCACGCGTGTTGATGATGTAGCTTACATAGCCCGCACGGATCGAATCGAGTATCTCTTCACTGCCTTCAGAGAGCTTGCCTTTTACGCGCGTCCTGATGCCGTGCTGCTTAAGGAAGTTCGCGGTTCCGATCGTGGCCTCGATATTGAATCCGAGATCATAGAACTTCTTTATGAGAGGAAGCGCTTCTTCCTTATCCTCGTCAGCCAGCGTGACGATAACGGTACCGTAGCCCTTCATCTTGATGCCCGATGCCTGCAGGGCCTTATAGAAAGCTCTGTTAAGGCGCTTGTCGTAACCGATCGCTTCTCCTGTGGATTTCATCTCCGGCGAGAGATACGAATCCATGCCGTCAAGTTTCTGGAAGGAGAAGGCAGGTGCCTTGACATACCAGCGGTCAGGCTTTTCGGGCGGATCGAGCTTTGTTATGCCCTGATCCTTTAAGCTTATCCCGAGCATGACCTTGGTCGCGATGCTTACGAGGTTCCGGTCTGTTGATTTACTTAAGAACGGGACGCTCCTTGAAGCACGCGGATTGACCTCGATAACATAGACGCTGTCGTCCCTGTCAACGATGAACTGTATGTTGAAAAGGCCGACGATCCCGATTCCGAGACCGAGCCTTGTCGTGTAATCGCAGATGGTATCCTTTACTTTCTGTGATATCGAAAAAGGAGGATAAACACTCGTACTGTCACCCGAGTGGACACCTGTCCTCTCGACGAGTTCCATGATGCCCGGGATGAAGACCTGCTTTCCGTCACAGATCGCGTCGACCTCGACTTCCTTACCGACAAGATACTTATCGATAAGTACCGGCTTATCTTCGTCGACCTCAACGGCGTTTTTGAGATATTTGACGAGCATCGATTCGTTGGCAACGATCTCCATTGCTCTGCCGCCAAGAACGAAAGAAGGACGTACGAGGACCGGATAACCGATCTTCTCTGCTACCTTGATGCCCGTCGGGATATCAGTTACCGCCTCACCCTTAGGGTTAGGGATCTCGAGTGATTTGATCACCGCGTCGAACGAGTCACGGTTCTCGGCCTTTTCGATCGCTTCACAGTCTGTGCCGATGATCTTTACACCGCGGCGGTTAAGAGAATCCGCGAGGTTAACGGCTGTCTGGCCTCCGAGGGTAACTATTACGCCCAAAGGCTTCTCGAGATTTATTATGTTCATGACGTCTTCTGTCGTCAAAGGTTCAAAATAGAGCTTGTCGGCGGTCGTATAATCTGTCGAGACGGTCTCCGGGTTATTGTTTATGACGATCGCTTCATAGCCCTGCTCCTGGATCGTCCTTACGGCATGAACGGTCGAATAGTCGAATTCGACGCCCTGGCCGATACGGATAGGACCCGAGCCTAAAACGATGACCTTTTTCGCGTCGGATACTATGGATTCGTTCTCGGAAGCATATGTCGAGTAGAAGTACGGAACGTAGCTTTCAAACTCCGAAGCGCAGGTATCGATCATCTTATAGACCGGAGCGATGTTGTTTTCGAGACGGATCTTATAGATGTCGTCCTCGCTCATTCCCCAGAGCTCAGCTACATACGAGTCCGAAAATCCCATGTGCTTTGCTTCGATCAGGTGATCCATGGAGCCGACATTTGCTTCCATCTCTTTTTCGAGATCGACTATCTTCTTGATCTTTTCCAGGAAGAACATGTCGATCTTTGTTATGTCGTAGATACGGAAAGTGTCAACGCCGAGCCACATGAGCTGCGAGATCGCGTAGATCCTGTCGTCGGTGCCTTCCTTGATGTAATCGAGAAGGTCATCGACGCTCATGTGTTCGCTGTCGAACTTGGTCATGTGAATGTGGTTCTTGCTGTCTTCAAGTGAACGGATCGCCTTAAGAAGGCTCTCTTCGAACGTGCGGCCGACGCTCATGACTTCGCCCGTCGCCTTCATCTGCGTGGAGAGCTTGTTGAGGGCTGCCGGGAATTTGTCGAACGGGAATCTCGGCATCTTGGTAACGACGTAATCGAGCGCAGGTTCAAAACAAGCCGGTGTATTGGCAAGTTCGATCTCGTCCAGGTTCATGCCGACCGCGATCTTGGCGGAGACTCTCGCAATAGGGTAGCCGCTCGCCTTGGATGCAAGCGCGGATGAACGGGATACTCTTGGATTTACTTCGATGACATAATAACGGAACGAATGAGGATCGAGCGCAAACTGGCAGTTACATCCTCCCTTTACTCCGAGTGCTCTGATGATCTTCAGCGCGCTGTCGCGGAGCATGTGATATTCCTTGTTGGTCAGGGTCTGCGACGGTGCAACGACTATGGAGTCACCCGTGTGGATGCCGACAGGATCGAGGTTTTCCATATTACATACCGTGATCGCCGTGTCGTTGGCGTCACGTATTACTTCATATTCGATCTCCTTATAGCCCTTGATGCTCTTCTCGACAAGGACCTGATGGACAGGCGACAGAGCAAGCGCATTCTTCATCATGACGCGGAGCTCATCGGGGTTATCCGCAAAGCCGCCTCCCGTTCCGCCGAGAGTAAATGCGGGACGGAGGATAACGGGATAGCCGATCCTGTCCGCTGCTTCCAGAGCTTCCTCTATGCTGTATGTGATCTCGGAAGGAACGACAGGTTCGCCGATCTTCTCGCACAGTTCCTTGAAGAGCTCACGGTCCTCTGCGCATTCGATACTCTTTGCATCAGTTCCGAGGAGCTCGATCTCGCATTCCTGGAGAACGCCCTTTTTGGACAGCTGCATCGCGAGGTTAAGACCTGTCTGACCGCCAATGCCCGGAACGATCGCGTCAGGACGCTCGAGACGGCAGATCCTCGCGAGAAATTCAAGTGTCAGAGGTTCCATATAAACTTTGTCCGCAATGGACGTATCTGTCATGATGGTTGCGGGGTTGGAGTTAGCGAGGATGACTTCGTAGCCTTCCTCCTTAAGAGCGAGACAGGCCTGCGTTCCCGCATAGTCGAACTCGGCTGCCTGACCTATTACTATCGGGCCTGAGCCTATGACCAAAACTTTCCTGATATCGGTTCTCTTAGGCATTGTCCTTTACCTCCTTGAGTATTCCGGTAAACTTCTCGAAAAGGTACGAACTGTCCTGAGGTCCCGGTGCGCTCTCAGGATGATACTGAACTGAGAAGACATAGTCTTTTTCACACTCGACACCTTCCACGGTGTTGTCCAGAAGATTTATGTGGGTGGCGGTAAGACCCGTGCCCTCAAGGCTCTTAAGGTCTACCGCGAAGCTGTGGTTCTGGGATGTTATCTCGATCTTGCCGGTCTTAAGGTTCTTTACCGGGTGGTTTCCGCCTCTGTGACCGAACTTGAGCTTGTATGTTTTCGCGCCGTATGCCAGGGATATGATCTGGTGACCGAGGCAGATGCCGAAGATCGGGTACTTACCGCGGAGTGCCTTCACCGTCTCGATCACGGGGGTAACGTCTTCCGGATCTCCGGGGCCGTTCGAGAGGAATATGCCGTCAGGCTTCATGAACTCGATCTCTTCGGCGGTGGTGTCGTAAGGAACGACCGTTACGTTACATCCGTAAGAGTTGAGCTTGCGGATGATATTGAGCTTGATGCCGCAGTCTATGGCGACAACGTTATAGAGCGGGTTTGGGGTCCTCGAGTACCAGCGCTTCTTCGAGCTTACGCGGCTGACCTGATCGTGGGGGACGGGAGTTATCTTGATCTTGGCAAGGGCGATATCGGTGGGAGTATCGGCCGATGTGATAATAACGCGCCTGGAACCTAAGTCCCTGATGCTCCTCGTGAGCTGCCTCGTATCAACGCCGCTGATGCCCGGGATGTTATTGTCCTCGAGCTCCTCGGAAAGTGTCTTCGTATATCTGAAGTTGGAAGGCATGTCGTTATAATCGCTTACTATGAGACCTCCGATGCTCGGGTTCTTGCACTCATAGTCGTCATCGGTGATACCGTAGTTACCGATGAGAGGGTATGTCATGACGACCATCTGATCCGTATAGGAAGGATCCGAGATGATCTCCTGGTAGCCGACCATCGAGGTGTTGAAGACGATCTCGCACACACGCTCGACATTGGCGCCGAAGCCCGTTCCGATGTATTCGCTTCCGTCCTCAAGAACAATTTTACGATCCGGTTTAATCATACTTTTCACTCCTAAAGAAAAAGACATTCATACAGGGCGAAAAATCGCCTGATTGAACGTCCTTGCCCATCTTTAATATGGAATTTTAGCAATCGGCACATGAGGTGTCAATCTTCCATATATATAAATAATTATCGTTTTCTGCTCAACCATATATGCCTTCTCGAAAACTCATTCGACCGTGACCGATTTGGCGAGATTTCTGGGTTTATCGATATCGCATCCCTTGTTTACCGCCATGTAGTACGCGAAAAGCTGGCACGGAAGAGCGGCTAATATCGGCGACATCAGTTCGTCGCAGTCCGGTATATAAAATCTCGCGTCACACGAAAAGTCTATCTTCGAGAACCTCTCCGGGATGATCGTAAGGACAGTTGCTCCGCGCGACTTGACTTCCTTGATGTTCGATTCCATCTTGCCGCACATCTCGTCCTGCGTTATCGGGCTTACAACGAGCGTGCCGTCTTCGATGAGTGCTATCGTGCCGTGCTTTAATTCGCCGCCGGCATAAGCCTCCGAATGTATATAAGATATCTCCTTGAGCTTCAGGGACGCTTCCATCGAGAGGGAATAATCAAGTCCCCTTCCGATGAAGAAGATGCTGTCCGCATTGAACTGAGAAGAAGCGAACTTCTGTATGTCGTTTTGCCTGTCAAGGATCTGCTTGAGCTTATCGGGGATCATGAGGATCTCCTTCTGGAAATGAGCATATCTCCCGTCATCGATCATCCCCAGTTCATGCGCAAACTTGAACGCAAGAAGATAGACGCATCCGAGCTGCGTTATATATGCCTTGGTCGACGCGACCGAGATCTCGGGACCTGCAGCCGTATATAACACATAATCCGCTTCTCTTGCGATCGTACTTCCTATGACGTTTACGATAGCCAGGGTCTTACTTCCCCTGTTCTTAGCTTCCCTCATCGCATTTCTCGTATCGAGCGTCTCACCGGACTGTGATATCACGAGAGTCAGAGTATGATCGTCAATGATCGGATCGGAGTAGATAAATTCGCTTGCTACTGTACAGACAGTCGGGATCCTGCAGAGCTTCTCGATCATAAATTTGCCGACGCAGCCCGCATGATAAGCAGTACCGCAGGCAACGATATTGATCTTGTTGATGCCGCTTAGGAATTCCCTGTCTGCCGGGAAGTGCTCTATGAAGATGTCGCCGTCCTTGATCCTCGGTGAGACTGTCGCTTCAAAGACCTTGGGTTCTTCGAACATCTCCTTCATCATGAAGTGCGCATAGCCGCCCTTCTGTGCGGCGTCCGTATCCCACTCGACATGGGACACCTCATAATCGACGGTATCGCCGTGAACGTCCTTGATCTCGAGAGAGTCCTTGGTCATGATGAGGATGCAGTTATCCTCCATGAAAACGACGTCCCTGGTATATTCGATAAGTGCAGGGATATCGGAAGCGATGAAATTCTCGTTCTTGCCAATGCCTATGACGATCGGGTTATCCTTTTTTGCACAGATGATCTCGTCCGGGAAATCGACGCAGAGGATGCAAAGTGCATAAGAGCCTACGATATCCTGCAAAGCAGAGCGTACCGCTCCTTCAAAATCCGACGTCTTCGTGTAGTAATATTCGATCAGCTGGGAAACTACTTCCGTATCCGTATCAGATGCGAATTCATAGCCTTTTCTCTTAAGGAACTTCTTAAGCTGGGCATAGTTCTCGATGATGCCGTTATGGACGACACAGATCTTGCCGTTCATGGACATGTGGGGGTGGGAATTCTCGTCGCTCGGAGCTCCGTGCGTGGCCCATCTGGTGTGGCCGATACCCGCGGAGATGCTGTTCTTGCCCTTTTCCCTGAGATCATATCCGCCGTCTTCAAGGGTCTTATAAAGTTCCTTGACCTTACCCTTCTTCTTGATGACGTTCAGTTCACCGTTACGGATGAATGAGATCCCTGCAGAATCATATCCTCTGTATTCCAGACACTGAAGGCCTTTGACCAGTACGGACAAAGTGTTCCTGGCGCCTATATAGCCTACTATACCGCACATAATAACCTCCGGAGATCATTATTCTATCAGATACAATATACTACAAAAAATGAATAATCACGCGCCTGAACTTGCAAACTTACTTGTTGTTTTCTGACTTTTATCCCTTACAGAAGTCACATATCCTGCTCATAGAAACAGATCTTTTTACCGGGATCGGCCTTCGACCTGTATAGTGCCGTATCGGCCTTCTTGAAGATATCGGAATAATCCTTTTCGAGACCTTGGTAAAGAGCTATGCCGATGCTGACGCTGAATCTCTGTCTGTCATCGGGAAGCGTTATGTCAGATGTGCCTTCTATTATCCCGGAAGCGATGTCATGAGCCTCGGAGATGTCACATGTATCCTTGATAAAGACGATGAATTCGTCTCCGCCGAACCTGCCGACGACCGCATCATCGGTAAATCTCTTCCCCAGGAATCTTCCGAGCTTTCCTATAACATCATCACCGACGTCGTGGCCGTAATTATCGTTGATCGACTTGAAGCGGTCGACGTCCAGGACCATCATGACGGCATTTTTGGTGCTTCCGTCATTAAGGATACCGTTGATCTTCCTTGAGAGGGCGCCTTTGTTATTAAGTCCCGTAAGATCATCCGTGTCCTTCTGGATATCGATCTGGCGCCTCAGGATAAATTCCCTGATCCTGACGGAATTTGCCACGATATTAAGAAAGATGCCGATGACGGTAAAGATCACGACATTGACCATATCCATCTGCCATACGTCATGGGGCTTTATGGCGCGCATCCAGATAAGGAAGATCGCGGAGGCGCAGCAGAGCTCGATCGCCATGAAGAACGGCTTGTCGATCATGAACATGGGAGCGACAAGAAGAAAGACGATGAACGTTGCGGCAGGGATATCGGGTTTGTTCTGCGTGATAAAGCATGCGAACAGGAAAAGGAATGATATCGACAGATAGATTATGAGCTGCGCTGCAAGGGAATCCTTCCTTAAGATAAAGAACGAGATACAGGCGAGCATCGAATAGGCGAGCGCGCAAAGATAGAAAAGCCTGTTTGATTCCAGAAGCCCGTTAAACAGCGTGCTCAGGAAAAGAAATGCGAATATGATGACCATCAGGATATGGAGCGCACGCCAGACGTAAAAGTTCGAGACATATGCATCCTTCTTGATCGCGTTATATTCGTCTTTTTCGATACCGCAGTAGAAAAAATAGTTCCTTACCGTTCTTATGACACCCATCAGACACCTCAATGTGACCCTTTATAGCCTACTCCGTAGGTTGAAGTATAATAGTCGATCCTTTTCGACTTATCGAAAACAGGCGGGTAGATACTGTCTTTGGGGTCTGTTCCCGTCAGGGCGCATACCGCATCGTGGCATCTGACTGTCAGGTCATATTCGCGATCTTTTATGGGAAGGTCGTTATCGGGGAAGACCGGCTCGCCTATGCGGAGAGTAAAAGTCGCGATCTGACGGAAGATATTCTTCCTGATCCATCCGGGTTCCCTGTACGAAAACCCCAAGGGGATGACAGGTTTATTGTTGCTGCAGGCGATACGGGCAGGACCCTTCTTAAAAGGGCGGACAGGGGCATAATATTCCCACATGCTCCCTTCGGCATAGATATGGAGCCAGCCGTGATCGACGGTCAGAAGATCGCTTATGGCCTTAAGGAATACCCTGGTCGCGGCAACACCCGTCTCGGGGATCGGAATGCCTCCGACCATCCTGATCAGAGTTCCGTTCTCGCCGTTGACGTTGGGCGCCCAGACAAGGATATTGGGCTTATTCGGCCTTATCGCCTTCATCACGGCGATATAGTCCCACATGTGAACATGGTTGGCGACCGATATGACTCCGTCCTTGATGATATCCGTATGCTTTTTGAGGTTTTCCCTGCCTTCGATACGAAGACCCAGCCTGACTGTACAAAGGAAGAATACGAGCACGTTTTCGAGAAGTCTTACAAGAGACTGCTTGAACAGGAAAGATCTTGACCTGTCGATATAAGGATACTCCGTATCGAAAATGATCTTGCGGTCCTTATGCACTTGGAGATAGTGCCTGTTCGTCTCCTCGGGATAAGGAAACCTGTCTGTCTTCGGGTCAAACATCGTTATTTCTCTTTCCTAAAGCTTCTGACGTCTGCTCATCTCATCAATCTTCATTAGAGAGTATAACATATACTTCAAAGAAGAGAGTCTGTTGTCCCCACATAATCTTCTTCAATGTAAGTAACTTTCTCTCCGGCCTTCTCAAAGCCTTTGATATACTCCCTGTTGCTCTGCCTGATCCAATCGATCGTGCAGTCCGAATCATCGAGCCTCGATTCTATGTCGGAGGCATGCTCCCGTATCAGATCGAAATGATCATCGATATATCTGTCGGTCATGGCAAGACAGATAAAGCGGATATCCTTAAGGTATCTTTCTTCAAGATCCTTCCTCCAGTCAAACGGGATATAGCAGCCCTCCACTATAAGGTCCTGACCGTTTTCGACAGCGGTCTTGATCATCTCCCTTACTACAGGCCAGAGATATGAAGTAAGCTTATCATCGTCAAGCGGTGTCAGATCCGTATAGCCGCTCCTTATAAGTCCCATCTTCAGAAGGTCAATGGAGACAGAGGGGTAGTTATACTTCCCTGCCATCTTCGATGCGAGGAGCGTCTTTCCCGTATGTGATGCACCCGTAATGATTATGATCATGACAGATTCCTTTCGCGGGCTCTTACTATCGTACAGACTTCTACGGCGTCACTGAAATCCGAATCCGTGATATGAAGTTCCTTAAGATCCGGAAGGACAGTTGCCTTATATATATCGAGCACCGGTTCCGACACTTCCTTAAATATCACATAGGTGCGCGCATAGTCAAATACGGGAGGGGCAAGCCTCGAATTCATCCAGTCGATGATCTTAAAGCCGCTCCTGTCACGCGGGAACATGATATTGAGAAAATGTATGTCCAGATGGCACACGCATTCCTTTGTTTTGGATGAGATCCTCTCTATGATCGAGACGATCTTTTCCGCCTGCTTAGGGTCAAGACCCATGCCGGCCGTATCTGCAAAGCGGGGAATATCGATTCCCGTGATATCTGCCTTATGAACGAACTTGAATACCTTGGATAAAGTCTTAAAACCGTCCATTACATCTTCTATCTCGTCGGCCTTCCCGCCGGTTGCGCATCTGTTCACGATAGTCTCGAGCATCTCGCCGTCGATATAGTCCATGCGGATGATGTGCGGATCGTCGGTATCAAAATACCGTACCGGACAAAGTCCCGCTTTATTTACTTCGCGCTGCTGCTTCTTTTCAAATTCTATCCATTCCACGGGGTAGGTTTCCCTGTATACTTTGTACGCGTAGCCCTTGTACAGGAATACATCGGCCTGAGCGCCCTTACCTGCCAGAACCTCCGTTCCGTCAAATCTCATTTTCTCACCTCTTACATGTTCTCCAGATAACTGTCTGCATCTTCCCTTGACCTGAAGACATGTATTTCCTTTCTGTCTTTATATCTTTCCAGAAGATCATAGATCCCCGGAAGTTTTTCTTCCGGAAAATCTACGATCCACTGTCTGAATCCTTCATCAAGTTCTTCCTCACACCATGGCATCTCTTCACGCTTTTTCCCGACGCGTTCCCTTGCCCCCTCAAGACATACTTCCAGAGGATAGTCCAGAAGGAAAACAGTATCGCAATACTGAAGTCTCATCTCCATCGTTCTTCCGTAGTTGCCATCGAGGATCCATCTGTCAGTCTTAACTATATCCAGAAGTTTTTTATCAAATTCTTCTTTTGATATCGTTGTCCTGTCAGGCAGATGCCAGATCATATCAAGGTAATAGAGAGGAAGACCCGTCTTATCCCTGAGCTTTCTGGCAAAAGTGCTCTTGCCTGCTCCGGGGCATCCTATTACAATAACCCTTTTCATATTTCCTCATTCTTTCATTTCTGTCCGGAAAGGCAGGATCTGCTTTTCCATTCGTATATAATCAAATGTATCACCATGGATGACTTCGAAGCCAGTCTCATTATACCCGAGATGCCTGTAAAAGTTGCTCATATAACTTCAATGTTCATATAAAAGGCTCCATTCTTCTCTCGTGATGGAGAAGGCATATGATATCTCATTCTTCGGATCAGGGTATTCCTTCACCTTTTTCATTCCGTTAGCCATAGCCGTTCGCCATGAACCCTCATTGGTATACTTCATATAGGAATAGAGCACGTTATAATCCGTATTAAGAAACGCCCAATTCCTGACAGCCCGGGCCGCTTCCTTCGCGAAGCCCCGCCTATGGTATTTCTTATGTATATGATATCCGATCTCAGGCAGGATCTCCCCATCGATATTCTGCAATGTCAATCCGCAGTCTCCGATGAATTCTCCTGTCTCTTTCAGTACCACAGCCCAAAGTCCGAAGCCATACTTGGAATAGTTCTCAAGATTCCATTCGATCCAGCGTTTGGTACGTTCTTCGTCAAAGGGCTCAGGATAATGCTTCATGGTCTCGGCATCAGACATTATTTCATAGAGCGCATCATAATCATCCCTTGTATACTCCCGCATCAGGAGTCTTTCCGTTTCTATCACCATGTAATACCTTCTTATTTATCCTTTCTGAAGCAGATGATCTCAGTTTTCTTCCAATATCCGAAGTGCCTCTTTATAATCCTGTCCTATGATCTCCTGCACTTTCTCAAATTCATATTTCTCATGTAGTCTTGCCTGGACTTTCAGAAATTCCTTCTTTCCATACTTCCTGATATAAAGAGACTGAGCCTTTGCTGCATTTGCTCCGTCATTTGAGGACACAAAGAATCCTTTTTCACAGGTCTCAAGTTCACTGCATTCGTAGCATCCGTCTATACTCTTCTCATTGCAGCACTTTACATTGGGGCATATTCTTCCTTCAGAACATATCGCAAAAGAACATGTATTATACTCCGTTCTGCAGCCTCCACACCATTCTCCAAGAAAACAGTGGTTGCAGGACAATCCACAGATGGCAACAGGATCTATACCTTTTCTTGCAATCTTGCAAAGTCTGTTCTTTATTCGCTGCATTGCTTCTATGTGCATGATCCAGTGACGCGAAAAAGGCATCTGAATGAGTCCCTTTATATCCTTGCCGCACCAGTAATCTATCAGCCAGAATGCATTTTCATTCTCACTGACACACTTACTTTCTATCAGCTTTTGCTTTGTTTCCTCACCTGATTTTCTCTTTAGATTTTTGTATTGTAATCGTGAAAGGATATTATCGGTTGATTCCTTAACAGCTTTAGCATACAGATATAGTTCCTGAACATTCAGTTTCTTTGAAAACTCAGCTATATCCTGACCTTCAAGCTCATTTCCCGTCGTGATGATCGGGGATCCGGTCTTCTTAAGATGATCATCCCTGAACAGTATCTGCTCATCCTCTGCGATCATCTCATGAGCTACGATATCTTCTATCCTGAAAATATGCCATATGGAATAAGCAAGGGTTTTGCTGTGATATCCCTCAATTCCCGCATACGGCATTTGATAAAAAGCCTTCTTCGGGTAACCTTCTACTATCCATGTGATCTGCTGAAACAACTCATTCCTGAATTCGATCAGTTTTCTGAGAGCTTCGCCAAAGGTGGCTTCTTTTGACAACAGTTTCTGTATTTCTTTATTCTTCTCCGACCAATCCTTATTCATCCGTACTCCTTTCAATATCCTGTTGGAAACAAATAATCACATGATCAATTCAGACAGAGTATGTTCGGTCTTCTGCCACAGTCTCTATCTCTTCAGATGTCATTCCGAGTTTCAACTCATCGGAAATAATCTTATAGTAATTATACATGTTTTCGACTTCTTCCTTCTCGTCCCGAATGAAATGATTCCTCTCAAGGAAAACCATTCCGGCATTTCTAGCCTGACTGATCTGTTCTTCTAAACATTCTTTTATCCGCTTACCCGCTATTTCATTGAATTTGCAGGTGAACATCCAGTCTCCCGAAGCCGGATAATCAATAGTATATCCGACATCGAAAAAAATCACTTTCTTTCCTGCCAATGCGTTATTCATATATTATGATCTCTCCTCAGGGTCTTAACCTCCGACATTTAAACTAAAGTTCAGGTGATATTATGTTTTTCCAAAGCACAACTGTCTCGACGTTCTGTTGCGTGGGTAAGAATCAATTAAGCAAAAATACCATATAATATGGAATGGTCAGTTTTGCTCCTTCCTGTCCAACATTATTGGCGCTCAGTTTTATGCATCTGTTCACGCCATATTGCTCCTTGTTTTTCAGAACCGTATTCGCAGATTTGGCATTTCCCGTTGTTGCTTTAACCTCTACAAGTGAGATTTCACCATCTATTGTTGATATGAAATCAATTTCCAGTCCGCTGTCCTTGTGGTAATAGTATAGATTTCTTCCTTTTTTCGAAAAAGCATCTGCTACGATATTTTCATAAATAGCACCTTTATACATACCCATATCTCCGCTGCACTTTTTAAAGCGAGTTGCACTTTTTTGAACGAGTTTTTATCAATTCCCGGCACTTTTCCGTCCCAGTTTTGCGAAAAAACAAGGCGATAATCTCTTGCTTTTTCGACACGATATTTGCTGAAATCTGATTCTCTTCGGGACGCTTACAATCCGGGTCATATCTTTATTCGCATAAACAGATGTTTTTCATCTTCTCCTGCCAATCTGGCTCCGTTTTTGAGCATTACCTTTTGGGATGCAATATTATCTTTATTGACTCGCAAGTATATCTCATCCTCCGGAACAATGTTCTTAGCGATTTGAACCGTAAGTCTTAAGCCTTCTGTACCATATCCTTTGCCGCGAACCCCTTTCAAAATACTGTATCCGATATGTCCGGCTCCAGTTCGAAGCGCTTCTGTAAGATGGTGTCTTATTCTGAACTCTCCTACAAGATGTCCCTCATCCCATAGATAATAATATGTCTCAGGCACAAACCATTCAGGCATATTTACCGGATGTTCATATGATATCAATACAGGAAGTACTTTTTCCAAATACTCCTCATATGAAACACCATGATATGGATTAGTCAGTCCGTTTTCATCTGCGGGTAAAGCAGTCGTATACTCCCATTGAGCAAATGCATCCTGTGTGTTTATTTTTCGCAGTTCCATATTATGGGTGTTGCTCGTTCGTTGTAAAAGACTCACGACTTCAACATGCGAAGTCCACGGAAACAGATCTACGGGCACGATCTTTTTAGCTTTATACCCTTCCTTTTCGAAAAGGACCAGATCACGTTTCAGCGTAACCGGATTACATGATACATAGCAGATCCTCGAAGGAGAGAGAGCCGAACATGCCTTTATGAATTCAGGTGTCGTGCCTGCCCTCGGCGGGTCCAGAACGATCACGTCAAAGTCAAGGTCATTGCTGTTTTTTTGCATGTATAAGGTGCAGTCGAGATTGATAAAGCTTATGTTATCCGCACCGTTAAGGCGGGCGTTGTCTCTTGCGCATTGTACGGCTTCACGGTTAAGTTCGACTCCCGTGACTTTCCCTGCAGAGCCCGACAGACAGATACCTATGCTTCCTGTTCCGCAGTATGCATCGAGAATTTTCTCGGTGCCCTTAAACTCACAAAGATCGATCACGGTCCTGTAGAGCTTTTCAGTCTGGTCGTGATTGATCTGAAAAAAAGCCGAAGGGGAGATCTTGAATGTCTTGTCAAACAGACGGTCCCTTATATATCCCTTGCCGTAGACAGTCATCGACTTAGGACCCAATATCATGGAATCCCGTCTGCTGTTTATGTTCATGATTATTGACGTGATATCCGGATGAGCCTTAAGGAGCGCTCTTATAAAATCCTTCTTACCCGGAAAGACGGGATCTGTGACCACAAGTACGACCATGATCTCAGATGTCTCTTCCGACACGCGGATCAGAGTGCGCCTGTATGTTCCGGTGCCGCGCTTCTCGTCATAGATATGTATCTTGAACGAAGCAAGGAGCTTACTTATCGTCTTAAGGATCCCGGATGCCCGTTTGTTTTCGATCAGGCAGTCACTGTTAGGCACGATCCTGTGGGAACCTTCTTCATAGGTGCCGTAGATTATCTTTCCCGCTTCCCTTTTATAAGCCGCATGGACCTTGTTCCTGTAATAATATGGATCATCCGCAGGTATTACGGGTTCCACCTTGCAAAATCCGCCCAGGAGGTCATCGACTTCCTTCTGCTTGATCTTTAAGGAATCCTCATAATCTCTGTTTATATATGCGCATCCGCCGCATTTTTTGGCAAACGCGCATGTCTTCATGCCTTAAGAGCTCCGCTCACCGTATGCTTCAGGAGGACTGATGTCGTTACGGATCCGACTCCTCTCGGAACAGGCGTTATGCCTTCCACGATTCCGCTTACGGAAGAGAAGTCCACATCACCGCAGAGCTTACCTTCACTGTCGACATTCATTCCGACATCTATGACATACTGGCCTTCCCTTACATATCCGCTGTCGATCATCTTGGCAGATCCCGCGCAGGCGACGATGATATCGGCTGCCTTACATTCTGCTTTAAGATCTGCCGTCTTCGTGTGGCAGATCGTGACCGTCGCGTTCTCGCCCATAAGGAGCATTGCTACCGGCTTTCCTATAACGAGGCTTCTTCCTACAACCGTAACCTTCTTACCCTTGAGCTCTATCCCGTAGAACTTCAATATCTCGATGACAGCCTGAGCCGTACACGGAGGGAATGTATCCTTATCCCCCGCGAAAACGCCTGCCAGGCTTGCTGTTCCCATCGAATCAACATCCTTGGAAGGAGCGATAAGTTCCTTGATCCCGGCTTCCGACAGATGCTTCGGAAGAGGCCTGAACATCAGGATGCCGTGGATATCCTTATCTTCATTTGCTTCCTTGACCGCTTCTTCCAGATCATCCTGCGTGCACTCAAGATCGAGTTCTTTCACGACGACCTTGCAGTTCATGCTCTCGAACTTCTTCAGAAGTCCCCTCTCATAAGCCAGATCGTCTTCACGTGCGCCCACTCTGATTACTTCAAGAGTCGGAACGACACCTTTGATCTTCAGAGATTCGATCTGAGGTATGAGCTCCTCATTTATGTTATCCGCTACGGGTTTACCGAGTAATTCCTTCATCTTCTTTTAATCCCCTCTTATCAGCTTTCAAGTCCCTTATAGACTTCCTCATATGCCTTGTCACAGATGCTTACGATCTCGTTTACGGCTTCGTTCGTATCGGAATTGAGCTTATCCGCATATTCCCTGTTCTTCATGAGCTTCGTATTGATATAGACGTTCATGGCTGCTCCCGTCGCGGCTGCCCTGCAGGCTGCGGCTGCAACACCCACGTCGCTTATGGCGAGGCGCGATCCCTTTGTTACGAGTTCTTCGACGAGAGATGCGACTTCCCTGCACTTTATGACGATATCAAAAGGTGCCTGTGCGGCAACGACCAGCGCCGCCTCAAGGATATCCTCTCTTTCCGGATCATCCTTGGGGATACCGTATGCCTTCGACAGCGGCTCAAATGCATCCGCATCCTTCTGCATCAGATCGAGCATCTCTTTATTGAGATACTTGGCATCACCTAATATCCTCTCGATATCAGTCTGATACTCCGCATACTTTTTCTTACCTGTTGTAAGTTCGCCCACCATGGAGCAGAGAGAAGCACTTACGGCGCCCATGAGAGCACTCGCGCCTCCGCCTCCCGGTACAGGTGCATTGGAGCACAGTTCTCCCGTAAAAGTAACGATTGATTTATTCTTCATAGAACACACCTCGAATGTTTTTTCTATTAGAGTTTAGCACAAGAAAAAGAGTCTTAAGACTGTATGAGTCTTCTTATGGTCAGGATCGGCATCATGTCCAGGCTTCCGTATACAACACAGCCCTTTGAACTGGATGCATGTATTACCTGTCCGCCTCCGACGTAGATACCTACGTGTCCGCAGTAGCCTCCGCCCGTATCCCAGCAGACGACATCACCGATCGCGATATCTTCCCTGGCAACATTTATTCCGCAGGTCGTTATGGACTGCGCCAGATGAGGAACGGATACGCCGACCTGCCTGTACGCGAAAACGACCAGTCCCGAACAGTCAACGCCGCTCGTCGACTCTCCCGAGAATACATAATTTACGCCGAGCATTGCAACACAGATATCGACAATGCTCTGACCGTTACAACCGGAGATGGCAGGAAGCGATGCAACCTTGCCCGTCTTGCCCGATCCTCCCGATGAACCGCCGCCGGAAGATGATTTCTTGGCAGGGACAGGAGTCGGTGTCGGCGGAGCTTTTTCCGTCGTATAGGAGATATATACATAACCTTCGGTTCCGTCAGGTGTTACGACCTTGAACCATTTATCGACTATGGCTACGCATCTGAGCTTTGTATGCCTCGGAAGAGCTCCGATATAAGGAGCATTCGTGTCAGGCCCCTCACGAAGTGACAGACTGTCACAGTCGACCCATACGATACGGTCGATCGCGATCGGGACAGGGTCATAGGAAAGTGTCGAAGTAAGGACATATCCTTCCGTTCCCGATTCCGTAATGATCTTGGACCATGTATCGCCGACACCCGTTCTCGTGATACGGGTACCCTTGGCGATCGAAGTCAACGTAAGTGAATCCATCCTCGGAGTCTCCTTGATGATGGAATCATCTGCTGCTATGTAATACTGGGTATTGTCGGGAGAAAATACCGATACATCCAATATCTCTATCGGAAGATCAGCTTCATCATATTCCTGAACGACCGTAAATGTCGGTACGTCGCTATATCTTGTTACGAAGGTCTCCGCCTGCTGCGGCACGACACCGTCGATATATGTCGCCTGCGCGACCTTACCGCCGCTGACGTCGATAAGACCGTCTTCGGTAAGAGTTATGTCTGACTGGATGTCGCCGCCTACCGGAACCGCTTCGAGCAGGACCGGATCAGGAGTCCACTCTTCTGCCGGAACTTCCTCTTTTTCCTCTTCCGGGAAGGTAGCGGCATAGGCTCTCCTCAGCGCGATCCTCGGATTTACGCCCGTGCCTGTACCCAGAGGCAGACAGACTACCGGAGCTGCCACGGAAATACATATAAGTATGGAAAGTAGATGTCGGCTCCTGTTCTTCTTGAAGACCATTTCCCCCGCTGCCTTTCTTAAAGTGTCCTTATATTATACAACATAAGGCGCCGATCTTTGCGTGAAAAAACACGCATGCCGAGCACCCGTCACTTCTGCGGCGCTATCCCCTGATCCTTGTCGCCGTCACGGCTTAAAAAAGTCATCGGCGGAAGAAACTGATCCGAAGCGATCTTCATATAGTATGTCATCTTGGAATGCGGCGTCGAGTCGATCGGATTTTTGTCCTCATCATAGAGTTCCGTCACCTCAAAAGGCTCAACATACCCCTCCGGAACGAGCGCATTCACGACATCGCCCCTGAAGACCTTATTCCTCTGCGATACCTTGTAGAGCCCGTCCTCGAAGCCTTCCACGACACCGACCACGAATGCCGGCTTGTTATAGGACTTGTCCTCAACGATCTGCGCGTTCTTTTTTGGGTCGTCATAGAAGAATCCCGTCGCATAATCCCTGTGCACGATCTTGTCGAGGATCTCATTCCACCTCGGATCGGTCTTATAATCCTCACCCTTTTCGAAAAGGAGATCTCTGGCTTCCCTGTAGGCCTTCGTTACAGCTGCCGTATAAAACGCGCCCTTTATCCTGCCTTCGATCTTGAAGCTGTCGACCCCGGCTCTGATGAGCTCGGGAACATGATCTATCATCGATATGTCCTTGCTGTTAAAGATATATGTTCCGTGCGAGTCCTCTTCGATCGGGAGCTTGTCCTCGAGCCTTTTTTCCTCGACTATATAGCTTCCCGTCTCCATGTTGCCCTGGCTGTCAACATAGTAGCCCCATCTGCAAGGCTGCGCGCATGCTCCGTGGTTGGAACTTCTTCCCGTATAGTAATTCGACAGGAGACATCTGCCCGAATAAGAGACGCACATCGCCCCGTGAACGAAGCATTCGATCTCGAGATCAGACGGGATCTTGCTCCTTATCTCCTTTATCTGTTCGAGCGACAGTTCCCTGGCGAGAACGACACGCTTGGCGCCCTGCTCGTACCAGAACATGAGTCCCTCGCTGTTTGTTACGCTTGCCTGTGTGGAGATATGGATCTCGAGATCCGGAGCTATCTTTCTTATCCTTCTGAATATGCCCGCATCAGATACGATGACGGCATCGGCATGAGCCTCGTTTGCCACGAACAATATCTCGTTATCGAGGATCTTAAGATCCGTCTCGTGAGCCATGATATTCATCGTCACATAGCATTTGACGCCTCTTTCGTGTGCATAGGCTATGCCTTCGATCATCTCTTCATGTGTGAAATTTCCGCTGAACGTTCGAAGACCGAATGACTTGCCCGAGAGATAGACGGCATCGGCACCATATGCGACAGCCGTCTTGAGTTTTTCAAGATCGCCTGCGGGACTTAATATCTCCGTCTTTTTCATCTCAGTTCCAGTTTCCTTTATATGTCTCGATATTTGCCAGGTGTTCTTCATAAGTTACCGCAAATGCCGTTCCTCCGTCGCCTGTGGCGCAGAAGTAATAGTAGTTGCAGTTCGGTTCAGGATAGAGAGCCGCCTGGATCGCATCAAGACCCGGCATGCAGACAGGTCCCGGAGGAAGTCCCTCGTGATTGAACGTGTTATACGGGCTGTCTTTCTCGATATCCGCCTGCGTAAGGTTCAATGTAGGCTCAAGACCTTCAAGTTCCCTCAGATAGTTTACCGATGCGTCGGATCCGAGATAATGAAGATCTTCATCCTCGGAATTAAGCCTGTTATGGAAGACTGCCGATACGAGCATCATGTCTATTCCGTCATTTGTCTCCATCTGGATAAGGGAAGCCAGCGTTATGACCTCGTCCATCGACATGCCGATGCTCTCGGCACGCTCGTAATACTCGTCATAGAGCTTGACTTCGGTATTTCGAAGGAAAGTGTTTATTATGCTTTGCGGACTCGCATTGATATCGAATTCGTATGTATCAGGGAAGAGATAACCCGACAGGATGTGGTCACGGTCATCGGAGACCTTGATCTGCGATACGAATTCATAATCGACGAACATATTAGGGCTGTCCATGCACTTGTCGAATTCCTCGTCAGAGAACGTAAGTCCCGCATCGTGGAGCATCTTCTTGATCTCTTCATAAGTAAGTCCTTCAGGGAACGTTATAGTTACGCTCTCAGGCTCGAGAGTCAGAAGATACATCAGTTCGTCATAGTTAAGTCCCGCAACGAGATAATGGGTACCTGCGATGTAGGCACCGTCAAATCCGTTGACCTTGCTTAAGAGGGAAAAGAGGATCTTGTTGTCGATCAGCTTGTTCTCATAAAGAGCTGAAGCGATGTCGGAAGTCGAGTCGCCCGTATTGATAACTATCGGGATGCAGCCCGGAGTATTCTCGTCGATCTTGAAGCGGTTCTCCTCGATCGCCAGCTTGAGATTGGTGATGTTGGAATCCTGGGCAAGGACGTAATTGTAGCCGAGGAAGACCCCGACCAGTGCGCATACGATGATCAGCACCAGTACTATCAACAATCTCAGAGCAACTCTTATCTTATTAGAAAGCATCGCTTACTCCCAAAGTTTAAGTCAATATCATTCCTTTTTCTTGGCTGCCGCGATGGACTTGGCTCTCAGATCGGAATTCAGGATCCTCTTACGGAGCCTGATATTCTTAGGCGTTACCTCGCAGAGCTCGTCATCCTCGACGAATTCAAGGCACTGCTCGAGGCTGTAGTTCAACGGCGGCGTAAGACGCATGGCATCATCAGAGCCTGCGGCACGCATGTTCGTTACGTGCTTCTTCTTACATACGTTAACATTGATATCTTCAGGCTTAGGATTGATACCTACGATCATGCCCTCATAGACCGGCGTACCTGCCCCGATGAAGAGCGCGCCTCTGTCCTGGGCATTGTAGAGACCATAGGTCATAGCCTCGCCACTTTCAAATGCGATCAATACTCCGTGCGAACGTGTCTCGATCTCACCTGCGAACGGCTCGAAACCACTGATAACGCTGTTCATTATACCATTGCCCTTGGTGTCGGTCAAAAATTCGGTCCTGTATCCCATGATACCTCGTGACGGAACTTTGAACTCCAGACGGGTATATCCTTTTTCGGGAGGGAGCATATTAATGAGCTCTGCCTTACGCTTTCCGAGCTTGTCCATGACAGGTCCCACGAAGTCTTCAGGAACGTCTACAACGAGTTCCTCGACAGGCTCGCAGATGACGCCGTCGATCTCCTTTAAGATGACCTGCGGCTTTGATACCTGGAATTCATATCCTTCACGGCGCATCGTCTCGATAAGGATGGACAGGTGAAGTTCTCCTCTTCCCTTGACGATGAATGCCTCTGTCGTATCGGTCTCCTCGACACGCATGGAAACGTTGGTCTCGACTTCCTTGAAGAGTCTGTCGCGGAGGTGACGTGATGTTACGAACTTGCCGTCCTGACCTGCGAACGGGCTGTCATTTACGGAGAATGTCATGGCGATGGTAGGCTCGTCGATATTGACGAACGGGATCGGCTCAGGATCAGACGCATCACAGATGGAATCACCGATATTGATGTCCGGGATACCTGCTACGCAGACGATCTCGCCTACCGAGGCCTCTGTGATCTCCTGTCTTACGAGACCCTGGAAGCGGAGGAGCTTGACGATCTTGGCGTTTCTTGTCGTATCCTCGCCGTATGTGCAGACGACTACCTGCTGGTTCTGCTTTATGGTACCTCTCTCGATACGTCCGACGGCGATACGGCCGATATAAGGATCGGCATCGATGTTGGATACGAGGAGCTGCAAAGGAGCATCAACATCTCCTTCAGGACAAGGTACGTATTCGATGATCTCGTCGAGGAGAGGACAGAAGTCAAGAGCCTTGCCTTCCTCATATTCCCTGAGATCCCTTGTCGCGATTCCCGCCTTACCGGACGAGAAGATGGTCGGGTATTCGAGCTGGTCGTCATCGGCGCCGAGCTCACAGAAAAGATCGAAGACCATGTCAACAACTTCGTTAGGTCTTGCATCAGGACGGTCGATCTTGTTGATACAGACTATAGGCTTAAGTCCCATCTCGAGTGCTTTTCGTAAAACGAATCTGGTCTGGGGCATCGGTCCGTCATAAGCATCGACAACGAGGAGAACCGCATCGACCATCTTAAGGACACGCTCGACCTCGCCTCCGAAGTCAGCATGGCCCGGAGTGTCAACAACGTTGATCCTGTAGTTCTTGTAGGATATAGCCGTATTCTTGGCAAGGATCGTGATGCCGCGCTCACGCTCCAGATCGTTGCTGTCCATTACCTGCTCGACGATCTGCTCGTTCTCGCGGTAGATGCCCGCCTGCTTGAGCATGGAATCGACTATCGTGGTCTTGCCGTGGTCAACGTGTGCGATGATCGCGATGTTGCGCATGTTTTCAATCTTTGCCATAAACAATTACCTCATTTTTTATTCACGTCTAAAATTATGCAATAACGTTATTTACTGTACTATAAGGCACATTTCACAAAAATCATTCCTCATCGGACTTGTTCTTGTTACGCAAGAAAAAGCGTATCGGAGTACCCTCAAATCCGAAGTTCTTCCTTATCTGGTTTTCCAGGTATCTCTCATACGAGAAATGCGACAGTTCCTTGTCGTTTACAAAGAGCGCAAAAGTCGGCGGATTGGTCGATACCTGCGTTCCGTAATAGATCTTCAAGTGCTTGCCTTTGTCCTGCGGAGTAGGTACCATCGCGACAGCCTCATTGAGCATATCGTTAAAGACACCCGTCTTAAGCCTTCTTCCTGCCTGATCATGGACTCTGACGATCGTCTCGAAGAGCTTATCGACACGCTGTCCTGTCTTCGCGGAGATAAAGAGCACCGGTGCATAGTCCATGAAAGCGAAGCGCTCCTTTACGATCCTCTCCATTCCTTCGAGGGTTCCCGTGTCCTTCTCGATAAGGTCCCACTTGTTGATCGCAAAGATACATGCCTTGCCGGCGTTGTGGGCGATGCCCGCGACCTTCGTATCCTGCTCGGTGATGCCGACCGTCGCATCTATGAGGATAACGCAGACCGACGCGCGCTCGATGGAGGCAAGCGCCCTTACCATAGAGTACTTCTCTATCGCATCCTCGATCCTGCCCTTCTTCCTCATTCCGGCGGTATCGACGATGGTGAACTTGCCGTATTTATTCACTACTTCAGAGTCGATGGAATCTCTTGTGGTTCCCGGGATATCGGATACGATGCTCCTGTTCTCGCCGGTCATCTGATTTGTAAGTGAAGACTTGCCCGCATTCGGCTTACCTATCAGGGCGACCCTTATCGTCTCATTTCCGTCTTCGCCCTCTTCCTCCTTAGGGAAGTGCTCGAAAAGCGCATCGAGAAGGTCACCGATGCCGAGTCTGTGTGAAGCGGAGATAGGCACGACATCGCCTAATCCGAGGTTATAGAATTCATATATCTCCGGCGGCGGCTCGCCTACCTTGTCGCACTTGTTCACGGCAATGACGACGGGGCGGTTAGCCTTCCTGAGCATTACCGCGATCTCCTCGTCCGCAGCCGTCAGGCCGCTCTTTATATCGCACATGAAAAGGATGACGTCGGCCGTCTCGATCGCGATCTCCGCCTGTATCCTCATACCCTTCAGTATCTGATCGTCCTTGTCGGGCTCGATTCCGCCCGTATCGATCATGACGAACTCACGCTCGCGCCATACCGAATTTGCATATATCCTGTCTCTCGTGACGCCCGGAGTATCGTGAACTATCGATATCCTCTCGCCGTAAAGAGTATTGAACAGTGACGATTTGCCGACGTTCGGTCTTCCGACGATCGCAACAACCGGTTTACTCATCTTCTCCCCCTCCTGGTACTGATCCTCGAGAGCATGGAAATAAGAGCATCAGGGCTCTTCTTCACGCGGACGCGAACTCCTGTGATGCTTCTTAAGTCTTTTATCTTCATGCCGCCCGGGAATGTCTCTTCGTCTTCTTCAAGGAAAGCCTTATCGATGATGATATAAAGAGGCTTTTCCTCCTTTTCGAAAAGAAGGTTCAGAAATCTCATCATCTCTTCACCCGTAAGAGGCACCGCCGTTTCCTTTACAAAGAGACTGACGCCGAAAAGCCTTGATATCCTTTGCTCTATCCCGGCCTTATCAGGGTAAGAGCCCACGGGCGTGACGTCCCATATGAGCTCGGTCCTGACGCCCCCGGCAGGGTAGCCGAAGTGCTCCGCGTGCGCTTCCTTGCGCCCGAGAAGTGAGATGAGCTTATCATAGCCCGATGATATGTTCTGTTCGGCAGATTCGTTTTCCAAGAAATGACCTCTCACGGACAAAAAAAAGCAGTGATGATTTTTTGATCACACTGCCTTTGTAAGTCGCTTTGTGCTGATCTAAGATCAGGCTTCCTCACCAATTGCTATTACTTGCTTACCGTCAAGATAACCGCAGTTCTTGCAAACCTTGCGACGAAGCATCTTAGCATGACACTGTGGGCACTCTACGAATCCAGGCACGCTGAGCTTCCAGATACTTCTATGACGGGAAGTTCTTGCCTTCGACCACTTACGTTTTGGATGTGCCATATTGTCTCCACCTCCGTTTATTACCTTCGCCACTCATCTGCAGTGGGAAATTCTATTATTCGCTCCCCTGTAAGGGGTTTATTCACATAATGCTTAAAGATTGTACTCTATAGCGTTATCTTTTGCAAGCACTTTTTTAAGTTTTCGGCCGTGCTTTTCCAAAAACTTCCGTTTATCCGTCAGATCTCTCTCAAAACGAAAGTATTGACCGCCATATCGCTGTTCTCGTCGAGCCTGTAGGATATCTCAACACTTCTCGAAAACATGTTCGGCATGTTGATATATTCCGTCGTTATATTCATCTCCATCTCGCCGTAGACGGTGACAAAAGAGCCCTTTGTCTTTTCGCCGGGCTTAAAGAAGAGCCTGCTTTTAACATCGCCCGATCTTACGAGCTCGCACGTTTTCGAGACGGGATCAAGAAGAAGCTTATATGAAGACGGCTTCCCGCCTTTTTCCCTTGTTTCTTCCCATTCGTAGGTGACATTCCCCTCATGCCCGCTCTTTAACGCATCGCAGATGTAAGGTTCCTTATATACGCCTGTCTCGATCCTTATCTTAATTCTCGTCGACATGTCTCGTACCCGAAGGGCGGCCGCCGCCCAGGAAAGGTGACGCGATATCCTCAAAATCGGAAGGATTGTCGCTCGTGAAGAACTCATATACCGCTTTATTATCACCGGAAGCTAAGGAATCCGTTCCGCTCAAAGTCTTTGAAACGACCTTGGCTACGCTCCTGCCGCCGTTGATGAGCTTAACGGACGGACCCATGATCCTTCCTATTACATCCTTAAGGAGCGGATAATGGGTACAGCCCAAAACGAGCGTATCTATTCCCTTCTCCTTAAGAGGCGTTAAGTACTCCTCCGCGATCAGCTCCGTGGCTTTCCTGTCCCACCAGCCCGCTTCAACGAGCGGTGCGAACAGAGGGCACGCGACCGAATGGACCTCGAGCCCTTTAAGCGCTTCCTGATTGATGCCTTCCTTGATAAGGCCTTCCGCCGTCTCAAATACGGCATTCTTATATACATCGGAACTTACCGTCGCCTTGGTGGCGATTATGCCGATCTTACCCGTCTCCGTCTCCTTGCAGGCCGCATAGGCTCCCGGGTAGACGACCTCTACCACAGGGACCTTCGCCGTCTTAAGGACATCCTTATATGCATGGGCGCTCGCCGTGTAGCATGCGATGACAACGAGCTTGACATCGCGGCTTTCCAGGAACTTCAGGTCCTGGAGCGCGTATTTCACGATGGTATCGTGCGACTTCGTGCCGTACGGTGCCCTTCCGTTATCACCGAAATATACGGTACTCTCGTTCGGAAGTTCCTCCCAGATCTCCCGTAATACCGTAAGTCCGCCTATACCCGAATCAAATACTCCGATTGGTCTGTTGTCTGCCATTTTTTCCCCCGTCAAAGCTTAACGTCATACCTGGGTTCGATCTGGAACCGCCTGCCGGAAAGAGCAAAGTGCCTGTTATTCCTCGGTATCTTCCTCAAAAGCAGCGTCGTCGCGAAAAGCTGCTGGTATCTGACCTTTCCGCCCTCACGCGACCTGAAGAAAGAATTGACCTTGTTCCTTCCGTAATTGCCGTCGCCCACTATAGGATACCCCATATGCGCGAACTGTGCCCTGATCTGATGCATCCTGCCCGTCACGAGCTCCACCTCGATATCCGCCACATCAGATCCGTCCGGGCCTTTTCCCTTATATACGTTCATGACCCTGTATCTCGATGTTATCGGAAGATCGCCCTCCTGCTTTAAGTCATGCACGTAAACGCCTGATCCCGTCTTCTCGAGAAAAGCGCTTACTTCCTTCATGATGGCGTCATCCTCGCAGATCACGGTCTCGCCCTCATCAGGCACGCCCAGTACGAGGCACCTGTATCTCTTGATCAGAAGATCATCCTTAAAGAGCGCGATCGCATCCTCCAGCGCCGCTTTATTCTTCGCCATCATGACGATGCCGCCGGTATTCATGTCGATCCTGTGGCACAGGTCCATATCAGGATTCCTTGTGTCCTTCCTCACGATGTCGATGAGGTTTTCCTTCCCGACACCCTTGCCGCCGTGGACCGGTATCCCCTGGCTCTTATTGACGATCAGAAGATCATCCGTCTCCGCCACTGTCTTATACGCATCCTTTATGGGAGCAGCCTTCTTCTCTTCCTTCTCGAAAACGCCGTCCGGAAGCCACACTTCGACCTTCTGGCCAAGCTCCACAACGACATCGGACGACACCTTTTTGCCGTCTATCCTGATGTCCTTATGCTTCAGTGCCTTCTGGAGCTGCCCCGCGGTCAAAACCGGGAATTCCAGTATCGCCGCCCTTATGACATGCTTACCGGCCTGATCTTTACTGACTTCAAAACTTCTCATGTTTTCTCCGTTCGTTCAAATAACAGGACAATATTACACCAAAACAAAAAAATCTTCCACAAGACCCCTTTGTATGTATTTTTTTAGATATTTTTATTATAATGATTGTATTAATTTCAGAGGTACACAACAATGAATAAGATTAAAAGATCAATCTCCCTGCTGCTTATGGTCGCGATGATCATCGCATTTTCGGGATGTTTCAAGTACACATCAACACGTTACATCAACACGGGTAAGGAGCAGCTTAAGGGTCTTCATCACGCCGAGATAGAGATCGAAGGCTACGGTACGATCAAGCTCGAACTCGATGCCGATGTCGCTCCTATCTCCGTATCCAACTTTGTTGAACTTGCCAACGCAGGCTTCTATAACGGCAAGACCTTCTTCAGGATCATCAACGGATTCATGATGCAGGGCGGCCGCGCCGAGACGGAAGAAGAGCAGAAACAGCTCCAGACCATCTACGGTGAGTTCTCTGCCAACGGCTACACGAACAACATCTCCCATGTGGCAGGTGTTATCTCGATGGCAAGGCCTGACGATCCGAACGGCGCTTCATCGCAGTTCTTCATCGTTCACAAGGACTCCACGTACCTCGACGGCAGCTACGCCGCTTTCGGCCATGTAACAGAGGGTATGGAGATCGTTAACCAGATCTGTGAGAACACCCCTAATGACGGCGATAACGGTTCCGTTGCAGAGGAAGACCGTCCTGTGATCAAGGAGATCAGGATCATAGATTAACCTAACCTCTTCGAAGGGAGGTCGTCCCATGATTAACATCGACAAAGAACTACAACGTCTGCTACTTCAGAACAGGGAACGCGAGAACCACGATGAGTGGGGCAGTTTTGACGCATTCAGGCGCGAGATGATCTTCTACGATATCGTCTCAAGCGGCGATACCAAGGCACTTGAGCGTCTCTATCATCATCCGACGGCGCTGAAGCTCAAGGGAAGCACATTAAGTACCGATCCGGTCGTAAACCAGCGTTATCACTCCATCATCACGGCAGCTCTCCTGAGCCGGTTCTGTATTCAGGCGGGCCTTGACGTAACGGTCAGCTACACGATAAGCGATATCTTTATCCGCATGATCGACAACTGCACTTCCGTAGACGAGATCATCGCGCTTCACCGTGACATGGCCGAATACTACTGCCGCAAGATGAAGTACGAGAAGCAGAAGGTCGGTATCAGCAAGCACATCGTTGCTTCCATCGAATACATAAGGGAGCACATCCAGGAGAATCTCTCCATCGAATCGATCGCGGGCGCCCTCAGCTTGAACCCGAGCTATCTTTCCAAGCTCTTCAAGCAGGAGATGAATGTCTCCATAAGCCAGTATATCCGCGACGAGAAGATCAAGATCGCAACGAAGATGCTCCGCTATCTGAACGAGTCTTCCCTCGATATCGCGAACTACCTGGGCTTCTCATCACAGAGCCATTTCATCCAGGTCTTCAAGAAGCAGACCGGTCTCACGCCTGAGGAATACCGCCGTGAGCATTATCATAAGGCATGGCTCGGCGAAGGTCTCAGGCCCATTCCGGATTTCCGCGAACAGACCGACGTCTTTTTCCCGGACTAAAGCCGGATCTTCACTTGTCTTATATATATGGTATATAAATAACTCCTTCATCCTGAAGGAGTTATTCTTTTCGGAAAAGAAGCCCCGGAAGAAAACCGGAAACACCTGAAAACAGGGCATTCTACCAACGGTCGATTGTAACGATACTTATATATTGCTAGATTAGACTTATCAAAATCTCAAGGAGGATACTTATGAGACTTCGAAAGCTCTTATGCATTTTTCTGACCGCCATACTCATGGTCGCCTCCTTCTCATTTGCTGTATCGGCAGACGAAGAAGGAAAGACTTATACCATGCCCGACGGACTGACATTCACCGTGCCGCCTGAATACGAGGAGGCTTTGTGGATCGGCATGGACGAGGACGATCCCTTGCTGAGTCAAGAGGAAATGACCATCAGTGACGTTCAGAAGACCTATGAATATTGGGGAATTGAATTTCAGGCTCCTCACAGTTCTCTTACGGGTATGGATAACCCGTTCTTCATTATCATGGAGTTGGAGGCCGAAGCTCCTTCGGATACATCTGCAAAGTCATTTATCGAAGAACCCTGGCGTACATTCGATCCGATGGATAATATCGACAGCAGCGAGATCTATGGCTCAGGTCTGGCCGATACGGGCGACCTGCCTGTCTTTAAGCTGTCTTATCAGGTAACCGGAGATTATGTAATGCGGGGTTACCAGTATACGATCCTGACATCCTCGGGAAGGATCCACCAATTCCTTATATTCCTGGTAGATACCACTGCTACAGACGGAACCGATCTTTTCTCTGACGATGATATCAATTTCCTCGATTATACGGCTGAGTATATAGAAGGAACGATCAAATACAGCGGAGAGACTATTCCTTTTGAAGCTGATCCATACACTTTGTCGGCAATTCCCGCTGCCTCGGGAGGATCTTCAGGCTCGGGAAACAACGGAAGCACCAGTTTTTTCAAGAGCTTTACGGGGTTTGAATTCCCTCTGTGGCTTCTGGCCGCGCTCCTTATAGCAATCCTTATCGCAGGCGCCAAGGTCTCGAAAAGACACGAATGGCAGGAAAAGCCTCTGGGTCTTGATACATCCAAGGCCATACAGGGCTTTGCCGCAGTAGCGATCATCCTTCACCATCTGTCTCAGGATCTGCTTGACCGGGCGGGACCTTTTGAGTTCCTGTCAGAATGCGGAGTGATCTTCGTCGGTATATTCTTCTTCTTCTCGGGCTACGGTCTTTATACCAGCCTTAAGACCAAGGAGAACTACCTCAAAGGTTTCCTCAAAAAGAGACTTATAACGATACTTATTCCTTTCTATTCATGTATCGCCGTATTTACCGTAGCTTCCTGTATCTGCGGAGCAAAATATAAGCCGCTGGAACTTCTTTCTATCTTAAGCGGCTGGTCTCTCATCAACACCCACATGTGGTATATCGTTGAGATCGCCATCCTCTACCTTGCCTTCTTTATCATCTACAGACTCATAAAGAACCGCACGATAGCAACTGTCGTCATGAGCATCTTCGTGCTTCTTATGATGGCAGGAAGCCTTTACCTGTGCCACGGCGAGGATTTCTCATGCAGCTACTGG
>Ga0310786_10001663_pt1 | contig 35751 bp, 31 predicted proteins | sample AusTroGonzalo_MG_FD_203881 | JGI IMG/M metagenome (GOLD analysis project Ga0310786, IMG submission 203881) | Bovine rumen microbial communities from tropical cattle in Woodstock, Queensland, Australia - Gonzalo_03 (v2) (version 2) | ecosystem: Host-associated > Mammals > Digestive system >... | reverse complement strand
GCGGTAATTTAATCACATCGGGTGCGGTTGCAACGGCGCTGGGTGGCAAACAGGATGCAATCACATCCAGCAATAAACTGGATGCGGGTTTGATTGCAACGGACAGCACACACCAGTTTGTGACAAATGACCAGATTGACGCATGGAATGCGTTGGTTGGCACTGGTTCGATTGCAGAACAAATAAAAGATGGCGCAGAAACAGGTACATATACCGCAAATGCAACCAGCCATGTCGCGGGTACAATCGGTGCAGCAATCGATGATATCAACAGCACGATGGGAACAGTGCATGGATTGGTGGCGTCTGGGGATGCGGTAAAAACTACGACCAACAAAGATTATCATGGTAATTTGGCGGTGGGTACGACAGTAGAGGATCATTTAGTCGCGTTGGATACGGCGATTGGCGATATGCGTGGTTTTGCTGCAACCGATGGTACGGGAAATAACTATGCGGTTTATGATAATGTCGCAGATAATTTAACCGCGTTGGATTCAAAGATAAGTGCGCTGTCGTTGAATATTGCAAATCGCGATACATTGGCACTGACGGCGGCCAAAGATTATACGGACAATCGTGTTGAAACATTGGATCGGAATCTGTCATCTGGTATCGCCAGTGCGGTTGCGTTGTCATCGGTTGCAGTTGGCGGCGTGCGTCGTGGCGAAATGTCGGTTGGGGCAGGGTATGGATACTTTAATGGTCAATCGGCGGCGGCGTTTGGCGCAGCGGTCGGCCTGTCCAGCCGTTGGTCTGTGAATGCGGGTGCAGGTGTATCGGGATACGATGTATCGTTCCGCGCAGGTACAAACTTTAAGTTCAAAGTGTTTTAAAGTTATTTGATATCGGTTATTGGTTTGTCACCCTTGTAAAGTTGAAAACAACTTGCACGGGTGACAAATCTGTTTGTATAATAATATGTATGAAATTAGAATCCGTTGGTATTTTAGTCTCGCTGCGTCCGTTTGGGGAACGCGATGCGATTGCGCATATTTTTTCGCGTGACTTTGGCGTGATGGTCGGGTTGTTGCGTGGCGCGATCGTGGCAAAAAAAAACAAACCACTGGTTGGACAATTTGGTGATGTATCGTGGAATGCGCGCATTGATTCTGGGTTGGGGGTGTTTCATTGGGAACCAACAAAGAATATTGTTGCACCGATAATGAACAGTCCTGAAAAATTGGCATTGGTAAATTCTGTGTTCGATTTGGTGACAACATTACTACCTGAACGTGAAGCGTATGAAAAGTTGTATGATAAAACATACGAATTTTTATTGGGCCTTGCGGGGTTTGGCGATTTTGATGCAAAATATCTAGATTGGGAAATATCACTGATTGGTGAATTGGGATATGCGTTGGATTTGTCGCGTTGCTCAGGATGTGGGACGACGGAAAATCTGAATTATATCTCGCCAAGGACCGGACGCGCGGTATGCGACAAATGTGCCGCACCGTATGTCGCGCAACTTTATAAAATGCCACCGACATTGGATACGGCGTTTAAATTTCTGGAAAAAATTTGTGGTGATGCGGGAATTTCAATGCCGATTTTTCGCAGAATGATTGCGCATAAAAAAATTGAATAATTTTGTAATTATTTGTTGCAAGGTTCAAAAAATTTTTCTAATATCGAATCGTTCAACAATAAAAGGAGAAAAACATGTTTTGGACAATCATAGTTTTGCTGGTTGCTATTGCAATGTTCTTGTTTGGCGGCGTTGTCGTTAAATCGGACGGTAAAAAATCAGCCACGGGTCAAGTGTTGACTCAAATCGTCGTTCACAAAACGATTAAATTGGTTTCAATCTTGCTGATTGCGGGTTGCGTATGCCGTTTGTATATGCCTATTTATCTGACGCATACAAATCCTGGAATTTTGCAGGATATGGTGACCGCAATGCAAGAACAACAAAATGCAGAAAAGAACAAAGCGGTTCGCGCATATGTTCGTGGCCACATGGGCGAAATGATTGCTGATGCGCCAATTTGGGGTAATCCAGATGCCAAGAAAACAATTTTCTTGTGGTCTGATTATTCGTGCCCATATTGCCGCCGTGTACACAGCGAATTGGCACGTGTGATGGAATCACGTGATGATGTTCGCGTTGTATTGAAAAACTTTTCTATCCATGGCGAATTGTCCGATGTCCCAGCCAAAGCGGTTATCGCGGCAAAATTGCAGAGCAACGAAAAAGCAGCGGCCTTGGATAAAAAGTTGATGGAAAAAGATTACTTTACCCAGGATGATATGAAAGATCGTGCTAAATTGGGCGATAAAATCAAAAAGAATGTTATGGCGTTGGCGTCTGGCGTTGGTTTGGATACTGCGCAACTGGAACGTGACATGAAAGGTGCAGTTGTTGCACGTGAATTGAAAAACGTTCGTGATTTGGCCCAGGAATTTGGAATCAGCGGTACACCGTATCTGATTATCGGTGAACAGGCATTCCCAGGTGCGATTCCATTCGATCAAATTATGACCGCATTGGATAAATAATAAAGATGTGTGAACGAAAAAAAACCCGCCGTTTGGCGGGTTGATTTTTTGCGCTGTTATTTGGAAAGCGTTTTATTGAAGGCGTGCGGATTATAATATGTTTGACCCGCCAGTATATTCCAAATCAATGATTCCATTTGTGGATTGCGTGCCATCACAGAATCCAAAGTTTTTGAAACCCTGTTTTTTGCATCAATTAAAATCTGTTTACGTTTTATGTCGGACAGATGTACATTTCCGTTTAATGCATTGGCAACAGAAACACCGATGTCAATCATATTTTCGCGTTCGGCATTTGACATATTGGCCAGCAATAAATCGGCAATGTCGCCAAATACACGATTGTCCGCATCTTTGACATCAATATGCAAATCGTGCAAGTACCGTTTGGCAACGAAATCTGCATAGCGTCGCGCTTCGAATTTTGATGTGTCAAAACACGCATAGGCTATCAAAAGAATCGTTACCATAATCCCAATTGTCCCATTGCGCCAATCGTGCCCATATTCAGCGCGAACACTGCGCCAGGTGTTTGCAAATGGTCGGCCGAAATTTTCGGCCTGGGCGTTGGCTTGGACCGCCATGGCGGCCATCCCGCATCCATAAACCACAGCGCCAGAGCCCAGCAAAAACAGCAGTGTTTGTTTTCGTATGTTCGGATTCATATGTCGTGCATATTGGCGTGCAGAATCATTTAAAAACTTTTTTCTCATACTATATTCCTTTTGTTATGTGTGTATAGTATCACAAAAAATCTATTCTGTCAACCGTGTCTAAAATTTTTGTTGTAAATATATCGGCAAAGGATTAGAATACCACTGGGTAAATCAACCAAAGGTGTACGGCTATGAAAATGGATGAATTGACCAAAATTGATAAACAGAAACTGACAACGGCGTATATGCGCCTTTATGATGCACTGGTTTCCCAGTGTCAATCAAAGAATATGTCGTACGGCGAATCGTGGCATCGTGCACTCTGTGAAATGGAAAATATATTGGCCAAGAATAAAAAGTGCGGTAATGTGTTAGTGATGAATTACGTGACGGCACTGCACAAAGCGAACAAGAAAGCCCAGTCGAAAAAAAGTATGACGGCGATGAATAAAGATGTGCGCATAGAGTCGGTTGATAAAACAGCTGTGACGAATGGGTTGCGTTCGGCCATTGATGAATTTGAACATTTGATAAACAGTATTACGGCGCCCGATGTGTTAGTGACGATAAAACCGGCACCAAATGTCCCGACCTATGCCGGTACTTTTTGGGACTGGGCCGGCACATTATCCGATGAGCAAATAGAAGCATTAGAAAAAAATCCAAAGGAATTCGCGCGTCAGTATCGGCACTTTGTGTTGTCGCGTCGCGTCAAAGCTAAATAAAGGCACAGAATGGACGCGAATGTATCAAAAATAATGGCGATGGTAAACGGCCAAAATCGTGATGATTTTGACTGTGGGACTGTGTCGTCAGAAAACCGCGCAAAAATAGATGATGCGATTGAATCGGTGTTTATTGGAAAAAGTATGCTAATTTGGGCGAACGGGGGCAGGTTGGTTGATGCATGGAACAACGCACTGGACGATTTGCGCGATGAATTGTTTGCTGTGCCGAACACATCGCCTGTGGTTGAATATTTGCGTCGGTCTGTGTTTAATCATCGTACCAGATGGCAAAAGAAAATGTTGCAAAGCAATGAACGAAATTCTGTCGCGTTGTTTAACAACAGTGGTGAAAAGGATGAATTGATTGACCACGCAAATGCGTTGATAAATACAGGATTGAATACGATACAGTATATAATCGCAAATTCTGTCTGTGATGGTGCGCGCATTCAAAAGACGGCAAATGTCAAAACTGTTGCACGCGTACAATCTGTCGCGCGCGCGCGCGACCGAACATATGAACGCGTTCGTAAAAGATAAGTGCTATTTATGTTTGTATGCCAAAACCAGTGGTGATAAAAATTTGATGTATTCCGCCGAAATCCAATTGCGCGGAATTTTTATCGCGTTATGTTGCCCCGCAGACATTTTGGGTTCGGGCATATCTGTCTTGGCATTGATAACGCGTTCGATTTTGACACTGGCGGTTTGGGATGAATGGGGCAAGACAAACATGATTTCATCGCCAGTTTTGATTTCGTTACGTAATTCCATCGTGATATAATTGTCGTCAATATCGGTCACGACGCCGGCGGCCTGATAGTTTGATACAGAACGCGCCGAATCATAATTATGGGCATCGGGTGGCACAGGTCCGTCAAAGAATGCCGTTGTATAGCCGCGCGATTCCAGCACATTTAACATTTCCATATATTGATGGGGATTAAAATTATCGGGATCGCGCGCATACGCGTCCAGCGCGCATCGGTATGCATGCACGACCGAACCAACATAATATTCGCTGCGGTTGCGCCCTTCAATTTTCAGTGAATCGGGCCCAGAGGCAATCACTTCGGCAAGTCGCGGCATAAGGCACAAATCTTTGGAATTCATAATGTATGCGCCACGGTCATCTTCGGTAATTGGCATTTCGATACCTGTTGCAACCTCGCGCAGGATAACATCGTATTTCCACCGACATAGTTGTGCGCACGCACCGCGATTTGCCGGTCGGCCAGTTATAAAATTTGACAGCAGACACCGTCCAGAATATGCCATGCACATCGCACCGTGAACAAAGATTTCTAATTTTATATCTGGACAGGCGCGACGAATAGATATAAATTCGTTATGCGAAACTTCGCGCGCCAAAACGCACAGTGATGCACCCGCAGATTGCCAAAACTTTACCGACGCGGCCGAACAAATATTTGTCTGGGTTGAAATGTGAATTGGCATATCGGGATGATTTTCGCGCACCCACATTAAAACCCCTGGGTCAGACACAATCAGCGCATCGGGATTCAAGTATCGAATCGTTTCCGACACCCGTGGCATATTGGCATATTCGCCGTCATGTGCAAACAAATTGAATGCCAAATAAACTTTTTTCCCTGCGGCGTGCGCAAGTTCGATACCGGTTTTGACTTCGTCGGTTGTAATTTTTGCACGCGCACGCATTGAAAACCCAGGCAGCCCTGCATAAATCGCATCTGCACCGTACAGAATCGCGGTCTTGAACGCATCCAGCGTTCCCGCTGGTGCCAAAAGTTCAGGCAGTTTTATCATATGGCGTATTGTATCAGTGTTTTTTTGAATTTCCACCGCAAAATTAAAAATGGGCTTTCGCCCACTTTACTATTTTTTTAATGCTTTTAATCGTTCCAATGCGTTTTTCAATTCTAACTGTTTGGATTCCAATGCAGCTTTTTCCCGTTGTTTATTTGCGTATTCGTTGGCAACTTTTTTGTTGGCGGCTATTATTTTGTCGAGTTTTTCTTGTCTTTTACTAAATTGAAACCTTGCATAGACCAACAAATCGTGAAAGTGGTTGGCGCGTATTTCCTGCATATCGTTCGTCGAATCATAGTGACAATCCAGAGCGATTATTTGCTTGCCCGCTTTATCTTTTACAATCACACCGTATGGATTAAGATTAAATTCAATATTGATTGTATCCAAAGCATATGTTTCCGATGTCTTGGTGTATTTTTTGGTAATTTTTTCCGATTTTTTTTATTTTTTTGCGCAAATCAGAAAACAGCTTTTCTTCCTGGCGAAACTGTTTGTTGAAAATAGATACCATCAATAAACTCCTTTGTGCGTTGGTAAATTCTATCACAATGGCATAAAAATGTCAATTTTTGAAAAAATGTGCTTGATTTTATCAAACAAAACATATAGCATACTTGCTGTGTCGCCAGTTTAGCTCAGCTGGTAGAGCATCTGATTTGTAATCAGAGGGTCGTTGGTTCAAGTCCGACAACTGGCACCAGAAATAAATAAAAAACCGCATTTATGCGGTTTTTGTTTTTGGGATGTCAAATTTTAATTTGAAAGTAATGCCGCGATGCCGGGTAATTCGCGTCCCTCGATAAATTCAAGGAATGCGCCACCACCCGTTGACACGTATGTAATATCGTTCATCACACCACATGCGTCCAGACATGCAACCGTATCACCACCCCCAACAATGCTTTTCAATTTTCCGTTTCGCGTATTTTCAGCAATCGCGCGCGCAATAGCAAACGACCCCATCGACCATGTTGGCATCCATTCCGCCATACCGACTGTGCCGTTCCAGATTACTGTCGCTGAGCGATCTATTTCATCGGCATCGCGCGTCGCCGTTATTGGACCGCCATCAATAATGACATCGTTTGGCAAAATTTCGTCCATCGTTTTGTCTGTACGCGGGGCGGTCGGTTCAAAGACTGGTGCAACACCTTTGTCCAGTGGCACAAGGAAGCGACACGCATTTTTGCGCGCGTATTCCATAATTTCCAATGCTTTTTCCCGCATTTCGGGTTCGTACAGCGAATTTCCGACATTTTCGCCCAATGCAAAGTTGAATGTTGTCCCCAGCGCGCCGCCAACAATCACTGTGTCCGATAACCGAATCAGCGCGCGCAGAACATCAATTTTGGTTGAAACCTTGGACCCAGCGACAATCGACAAAACCGGATGAATCGGATTTTCCATGACCGCCGTCAAATTATCAATTTCGCTCTGCAATAACAGCCCTGCATACGACGGTAAAAATTTCGTCACACCAACAGTACTGGCATGCGCACGATGCGAAACCGCAAATGCATCATTCACAAACAAATCAAAACCGTTCGCCAGTTTGCGCGCAAATTCCGAATCGTTTTCTTCTTCGCCGCGATAGAACCGCACATTTTCCAGCAATACAACATCGCCATCGTGCATATTCGCCATAAATGATTTATCAATGCAATCATCAACCAGTGGCAATTTCATATAATCTGCGACCCCGTGCAGTGAATATTTCATATCGCGCGTACCCTTTGGTCGGCCAAGGTGTGACACAATCGCAACACGCGCACCCGCATCGCGCAGAAAATCAATCGTAGGCATGCTACGTTCTATACGGAATCCCTCGGTAATTTTTCCATCAACAATTTGCACATTAAAATCATCGCGCAGCAAAACATATTTCCCGCGCAAATCTAATCCATCAAGTGTCCGCAGTTTCATATTTTTCCCTTTCCTTTGTTTTGTTTTATTTTTATTTCATTTTTTCCTGTAATGCGGAAAGTGCATCATAACGAACAATTTGCAATTTACTGTATTTATCTTTTAATTGTTTGCCAGATAACTGCGTTTTTTCTTTTTTGTAATCTTCCCATCTTGATATATCAATCAATTCTAATACAGGTACCGTTGCAGCCATAATACACACAATACTGTACACCCACAACATATTTATGTGCTGCAGTTTTTGATTATCGGTTTTAACGATTCGCCATGGATGACGCGCCCACCATTTTTCGAAATCTGTATCTTTTAATTGTTCCGTCGTTTTTGCAATCATTTTGGTTCCCTTTTATCTTTGTCTGTCTTTTAAATCTGGGATAAACGTCTGGGGTATAAAATCTTTACTGCAATAAGGCCGGCGTTCATTTACAATTTTTTGAAATTCTTGAAATTCCTCGGGCGTTAGTTTTTTCCCGGTAAAATCACGCCGCACAATTATATGATCACCAAAAACTTTTTGATAATGTTCATCCCAGGCCTGTTGTTCCTCGGGTGTTTTTTCTGGTCCTTCTTTGGTTAAATGTATCATGGGCATATATTATATCCTTTTATCATTAACGTGATTTATCATCTAAATTTGGAATAAAGTATTGTTTTTTGAAATCACTCAGGCGATATGGCCTGGGTTTACTCACCATTTTCATAATCTCTTTATGGCTATTGGGTCCTGGTTTTATATCTGTAATCTCGGAAACTTTAAATGTTGTTTTATATTTTGGACCACGCTTTTCCTGTTCAATAACTTCTTTTACAATCGTATCAATCGTTAATGGGTTTAATTCTCGAAAAGCGCGATCATTGAATGAATAAAACATATAGTTCGGTTTGCATTTTGAAGCTATATCCCTTGCAAACGCCTCAATATCCGCAGAATCTATGATTTGTCTTAAATCATCCGTTGTTTTTATACCGTCCGACATAATACCAGTATGTTCATACAATATTTTGAAAATTTTATCTTGGATTTCTTTTTCTGTAATTTTTGTTCCAACAGATACTTCAACAACTTTTTCTGCCATTTTTAACACCTTTATCTCTGTTTACTATTGTCATACATTTTATAAACGGAACACTTCCTGCAACACACAGGATCGGCACCGTTAGTAAAAATATCGCTGCTGCCACGTTCACCATTGGTCAAAACCTTTGTTGCAAGTCCCGCCAAATATTGCGCATACTGGGTTACTTCATTGGCAAGTTCTGAACAATATTCACCAGTAAACTGGCAACAAGTTTCTTTTTGAATGTCAATTTTGATTTTATCTGTCATTTTATTTTCCTTTTATCTCTGTCTTTTAAGTTCTTGCGCCTGACGTATCCATTCTTTTTCGTAAACCGAACAAAGCATCCGAGTGCATAAATTTGGTTCATTTGTCAGGAAAATTCCATTATCACCACTTTCGGACATCCTTTTGACAAAAGCGCGGTAGTTCTGAAAATGTTTAGATACACAACCGCACACCCGACCAGTAAGGTCACAAACATAGGTATCATCACCTTTGTTTTCATAAAATGGTCCAATTTCTAAATATTCTGCTGACATATTTACACCTCTTTTCAAAGCATAAATATACTACATTTTTGGTGCAAGATGTCAAGATTTTTCGGGGGTTTTGGTGGTGTTTTTAACTGGGCCGAATGTTTTTCGGTGGTGTTCGGTGATACCATATTTTTCAATCGCACGCAGGTGTTCTGCGGTCGGGTATCCAGCGTTTTTATCCCAACCGTACATCGGAAATTGTTGCGCCAATTCATGCATAATTCTATCACGTGTTTCTTTTGCAATAATGGATGCCGCCGCGATAGACAGTGACAATGCGTCGCCATGCACAACTGCGCGTCCTGTTAGGTTTTTTGGAACACGATTGCCATCAATTAAACATATGTCCGGCGCATGCGGCAAATTTGCAACCGCGCGTTCCATCGCGCGCATAGATGCCCAGAGTATATTTAATTCATCGATTTCCGTTGCACTGCATTGACCCGTGCCCCAGATTGTGTTTTTTGTAATCCAATCGTACGCAACCGCGCGGCTCTTTGCCGACATTTTTTTTGAATCGCGTATCACAACGGGTATTTCAATATCGCGATGCGGAAAAACCACCGCCGCCGCGACCACTGGACCACACAGTGGGCCGCGGCCCGCTTCGTCAACCCCGGCGATACAGTTCATATCGATTTCGTTTTCAATGGAAAAATTCGGAACCACAATCATCGCATCACACTAAATTGAATACGGAATTTCGTCTGTGCGAACATATTCGTCTTGGCTGTTGTACAATGGCCATTCGGAATCTGCCAAGACTTTCAGTGTCGTCAGCGGTTGGCCCAATCGCGCACGGTACAGCCACAAATTCGCCATTACGCGCTTTATATATCCGCGCGTTTCATATGCAGGGAAACTTTCGATATACAACAATGGGTCGTCGGTCGTAAACGATTTTTCAAACTTTACCAGTGAACCCATGCCCGCGTTATATGCCACCAGCATTTTGATAATATTATTGTTGATGTTCGGGTGTGCCAGTAAATCGACAATGTGCTGTTGCCCAAGAAACATATTGTGTTCGGGATTTGACATATCAATATCGGACATTTTAACTTTGTTCGCGCGCGCGACACGCTTTGCCGTGCTGGGCATCAGTTGCATTAAACCGTTTGCCCCAGCGCCCGATTTAACATTCGTGCGAAAGCCGCTTTCTTGTTTAGTGATTGCCAGCAACAGCGCGCGGTCAATAGACCAACCGCCCATCGGTTCCCAATCAGGCAACGGATATTGTGCCGTGTAAATAACATCGTCATCAATTTCCAGTATGCCACGGTCGCGGATTACGTTTGATACCTGGATCGAAACACGTGGCAATCCATACGCCGTCGCAGCTGCGTTTATCGCGTGCAGTGTTTTATCCGATGCGCGTGCAGTAATCATATATTTCAAATATTCTTGGGCGCGGTCTTTCCGATCAATCTGTAATAACGCCAATGCGATTTTACCGTATTTATCAAGGCGTAATTCGTCGATGTCGTCGTCGGTAAATTCTTGTTCAAAAAATTCATATTCGGGTACATTCCCCAGCATTGTTGCCGCCAACGCCCCATAGAATGCCATCGGATGCTTTGCGGCAATACGCCAATATTCACGTGCACGTGATGATTCACCACGCATATCGGCGGCGCGTCCCGCCCAGAATGCGGCCTCGGTCTTGCGTGCGTTGTTGATTTGCTGTAATTGCAGAATTTTGCTGAAATACTTTTCACTTTCGTTGTATTTTTTTTCTTTGAAATACAGCAATCCCATCGTCCACAGGCCGTATTCCGAATCGGCATCGGACGAAACAAATCCCCATTTCTTTGCCAATTCGTATTCGCCGTTCGTGTAATACACATATGCCAGACGTCCCGCCAGACGTCCGTAATCCGATTCGGTCAGTTTACGTTTAAACGATTTATCTTCCAGTATATTGCGCGCCGTTTTTGTAGAACCACTGCGAATCGCTTTTTTAAATTTTGTGATGTTTTTATCAACCGAACCAGAATACTGTTTTTCTGTCCAGGTTTCCGATTGGGCATTTTCAATCGACATCCCGCCCGTCAACATATTCGGTACGCGTGCAGATTTGGTCACAACATTTTTCTTTTTTGATAATTTTTCCATGCGCACCGCGCCAGGCATATCGTTGTACTTTTCCATCCAAGATTTTATTTCGGTCCCTTGGGTGTGATAATTTTTTGAAAAATATTTTTGGTATAATACCTCGTTCATCAATACTGGGTCGGTCAGTTGGCGCTGCAGTTTTTCGGCAACCGAAAATTTTTCCGAATCTTGCAACATAAAAATTTGGGAATATAAACTTTCGTCGGCATCCGACAGGACATCAATCGTCGGGGCTGCGTACGCAACATTGGACACAATCGCGACAAAAATAAAATATATGATTTTTTTTATCATCCCCCCACATCCCATTTTAAAACAATGTAGTTTTTGGTAATTTGCACACCGTTGATTCATCAGTAATCTCTGGAATGGTATCAAGAATCTTTTTAAAATCCGAAATTTTTGAAAAGCGCCGATAAACCGAAACAAAGCGTACAAATGCAATTGGATCAAGGTTTAATAGCGAATCGGAAACCATTTCGCCAACCTGGGCACTGGTCACCATATCGTCGACAGTTTCGGTTTCTAATCTGCGCTGGATTGATGCGACAAGACGTTCAATTTGTTCGTCGCCCACTTCACGGTTATGACACGCCAATTTAATACTGCGCCGCAGTTTATCCCGATCAAACGGTTCCGTTTTACCACTGTTTTTGCGTACAACTAAATCGCGCATCTGGACACGTTCGACCGTTGAAAACTTTGCGCCGCATTGGTTACAAACGCGACGGCGGCGAATAGTTCCGCTTTCCAAATCGGGGCGCGAATCTGCAACCCGACTGTCTGTATAATTACAATATGGACATCTCATACAACATAATTTAGCAATCTAATCGTTGCGTGTAAAGTGAATTTGTAATCAAAAAAATACATTTTCAGAAAAAATCAAGACTTTTTTTTTAATTTTGTTGGTCTGGATGCAAATTTTTTCGTGCGAAATGTGATATAATGATACGACCGAGAGAGAAATGGAAAAATATCTGAATAAAATTTTATTGGGTGATTGCATAGAACTGATGCGCGGAATTCCCGATGGTTCTGTTGATGCAGTGTTCGCCGATTCGCCATACAATCTGCAATTGGGACAAAAAACATTGTATCGCCCCGAAGACCAGACTGCGGCGCGTGCAGTGCGTGATAATTGGGACGCATTTGAATCACCGATGGCATATAACGAATTTACACGGTCATGGGTTGCAGAATGCAAACGCGTATTAAAACCAGATGGCGCAATGTGGACAATTGGTACATATCATAACATTTTTCAAATTGGCGCAATTCTGCAAGAAATGGGATTCTGGATTTTGAATGATATTGTATGGGTTAAAACGAATCCTATGCCGAATTTTCGTGGTACGCGTTTTACGAATGCGCATGAAACACTGATATGGGCGACTCCGCGCAAGACTGGAAAATATACCTTTAATTATGAAACTATGAAAAAATTGAACGGTGGCAAACAAATGCGGTCAAACTGGGACATGAATATATGCCTTGGCGAAGAACGTTTAAAAGATGAATCCGGGAAAAGTTTGCACACAACACAAAAGCCAATGGATTTACTGCGTCGTGTAATTCTGGCATCGACCAAGCAAGGTGATATTATACTGGACCCATTTGTTGGTTCGGGTACGACGGCGGCAACGGCGCGCGAACTGGGACGGCAATTTATCGGAATCGATCGTGAAGAATCCTATGTAATGGCGGCGCGCGAACGTGTCGCGAATGTTGTCCCGCGCGATTTATCGGATATCGAAGTTGCAAAGCCTAAACGCGATGAAGTTCGTGTGGCATTTCATGAATTGATTGATGGTGGGCTGTTATACCCGGGTCAAACATTAGTCAGTCCCCACGGCGAACGTGTTATGATTTCTGCAGATGGGAATTTAGTGCACAGTTTATATGGTCGCGCATCTATTCATGTAATGGCGGCGCGCATCCAGCACTGTACCAGTTTTAACGGTTGGGATTATTGGTCGGCGGAAAAACGTGATGGTCAATTGGTTTCTATTGATGAATTGCGTAAATATGTCCGCAACATCAAAACAGGCATCAAAAAAGCCGCATAAAAATTTTCAATGATAATATTTTTTCAATGTTATACAAATTGTCGGCAACGATAGGGCAGGGTGCCAGAATACACAATCGGCGGTTACCCGCCGATGTGCTCTCCTTCCTTTCCGGAAACCGGAAACTGTTTGTTTGTGTGTGAAAAAACTATGCCGCCATTGCGATATGTTCACTGGACTTATCGCTTTCGCTGTCCATGATGCGTTTTGCTTCGGCGAAAACCATTTCTTTCACGCGCAACGCCAATTCTTTTGTGTCCAGCGATTCAGCTGGGACATCAAAATTATCGGTTCGAATTTGTAACGAAACGTACGCCCCAATCAACGAAGTGCGTGGTAAATCTTCGATTGAACGTGGCGCATTATTATGGCCGATTTGCAATTCGTCACTGAGTGATACGATTTGTCTGTCGGCATTGACCCACACGGTTGTGCTTAATACTTTATGCAGGGCAATCATTATTTCTTTGATATTTTTTGGCATATGTGTTCCCTCCTTTCTGGGCATGGTTGTCAAAAATTCAAAGCAGTTTTGTATTTACATTGTGTATTTACAAAAGACTGAATCAAATTTCGTTTCTGTTTTTTGTTTTTCCCAGAAAACCGCGTTTTGCTTAGATTCCTGGGTGTTTTTCTTTTGGTCCCTTTGTCTATACACGGATGATAGAACAAAATCGAATCGCAGGTCAAGAGAAAAAATGAAAAAAAATAAAAAAATTTTTTGAATTGTTATCAATGCGCTGAAATCAGCCAAATTTTTTTACCAGATTTTTTTGCGCGGTTCGATGCGCACGCAAAAATCAAGGAAATTAAACACAACATTTGTATATACGATTCGGTATAAAAACAGGTGGCATATATATTATATGTATATTGTATCGAATCGATTCGGAATTCGTTCGTATATGAATAAATTTTTTTTGGTAATGTGTTTTTATGCTTGCATTAAAATGCGCAAATCTGATAAAATGAAGTCCAAGGAAGGAAAGGTTTTTCTATGAAACGACTATTTTTGATACTGGTTGGACTGCTTGTAACCCCTGCAATTGCTGAGGTTTCACCGTTTTTATCATTGGATGAATATGCGGCGGAATACACGGATGTTTCGGACGTGGGTGACGTCGAAAATGATGACACAGTTACGAAAACTGTGACGACACCGACGACGGTTCAGGTGTCGCGTCAACCGACGGCGACATCATCGCGCAGTGTTGCATCGCGTGGAACGGCGTCGCGTGCAGTACCCGCATCAACAACGACTGCGTCGGGGCGTGCGTATTCATCGGCAGATGGACGCGTAGTGGCGTCACGCAACACGGCAAATACTTCAACGCGTGGCACATCCGATACGGCGCGTTCGGTGGCGGGTCGAACAACGGCAACATCGTCACGGACGGCGGTTTCGCCACGTACTGCGACATCGTCACGGACAGCCACAACAACGGCAACACGTACATCAACGGCATCGGCGGCGGGTCGTGCGACCGCGTCACGGACGGCCACAACGGCCCAGCAAGGTACTGCGTCATCGACCGCGGGTCGTGCGACGACAGCGGCTCGTACCGCAACGGCGGGTCGTGCGACGACGGCGGGTCGTGCGGCGACAACGCGTGCGGGCGGGACAGCGACAACGGCGCGTGCAGGTACATTATATAATCGCACCAGCGTCAGTGGTAATACTATGTCGACCAGCAACAAGATAGGCAGCCGTGTCCCAGCAATTCGTGTTGCAACATCCACCAAGACAACCGATATTGCAACATCAACCGCCAGCACACTGGCCGAGATGGACGACTTGGCGGAAATGACCGATTACTGCAAGTCCCAGTATGCGGCATGTATGGATGATTATTGTAATGTGCTGGACGACAACCAGGGTCGTTGCAGTTGCAGTGCAAATTTGAAAAACTATGCAAAAGCCGAAGCGGCATTAAAAACAGCAACCGAAGAATTGCAGGATGTTGCGCAAAAGATTCAGTACATCGGTTTGACAACACGTGAAGTTGAAACATTGTTCACGGAAACCGAGGCGGAAATGAAAATGTCGTCAATCAGCGACACCAGTGCGATTAAAACCAGCCTTGATAAAATCAAAGATATGCTGATAGAGGTTCGCACAGGCACTGCCACCAGCAGTGAAACAACAAATCTTAGTGATTTTGGATTTGATGCAAGTGGATTGTTGAACTTTTCATTTGACAGCACCGGTTTTGATTTAGATTCGTTGCTTGGCGGGTTCGGTGGTAACACATCCAGTGTCACGAACCAACGTGGCGAAGAATTGTACAAAACGGCGGTGTCGCGTTGCAAAACGGCGGTTTTAAAAAGTTGCACGAACAGCGGCGTTGACGCGAACCTTGTCACGAACAGTTATGATTTACAGATTGATAAAGAATGCATACTGTATGAACGCAGCCTGACCGATTCGAATGACCAGATGGTCGCGACGATACGAAATGCGAAAAACGTATTGCAAAAGGCGCGTTTGATGGTTTCACAACAGAAAAATGTGTACGATATGCGTGGCTGTATCAACGCGTTGGATTCCTGTATGCAGGATGAATTTGTCTGTGGTACGGACTATGAAAACTGTCTGGATCCGACGGGGCGCTATATCGTGAATGGTGAAATTGTGTTGGGCAGTGAACCCGGCCATCCAATTGATCCGAATTATGTCTATAATAACAGTGTGACATCGGCAGGAATGGCGATGTCGTCGGATGTGTGTTTAGTGAACCTGTATCGTACATGGGATATGCCAAACGAATCGTGTTCGATTGGTCACGGCAACGCGTGGAGTGCGGACGAAACATTGGCAAACTATATCACGAACACTGTGACGGATTCTGCGGCAAAGTCGGTCAGTACGAATATGTCGGAATACCTGCAGAACAAAATCGGATATGTTGATACCACAAACAGCAGAAATATGGGTATGTGCATATCGGTATTGAACAAGTGCCAGGATTACACATACACCAAGAAAGGTACGAATAATAAAATGGAATATAACCCCCAGAACGAGGTTATTAAACAATACCTTGCGCGGACATTGATCCAGATCAAAGCGAAACAGGATGAAATATTGTCTGAATACGCGGACAGCTGTGTTTCCGATGTTAAATCGTGTCTTTCCCAGAATGGTTATAGTGAGTCGTCACCGAGTGACCCAGCAAGCAACCTTGCGGTCAATGCGTGCCGTGCGACAATTGTGACCTGTATGTCGGTGACGGGCTATTCAACCGAAACCCCAACCCCATCAGAGTTAGCATCCTGGGCATGCAAGATATCTGGTGGCACAGGGTGTGTTGGTAAAAGTGTGGGTGATATCAATATAACTTGGCATGTGGAAACAGCTGTGAAGGGTGCGTCAAATGTTGTGGAGCCACCAATGACAGAGTATGAACAGATGACGGCACATTGTTCACAAAAATATGTTGAGAACATGAATCAAATGATTCCTTGTCAACCAGTGGGTATTCCAGAGGGTTATACATTTGTTGGTTGGTGTTCGAATAATAATCTGACGGATTGTACATCGGGATCGAATGTCTGGATTGCTGCAACAGAAACCGCCGTTAAGAACTATTATGCCAAATGGACCTGTGCAGCGGGGTATGAATTGACCGAAACCGACGGTAATCAAACCTGCACCCCGAAATCATCTGGCACAGATGAAGAAGGCGATAACGGGCAGGGCGGTAATGGTCCAACCCCAACAACGGACACTTGTTCAAAAGAGAAATTAACCTTGTGCACAAATAAAGACGCTTGCGAAGCAACTGATGTTGGTGGCCATTGGTGTAGTAATACATGCCAAAATACAAGCTGTACAACAGAAGAGGGCACAGGATGTACGTTGGAAAACCTTGATGCTTGCAACAAAGATGGTTGCCTCGCGTTGGCCAATGGGCAAAAGGTTCCTATGTGGTGTGAGATTGCTGGTGTATCTAAATGCGTTGAGCGGGCCTGTTCAGAGCAGGTTCAAGAAAATAACTGAGCCAGGTGACCAGTGATTCTTAAAATAAATACGGAGAAATCGGAATGAAAAAATATTTGATTTTATTGTTATGTTTAATCGCGACGAATGTAAACGCAGCGGTGTATTACGATATGACCGAAGGTTGCGTTGGGCGTCTGTGGTGTTCGATTCAAACTGCACCGGGTGAATGCTGTCCAGATCAATATGTTATTACCCAGGCGGCCGCGGTTGCACAATTGCAATCGGGCGCGCAGAGCAGCGGCTTGCAATTCGTTGGTGTTGCAAAGCAATCATATGAACCTATTACTACGGGTGGTTCGTTGCGCAGTATGGTGCCAGATTTAGTGGTAAAGGCTGATGGTGAATCTGTTGCGGGTGCCGATTTCACAAATGCAACGGGGTTGTACGGTGTGTATGTCGCAAAACCAACCAATACCCAGGTGACACTGAATGTAGACGAGGCCAGTGGTGATGATGCGGTCATCAATTATGATGCGGGTGCGGTACAATGTGACGAAAGTACAAGAAAGGTTGTGCGTGGTGCAGGAACCAGCTGTGAACCAAAGGAATTAGAACAATTTACATTTGTGTATACCGTTGGCGCCAATGGTACAATTCAAGAAGCCGCAACACGTGTTTGTGTCCAGGGCGAAGAAGTCAATTTGCCCAAAGTTACACCAATCGGTAATTATGAATTTTCAGGATGGAAAGATGCGTCAGGTACCCAGGTCTATTCTGCGGGTGAATCAATTACATGTAATTCAAACTATGCATTTACAGCACAATATACAGCAATTCAGCCAAAAAGTGTGACAGAACCAGAACAACCAAAATGGGTCAAGTTTAATCTGAAAAACACTGGCGCAACAAGTGTTCCATCGGGTAATCCGTCCCAGTTCGTATGCCAGATGAATAAAAAGTACACGGACTGCGCGTATGGTTGTTATAAAACGCAGGATTGCAGTGCGGCATTTACCAAGATAACGCCACCAACGCGTACCAATTACGTCTATGATGGGCATTGGATCGGCAGCAGTCGTGCGATTTTGAATTCAAATGGGACGCTGAATACTAATTGGCAACGGTACACCAGTGCCAGCAGCTATACGATTACTGCAAAATGGAATGAAAATACAATCAACCTGAAATATGCGCGCGGAAATTGTACCGCAGTCAATTTCCCCACATCGGCCACCACCAGCTGTACGGTTGGTCAATCTTATACGCCGGGGTTGTCGTCTGCGCCTGTGGCGGGGGATGATCAAACGCATACGGGATGGAAAATTAACGGGAAAACATATTCACAAGGCACGGCGGTGACCTGTAACCGTGCAACATTGGGCGGCAGTGCAGGTGCCACCAGTACGATTACTGCGGTCTGTGAAACAAACGCCACCCCGATAACCACATCGTATAGCGTCACATGTGATTTAGACGATGAAAATGCGGTGGGAACCGCGGGTGGTGTGTGCAGTGGTTATACTTGCATCGAAGGCACTACTGTGACATTGCCAACAGTTACGCCAACATCACAGTTTTCTGATGTGTGGAAATTCTCGCACTGGACCGTATCTGGTGCCAGTACACAATATAATGCGGGTCAACAGGTTGACTGTGATCATAATCTGACATTGATTGCGCATTATACACCACGTTATAATCCGACATGGCGCGCGATTTATTTGGATGCAAACGGTGGCAATACTAATGCAGAATATACATGGTTGTGCTGTGATTCATCGAACCAATTGGGTGGTTGGTACCAAGGTGGCAAAGGTACAAGCGCCAGTTGCAATATGAATAAAAAAGTGACAAGTATTTTGCGCCCATATCGTGATGGTTATGATTTCGATGGGTATACGCTGGATAATAGTGGTCAAACAGCGTTTATCAGCAACGGTGGCAGCATAAAGTTAGACTGTAGTGGCGTAGCGAGTGTAGACCGTGCCATTGCCAAGTGGTCGGAGCATATTGATACGCCTGTGACACCGACGCATCATGTGAATTACAGTTTCGAATGCGACGGTGGAACGTGTCCAGATGTGATAACATCCCATGCGGGCGACCCAAGTTATTATCCAGGGGCCTGCAGCGAAGGGCAATCGTTCCTGCCGTATCATACAGCGGGTTCGAATGCATGGCGTCTGGATGGTTGGCGGGTTGATGGTGAATTTGTACCTGCGCAGAATCAGTTCAGTTTTCTGTGCCCAGATCGCGATAATATAAATGTTGTGTTGGTATATCATCGGATTCCAAACACTGTGAATATAAGTTATACGCGGACCTGTGATGGTACGACATGTGGTAATTTCGCACCCGCGATTCCAACAAGCGAACTGCCGGCGTCATGTGTGCCAGGTGATAAAGCGATATTGTTGGCGTATAACAGTGGTTATATAAATAACGCATACTATAGTTTCAGTGGGTATACGATGACGACCACTGCACAGGCCGAACCCACAGCCGCCAGCAATCATGTAGACTGCCCGGATTACGATATGACAATCAATTTGGCATTTACGTCAAAGGCTGATCCAGGGGCCAGTTGGCGTCAGTTAAATGTGGGTGGTTCTTGCACAGCCTCTTATGTGGTTACCCAGAATTCGTCGCCGACGACAATTTATTGCCAGATGAATGACGGACATAGGGCGTGCCCCAAGGGATGCTATGTGTCTAAAACCAATTGTTCGGATTCGAATAAGTTTACAGGTTTAACAACTTTGCCCAAAGCGTCGTTGAATGGGGTTTATCATACATATACTGGACATTATTATGACAGCCTGGTTTTAGGTGCTGATGGTAAGTTGACCTCTGATTGGGCACAATGGACCAACAACTGTTCAGGTGATGTTTGTGACCTTTGTGCGAAATGGAGTGCAGATGCGGATCCAGATTATAAGATAAACATTGTGTTTGACAAAGGAAATTGCGGTGGGACATTTACCACAACCAACAGCGTGTGCTATATTGGGGACAAACTGCGTTCGGTGAACAGTCAGTACTATTCATCAGGCTATCATGAGCCAGACACGGCAAGCCTTGCGGGAACAAACCAAGAAGTGGTTGGTTGGAGTGTAAATAATCGGACGTTCAATAATCTTGACGGTTGGAAATATATAGACTGTACCACGGATGCCCTTGGTGTGTCGGCGGGTGGCACGGCAACCATTACGGCGGTTTGCGAAACGCGTCAGTGGCGGTCGGTTGAATTGCAGTCCGTTGGTGCCAATTGGAATTACAAATGGCTGTGCTGTGATGCAAGTAGGACGAAACCGGGGTGGTACAGCGGTGGTCAAGGTGATACGCCATCATGCAACAGTGGCCAGACACAGGTTACAAACGCAACAGCGCGCAAAGACGGTTATACATTTTTGGGATATCGGTTAAGTAATGGTGAAATGTTGACCGATGACAATGGTACGTTGCCAGATGTGTGTGTGTCGGGTACGGCGACGGCACAGTGGGGGCACAGTTTGAACTGGAACGATGAGTTCGAAGGGGTGGATTGTGCACGTGTTCAATGTCCGTACACCGATCATACCGCGTATCCAACAGACTGCGTCGAGGGCACACAGTTGACAGTGTCCTGTGCCAGTGTGGCGGGTTATGACTGTAACGGATGGATCGTGGGTTCGGGCGATACGGTTGTGCCAGTGGGCGGTTCGATTACCTGTCCGTCAAGTGACACGACGATTACGGTGAAATATACACCTGCGGTATCGGCACAGTGGGCCAAGGTCACGTTGGATGACAATGGTGGTACAGGTGGTGCGCCGGCAACATTCTGGTGCCAGGGTACCCCGAATATTGACGGTTGTTCGGTTGGATGCTATGTCAGCAATTCGTGCAGTTCGGAACGGCTGACACAATTGACGACACAGCCAACGCGTGATGGCTATGTATTTGATGGGTATTGGATTGGCGATTACCAAATTATTGGGCCAGCGGGTCAGGGGCTGTGGTCCAGTTGGAATACAGTCAGTGCAGGCGAAAACAATGTCGCCGTTGCGCACTGGACCAAAGATCGGTTCAATTTCGATGCGAACTGTGGTAATTGTGATGGGGCTGGGATCAGCACGCAATTCGCACGTCAGGCGACGATCTATATGAACACCTATTGCAGTGCGCCGATTGATAACGATTTGCAGTGGTCGTGTACATACAATAATGGTACGCGTGATGTGACCACTGTGTTTAGTGATACATCGGCGTGGACTATGCCGAACGCCGATACGACATGTACTGCGACGTGTACGCCGAATGGTGGGGATTCAATATTGTACCTGCGCGGATTCCACCTTGGCAGTAATTAAAGCCCCGTGATGGTGTGTATTTTTACCCCGCGGGAACGCGGGGTCTTTTTATTCCCGCCATTACCCCGCAGACAGTAAATAAAGGTGCGACGACGCATTGGCAATCGTCGCATTCCCTGGGGGGCAAGTTTACGGCGTTGCCGTAAACTGGATCCCGCGCTTTCGCGGGATGACCGCTACCCCGCCAGGTGCTACCTGGCACCCCTTCGCGAGCCGAAGGGGATGGAAAAGTCTCTGCAACCCTGCAATTTCCGCCGTCATACCGTGCTTGACACGGTATCTCTTCGGCTACGGTGAGACAAAGTTCCCATCCTGTGGAGGGGTACGGCCTAGCAGGCCGAGGGGTGGTTAGAGAATACGAAATAGTAATGAACGCTCTGACCACCCAAAGTCGCGCCGTAGCATTGGCGTAGGCGGATCCCCCTGCGGGTACTCCTCCAATGGAGGTGAACTTGTTCTCTGCAACCCCGCAGAGATGCCGACTTTCGTCGGCATGACGGGGGAAAAACGGCATGACGGTGAAAAAACAGCATGACGGCCAGAAAAAAACCACCGAAACAGGCGGTTTAAATTTATGGCGTGCCCAGCAGGACTCGAACCTGCAACCTATTGCTTAGAAGGCAATTGCTCTATCCAATTGAGCCATGGGCACGTAACGTATCGCATTATAATCCATTTTTTTCAAAAAACAAGTCGCGTACAGATAATGGATGCTATTTCTTGACGTGCACGTCCATTTGCGGAAATGGAAAATGGATTTTTTTCTTTGGTAATTGTTTATAAATTTTTTCCAGCATATCGCCACGACTGGGGATGCAATCGGCACCCGCTGTCCAGTATCGCACGCCCAAGATAACCGCGCTGTCCGCCAAATCGGCGACAAACACCATTGGTTCAGGTTCGCGCAAAACCCGTTTATCGGCGCGCAATATCGTAATAATTTCTTTGCGCGCCACATCGACATTATCGCCGTACGAAATTGCCACGTTAAAGTCCATTCGCCGTGTTTCGTTAATCGACATGTTTATAACCTGGCTGTTCGAAAGTGCGCCATTTGGTTGCAGTATTACCATATTATCAAATGTATGAATTTCGGTCGTGAAAATCATAATCTTTTTAACGATACCAGTTTTACCATCGGGGGTTGTGATAATATCGCCAACCTTGAATGGTTTTAAAAACATAATGATAATGCCGCCGGCAAAATTCTGCATAGTTCCCGACAGCGCCATACCAATCGCCAATGATGCAGCGCCAAGGACCGCTACGATTGATGTCATTTGCACACCAACCGTCGCCAGTGATATAATCACCACCAGTATGCGCAACACTATATTCATAAACGACCCAAGAAATGTAATCAGTGATGGTTCCGCGTTACGGCGTTTCAGTACGCGTTTGAACGAATTCGAAAGGCGCTTTGCAATCCACATGCCACCAACCAATACGACAATCGCCGCAATCAGTTTTAATCCGAAATCTACCGCCATACCACTGAACGACGCAATCATATCTTTTAATGCGCTCGCACTGGCCTGGACTTTTTCCGGAACCGTTTGCAGGGCTTCGACTGCGTTACCAACAACACCATCAACAACTTGATTTTCTTGCATTGATTTTTCCTTTTTTTTGAATTGAATTACATTTCTATATCATCGCACTTTTCAATCGGGTCAGATTCTGTGCAATTCGTTTCACTGTATGCACCGATAATCCAAATGAAACCATTTGAAACGGTTGATGTACAATCCTTGGTAATCGTAGATGAACACAGCCGACAAATGCGAGTATTGCGATTAAATGTTGACCACATTTCGCGCGTGCCATTCGGGATATCAACTTTTGTTCGTGTCGCGGTTCCTTGGGTCGCGATTGCGCTTTCGCTGCGTCCGCCCTGGGCCAGCAGTTTATTATTTAATCCTGTGGAAACTTCGTAACTGATTGCATAGGGCGGGGCAAGATGCGTTTCTTCTTTGGCAACATTGGTACCGCGGCCGACGGGTGCACCGCCCGAAACAGGCAACATTTGGCACATATACTGGGCAATATCAATCGACGCGTTTTTCGTTGCGTCTGCTAAGTATTCATTATATTTTGCCTGGTAATTTGTTTGGGCCTGGCGCAGGGCGGCAATCGCGATTTGCATTTTCACCTGGTCCAGCAAGTGCGGAAAACGCGCGTTTGTTTTTGTTCGCTCCGCATTTGGATCAATTTGTGACAAATCGCGACCATTTACACAAAATTGAATTTGTGGATCAGACGCAATCATATCGATAACACGATTTACACTGCCTGCAATATCATTCAATTCTGCCGATATAGTATTTAAAATAGTTTCGTATTCTGGTACATCTTGATTGTTGGCGCGCGCATTGGCCATATAATCTGTGACACCGATTTTTCCGAATTCCAAAGTTTCACCATTATCGGTCGTGTGTCCATCGCCAACCTTTATCGAGCCAAATGAAATCATTCCGGTGATACGATAAATGTTGCCATCTTTTACACTGCGCAGGCTGCCTGTGCCGATTGTGTCATCTGATGCGAAACGATTGCAATCAGATGTCGAACCGCAAATCTCGGTCATTTTGTTTTCAACCAATTTCTGACAGTTTTCCAATGCTTTATTATCTATATTCAGATACAGCCCCATCACAATTTTATCAATATCATCCATAGTAAATTCTTTGCCCTGGTCTTTGTTATACGCTTTGCATGTGACCAAACTGTCCACAGGGCACATTTCATGGATAAATGCATAGTCCATACCGATACAGTTCATAAAGTCTGGGCCGCAACGCGATTCATCCATAAAGCAATCTTTCACTTCATTTGTACAGGCATCAACACGCATGGCCAGCAATTTATCTTTTACATAACTCCAAATTTGTGGTTCCATATTTTCGCATGGGTCAAGCTGGACTTTGCAGAATGAACGCGCCATATCGGGTCGCGACAGGCACGAATCCATCGTCGCGGTTCCTTTGCCCGCGATATTATCTTTGCATGCCGTGTGAATGCACTGTGTAATATCGGTCAGGCATGATTGACGCAGATTTGATTCTGCGCGCAATTCAGCAAGTTTTAATGTCGGCGCAATTTCGCGCAAGAATGCCGTCCAGACCGTATCACGTACCGCCATACACTGGTCCAGAACGCGTTCGCAAATTGTACGTTTTGATTCCAGACGTTCCAGTACAGGTTTGCTGATATCATATTTGGTTTTGGTTTGGGTGTTTTTGTTGCGGTTGTTCTGCATATTTTCCGATGCAACGGTAAACACACAGTTTTCCCAGTCCGCACCACATGCATCCGTGCCAACCATACACTTTTTCAATTCGACCATACATTCGCCTTGGTTGTATTTATTTGCCGAATCAAAGCTTTCTTTTAATGCGTTGCGCACATCGGATTCTGCGTTATTTATCGCGGTTTGCGCCGCCGCCCGTTGTTGTGCGATACTGTTTGCAAATCCGCGACAATCCGATTCTATTTGCCGTTGATATATCTGGCGCAGAATCTTCATATCTTTGCTGCATTTGTCGCCAATTTGTGCCGTGCATGTTTCGTTTGCAGCATTGAACAGTTCGACACCTGTTTTATCCATAATGTTGTCATCATCTGTTTCGTCATCATCATCAAGATTTGTGTCGAACAGTTTTAATAAATCTGCGCGCTTTTGTTCTTTGGTTTGATTGACGCCCGATTGTGAACCAAAATTATAAACAACATTGCCTTGCGCATCATATGTGCGTTTACCGCCGAACACAATATCGGCATTAGCGCCAAGTTTTATTTTTTCAACCTCGACATCACGAATGCGTTCGGCATTGGCCAGCATTTGATTTATTTCGTCCAATTCTGCTTCGTATTTTGTGTTGTTGTCGCTGCATGCGCAGCTGCCACCGTTTATATTATCGGAAATACAAAACGAATCCATACAGCCGTAATATTCATCATAGCATTCTTGGTCATAGATGCCTTTGGCGGAAACTTTCGCGCGAACATTTGTTCCGTTTTGAATCGCGGACTGTTTCTTTGTCGTTGTGCCAAATGCGACCAGCGGCAAAACTAAAAGACCGATACAAATGCCAATTTTTTTCATTTGAATATTCCTACATATTTATATCTTCGCAAGACTCTATTTCCTGGCAGAAATTTTCTTTACCGCCCGATGCCGCACCAAGTAAACCATAGCCCAATGCGCCAACTGCGGCACCAATAGCTGTTCCCCATCCTGCATAAACCATTGTTCCCATTGACGCACCCGCAGACAATCCGCCCGCTGCGCCTTTCAGTGCCGATGTCCATTTGCTTTCGCCACCGATTTCGCATACGCGTTGCATACGGCAAACATGGCAATTGCGTAATGATGGTTCAAACGAAACACTGCGGATGTATGAATAACTTGCCGATTCTTCGACATCTTTTGGTTTCGGTTCGATCTTGTAAACGGTCAGACAGTTATTGCGTGCATCGTTTACATCTTGTTCGCGTGACAGTTCCGTAACGCGGGATTCTAAATCGGCAAGGTAACGATTTTCTGCGCCGATTTCTGCAATCATTTTTGCCACGACAAAAACACTGTCTTTTAAACTGCGACGATTTGAGCCCGACGGTTGCACGGCACTGCGACACGCGTCGACTGTTGCATCTTTGTCCATTTGTTTAAAGAATTCTGATACTGCGTTTTTGCTTTCTGCTTTGACACGTGTGCGTAATTCTGCAAGACCCTGTTCAGTGGTTGGCAGTTTTTTCAAACTTTGCACAATGTCACTTTTCGGCAGACAGTTCATATCGGTTCCACAAACGCGTCCCAATGTTTCACCATAATAATTCACACAGCCTTGCAACATTTGATAGTCCATTTGCAACAATGCCGCACTGACAATCGTATCATAGAATTGTTCGTTTTTACATGATGCGAACATATCCTGGGGGCACAATGCAACAATGTCAGTGGTGTTTTTCCCAAGACACTGGGGCGCATTGAAATTCACACCACATTTATCCTGTAAACATTTATCAACATCATTTTGGCAAAAACGTGTACGCAGTTCACCCAGTTTATCATTTATTGCACTGCGAATACCGGGGATTTTTGCCTCGCATTCTGTGATTATCGGGCACACACCGGCGGCAACATTCACATTGGTTAAACACGCTGAATTCGTTGATGTGCTGCACCCATCTTCAAGGCAGGACTGAATTTGTGCAAGACATGTCAGACGCATATTTTTGTCGGTGTAAACGGCCGCATCTGCCAGTATCTGTTTTGATTCATCCGCCCAGTCGTCCAACACGAAACTTTTTACCGCCAAACATTGATCAAGGACATTATCACATGCGTTCGCACGCCGTGCCAATAATTTTGCATCCAGACAGTTTTCAAATTGTACACCGCAACCACCTTTGTCTGCGATGCATGCACGATATGCTAGCAAGCATTCACCACGATTATATTTGTTTGTCGTTGATAACATATCCAATGTTGCCGAACGAACTGCCGCCTGGGCGGTGCGTTTGTTTGATTCCGCGGCATTTTTCTGTTCGGCCAAATACGAACTGAATGCTTTGCAATCTTTGGTTATTTCGCGTTGATACAGGCGCTCTTCTAATTCGGCGCGTTTTTCATCACACTGCGCCAAAACAAACTCGCACGATTCCGCCGCCATATCATAAAGGTTATTGCCAATGTCGTTATCTGCATCAAGACTTTGGCTGGTCGTGCCGTTTATCCAGGCAACCAAATCGATACCCGATGCGCGTGATGATTTTTTTGCTTTGTCGCTTTCGCCGAATTTCACAAATTTTGCTTTGGCACCAAGTTTTTCGCGTTCTACACCTTCGGTATATAATTTCTCTGCCTCGGCCTGGATGTCTTGGATTTCTTGGATTAAACTTTTTGATTGTTTTATGTTATTTGAACACGAACAGCGGCCACCTTCGGATTCGTCCAGTAAACAAAATTCATCCATACAATCGCGATATTCGTTGCGACATTCGTCGGGTCCCAGAACTGCATCAACAATTGTTTCAACCACATCGGGTTCGGATTCGACAACATTGGTTTCGGCCTCGGTCACCGATGCCGATTTTTTTATCGTCTGGGTCAAATTCTGGTCATTTTTTGCAACCGCTTTCGGTGCAGGCATAACCATCGGTGCCGACGACATACGCACGCCAACGCGCGATTCACCACTGACCCCGTTGTCGCGTGCCGCAGCAAACGCCAGTGTTGGCAATGCCATTAAAATCATTGAGAGCGTTTTTATTTTCATATTTTCCATCCTACATCTTTCGTATAATTTTATCAGAATAAACGCATTGTCGCAACAAAAAATTCTTGATTTTTTTAATGTATTATCATAAAATCCACACCAGACATAAACAAAGGCACACTATGGCAAAAGATGATGTTGTTGTTTTTACAGGGACCGTTGAAGACAAATTACCAAACACAATGTTTCGGGTAAGGTTGGATAACGGCCATGAAATCCTTGCGACGGTTTGCGGCAAAATGCGCAAAGCGCGCATATGGGTGAATGTTGGCGAACGTGTTCGTGTTGAAATGACACCGTATGATTTAGCCAAAGGTCGCATTACATTTGTCGAACGCAAACGCGCGCCTGGGGCACCTGATGCGAATGCGTAATTGGTTGTTTTTGGGTCAATGATTTTTTTATTGGATATTTGTAAATTACACTTGCCCAATCTTTTTATTTTTTGCTAGCATATATCATCGGAGATGAAAAGACTTGCAATTTATATTGTTTGTTGCATGTGTTTGGTCGGCGTGGCGGCGGCGGCGGTGCGCAGTAATGCGTCCGTGGCGCGCACTGCACAAACCGCGGTTGTATCTGGCCGAACTGCATCGCGAATCGGAAACGCGTCGCGCACGCGTGGCGCTGTGACGCGTACAACAGTGGGGCAAACGAATCGCAATCCACGTGGCGCAATAACGACCGCGGCCGAACGCACAACGACACGAACTGTGCGTGCCGCGTCGTCGTCACGCGCATCATCGCGTGCCGCAACGACTGGGGCAACGGTGGCAACCACAACATTTGATAATCGATATGACCAATGCCAGAATGCGTACTTTACATGTATGGACCAGTTTTGTGCGACGATTGACGACAAATATCGTCGTTGCATATGTTCGTCAAAGATTGATACGGTGAAAGCGCGCGAACGTGCGTTGACCCAGGCGGGCTATGATTTGGCGGATTTTCAGAATTTGAACATTGCTGTGATTCCAAAAACAAAAGAGGAAGTGAAATCTATGTTGTCCGCCAGTACGGGCGAATTAAAGTTATCGGACACGGTGGATAAATCTGACTCTGCAAAAAAATTGGCGGCGATTGGTGATGTGTTGGCGTTGGCGCGTAACAAGACTATGTCCAACGCAGGCCAGGTTGATATTGCAGGCGATATAAAACAAATCTGGACGACAACGGATTTGATATCGGGGGCGGATATTGCAAACCTGACGGGGGTTGCGTTGTATAATTCTGTGCATTCCCAGTGCGCCGAATTTGTCACAGATCAATGTCCGTCGGTGTCGGTGCTGAATATGGTTGCGTCGGCATACGGTATGTATATTGAAAACGATTGCGCTGCGTTATTGGCGGCACTGGACAAAGATGCAACCGCGGCGAATGCGACCATTCGGGCGGTGGGACGCGAAATGACATCGGCGCGATTGGATAATTATAATGCGCATAACTCGGCCGAGATAAACGAATGTGTTTCGGCGGTGCGTGACAAGATTACCGCCGATTCGGCATGTGGTGCTGACTTTGTGCATTGCCTTGATTTAACAGGTCTGTATTTGAATCGCATAACGGGCGAGCCAATTTATACAGAAAACTTTTATAAATTGGACGGCAGTGTGTCGTTGGCGGGCGATGTTCTGACCAATGCCAAAAATGCAAAAATTGTCGCAGAGTTAAAAGGCAAACGCAAATTTGCCGAACGCGTATTGGATACATGTCGTGACATCGCAGATACCGTCTGGGATGAATTTATGCGCATTGCGATTACAGAAATATATCAAGGTCAACAGGAACGCATTCGCAATGTTAAAAATCAATGCATGGATGTTGTGAATCAATGCTATGACAAAACGGCGGCGCAGTTACGCGATTATACAAATATCGCCGAACAACTGTTGATTGGTGACCGGTTGGAATTATCCGAAGAAATGTGCAATAAATATATGAATACATGCAGCAATCTGTACGGCGGTGGCACCCAAGGGTTGGAATTATTATTGACCGAAATGCGTAATATCACAGACCAAAAAATCGCGCAAAACTGCCTTGGTACATTGACCGACTATGCAAAGAAACTTTGTCGTGTGACATCAACGGACGCGTCGGTTTCGTATCCATATGGATGCAGAATTTATGCACCAGGTGACATACTGTACGCGCAAAATCCCGATTGTACATATATACATTATGCAAGTGGTAATTATGACCTTGAACTGCCGACAGGGGATGTATTAGATATCACAGAGAGCACAGCGCCCGACCAATACAGTTGCCATGAAAATCGTATTTACAGTGCCTGTAACCCGGATTATTTCCTGCAAGATAATAAATGTTATAAATGTCCGACCGATTGGACGTGTTCGGGTGGCACAAACCTGCCACAACGAAGCGGTGCATACTGTAGCGACTATGCGGGCAGCCTGTATCAGAAAATGGTTGTGTATGCGTTACAGTATTGTGTGCGTCCGTCAACATCAAACGAACCTATACCAACCAGTATATTGGAACAGGTCAACACATTGATGGATTCGATTCGTGTTGACATGGCGCATGTTTTGGAATCGGAATGCACGCGCATGGGGGGTACATGGAAAACCGCCCTTGGTTCAGACACAAAATTCGACGATTTCTATAATGCAACGAACGCAGATACTGGCTGGGGCATCTGCGTTCAATAGTGGTTATGCAACACAATGGGGTATACTTAGCGGGACCTATCTGTTTTTCCAACAATATATTGACCGTGGATGTGTACATGCTTTGGGGTCACATTGCCAACCCATCCGAATTCATTATCGCGAACAATAAAATCGCCAAAGACCTCGGCTGGTAATCCCATAAAGTCGGTCAGATTGTTGCCACTGATATCATAATTGCCCCGGATAATCACGCTGTGCATATCGGGCAGGTGGTACAAACCTGCATACGACAAATCCATATTTCCCCAAACTGTAAATTTTTTCGGTAAATCATATACATTATAGTAATGATTCTTTTGTCGGATTATTCCTGTGCATGCCATATCTGCCACAACATCAAATCCGCGCCCGATGATAAAAGTAATAATCTGGTTCATATAGTTGGCTGGACGCGATCTGTTTATGCCGCGACACATTTGTACAGCGCCGTTTTTGACCGCAATCATAACGCGTGCACGATTATCGCCAGTGCGCAAAGTATAATATTCTGTATCATTTGCCGAATCCAGAACATTACGATACAACAGACCGATGTTTAACTTTTGATTTTCGCGGAATATAATATCTGGACCTTGTAATTGCACAGCATTCATTCCGCCTGGTAAATTCATTATGTGTTTAATTCCCGTATTTTGTTCGTTCATTACAAAACCTCTTGTGATGACACAATAATATATTTTGTCCAACAAATCAAGAAATTTCTACCTGTTTGTCAGTGATGCAAAATTATTTTGACAATGAATGCATCTTGCGCAATCATGTTAGGGCTGGATTCTTGAAACACACTGTTGCCAATAATGGGCGGTGCGGGGTTCGGCACCAATCTTGCCAATAATGGGGGTTGGTAGATAAACGAAAAACAAAGGATATAGTAAATGAAAAAACTTTTTGGTATAGCGGTTGCGTCGGCAACAATGATTACAGGTGCGGCATCGGCGGGCATTACGAAAAATATGGAAAATCCACTTTTTATACCGCGTGCGGGCCAGTTTGCGTCGAAAACGGGACTTGGCGTGATGTATAAACAGGCGGACGATACAGATGCGATGAAGTTAAAGAATCATGCAGGCGCGGTGGAGTTTCCTGTGTGGCGTTTTACAGAAGATTTCAGCGCGGGTATCACGGACAGATTGAGTGCATATCTGTCGTTGGGTTATACGTATAATGACGATATTGACAGAAAAGGTTTGCATCGTGGTCGCATAGGGTTGAACTATCGCATATTTGAAACATTGAATAATTTTATCTGGGATATGTATGGTGAAGCGTACCTGTCGGGGTTGTCGCCGATGAAGGGCGCGGTTAAATTGACATCTGGTAAAATAGATTTTAAATACGATAATTTTTCAAATGGACGTTGGGGTGCAGTACTGGGGACGCGGTTCGGTAAAACCTGGTCACGGTTTACTGCGTCGGCGTTTGTCGAATTCTTGCAGACATTTGGCAATCACAACAACCAGATAAACACATCTGCATTACCTGCGGCGTTTGGTTTCCCAGACGAAATATCGGTTGATTTGAAATCAACCAGCGAAGTCACCACGGGTGCAAACGCATTTTACCAAATCGATGATGCGTGGTCATTGGGTGGCGGATTCCGATTCGTTCAGCATACAGACAATGGCGTACGGTCTATTCATACAGATGTTTCGTCTGCAAATCAAACGGTTGTAAATAACTTGTTGGCGGAAACAGAAAATATGCGTGATGGCTGGTACGAATATATACTGTCCGCATCGGTCGCAAACCAGGTGACAGACAGTTTCCAGGTTGCGCTGGTCGGCGAATATACTTTTGATCACGCACACCAGAATTCTCAAAATGGTACAGATGCAAAGTTAGAAGTGTTGCTGCATTTGAATTTTGTATTCTGATGTCGGTCGGACATTACGACTGGTTAAAACGGACTTATTCTTTGGTCCGTTTTTATTTTGTATAAAACGCTTTTTTTAATGTCCGATTTGTGATATAATGATGTAAAGAAAGTAATGGAAAGAGAATGAAAAAAGTCAGTATTTCTGCTATGTTGATGTGCTTTGCGGCGTTCGTGGTTGGTGACGCAGGTGCGGCATATCCGGTATATCAAAATTATCAATCGGCGCAAAATGTGCCGATGTACCAGCAACAATATCAACAACAGTACCAGCAACAAAACGGTGTTGTACAGTTGCCTGCGACAAATAATACGGTTTTAACGGTGAATTCGGCGGTGGCGGCCCAGCCTACGCGGGTCACAGGTGCGTTGCCGCGCGTTGGATCGGCGGCGACAGCGGCAGGTCGTAAATATTATCAGCCGGCCGATTACGATCGTTTGTCCGACAGTGGACTTTATATTGGTATATCTGCGGCGTATATGGCGGCAATATACGGGTCAATCAAAGCAGATTACATCGGTGAACAAAAATCGTATACGGCGCCTGGGGCATTTGCGGCGGCGGATTATAAAACAGATACGGTTATTCCGTTACAGGTTTCGGTTGGTGCGTCGTTGAATAATGATTTTCGTGTTGATTTTTCATATACTCGTTATTCCGGACTCAGTTATCCGTCCCAGGTTTTGACCGCGTCTGATTTGAACAATATTCCTGATACGCCGGCTGTGGTCGAAGGTGGCGCGATAACCGCAAACACAACAATGTTGAATGTTTATTATAATCTGGATTCATACACAGGCTATATTGCTGGCGGGTCTTTGCGTCCGTATGTTGGGGCGGGGATTGGTATATCGCTGAATACGATTGCGGATTATGTTGTGTATGACGGAACCTATTATAAATATGTCGAAAATTTAAGTGATACTACGGGCATCCAGGGACAATTGACGGGTGTGTCGGACATTTATGCGTATCATAATGGCGGCACAAATGAACAGTTGGCTTATATGTTCGAAGGTGGAATTACAACCGACCTTGGCGGCGGTATCAAAATTGATTTCTTTGCGCGCTATGCAAACCTTGGGCGTGTGAAAACATCGGGCAGTATTGTTGTGTCCCAGACAGAGTGGCTGTCAACGGGTACAGGTTTAAATGACGGCAGTGGCGAAGTCCCTGCGGACTATGACAGTGTATTCCATTATACGAATTGGTATGAAAGCGGTCGTTTGTCGATGATAGATGTTGGTGCACGGCTTAGATTACAATTCTGATATTTGGGGTGATTATGAAAAAAAGTAATTACGGTATATCTTTGTTATTAGGCATTGTTGCATGCGCGGATGCGATGGCGGGTATTCGTGTTGGGAATTTGTCGCGTAACTATGCGGGCACATCGAAAAATACTATGGCCACCCAGGCGGCGTATTATAACACTGGGGCGGCGGAGCCGGATGTTTATATCAAACCCGAATTACCAATCCAGGTTGCAAACGACGAATTGGCCAGTCAAATTGTGAACGGTGACGCGAATGCAGCCACAGATATCAATACATTGAATAAATGTGCGATGATTTATCCAGATGGCCAGTTTATCTGGGATAAACCGACGGTCGGTCGTGGCGCAGGTGGCCCGGCAACATGTGTTGCGGTTGTTGAAATGCGGGCAATTGGTGCAAACGGTTCGTCATCATATACAACGCTTGCGCGGGCTAAATTGGCGGCGGGGGATGCGTTTACGTGCAATATATCGGATTTCCCCGAATCGTCATATTTGCCCGATATCGCGAATGCGGTGTTTCCTGCGGATAATCCGCCAACCCGCGAAGATGTTATACGTGTTTTGAACGAAGAACAAAAAAGCAAAGCAGGGTTGAAAATCGCGGCGGCGGCTGTGGTCGCGGGCATAGGTGGAAATATGGTTGGCAAATCTGCCCCCGGCAGCGACAGTCTGTTTGGTACAAATTCGGAAAAATTGAAAACAACCGCCGAGGGGGCGTTGTTGGGTGCGGCATTGATGACCGCCAGCACATATTCTGGTAAAGTTGCGGGTGATGTAATTCTGCACACAGGGGTAAACGCGGCGGCGGGTGCAGTTGTGGGCAATATGGCGGCGTCGGGCGATTCGGTGTTGCGCGTTGAAAAGTGTATGGATGGTGGTGTTGAAACAACCTGCCTGTGGGGCAGTATCGAAAAGACCAGCACCGAAAAACCAAAAGGTAATGCGTTCTATGACATTGATACCCGCGAGATTTATATTTGCGAGGACGATAACAGCAAGTGCAAGCCAGATAACAGTTGGATTGTGCAATCTGTTGTCGGGCGGGAAAAAGCTATCCGTTTGTCCGAGATAGAGGGTGCGTCTGTCAAAAACAATTCGCAGGTATTGGCGGGCAAAGCCGATGCATACAGGTTGTTGGATTCCGAGAGAGTCGTTGGCGAGAAAAACATGAGTTTGAACGAGGCCGGTTCGTTTTACCAAGTAAATGTTGCAAAGCGGGCAGGGGCGCCATTGGCGGCGGTGATTGTTGGATTTTCGGATTCATCGATGTTTGGCACGAAACTTGCCGATTATTATACATGGCTGGCGGCGAATAAGTCTGCGAAATTATGTCTGCGCGATTCTGTGGGCAATCCGTATAACTGTGTATCGGGGTCAAAGTCGGCGGCGGGCGACAAAGCGGACGCCAATGCGGCAACACAAGATGTTTCGCAATACACCGTTGATAACTTTCATCCATTGCTTCTGGATGCCGATGATGGTGGCGTTGTCGACTTTTCAAACAAAGCACGCCTTGGGTCGACATTAAAAGGCGCAGGTGTCGGTGGTGCGTTGGGTGGATTTTCTGGGTACCAGGGCGCACAAAGCGATATAGAAGAACGCTTTGTCCAGGCGACGCGTGAATATAACGGTTCGTTAGAGAAATTCTATTGTGGGTCTGGGAATAAATGGCTTGGGTTTTATAATGATGATGTAATGATACCCGCTATGAAATAATAAAAGTGTTTTCCACCGTCATACCGCAATTTTTCCCGTCACCCCGACGAAAGTGCCTGTCTCGCCGTAGCGTTTCGCGCAGGCGGACGGGGGCTCTGCAGTGTTGCAGAGACCGTTCGTCCCCTTCGCTGGCGAAGGGGTGCCAGGTAGCACCTGGCGGGGTAGTGGTCCAGCAAAGCGTATAATTGGCGCATTCGCGCTGTCGCCCCGCACAATTTCCGCT
>Ga0310786_10001662_pt1 | contig 35754 bp, 47 predicted proteins | sample AusTroGonzalo_MG_FD_203881 | JGI IMG/M metagenome (GOLD analysis project Ga0310786, IMG submission 203881) | Bovine rumen microbial communities from tropical cattle in Woodstock, Queensland, Australia - Gonzalo_03 (v2) (version 2) | ecosystem: Host-associated > Mammals > Digestive system >... | reverse complement strand
TAATGCTTCATTTCTTGCTTGCTGATTTGCCATTCCTTGGTTGAAACCAGAAAGAGCAGACATTGAAGCAGTATCAGCAACATTTCCAGCATTTTGTGCAGCTTGACTAGCAGTCCCAGCTCCGGTAGAACCTGGGTTTTCTGGTGAATATTGGAATGCTAAAGCTTCATTTCCAGCAGCAGTTCCCATATCATAGGCATAGTCCATACCTTCTTGCACCATTTTATTATAGCCTTCTTTTCCACTATATTTTTCAGTGGCTTCTTTTATATCTTTAGCAGCTTTCTTATAGGCTTTTGCATTGTCCATTGCATTTTTATAAGCAGTTGCACCTTGAACAGCTCCACCTATAACTGCACCAGCTACTGTTGCAATTACTAATCCAAACATTTATTTTATCTCCTAACCAATTTTATTCTTGGATAGTCAGCACTTTGGTCAATACCAGAAGTAAGCTGGTTCCAAGCATTCAAATTTAGATTTTCAACACCTGAACTATCGGCATTTTGTTTACACAAGAAACGAATAGCCAAGTCATATGATATAACATCATAATAAATATTATTAGGAAAATCTAACCAAGTATCTGGTATATTAGAATATAATTTACCGTCAAATGTAAGATAACCATATTGTAAAGGAATTGTTGAACCAATAGTTGGTATATCAACTTCTTCTTTTATAGTCTGTCCATTTTCTAACATAAGATATAATGCATTACCTAAGATATAAGCTGGTCTATTATCAAATATACCAAATGGTGCAGCACCTTGTGGAACTTCATAGAAATTACCATCAATTTTTACAATATATTTTGTTTCAAATCCTACATCATAAAACTTTCCTGCAGTATGAGGTTTGTAAATATAATATAAGTCGTCTTCATCATCTTGAATTACATAATATAACATACCATCATCAGCTTTTATGATATTGTCGACTGTAATACTATCAGAAAATAATAATTTACCAGAAAGAGTATAAGCATTTATAGCAGAAGCAGTTTCTTCCAATATAAAATTATTTCCTAAATAATACTCATTAGAGTTATTATAAATCAATTCTGTGCTTTCTATTTCTAACTTATTATCAGTAAGACAATTATAGATATAGAATGTTCCATTATTCACACACAATAATGAGTTTTTACAATAGTCTAAAATATCTTCAAATACTGCATTTGTATCAATTGTTTTATTTGGGAAAGTGAGTAAAAATGGTTTTCTCCAATAGGTAATAACTACTGGGCCAACAGATGGTCCTAATCTAATTGTATCATTTACAATTTCATAATTTCCACCTAAAGCACTTTCACTATCGGCCTTTCTTGGTATTTCTCTACCAGTATATGGATTTTTTACACTCTTTATTTGATAACAATCCCAAGGTAATTTATAAATACCACCAGCTCCAACTAAGTTTGCATCAACAGTAAATACATTCAAATTATAGTTTATAATTGTCTGATAAACATTTTTGAAAGAGCTATTGAGATATTCTGTAAGCTCTTCATAATTGAGAAAATCTGTATTTGCTATATCTGCAATTTGTAATGACCTTCTAACTAACTTTGAGGCCGTAATTCTATTTTCTACTGCGTTTACTGCCATTGCTGACTTCCTTGTTCCATAGAACCTTGCTGTGGTATTTCACCCTGTGGCATTTGTAATGCTTGTCCCAAGTTCTGTCTCAATACATCTTGTATTGTTTGACGAATATGGTCAGGGTTTGCCTGTTGCCATTGTATCTGAGCTGGCATCATATCTCTTGTTATTTCTTCATCACCAATTTTCATTATTCTGTCGCTCCTACCTCACCAGATGGTTGTTCCATAACTTGTTGAACAGCAGCAGCTGCATCAGCCTGAATTTTTGGCATCTGTTGAGCTAATTCTGAACTAAGTTGCTGTACAGCCATCATTTCAGCATTTGTCTGACTATTCAACTGAACTTCTTGTATTTTAGCCAACAATTGCTTCAACGTATTTATTTCTCTTTCATTATCAATAGGTTTTATTGCTAATGATAGCATTGTATTTACAATTTCAGTTTCCAACAATCCGCCCTTATCTGTTGGTAAATACTCAGGAATAAAATCAGGTATTCCATACTTCATAACATCATCAATAAATGTATATACAGCATTGAAAGCGTTATTAGCAACATTATAGCCTGATTGTAAGTCTGGTAATTCCATAAGGCTTGCAATATGAGATTGTGGAATAATTCCTGCCTGTGCTAAAGCTGTCAATTGTTTCAATTTCTCACTTGGGTCTTTTGATAATGATTGTGCAGCAGAGAACTGTATTTTCATATTATTTCTTGCTTCAACAATATCAGCCCATTTTATATTTGCTCTGGTAATATCCATTGGCAAAATATCTTCTTCTGGTGGGAAAATATCTAAACAAGCTTTTGCTACGTCTACATATAATCTTATAACATTATTGAGTTGGACCTCAAATCTATCACTTTCTATATCTTCCATTGTTGACAAAGCAACACCAGAATTGAGACCTTCTGGTTTTTGAGATGTAGCAGATAATTGAGAAATACCAACAATTTCATAAGCATCGTTCTTCAACTTATCCAATAATTGTATAAACTGTGCTGAAATAATATCAGAAGTTGCATAGGTAATTGGAGAAGCTGTCTGACCAGGAACTGGGTCATACTGAATAATCTGTCCAGTTCTGTTTGATAGCATATTTGTTTTGATATTTGAGCTTCTTGGTACCAATAATGTCATACCTGGGTTCATTTGTACACTATCTTTTATAACAGATAAAATCTCGTCAATTTGCATTTGAATACCATATAACTGGTCAACAACTGACTGAGATGTATTACCCTTTACTGGGTCAGTATAATATATGAAAAGATAAGGAATAATATTTGGTGTATATTCAGAAACTTTTACTAAATCAAGTTCTCTTACATAAATTGCTTTTTTATGTTCTAAAACATCATAGTATTCATAAACTGTATAGTCTAAATTGAAATCAACACCTTTCTCAATTCCATATTTTATTTTCAATAAACGACCAGGTGTTTTTGGTAATCTTTCGGCCACCATTGTTATTTGTTTATATGAAACTTCTCTCGGGTCAACATAAACATTCCAAGGTAATCTATTTGTAATACCTTCATCAGAAATCTTTACAATACCCTTATCAAAAATACAACCAGATTTGAATGCGTTTGTTATAACATTATTTACATTATTTTCTTCATATAATTGGTCAAAGAAAGTCTGTGCTTGTCTAGCAATCTGCATTTCTTTGAATGTACCATTTACTGTATTGAAAAATGGTCTAACTTTTTGAGAAGCTATTTTACTAGTAAGTGTTTCAATACAAGAAGCGATAACATTTTCTTGAATAGAAGAAGTTGTATCATCTTCAATATTGAAAGTTCCTTTTTGATAATATCCAACTACTTCACTTTCTGATAAATCTAAAGTCACAGTAGAAGAATAAGTAAAGAGTCTCAAATTACGAAGACATTTACTTTTGTAAGCACCATAAAATGCTTCTAGTCTATCTATATTATAAATTATATCTTGCTTATTCATTATTGTCCGACTCCTGCTAAACTCATTCCAGTCTGTGCACCTGTACCAGCACCTTGGAATATTCCACCTAATCCAGCAAGGAATGCTCCTTTCTGTTTATTAGCTGCTTCCATTTCAGCTGCATTTGCATATCCCATTTTTGCTAGATAATCATTTTGAGTAGAAGAACCAGCATTTCTCAAAGCTGATTGCATTTGAGTTCCAACAGCTGGCGTATTTGAACCACCAATTGCAGAAGAAGCAGCTCTATTTGCTCCAGTATTTCTAGCAGCATCATAAGCAGCTCTCCTAGAAACATCTTCTGTTGCTGATGCTGCTTCTCTGGCGTCTCTTGCTTCTTGAGTTTGAGCTTGTTCTTGTTCTGACGCAATTCTATTTTCACCAGACTTTCTAGCAGTTGTAAACCCTGCTTCATAACCACCTTCTGGTCCATATCCAGCTTTCTCTAAAGCAGAAATTGGGTCGTCTTCAATACCTTTTACACCACCTTCATTTGTTTTAGTTATTTTTGTACCAGAATAAGGGTCGTTAGCAATTTCATCAATTGCATTTTTACGAGCCTGCTTTTCTTCGTCGGTCATTTCTTCATTTTCGTCAATGTTCTTTTTAGCTTCTTCTGCAACTTTTTCTTTTATAGTTTTTGCAGTACCAGGCATAGTATGCTCGATAACCCAAACAGCTGCATCAGTGACCTTATCGCCAACCCATTCTGCGCCTTCTTTTATCTTTTTTCCTGCTTTAGCCATTTGAAATCTCCACTAAATAGAAAACAAAACCGTCATTATCAAATCTAGACCATCTTTTATTGTGTTTCTTACACCAAGTTTTGATAAGTTCTTTATATCTCTCTGGTTCATCTTCACAATAAATAGTTATATATTTACAACCTTCTTTTGGGTTTGTAATGAGATTATCTTCTATAAACTTATAATCAATATTACCAGGAGCATAGAGATTGAAGAAACCATTTCCTAAATCTTCCAGCTCCATTGGTAAAGGTTTGTCTAAACATCCAACCTTCATTTATTCTATCTCCAATTATTTGAACAAGTCAACTACACTTCCAATAGCATCGGCAGCTGTACCAACTGTTCCTTGTACTCCACTCTGTGCTAATGAAGAAACCAAATAAATGTAATATGGATTTGACTCCCAGCCGTCTTTTGACTTGATATAGTCGATAACAGCCTTTTTAGAATTAGCCATATCAATATTGATACCAGCCATTTCAAGTTCTTTTCTAAGCATTGCAGTCTGAGCTTCAACTTGGTCTCTTGTGTATTCATTAGTAATAGCAGTTCGAGCATTTGCAAGCTGTTGAGCTGTAATACCTTCAGTTTCTGACTTAGCTTTTCTTCCAGCTGGACCTTCCATACCTTCTTTTTCAATTTGAACTTCTTCACTGAATATCTGGTCTTTTCTCTTATCCCACATAGACTGTTCTTTTGAATTATCTATAGTTCCACCAGAGTATTGAGCTCCAACATTTCCAATTCCTTTTCCAAGATTTGTTGCTAAAGTTGCTAAAGCATCAATTGTAAAATATCCAGCTGCTTCTTTTGAGATAAGTCCTCTGTTATAAGCATCCCAAATTGACATTGTAGATGCATCATACATTTTCTTATCTTTCTTTGAGAGGTCGCCTTGTTCTGCAGCCATTGTAATATCTTTAGCTGCCATTACATCATTTTCAGAAACATTTGGAACAACTTCTCCTGTAGAAATAACTGTTTCTTCTGTTTCTTCTTCTGGTAATTTACCTTCTTCTTCTAATTTATCCATAGCAGCTTCTCCTGGTTTAGTTGCCTGACCTTCAACTGCTCCACCACCTGGTGCATTAGTGAGAACATCTCTCAATTCATCACCTTTAGCAGTATAGTCGCCCTTTTCTATCATTTTATTTACGTTATCTTCTGATTTTTGTAAATTCTTTTTCAAACCAAATTCATTTTTTTCTGGTGGATTTTCAATTGCTTCTTTTGCTTTTTCACCAGCTTTTTCTGCGGCTTGAACAGCAGGACTATTAGCAACTTGTTTTTGTAGTCTTTCCATAGACTTTTCAGAAGCAGACTTTTCTGCTTCAGACTTTGATAAAGGTTTAGCTGTATTTGCTTCTTGAGCAGCAGCCCTACCTTCTGGTGAGTCTAACCAATCTTTTGCAGCTTGAATCTGTTCTGGTGTTGCTGGAACTTGTCCATTTGCATAAGCAAGAGCTTCTTGATAATTTTTGAACTCCATATCAATATCTCCCCTTATTTATTATATTTTTCGTACTCTTCTTCAAGTTCCTTTACAAACTCCGCTTCTTCGTCAGTTTCTTCTTCATCATCTGACTCTTCTTCGTCTGACTTTTCTTCTTCAGTTGACTCTTCATCTTTTTCTTCAGCATCTTCTGCTTCAGTTTCAATTACTTCGTCGTGAGTTTCAACTTTTGTTTCATCACCATCAGACTCAACCATAACGTGGTCTTCACCTAAAGCTTCTTTGAGTTTAGCAATCTTGTTATCAATTTCTGAAACTAACTGAGCTACATAAGTTGCTTCTTCAATATCAGAGAAGTCATTATTGTATTCGTCAAAAGCAGCAGAATAAATATCAAAATCATCACCATTGAGTTTCTTCATAGTTTCTGCATACTTTCCAAGTGTTTCACCATTTCTTGATGTAAACTCTTCAAGTCCTTTCTCGTGTTTGAAATTAGCTTCTGAGTCTGCAGCAGTTTTCAAAATGGTATCAAGTTTGTCTGAAAGGTCGCTGACCTTTGCTTCTAATTCTTCTAATGTCATATCGTTTGTTTCCTTATATAATTTATTAGATTTTAGTCTAAAATATTAGTTGGAAAAACATAGTTTCCAGTAATATCCCAATTATCAATAAGTGCTTGATTTACAAACACCTGATTTTTCAAGTTTATAATATTTCTTTGAATATCAGAAATTGCATCATTCAATTTCTCATTATTACTAGTTGCAACTGAAAGAGCTCTTTCCAATTTTATTACATTTGTTTTTTGGTTTTTATTTATTGCATTTACAGCAACATTATAAGAACCAATATTATCATTTGTAATTACATTCATTCCAGTTCCAGTCATTTTATAACCTCTACCCCTTGAGCTTCAAGCCAATTATCAAGCCACTCGTAATAGCTATCGGTATCGACACCGCCAAGGTAATACGATAAACACGCAATCTCATATCTTGTTTCTTCGATAATATCAATTGCTTCTCGTATTGTTCTGATATTTGTGTTAGTGATTCCGTCAAGGTCTGACAATATGAATTGGCATTGTTCAACTCGTTTTGTACAATCTCTAAGTTGTTCTGTAAGTTCTCTATTTGTTTCTGTTGCTCTAGTGAGTTCTGTTCTAATTGTGTCATTAGTTCTTCTAAGTTCGTCAACTTCTCGTACGTTGGTGTATAAGGTGACACATACTGCTGAGAAAATAGCCAAAAAGAACAACAAAATACAACTAAAAATAAAATGCTTCTTTTCCACATTATTACCTCAAAAAGTGTATCATTTGTTATTATTGAAAGAATAAATTGAATATGTTTACTATTGTATTATTATATTCTTTCAATAATATTATTATTTATTACTCTACTGTATAATCACCTGTTGTATATCTTTCATAGATATTACCAGAATAAGTAATACCAGCAGGTACAGCAGCTTCTGTATATTCTACATAATCCAATTCAGCAGCAGTTGCAGCTTCAAGTTCAGCTAATAATGTTTCATCAGATACAGCATCAGAAGATAATACAGCCTGGTCAGTTTCTAATTCTACAACTTCATACCAAGAGCTAGAATCTTTCATATACCACTTATCATCAGAAGCAATAACTACATCACCTAAGTCAACTGGTGTACCAGCACTTCCAGCTGGAGCAGTTCCTGTAGACAAATCGCTATTATAGAAAGTTGTACCAATTTTCCAAATATCGTGTGTCTGTTCTTCTGAACCAGTTCCATATGTTCCAGTTGCATCATCTAAAACAGGTGTAGTAATAATATCTACACTTCCTGCAGCTGTTGGAACTACCTGAGTATAAATATAGCTGCTAGAATATTTCCAAGCATATAATTTCTTATCTGTTGGAACCTCACCACCTAATTCAATATTCTGACCATTTATTTCAAGGTCTTTCAATTCACCATCTTTGGCAATATTGAACTTTGTAATAACTAAATTAGTATCGTAAAAATAATTAGACATTTATTTACATCTCCTTTACAAAATTGCTACAAATTGCTATAGCAGCACCTTCTGCAATTGCAATACTAGAATTGATTGCTTCTGCAGGACCAGGGTTGAAATAAGTCACAAAAGCTATTGCAGCCATTGAAACACAAGTAATGATTGTTGAAATCAAATTGAATAATTTTCTACTCATTGTTTTTATCTCCAATATTTTCTATTTTTTTCTGATATACATTGCAAGGAACATAAGCTAATGGTATTGTTGCTAATAAAATAGCCAACTGAATAAAATCAACTTTTCCTGCAACCACAATATATGTTATAAGTCCCAAAGACCAAATAACTACCCAAGTCTTTACTGACTTTAGTTTCCTATTCATCTTTACTGCCTCTTTTTGCTTTTATTTCTGCTAAGTCTACCTTTATTTCAGTTATAGAAGCGTTGAGAGTATTTAGACTTTCTAGTATTTGTTTATTTTGTTCACCAGTCAATCTTTTCAATTCATCTATATCTTTTTGGTTTTCTTTTATCTGCGCAGCCATAAGAGCCCCTTTCCAAATAATAGCAGCTAACGGAATAAGGTAAATCAAATCACTAATCCATTGTGGCATTTTTCTTTACCTCATCTCGTGTGCTAATTCTTTCTCTAATTCACTATCTTTCTTTTCAAAGTAAATAGTCAAAATATTTGTTTGTGGGTCAACATCTAATCCAATAAACTTTCCAATATTTTCACTTTCACTTGTAATATTGAATATGAATCCAGTATCTACTCTTGTTGCAAAAGAAAGCTTACCGCCTTGCTTTTTAGTAGATTCAACAATTTTTACAGGAGAAGTTTTGAAAACTGTACCTCCTGGTATTGGTTCAATTTGAATATCTTTCATTTCTCAAAGACTCCTTTATCTTCCTTTTATATAAAAATTTACGCCATAGCTTCTAACTAAAATACCTTCTGTTGGAGAACGTAAATCAGAACCAGAAACGCAAATATTATTTACAAAAATATTAGAACAATTACAAGCTAAAGATAGACAATATCTTGCAGAGTTTGTTGTACAATCAATTTGCTGTGTAAATACAGTTCCACAACAAACTGAAAATATACCAGAACCTACTAAATTAGAAAGTCCAGCATATGGTGTACAGTAATGGTAATGGTTAGCGTCCCCTGTCAAACCGTGAGTATGGCTACATATTACACAATTATGACAGTGATTTTGCATTTTGGCTGGTAATAAATCTCCAACACACTGAATTGGATTATGTGCAGCAATAGTATAGGTAGTATTAGTACCAACACCTGCCAAAATTGCTTCTCTCAAATCAGGTACATATGTTGTATTACCTAATAAAGTATACAACTCAGGATATTCCTGCTGGTCAAATGAACTACCATCACATAATAACCAATCACTATTTGGTGTAGTAATCATAGGTTTTATTTCACCAATAAATGTTTCAGAGTTTCCGCTTGGTGGTGTGACATTCAATACTTTAGTCCAAGCATTATTCTGATATATATAAAAGCCATCACCTTCAATAAATACTAAATCATCTGAAGGCTGCGCAGGTAATGCTTGTAAGTATTTTAGTTTCAAAGACTCACTATATAAATTACTATTTAGTTTTCTATATTCTTTCATTTCAATTATACCCCTGCAAATATTAGAACTCTAACGCCTATTTCAAAAGGGTTTGATACATCGTCTACAGTAAGTGGACAAGTACTAAATACTACTGCGTCATCAATTGTGACATTGATAGAAGAAGTTGACTGTATAGTTGCAACAAAGCTACCAGAACAAGTATTTTGAACACCTATACAAGAAGTGTCAGTACACAAACAAGATTGTATGATATTACAAGTACCAGAACCACCAAGACACCTATTTCTCAAACATACTTTTAGAGAACCGTGACAATGAGTACCCTGTATAGCTGTATGGGAATGAGTTCCAACGGAATAGCTATGTTGATGTGGAAATATTGAGTCGTCTGAAAAACTTCCAACTGGACCAGAAGAACCACCATATCCAACTGCATAACATTCTCTAAAGTCTGGTAAAGTTGTACTTCCTAAAACATCATACAACTCAGGATAAGAAGAAGCAGAGAATGTAGCACCATTACACTCTAAATAGCCACTTGGTATTGTATCTCCATAAAAATATTTTATTGTACCTACTGGAGTATCTCCACCTTTTATATGTTGAACTACAGTATGTAAAGTATTTTGAGCATCTTTATAATATAAGCCTTTATTTTTTACTAATGCTATCTCATTTGTTTGAATATCAGAGGTAGCTGAAAGTACTCTCATTTCAGGTACAATTGGTGAAAGTGTATTATTTTGTTTTATATACTTTTTCATTATAACTTACCTCTTATATAATACCTAACCGCTATTGTTTTTCCTTTAGCTCCACCAGTCATTCTAGCACCTTCTACATCACAACAAAGAGTGAAGCCAACTGGCCAAGAACAAACAGAAATTGGATTTGTTGTCAACGAGCAAAAGTCAATCGAAGTATAACAACCACCGAAGTTTTGAGAAGTATCACCAGTATTGCTTGCTTTACACCAGTTTTGTGTTTTTGTACAAGTACCACCAAGAATATGATGGCAGTGATAACAGTTATTTACAACGTGAGTGTGCATTTTATCTGTGACTGTATGTCTATGATTTGGTAAAGCATAAGAATGTTGACAGCATAAACATAAGGCATAATGGTTTGTAAGACCAGAGTTTTCACCTGCGCCTTTCAAAGCCATATCAGCCAAAGAAGGTACTCTTGCAACTCCTAAAGCTTGATATAATTCAGGCCAAACAGTTGTATCAAAAGTTGCACCATTACACAATAAATATTTATCTGGGTCAGGGTTTGTAGTTCCAATATAGGTAATAATATCCCCAACGGCACCAGAGATTATTGGTTCAGCGTCTTTTCTGACCATACTATTTTGCTCTTTTTTATACATACCACCTGTAATAATAAATACTATTTCATTCTCAGCAATATTTGATATATCAGTATTCATTGCTGTGATAGTAGGATATACCTTTGCTGAGAAATTATTTATAGGTGATAAGTTTCCATTTACTTTTACATATTGCTTCATTTTACTGAGCAGCTCCAACTATAAATGTATCTTCATTCTGAATAACAACAGTTGAACCATTTGGAATAGTACTTGCAACTGCTGTATAATCAGCCATTGTAGCGAATACATAATTTGTAGGAATTGACTCCCAAGCATATGTATTTGCATTATTTACGACTCTATTTACTAATAACTGACCATCTGCTGTAGGAGCAGGAATTGTTTTTGCAGTATAGGAAGTTGCATCCCATTTCATAAGAGCCTGGTCTGTCATATTAGTATCTTCATCTCTAGCCAATACAGGAACTAAACCAGTAAAGTTTATTACTGTAAATACTGCATTTGTATAATGTTTTACATCTCCTAAAACTTCTAATGATTGCCAAGAAGTAAGAGTTCCAACTGGTGAAACTTCAGTTGTAAGAGCAGCATCACTATACCATTTAGATGTATCATCGTCCCAGTAAATATTTGAATATGTTGTATTAGCACCAGTTCCAGTTCCAACTCTCAAAGTACCATCAGAGTCTGTGACTAATGCTAAGTCGTGTGTTCCGTCATATTTATTTATCAACATACCAGCATAGGTAGCACCTAATGTGGTATTATTATTTTGTCTCAATACTACAACATCAGAAGAAGTTGAAATAGACTCCTCAGTAGTTGTATGAGTAGTTCCGTCAACCCATAAGTCTCCGTGAATTACTGTATCGTGTGCAACGTCTAAAGTATCTAATTCAGCATTTGTAGCTGATATATCTCCAGTTATTGTAGCATCTCCAGCAACAGTTATATCTCCACTAGTAGAAATATCATTTGCAGAAATATCTCCTGTAATAGAAATATCAGTTGCCTCAACAAGAGCATTATCAGTTGGGCTCCAAATAAGAGGTTTATTACTAACTGCATTTGGTAAATCTTTTCCTACCAAAATTTTGAATAATACTGGAGTATTATTTATTGTTCTTTTTATATATGCTGTAGAGTTTTGAGGTGAAGCTGCAGTTGATGAATCTCTGAGTATAACTATTGCACCATCATCAAGACCAGCTAAACCTGCAGTTGATGGAGTATATAATTCTGTAGCCTTGAAGTTTCTTGTACCAATATCTCTTGCATTTATATTTGTAGCATCTACTTCGTGGAAGTCAACATCATCATCTGTATTTACTGACTGGTCTGGCTTATAAATAACAGCATCAACATCGTCTGTAAGTTCATATTGCCAGTCAACAGCATCTTCCCAGTCATCTGAGTTCAAACCACGTAAAACACCAACAGTTGAACCTGAAGTAGCCAAGTCTACGTTTTTGAAGAACTTACTACCATCTTTATAAGAAACTATATATTCTACATCTGGTGTAATTGGTAAAGTTGTATATGATTCTGGTGCAGGAAGATTTGGTGTTGCAGAATTAGTTCCATACTTCATTGTAAGTGCATCACCACTTTCATTTGAGAATTCTATATAAAGTTGTGCAGATGTTCCTGTTCCATATCTGTATATCTTTTGAATATTACCAGAAGCAGACTGAGACCATCTAACAAAATAGTTATCTACTGAATTGAATATTTCGATTGTTGCAAATGGTACAGAATTATTTATCAATTGTAAATAATATTGACCATTTTCAAAATGAGGTATTTCCAAGAAGAAACTTTCTACATCTGAAATAAGAACACTTCCGCCCCAAGCGATGTTTTCTACTGTAATTTCTTCTGAAACAATACCATCTATTTCAGCACTATCTGCTTCTAATGTATCTGTTGTAATTTTTGTATCAGCAGTAATATTTTTAGCAGATATTCCGTCAATTGTAGCAGTTTCAGCTTCTAAGTCTTTTGTAGTTGTTTTATTACTGATTGTAGCATTTTGAATAGCAAAGTTTTCAACAGCAAATTCTCCAATTGCAGCTGTGTCTGCAGAAAGAGTTCCAATATTACCAACTAATGCTGTAATCTCTAATGATGAAAGATTATTTATAGTAGCGGCTGGAACTGTCAAAGAAGTTGTAATTGTTGCTATCTGAGTTGTAAGATTTGTCAATTGTGCTAAGCCATTTACAGTAAGATTATCTACCTCAGCAGTTTCTAAATTGGCTAAAGTAGCATTTATTGTAGAAATAGCAGCAGTAATTGCATTCAAAACAGAAGTATTTATGGAAGTTTCTTGACCTTCTTTATATTCGTCAAATTGAGACTCTAACACTTCTAATGCTTGTTTTGTTTCATTTAGCTGGTTTACAATTGGTATCAAATCATCTTTTGTAGCAAGATTGTTATTTTCTCCAGCTAAACTAGTGTAATTTTTGTCGGGAAATATTTCTCTCATAACGCGTTTTCCTTTTATATTATTAGATTTTTATTCACAATATCTAACAACTCCATAGGTTTTATATATTCTATTTTAGCACCACTTGGTCCTAATAAGTTCATATATAATATATCGTCTCTCCTACATTTCTGAATTATATTTTTATTACATTTATATCCAAAAGCATCTGGTAATGAATGTCCCCAAATTACTACACCTGGCTTTATACCAGATATAAGGTGTTGAAGTGAGCTATCAATAGAAACAAAACCAATACATTTGTTATTTTTAGCCAATTCAACATATGATAAATATGGGATATTATAATGTTCTGCACCTTCATAATGTGGCTCATTTGGAAGTGTATAATTTATTACAGCAATTTTTGGATGTTCTTCTCTAAACTTAGTGATAAACTCTTGGGCTAATTTACTAGGATAATGTCTCTGTAATGGCTCATTATTTTCATCATATTGTTGACTGCATTCAGCTAATGGAGATTGTCCACCGTGAAATTGAACAATAATAAAGTTTTCATAACCTTTACCATTCAAATCAGTTATTACATTGAAACAATCATTTTTGATATTTGGAAACTTTTCTGTTGGGTCTAATTCACATATTACTTCACCAGGAGTTCCAACATTTTCTCTTGGTTTCAAATGCAACATTTCTCTCCAGCCATCTTCATAATTTGAACGTTTGTATATAAAGTTATTTTGGTCATAAACTCTTCCAGTTATAATTTCAGCATTTTCTGCTTTTGCATCAAGAATAAAGTCTCTGCCTTCTTCTGTTTTATATACAACATCAGCCCATTTACAACTTTCAAATATATCCCAATATGGAGAAAGCACAGCAATTTTATCATACTTCTTGTGTGCTTCTTCCAATATATTACATAATGAACGTTGTAATCCAGTTCCACCACTTACGCTAATGTAAATACTCTTTTTCATATCTTTCTAACTCCTAATATTTTAGATGCCGAAGCAATCTTTTTATTTTTCAATAATACTATTTCAATATTGTTTTTTTCACAAACATCTTTTTCTGGTAAGTTTATTCTATCATATTCCAAACCATCTTTATAGAATTTACAGTCGTGTAATTCTTCTAAATCTGCATTTACTGTAATATCATTAGATTGTGAAATAACAACACAACTTGACCTATATAGATAGTGGCGAATTTCTTCAGCAATATCTTTTGGGTCTCTAATTACCTTTCCATATTTCAATATTTGTTGCTGTTCATTATCAACTATAACAATAAAGAAGTCGTCCTTTTTCATTTTATTCTGAACTGACCTCAAATATTGTTTATGGCCTTCGTGAAAATAAACAAAAAATCCACTTGCAACGTGTATCATATATAATAATCTCCTATTATAATTAGTGCCAATAACATTGTTCTTCTGCTGACATACAAGTGACCTGACATCCAGTTTGACAGTTCTTTTCACAAGTGTCTTGACAAGAAGTTTCACAAGTAGACTGACATTGAGCACTTGGACCATAACAAGCTCCACAAGTTTCAGCAACAGTTTGACAATTCCATTCACAAGTTGTCTGACAATGCATAATACAAGCAGCTTGACAAGATTTTTCACAAGTGTCTTGACAGCTCTTTTCACAAGTAGATTGACAATTTACCTGACAAGTAGACTGACAATTCAAATCACAAGTAGATTGGCAGTGGCTTTCACAAGAAGATTGACAGTGAACTTCACAAGTTGATTGACAAGTCTGACAAGTAGCTCCTTGACAATTCTGACAAATACTTTCACAAGTCGACTGACAAGTTTGACAAGTAGCTCCTAAACAGTTTTGACAAGCAACCTGACAAGTATCTTGACAGAAGCCTGCCTCACCGCAGTTTTGACACTGAGACTCACAACTTGTTTGACAAGCTAATTGGCAAGTATCTTGGCATACAGACTCACAAGTGTCTTGACAAGCTAATAAACAAGCAGCTTGACAAAGAGATTCACAGTTTGTTTGGCAATAAGTTTCACAATAACCACAGCCTTCATAAACACCACATCCAGCAGCATCTCCAAAAGCAGGTGGACAATCTCCAGCATTTACACAATCTTTGAAAGGAATATTACAAGCACCATATGCTTCAGGACAAGATTGCCAGCAATATGTTGGTTGATTTTCTGTACCAGGGCATAAGTTCCAGTTTCCTTCGGCTGCTGTAATACAATCTCCAGTTTCAAATACTGTTTGACATCCAGTTTCTTCTTGAGTATAACAATTTAGTTCACCTGGGTATTGACAATTTGCTTCACCCATAAAGATACATTCGTCTTCACCATTTATTTTACAACCTTCATCTTCACCTAGTTGAATACAGAACTTTTCTCCATTATCAATACAGTTGAACTCACCAACTATTGTGCAATATTTCTGTCCAGCTGCTCTACAATATTCTTCTCCAACCATAAAGCAGCTATCTTCTCCAGCTTCTACACATTGGTGTTCACCATTTTCATTACAAAACTTTTCACCAGCTAAAATACAGAACTTTTCTCCATTATATGAACAAAACTTTTCACCTGGTCTAAAACAATCTGTTTCTCCAACATTATAACAAGCAGACTCTGCTGAAGTTTCACAGTTTGCTTCTCCAACAAGTTTACAATATTGTTCTCCAACTTCATGACAAGAGTATTCGCCTGGCTGCATACAAAATGTTTCACCTGGGTTTGAACAAAGATATTCTCCAGTTGTATAACATAATAAGTCTCCGCCTGACTGAAAGTTTGATGTACAATCAAAAGACTCAGCTGAAGTTTGACAAAACTTTTCACATTGAGACCAACAAGATGCTTGAGAAACACCACAGCCTTCATCAAGAGTTGCAACTAAACAAGCACCTTGACAATCAACTTCACAAGTAGACTGACAAATAGTTTCACAAGATGTACAAACTTGAACTTCTTGCTGACATTCTTCTTGACAAGTTATATCACAATTTTGATAAGGATTTTGACAAGTACCTTCACAAGTAGATTCACAGCTAGTTTCACAATTTATTTCACAAGTAGTCTGACAATATGTTTCGCAAGTAGATGTACAAGCTTGTTCAGTAATAGATTGGCAAGTTTGCTCACAAGCTTCAGAACACTCTTGAATTGTTGACTCACAAGATGTTTGACATTGTAATTCACAAGTATCTTGGCAAGAACCTTCACAATTTGTCTCACAGCTCTTTTCACAAGATGTTTGACAGTTCATTTCGCAGGTAGTAGTACAAGATTGTCCACCTTGTCCACCACCATAACATTGCTGAAGACAATTTTGTTTTTCTTCTATATCTTTTTGAAGGTCTTGAATATCACTTTCAATATCGTCTAAAATACCTTCAAGTTCGTCTAATATTTGTCTACCACCTTCTGTAGCTGGAGTATCATCACCACATTGGTCTTTTAGAGAAAGTCTTTGATTTTCGAGAGTTTCTTTTAGATTTTCTGTTGTTTCTTCAATACTATTGAGAAAAGCTTTTAGTGCATCAAGTGTATTATTTGATGCTTTGAATTTTTCAATATAGCCATCAATAACAGAACGACTTGACCTATCTAATGCGGATTTAGTTAGAGTATTATCAACAACAATATCTGATTGATTTTCTACTTGTTTTTCAATTTCATTACCTATAAAAATCACGAACTTGTTCCTCTATATCTAGCATTTTTTGGGTTTTAGTAATATCAGCCATATAGGCATTTTCAATTACATAATATATTTGATTAGCAACATAAGTAAGTTTAGAAAGAATTGAGGTCAATTTTTGAGAAGTATTTATCAAATCTGCTGAAACATCTCTTTGTTTAGCAGCGTCATTTACTAATTCAGCAACTATTGTATTTTCTCTATCAACGATAGACTTCAAACCTAAGTTTCTTGTTTCATTTTTTCTATTTTGAGAACCATCATCTCTCTCGTGTAATACTATTTGTGTTCCGATTTTCTTACCCTCCACCATTCTTTTATTGATGCTTTCGTAGTTTCTGCAATCTTTCTTTTAGTTTCTTCTGATAGATATTTACCTTTATGACTTTTAGAAACTCTTTTATTATGTTCGACTGAATGAGGTCGACCACATAAGCTCAAAGACCTTTTTTTGTTGCTTTCTTCTGTCTGTGGAGATACATTACATCTACCTGGTTCGAAGCCTATAGGGCATTCAAAAGCAACTACATCTGTCTCTCCATTAGTAAACCAATGACGTCCTTTAGTCGAATGACTCATACCAGTGTTCCCACCTTCGCCACCACAGGCAATATTATAACAACCGTTTTTATTTTCTTTACGTTCTTTTGCTATATAGTATTTTTCTAAAACATTAGCTTCAAACCTAGTTGGAACTGCAGTAATTATTATTTTAGTAAAACTTTCTACACCATACTTTTTTATTGCTTTTCTAATAGCAATACCAGAACCCATATATTTATCATCTTTTAGAAGAGACGTAAACTTTTTTTGGCCTATATATGTTTTACCATTCAAATTATTTATAATTCTATAAATATAATAACCCATAGCTATGTCCTTTTATTTTATTAGATTTGAATGCTCTATTTTTGGTGGTAAATTACCTTTAGTATTTGGAGCAGTTTTACAATTACAAACACCAAATAACTTTTCAGAAACTTGTCTTTGCATTTCATTTTTACCATTCATATATGCTCTATCTTTTTCTTGTTTCAATAATACATCAAGCATATTTACTTGTTCCAATAATGAAACCCATCTATATCTCCATTCACAGTCTTCTGTAAATATTTCAGAGCCACAACCTTGACATTCTGACTGAAGATAATATTTACACAAATGACATTGTTTTGGTACAGTTGCACAACCAACATTCTTTACGTGATGCTCACTATCAATAAGATTACATTCGCAATAACCACCAATTGTATCAATAACGAACATTTCAATTTCACCAAACTCATTAGGTTTACACCAATATTTTGGGTCTCCAACTTTTGCAGCAGTCATTTGAAATCTTCTACAAATAGATTGACTTTCGTCTCTATTTTTCATTGGCTTCCAACGATTTACCTGTTCAGTAATATAACCTAAATATGGTTTCCAATTTGGATTGTTTCTAACATTTGGGTCTCTCATCATAAGAGCTAATTTATACCAGTCATTCAAATAATTATCTAATTCGTGAGCCATAAGATGGTCTAATTCTAAATTACCAGTTTGAACTTTAGCATTATGATGTCTCATATCACCAAATGGTGTATTTACCAATTCTTTCCATTCTCTTTTATCAGAACCAAAAATACCTTTTACGTTCTTTTTGAGAATATTATAATCACCATCATATATTCTGTTGAGTTTTATGAATAACTTTTCAAACTTATCCATTGGCATATTTATTGACTTGAAATAATCATCATAATATTTCTTATTAGCAAACATATCATTATTATAGAAATTGAGACAGTCATTTATCATATTCAAACGACCTTCTCTAAATAAGTTTGCAATATTTTCAGCAAAACCAGGAGTATATAATGGGTCAATATCTTTTGTACGCATCCACTGTCCACAACCATCGTGAGAAATCTGTAAAGTTATATTATGTTTTCTATAATAATCTACAATATCATTTCTCATAAGTGGAAGTCCATTTGTTGAAGAAGATAGTTCCAATTTCATTCCGTGTTTATTTATAAAAAAATCTTCTGCAAACTCAACAACTTCCTGAGTTGCTAAATGACAGGTCACAGGGTCTGCTCCCCAAATATCAATATGTACAGTTGCTTGTTGGCCTCTTTCTTCTTGAAGCTTTTTTGCATTTCTAAAACGAGTATTATGCTCAATTGTTTCTGCTAATTTATTGAAGTCTGCTTTGAACTCACTATATGTTTTTTCATCAATTTTCTTTAGAGAGCCAGCAACATTTGTATAATCAACACCCATAGCATAATCTAATGTTGTTCCAGCCGAACAATAAACACATCCACCAGAACAAGACTCAATTCCAGCCATAGTAAAAGAATAGTTTATTCTATTTTCGCCTTTTATTGGTGTTTTTACTGGACCAAACTTATTATTTGCTTGGCAAGCTTTCAAGCATTCATTACAATTTTCACTCATTATCTATTACTCCTAAAATATATTTCCGTTATTTCTTTTATAATTGATACCTTGTTGTCTAATTTCAATTCTGGTACCATCTTTCTCTAAAAATAGTATAACTACATTATCATCAGTCAATTCTTGAAGTTTTTCTATCAATTCTTCATTCAATTCAGATAATAGTAATACTCCGCCTCTTTTTTCAGCTACTTCAATTTTGGAAAGTAATTCCTTATTTTGTTTTCTAAGTTGTTTACTTTCTTTTATCAAAGCATCCATTTTCTTTTCTTCAACTTCTAAATCTAGTCTAGCATTTGTCAATTCAGCAAACCAATCTTTCAACTTCATCACTATATCTATCTCCTAATATAATCCTATTTCCATACCTAAATTAGTATCTTCTCCAGCTTTTTCTAACATTTCTCTTGTTGTAGTTATTTCTTTTGCTGGTTTATTTTCTGCAATAAGACCCATAACATCATAAGCAAATTGTCTTGAACAATATAATACAGCGAACATAGAGTTTCCGTGATAAGCTTCATCATCTAATTCGTGTAATATCTTATCTGTGTCTTCGTCTCTTTTCCAAATCATATTGTCAGCATCTTCTACAACAGAAGCTGCATTATCTGATACCATAATAGTTTGTGCATTGAACCAGTCTGATAATTGGTCTAAAGCATAGTCCTTATCATATTTATAAGCCAACGAAACATTTGGAATATGATATGTTGTATATAAGTCTTGAGCTGGGCCTTTTTCATTTGTATCACAAATTACTACTGGTTCTCTATCTAATTTATAATTCTTTTTTAGATATTCAACCATTTCTACAATTTTCTGACTTATTTCAACAATACCTTTTTTAGCCTCTGACCAAGATTTTACAATATATAATTTCTTTTCATTTTTATCTGCTACCATTCCAACAACAGCAGCTTTATCTTCATATCCCCAGTCAACACCAACATAAGCATAATGATATAATTTATCTTTAGGAGCATCAACTTTGAAATATTTTTTTATATATAAAGCGTCTAAGTCATATGCGTTCATATCACCAAAATATTCTCTACGAATAAAATTACTATCTGGTGATACGCCATACATATCACAAGCTTCTTCAATTACCTTATCTCTGTTTGGTAAAAAAGGATTGTCCATAAAAGTCCAGTGATATTTTCTAACTTTTGGGTTATTCCATAAATCGTGAATAAAATTAGTTTTTGTTCTTGGTGGAGTTCCAGTAAATATTATTTGTGCATCTGCATAGTCAATAGTTGCTGGTCCAATAACTTCTTGTACTAATTCTCTCAAATGTCTTTGGTGTCCACATTCATCTATAATAACTAATGCTATTTTTTCACCTCTGAGTTTATTTATATCAGCAGCATTGTTATTTCCAATTATAAGAAGCCAAGAACCATTATCAAACTCTATCTTTCCACCATTTATAGTTCCTGTATAAGAAACTGATGCAGCTCCTAAAGCTGTTTCAGTTGGTTTTTGTATCTGTCTAACTGCAGCATCAAAGTTTCTATTGATATATACAACGTGTTGGTCTGGTCTCAATATTCTTTTAGCAACTAATCTTCCAGCTAATTCAGTCTTACCAGTACGTCTACTATTTATAACTAAAATTGTTTTATCTTGGTTATTATCAAAAACTTCTGCTTGCTTATCATATAAAGTTTTTCTAATATTATATTCAGCAAATGCAACATCTCTATTCATTTGCTTATTTATTTCTTCGTCTAAGTGGTTCAATAAGTTTTCAGAGAATACAGAAGCAGCCAACATCATACCAGCTCTACTATTTGGGTCTGACTTTGCTTCTTTCAAAAAAGTATCAATAAATGACTCTAAATATGTATGACCTTTTGAGTCTACTGCAGTAAGTTTCTCTCTAATTTTATCTTGAACTTCTGGTGTAATTCTTTTATTTGAACCTTTTCCTTGCACAACAGCAGGAGATTTAGTAATAGCTTGTTTTACAGCTGTTTTAGTTTTATCTCCCTTTTTTCCAGCTTTTGATGCAAGTTCTTTATCATTTGCAAAATTACTTTTATTATTTTCTTTTGTGCTATTCACTCCGCCCATCTTCTATTTCCTTACCAACTGGGAATTGAATTATATTTTTATCTGCCCATACTTTTTTTGGTTCGTCTATAAATCTTCTAACACGTAAATAACAATATGATGACAATTTATTTGGTCTAACTCCTTTGTTTATAAACTTCATAACATATATTGTAGAGTCTATCACAATGCCACTCAATTCATCGTTTGATACAATAACATTTCTTTTTGTATAAATTGCTTTAGCTATATTTTCACAAGCGAACTGAACACTAAGCCAAATAGTATCATATGAGTTTTTTAGCATATCAACATCTTTATTTTCTTTAGACCTAGCCCAATCATCATATGCTTCTTGAAAACGTGCCTCATTTTGTTCAGATGTCATTATATAATTATTAGACATTATACTATCTCCAAATGAAAATCATTTCTAGTCCTTTATTGTAAGGACTTTTTAGTTCTCTTCTATAATCATCATAAGAAGTACATCCAAAATAAGGAACTAGTTTATCATAATAATAATAATTTCCACCAATATTTATTACTAAAGGAGCTCCTGGTCGCATTCTTTTGAAACAACCTTGATTATCATATTCTCCATACTTTTTGAAATATTCTTCTCTATCGCAAATAGCGCTTTTTTTACACTTAGCATTCAATACAATTTTCTTCGTCATTGTAAATATACTCCACTGTAGCAAGATCTAAATGATTTAGAATACCTAAAGTCATTCCATATGGGTCTAAAGGTAAAATATTACCTTCTAATTCTAATGTAACAATTGGTGTATAAAAGTTTTCTTCATCATAAATAAGAACAATATGATCTTTATATTTATCTTTATCTACTTTATAAAAGTCAATAAGATAGTCACAAATCTCTTTGATTGATTTACATTGCCATAAAGGATTATTGTTCTTTGAAAAAGAGTCAAAATCTTTTATAAGCTGATCTTCTGTTTTTTGAGCTAATTTGCCGATAGTTACGATACAACTTCCGACAACAGTACCATACATTGTGTATTTTTTCATTTTACCATAATTTTCTGCTTGTTTTGCTATTTTATTTGCTTTACTAGACATTTATTCTTTCTCCTCTAAAATTTCTGTTGTTTCCCATTCATCATCTAAGTTTATAATATTAGTAGACTCACATTTAGTACAACTTTTTAGACACCAAGCGTCTTTCAAGTCTACTACCATAATTGTGCCACAGTCTTTACATTTGAAAACTAGTGCTGTCATATTTATTCTCCTTTATTTATATAAACTACCTAATAAATTAGTAGTATTTCTAACAGTAAGTTTAGCTCCGCTTTGGTCAAATCCATTTTGTTCGAAAACAATAAAAGTATGAGAGTCTAACAAAGCTGCTAAAATGCATACGTGACCGTATTTATTTGTTGGAGTCTTATCATAAATAAGAATATCTCCAACAGCAAAAGAATCTTCACTTTGTTTCAATACTCCGTGTTTTTCCCAAATATCTTTTGCACCGCCTTCTACTCCTAGTGCAGGAGTTTGTGGTATACCTAAAACATCTTTACAATATTGTCGATATAAATCCACACACTGCGCACCAGATGTTCCATCAAAATCAACTTTTTTACCTAAATTATTTACTATAAATCTTTTCAATGTACAACTCATTCTTTAGTCCTCTTTTCGTTATTTTGTACAGCCTCCATAAGTTCTCTCAATAACTTTTTCAGCTTCTCGTTCTCTGCTTCCAGATCTATAATTCTTTGTTGCATAAGGGCAATCTTGTTTATTGTTATCCTTTGCTGTAAAAGTTGACTTTTTGTCATTCTTTTCCTCCATAATTGTATGTACTTTATTACAAACCATAGTGATTCTCCTTTATAATTTTGATATAATTTTTTGCATTTTCTTTTTTGTCAATAAACGCAAACTCATCTATTCTATTTAGAAAGGCATTTCTTTCAGAAATAGAACCAACTAAAAGACCATCATTTCTTATGTCGCAGTATACTTTATCTGCTATAATATCTCTTTCTACAGTAATCATAATATTATATTTAGTACAAATAAAAAAATAAGTTAGAGTTTATTCAACTCAACTTCTAGTCTTACTTCATTCATAAGCCGTTCTAAATAGTCTTCTCTTCCATATTTTACATAACCATAAATAAGATCATGTAATAAATCATGTTGTTTTTTATTCAAGCAAATAAAGTTTTCAGGATTAGAAATATCTGTATAGTGTTCTTCTGCATATTTAGTCGAATGAAGCCTATGATGAAGGTTCCATCTTCCTGTAAGCTTACGTTTACTTATAAAACAAATGTTTTTTTGCTCATTCATTTTATCTTTTCTAAAGAGTCTCCATATTTTAGAATTACGAAAATCTCTTTTAGCTTTTTGAGTTGCATTTAGCTTTTTTGCCATATGTTATTCTCCTTTATATATTATTTAGTTTATTTATCTATAAGTAAACTCAATATATTCTAATAAAAAATCCAATGCTGTCCACATTTTGTACAAGTCCAAACAATTTTGCCAATATTTTCATCGTAAGCATTATCAATAAGTTTTCCTTTACAGTCAGGGCATCTATCACTAAGTATAAAAGGAATAACTAATAAAATAATTCCTCCTATTATGCCTATAATCATAACTATTTTTTCAATCATTTTTTATCTCCTTTATATATTTAGTCCAAAAGTTTAGAGGTAATACTTTCTCTCAGCTTAGTATATGTATATTGAGAGTATTTCTCTCTCCATTTATGACCAGATTGTAAAAACTCTATCAATTCAATCTCTTTATCTGAAAAAATAGACATATCTACTTCAGGATAATCATTAGTATGTAAAGCAGCATTTTCATCAAAATCATTTTCTTCAATAAATGAGTCAAGTGAGCATGCATTATTTTTATATTCTTTCTCTATTTCTCTTAGAGAATAAGTCTTGATATATCGATATAACTGAATATAGATGGTCCATGTGCCTGGTTTCTTTACTTTATCTGGTTTGATACTATTTACTGCCATTACTGTTTTTTCATAACAAAATGAAAAGAAATCATCTTCTTCTGGCCAAACATCAAACTTCAATACAGGAGAAAGCGTATCCCACACTTTGTAGAACATCATTTTATAACGCTCAAATATTCCATAATAGTCTTTATTTTTACAGAGCTCTAAATCAGTCATAATATAATTAGTTACCTTATTATAAATAATAACAATTTTTATAGGATCATTGAGCCTATAAACTCAACTTTATAGGATCATAGTTTTTGAGTTTATGTTATTATTATAATATAACCTAATATAAATAGACAGCAACTTATTTTGAGTGACTGTACTAATTATAATATAAAGGTTGTTCGACTCGGTTGTTGGAGCTCCCAATCGAACAGCCGAGGAGAACGGCTTTTATGAAAACATTTGAAGATTTATTTATCAATATCAACAATTCTAATTATATTCCAGATGATTACAACAAGCTTTTAGAAAAATCAAAAGTAGAGTCTGTAATCAAATCAATCCCAAAAATAGACTATAATGATACATACATAAAAGAAAAGCTTGGTCGCTCTTGGAAATCAGTATGTCATACAATTTATCCAATATTATCATATTTATATTATCATAAATCTAAATTATTACCTATACAATTACCATCTACTACATTATTATTATATAATAATTATATAATCAATCTAAATACATTTATATTATCTAATAATATCAAAGTTCGCGAATTCAAAGAAATAAAAAAACCAAATGTACTTTCAGCTTATTTCAATTATTTACGCACATTGAATGTTCTATTTTTAGTTGATGACTTCACACACTATAGCAGCTCAAATACTTATGAATACTATAAAGACAAAGTTGAAAGTTGTTCTTATACTTATATAATTGATAAAGATAATATTCATAAATTATTACAATATATCAATAATCTATTGAATATATCTTATAATCCATATAAACTATTATTATCTAACTTTATAAATCAATCTAATCAATTTATATTATCTAATAATATCAAAGTTCAAAATGACATTTTTTTGAATAATGTCATTGATGAAATATCAAGACAAAAGAATAAAGAGTTTATCTTTAGATATTATTTGACAAATGAAGAAGATGGTAAAAGAGCTTGGGCGCCTATTTGTTCTGAATACCCAAGTTTGAAAAAGAAAATAAAACGAGTTCAAAAAGAAAACAAGAAGAATAACATTGAAAAAACTGACCAAGAAGTTGAAGAACTTATTAGAAATAGTGATAAGTCTATTATATGGCGTGAAGATATATTTGATGAGTACTTTGGTAAAGATAAATGGATTGAATGGGACAGAAATGCTTCTATTTATAACATAACCTATTCATATAATACAAAGAAGTACAGACCAAACTCAGAAAAAGACTGGTACGCAATATTCAATAATAAAGACTTTTTAGATAAAGATGAAAGAGCAATGTTCAAATTACTTTGTATGACTCTTTATTTTTCTGATGTTAGAAAATTGAAATCTTTTATAAAAAAGACTATAATTTATGCAACAAAACCAAAAGATTTCAAACCAAAAGATAGAAAAGAAAGAAAAAGTTGGAGATTAGCAATGGATAAAGACCAACAAGAAAGATTTATAGCATTGATGAAATTATCAAACTGTAAAGTAAATGAAGATTTAGATATTTGGATTGAAAAAGCTGTTACTTGGTATAAAGAAACAAAAGAGAGAATAAAGAGTGTAATTGGTGACTGGAAAAAAATAAAAGAAAATATTTTCTTATTAGAAGGCTCAGTAAACTTAGCTACTATGAATGATTTGAATGAGGCTGGTTTTATTTGTGTTTCAGTTTATGATGGATTTTATACTAATTGTAAAGATAAAGATTTTATAGAGAGTCTTTATAGAAAAAATACAATAAAATACTTAGGAGTAAAAGAATGATAGGAAATTGGAATATCTCAAAAGAAGAATATGAAAAAATGAAAAATGTTGAATACTCAGATGCTTGGTTTGCTGAAAACTTTCAAAGTTATGTAGATTTTTCTAATCCAAGATATACATTAGCTCGAATGGCAAATGATTTGCAATTTACTGCTTCTGATATATTTATAAACTTTTGTCTTGAAAGAGGCCTCATAAAAGAAAAAAGTAGAAATAAACATTTTGATACAATACAATATCAAATTGATTGGAAAAAAGTAAGTGAGATTTGGCCTAAAAAAGAAACTCAAATTTGATATTATATTTTTTACAATAAGCAGTAGTCTTTTCAAAGACTTATACTAATTATAATATAACCAAGTTGAAAAAGCTGTCGTTGACAGTGACTTGCATACTCAAAACTTGGGAATAAATTAGATGACCTGAGCATGTCATAAAACCGCTCTTTATGTTAATATTATAAAAGAAATACTTGCTTGATAAATACAAGCCCGTTTCTATAAGGAGTTTTAGAAAATGGAAAACAAATTGACAATCAAAGAAAGAAATGAACAATTACAGACATTTATCAATTTAGCAAATGCTCAAAGAAGTATGTATAAAGGATGTCCATCTGACATTGGTCTAACACTAGAGTCAGTAATAGCTAGTGGAATTGATATGGAAGTTATTACATGGCTTTCTATAAATCATTATATTGCTGTACACAAAGATAAACCAATTTGGATTGCTTATGATTATAATAAATATCATAGTAAATCAACTTTAGCAAATTTGCAATATTTTTTGAACAAAAATAAAAAATAAAGTATTATCTAAATAAGAGATAAATCATAAGGAGTTATGACATATGAAAAAATTACTTATCACACTTACAATTCTTATTACAATGGTTGGTTCAGCTTTTTCTGAAATGAAAACAAAAACAATTTCAAAAGGCGTAGAATATTCTTACCCAGAGTCTAAAGTAGAAGTTGATGTTGATTATTATTCAGCTTATTACAAAGGTTATTGGGATGCTTTAGAAACTACATCATATATTTATTTCAATAAGTTTGATGAACTTGACCCAATAGAAAACCAATGGTTATACACAGCTTCAAAAACAGCTGAAAAATATGGTTATTGCTTTCTTCAAGTTGAAAATGTACAATGGGTTTTTCTTGCTTCAAATGGTGAGAAAAATATAATTATTATGGTATTTTTTGGAGAATAAAATATGAAAAGAATTATTTTAGTTTTATTAGGTATGTTTATTTTGACTGCTGCTTATTGTTCACCAAAAGAAATTATCAATAAAGTTTATAATACTAACAAATGGGAAGAAGTTGGAACTTATAATGATAAGCCAGTATATCAGAAAGATGATATTGCTTTGGTATTTGAAACACACTGGGTTGATAAAACAACAAAAGCTGGCTATGGAATAAAATTACTAAATATGAGTACAAAAGAGCGACTTTTATTAGAAGTTGAAAGTTATGCTGAATGTAATAATATTTGGAAAAAAATTATTTTCAATAATTATTCAGAATGGGAAAACTTTGTTTTAGTAGAAGCCGATGGTCTTTGGTATAAAGAGGTCAGTTATGAGTAAAAAATTATTTAGCATTTTATTTAGTGTTTATGCATTTTTTATTTGTATAGGATTTCTAGGTGTAATTGAGTGTCTATTATTTGAAACTCAATTCCTATTCTATATTGGATCTATTGGAGCAATAATAGCTACACTTATTCTTCTTATTTGTTTTATTATAATGGAGTTGAAGGAGTAAATATAATGGAAGTAGACAAAATAATTAGAGAAAAAATCTTTGATGAAGTTTTTATAAAAACTGGTAAAAAAGTTAGGAATGTATTTTCTATTGGTTTATTATTTGATGGTACAAAGATATTTGCTGTTTGTGGAAATAGTAATAATATTTTTGCAATTGCTAAGGTTGATAATCAGAATAATATCGAAATAATTATATAAATAAAAAGGGCTACCCACGAATGAGGTAGCCCTAAAAATAGGAGGTTATTTAGATATATGAATATTTTTATAGCGGGTTCTTTGAGGCCCGCTATTTTTATTCTCTATTATCTATTATGCCCAACCCAAAATCTTTTCAGGTGTTGCAGTATAGAAAAGACCTACACCACAAACTGATGGATTTGTCACAGCAAGTGAACCAAAGAAGTTGATAGAAGCTCTTACGCTTTCACCATCAGATGTTGCTTCACCAGGTACTACTGAAAGTACATCGTCGATAAGCAACTTGAATGGGTCATCTTCGTGTCCCTTGTTATCAGCATCCATAACATCCTGTTTACCAGGGTTGTTTCCGTCAATTCCGTCCTTTACTGAGTCAGCATTTGTATATACGAAATATTCAATAGCTGTCTTATCAAGGATATAGAACTTACCAGCTGGAACATATGGAGAGTCATAAATATTGTCAATCCAGTTTGTTGAGAAAGCAGCTGCGAAATCAGAGAATCCCATAGTTGCCTTTTTCTTTCCCTTTTCAGAAGTCTGAGTAAAGAGAGTATTTGTTGTCTCAATTTCCTGTCCAAGTGCGAACCAATCACCTTCGTTCAAAAGGATAATATCAGGTACACCACCTGCACGTCTAATTTTTCTCAAAAGAGCCTGTACAGTAGTTGACTTTTTAGCTGAATTTGAAGTTTCTTGGTAGAACTGACCAGCAAGTCTGTCAGGAGCAACTGAACGATTTACACCCATAAATGTAGTTCCGATATATGTTGACCATTTTGTATCATCAACACCGTCTTTACGACCGTTTACGATTGGAAGCCAACCATCGAGACCCATTGGCATAATTGGGTTTCCAGCAGCGCCAGAAGCACCGTCCATAGAACCCTTGAGAGCAACTACATAAGTTGTAGAGTTTGCTACATCATAGTTTGCCTTTGGAAGAACAACAACATTTCCACTTGATTCATCGATGTCTGTGACAACACATTCAACAGCTTCTGCACCAGCAACAGTTGTCTTCAATACGATTGAAGAGTCAATGTCGATTTTTGCAGTTGTATCGAGTGGGAGGTTGAGTGTATAAGCTGTATTTGCTACCATATCGTCAGCAGAAGCAGCTGATGTCCAAAGACCAATTTCACCAAAACCACGTCCATAAAGAGAAGCTGCAAGAGTACTTCTGAATGCCTGGTTAGCAGCGAAGAACTTATTTCCAGCTATCTTCATATAAGCACCTTTCTTTGAAAGAGAGCTCTGTACTTCTTTTGCATTGAATACATAGCTAGAGAAGAGCTGACCTGGAGTCACAACGAACTCAGCGTTCTTAGCTGTTCTAGCAGCCTTATCCTTTGCAACCAAGAAATCTGCTGAAACTGCTCCACCTCTTGAGTAGAGAGCTGCAAATCTCTGTTCCTTACCTTCAACCTTTGTGAACTTTACTTCACGAAGAAGAGGGTCATTTCTTGGTACCAAAAGGTTTTCAACACCATCTTTGTACCATACTTTCAAGATATTCTTGATACCTGTGTCTGCAGTAATTCCTGCCATAATTTTTCCTTTAGCCTACCGACCGACTAATGGGTCTAATTGTTTTATTTTCATAACAATCCAGTTGAGGCGGTATCGCCGCTGAAAAACTGTTATTATCTTATATTTATATTAGATTTTGCTTTTATAAATATATTAGATTTTTTAGTAGCCAGGGTATCTATGAGTAGTTCTCCATTCTTCAATAATTTGACCTTTTGACGGAGCATTTACCCATCCTTCAACACCTTCTAAACCACCAGCTTGAAATTTATATTCCTTATCTCCACCTTTATAAGTAATATTCAAACTATCATCATCGGGGTCATATCTAGCACTTTCAATAGCAGAAGATACAACTTCTCCAAGTTCACCATCAACATCCATAGTTGTATCACCAATATCAATTTGTTGGCCAATAAAAGACCCACTATCGGCATCTCTATGGAATGTTCTTTGAGAAGTTGGATTAGTGATATTTACTGACTCATTTTCATCAAGTCTCTCATTTATTTTATTTTCATTACCAGAAGTTCCAGTAAACTCACCTTTTCTAGCTTTCAAGCTATTACTAATACTTTCCCATATATTCATTTATTATACCTCAAACTTAGCTTTTGTTGTAGTTGGAGCTGAATTATCCATAACGTGTGGAACTATCTTTTGAATAGCACTATCAGTTATAATAGATAATCTTATAGCTTGACCTTTTATCAATTTTGGAGAATACGACAATAATACAGAATGAGACCATTTATCCCAATCATTTTTATTGATATGCAATTTCTTTGTTTCTGATAAAGTTGAAACATCAGTCAAACTTCTTACTGTCAATTCTACATCTTGTTCTCTATGCTCAGGGTCATATAATGTAATATTCCACCTATCAATAGATGTTATTTCATTTGCTCCTAAGCCCCAAAATGATGTTTCTATTTTTATTGGTAAATCTTCATATTCTTCAATATCGTGGTAATATCTAAGTGAATCTACATTTTCATCACCAATAATATGAATATCACCATCAACAAACTCAATGTCATTTATATCAGTAAACTCTTCTAAACAATAGGTATTTTGTGGCCCAAAAACCAATAGACCTTGTTCAGTTTTGATATAAATAGATTGAGTTGACTCATCATACCAGTGTGTAATATTATCAGCAACTAAATCAAAATTATATTTAGAAGCATCAAATATCTGTTGTAAGTTTGCGTCTCCAGTAAAACTATATACTTGTTTTGTATATGGGTTTACAAAGAATGCAATTGCTGGAGTATTTCCAACATAATATAAATCTCTAATATCAACTATTGCATCAGATTGAGAAATCAAACCATTACTATAAATCATAGCATATAATTTCTCACCAATAACAGCATAATATTGTCCTTGAATTACAAAGAACCATTTTACACCTTCTGCATCAATACCTGATGTAAAGTTATATAAGAACATTGGCTTATTCTGAGTATTATAAATCAAAGGATATTTTGCTTCATTTTCAATAACGAAGTCATTATTTCCAGCGCCATTTATAAACTTACTGAATATATCAGTAATAAATATAGTTGATTTATTCTCAGCAAATACTGTATCAACAATATTTCCGTCTCTATATATCTGATTTCCATTTGTAAATACTTTTACAGAACATATATATCTAGTTGAAGTTTCAGATGAAGAAGTACCTTGGAAATAAACATCAATTGCTTGAACTTCTCTGGCCTCATCTGCCTCACTATAATATGTTTTGATATATGGAGAAATATCAGTTTCAGTCAAAGTATGAGAAAGAGATAATGTTGCTGGTATAATTGAAGTTATTGGTAATCTTGGTAAATTATTATAACTAGCATTTATACAAGTAGCATATTTTCTTCTATCTGCATAGGTATAATAAGTAGAAACTGTTGACCTATATTCAGTTCTTGTAAGACCAAACTTTGTTCTATTATTATAATCAGTTGCATAATGGAACTTTCTGTTTTTATCAGAGTCCCACATATTCCAATAAGAAGTTGTATTTACAATTATATATTTATTATCAAATACAGATGCTAATTCAGCGCCTTCTTCTTTTGATATTTTCCAATATTTATTATTACTATCACAATATACTATGAAGTCATTAGCAGCAGAAATATAACCAATATCAGAAATTGTTGCTAATGGAGAAACCAAAGTTCCCATTTTGTTATCTGTTTCAGAATATGATAAACCTAAAATGTAGACACTTCCAACACTATCTACATTATATAACATATTCCAATTTCCCTTGAGTTTACTTCTGAAACCACCTGGGTTGAACCAAGCAACATCTTCACTATTTGCTTTTGCTGTATGATAGAATAACTGGTCATTTCTTGAAATAGTTCCAGCATAATATAACATATCAGAACAATTGCTATTAGAGTATTCAGTATATTTTACTGATGCTGAAATTGTTTCAGTTGTAGTTGGAATTGTATAAATATCAAAAGGAGCTCTAATACCATCACTTGCCATTTTGAAAGAACTATCCCAAAAGTTTTGTCCAACAGCAATTGAGTTTTCTCTACCATATTTTGTATAACTATTTACCAAATGAGTTTCAATAGCATTGAATGTATATCCACCTGCAGTAATTGAAGCTAATGAAGCAGACTCTACTATAAGAGAACTTTGTGCTAAAGTTATTGGTTGAGAACCAGATGTATGAGCAGCTTCTGGTATTGTATACCAAGCATATAAATTACCATTATCCAAGAACACATTTGGAGCTACTGAATATGCAGCAGTTTGTGTTGTTGGAGTAAGAGTTTCAGTTATTGTATATTGTTTATTGATACTATCAACATTATAAGTATTTCCATTATAGGTAATAACTACATTTGTTGGAGCATTATTCTGTCTTATCCAACTATCAGAAGAAACATCAATAGATGCTTCTCTTGTTGAAGAGTCATAATCATCAGAATAAGTTGTACCATTTATTTTTACAGAAATAGAAGCACTATGAGAATGTAAATCATCAATAAATGAGTTGAATTGTGTTCTATTTGAGTATTTTGTTGCAATATAAACATAATATTGCACACCTTCATAAGTTATTGTTTGACTAGTAATAGAAGGTGAAAATGATATATCATCACTATTTGGAACTTCAGTTGTTGGGTCAGCTGCATAATACCAGGTACCATCTCTTTGATATACTGAAATATTTGTTGGAGTAGAATTATAACCAACAGAGAATAAGAAGTTTGTAAATTGGTAATTCTGAATTGTTTCAGTTGAAGAACCCGCAGCAGCATACCAACCAGTTCCATAGAGATAAGAACCATTATTATCAACAAAAGTGAAATAACCTTCTTTACGAGTATATAAAACCTCTCCATAGTTAGAAACTAATGAAACACCAATTACATTTGTAAGTGGGTTTGCAATATTTATAATTGGAGACGGATTTTTTATTGTAATTGCTGTTGGAACAAAAGCATTTCCAGTTGATGTTTGTGGGGTAATTGTACACCAGGTCACAGAAACCTTCTGCTTTCTATTAGCAGAAGTATTCATATATAACATATATAGAGAATTAGCTACTTCATATACTACTACACCAATAGCGGTATTTCCAATAACTCTAACTCTTGATGTAAGAATTACACCATTTACGAACAAATTGCTTTCTGTGAGTGTTGTTCCATTGAAAGATAATGAAATACTATTTGTACCAGTTTCCCATTCTAATTTAGCTAATTTTCCGTCATTGCTGAAATCAAAAGCGAGATAATTCTGATATTCTTCTGTCACATCTTCTTTTTTGAAATGGTAATTATCAACAGCAAATAAATTATTACCATTTTTTGTGAGAAAGCCATCAATTATTTCATAACGATTATTTTTATAGTCAAAAACAGGTTTATTTGTATACTTATATGTATCTTTCCATAATGGCATCAACATTCCGTTTATATATGGAGCATTGATATGTTCTACTGAACGGAAATCTGATGCAACTTTTGGTCTATCTTCTTGTAAATTGAGTAATGGTGGAAAGACAATTTCTGCTCTTTGTGCTTTACTATTTGCCATTTGTAATTATCCTTTTATTTTATTAGATTATTACAAGAAAAGAGAGACAATTTTTCTAAGTGAGTGAGGTTCGTCTTTTATGAATTGTTCTAATGCTTCTTTTCTTGCTGTACCAACTTGAGAAACTTCTACTTTATCGCCATTTACAATAAACTTGAATGGGAGATATTTACTACCAGAATTATCACTATTCCAAGTAGCAGAGTCTTCAATAATTCTTTCTTTTATTGCACTAATATCAGACTTTTCACCACCTTTCAAATTTGGGAGTTTCTCTTTATTAGGTTTTGCAGTATGACCTTCTTCTCCACCTAATTCAAATTGTTCATTTGTTTTTATATTACTTTCGTGGTCTGTTTCTTTGAAAGATAAGTTATCAAAAGTATTATCAATACCTTCGTTTACATTTGCTCCATTCATAGAAGCTGTATTACTATCTCTTTCGCTAACTTCGGTATTTACATCACCACCAGCATTTGAAGAAGTATCTTTTTCTTCTGCTTCAATATCAACATCAATACCAGCTGTATTTACTCCAGCACTTCCACCACCACTAAAAGATGGGTCAATAGGAGAAACACCACTATTTATTGTATTATCTATATTATTTTCCACAGAAGTATCAGTACCAGAAATAGGAGAAGCAGATATGTTATCAATAGCGTCATTTCCAATTCCACCAACATTTTCAGTTGACATATCGCCATTTGATAAAGAAGCAAATGAAGCAGCAAACTCTCTAAGTTTATCCAACTTCTTTTCTTTATCAGGCTCATTTCTAATTTCTTCTTTTTGTTCGTCAGTGAGTTCTGGTAGTTCAGTTGGGAAGTCTGCTAAATCTTCTTCTGTAAGTCCAATATCTTCTAAATAATTTACTTCCATATATGGAGCTTCACCAGCCATTGCTTTTCTATCAGCTTCTTCAATTTCATCAACTGACATATTTTCATATTCTGGTAAGTCTATCAAAAATGAACCAATTTTTTTATCTTTTTTTATATCATCGGTTGCTTCTTCAATAGCTTCATTTGAAACTTCATCATTAGATTTATCACTATCAGATAATTGTTCAACTTCCTGCATAAGAGGTTCAACTTCTGACTTTTCAATTCCATTATCAGCTTCAACAACTTGATTGAGTGTTTCTTTTGCTTCTTCTGGGTTTTGTTCAATAATATTTTCTACTTGAGAACTATCTCCAGCATTCAAAGCAGTTTCCATTTGCTCACCTAATGAGAACATATATGGATTTTCACCAGGTGTTTTATACCATTTATAATCTTTGTAGTTGGGAAGAGCTTGTTGTAAATCCTGCTCATCTTCCCAACCTTGATATAATGGTTCTTGTAATTGTTCATCTGGTAAAATATTATTATCTTCTTTTTCTTCTAAGCTATCATACCATTCGTTCATAATCTATTACTCCATATAAGGGTTTCCAGTATTTTTTGAAACTGGTCTACCCCTTTTTCCATTTACAACTCTATTAGAATTACCTCTTGGTATAATATTACTTCCTGTATTCAAAATACCAGAGACTGCATCCATACCTAATTGAGCTGTCTGATTTGCTACATTATAATCAATATTTGCTTGTTTGAGAGCTTGCTGAGCTTGAGTTGTTTCTTTGTTATATAATGCTTCATTTCTTGCTTGCTGATTTGCCATTCCTTGGTTGAAACCAGAAAGAGCAGACATTGAAGCAGTATCAGCAACATTTTCAGCATTTTGTGCAGCTTGACTAGCAGTCCCAGCTCCGGTAGAACCTGGGTTTTCTGGTGAATATTGGAATGCTAAAGCTTCATTTCCAGCAGCAGTTCCCATATCATAGGCATAGTCCATACCTTC
>Ga0310786_10001661_pt1 | contig 35754 bp, 47 predicted proteins | sample AusTroGonzalo_MG_FD_203881 | JGI IMG/M metagenome (GOLD analysis project Ga0310786, IMG submission 203881) | Bovine rumen microbial communities from tropical cattle in Woodstock, Queensland, Australia - Gonzalo_03 (v2) (version 2) | ecosystem: Host-associated > Mammals > Digestive system >... | reverse complement strand
ACTGCTCTGATATATGCCTGTATATCTGGTAGGGCTTCACCCTGTCCTATTATGACGTCCAATAAGATGGAGGTCATCATTGGACAGGTCACAAGGAACCTATATCATACCCACTCTCCGGGCTCTTATGAGATAACTGGATGGCTCGGTTGGTGCAGAAAAGATTTCACCGGAAATAATGAGAACAGGACTAACGGTGCTCTGACTCTTTATAAGGACAGTTATTACACAGTGGCTGACAATAGTTTGAAAAGTACAACCTCTCCATCTTATGCAATATGGCTTGATGCTAAAGATGGTGCCGGTTGGACGGGTTCTTCTGGCGCAGCAGGAACAACAGAGGCTCGCCCTAACAACATTGTACTATGTTACTGGATACGCCGCCAATAGCATGCAGCTATGGCATTAGGCTGTACATGAGCGTTGCTTTTATAGACACCAGCTCCTGTACCTGTTGTCGAGGCGGCATCAATAGATAAACTATAAATATCAACGGTCGTCAAGGCTGGGTTTACATAGCTGTATTTAGATGCGGTGGAGTGTGTCCTTTTTAGTGCTCCATTAGCACTGCCATCTGCAGTAGCTATTCCCTTGAAAGTGCCCCAATCTCCTACGATATTAGGCAGCTTTTCACGCTCTGTTAATATGACCTCCGTTAAATTTGCATACCCGGAAGGCAGTGCACTTTCGAGGGTCAGAACACGCCCGGAAACGGCTGTTATTTTTCTGTAATAAGATGCCGATCCGTACACAGCAACAAGGATGTAATTGTTGGCAGAAATCGCTGTCCCGTTTCCGTCCTTGGCGTCTTCCGCAAGTGTGACAGAGGAGCCGCTTGCCCAGCTGGCCACCTTGTACGCAGCATGGAAACCGCAGGAGTCGCCGCCCTTCGACCGGAAGAACACGCCGCCGTAGTTGTGCTCTTCCCACTGTCCGCCGTACATGGCCGCAGGAGTAGGCTCGTCAGGCTTCTGTTCTATGATGCGCCCGATAGGCGGTGCACTGGTGCAGAACCATGCACTACCAGTCCATGTATACTCAACAGTAATATTGGCATTCAGGGAGTCAGTACAAGCACTATTCAAACCTGCATACGATATTGTCACCGCAGCTGTTGTGATGAAACGTCGCCGCATTCCCGGCATTGTACCGTTGCCCAGGGAGACATTGGAGGATATGACCTCCGCTGCACCGATGACATTGGATAGAACCCTGTCAGGGTACTTGGCAAGCATGGTGAACTTGTCTGCATCGGTCGCAAGCGGAAGGTTTCCGGCTGTGCCCGGGTTGCTGTATGGAAGCTTGTACTTCACCATATTGAGCATCATAGCGTCGGTAATATCCGATGAATCGGCTGTGAACTCCTCGACCGACCCGGAGAGTATGAAGTCAAGGACTGCGTTCTCCTCCGCTGTGCCGTAGCCCGCAATGCTTGCCGAGCTGTTGGCGAACACGCTCAAAGCCCCGTTGCTGAGCTCCGCCCGGACAATCTTCCAGCTTATGGTGCTGCCGCTTGCTGTAAGCCTGCAGTAGAGCCAGTTTGCAGCATCGGCGGTAATAGTGACCTTGCCAAATTTGATGGAGCTGCCCTTGAACCAGAAAGCATAGTGCTTTTCGGCAGTGAGTGTCTGGTTGTAGGCTGGGAAATAGTATATTGTATCGGTTGTCGCATAATATCTTTTCCCATTGTCAAATAAGTTAACAGCAGCAGACGCACCCAGTTTTGTATATGTTCCATTAACAAGTGTATAAATGCTGGCATCACTTGATTTATAAAGGTAGACAGTGGTGCTGTCTGTTCCATTTTTTATCGGGAAATACGCTGAATCAATCGAGATTGGGTTCATCAGGTCTATATTCTTAAACAGGTATCGTGTTCCGCTGTTGTTCAGGGTATGCAGATAACCATCATTTGAGCTGTAATCAGACCAACTGTCAACAAATGATATATTCTGCCAGATATTAGTGGTAATATATGCAGTAGAATAATAATGTACACCGAAAAGCCACGGATAAGAAGACAGGTTTGTGTTGTTGCACTTGAGCATTATCATATCACCAGCAACCAGACACGCTTCTATCTGTGTTACATATTGGTTATTAACGGTAAAATATTTCTGGAACGAGCCGTATCCACCCAGGTCATATCCCCAAATAGAAAGCTGTTTTCCTGTATACATTACAGCGAATACTTTATATGTTCCTGTTGAGCTGTCATAGGCACAACCAGTATCCATTCCACCATTAGGAGAACCCCATCTAGGCGTACCATCTTCCATATAACAATACCAATACCAGTTGCTTGAAACATTTGGTATAACACCATAATAGCTTGTAATAAATACAAACTGGTCGCCAGCCCAGAACGCCTTGACCTTTCTGAATTGAGCATTACTACCAAACTCGTGGTCAAAGCTTGTGCGTAATGTTCCTGTTGCAATGTTATAAGTCTTACAGGTATACACATTCCCGCTCACGGTGTATCCAGCAACAACTCCGTTATACATTCCAAGAATGGTAAACCCGCTTATTGATCTCAAAGCCTGGTTATATATAGCCGCACTTCTCGCAACTACCCCCGTCTTTTTAAGTGTTCCTACAAAGTATGCGGTTAGTTCCTGCAATACAGGCTCCGCTGTCGCACCGCAGCCGCCGCTTGCTGCAGAGAGACCCTCGGTATTGTTTCCAGCTGTGTCGGCGAGGGCTGTATCGAGATGGTACAGCTTGGCAGAGGATGCCAGGCCGCCCACTCGGTAGACTGGCAGGCTTGACTGCGAGTTGGTGATGACAATATTTCCGTTCTCGTCGCAGGTCACCTGTGCCACGTCAACAGGGTTCAGCCAGTCTGTGACTTTCTTCTGGAAGCGCATTCCGGCCGAGGAGACAAGATTCCTGAATGTCTTTGCGGCATTGTACAGCGTGAGCGTTCCCTTGATGGTTGTCTCTGCGACTGTGACAACAAAATTCTTGAGCTTCATCGCAAGGCTGCCGTCCTTGTAGTGGATGAACTCTGCATCCTCGTCGTCCTGCTCCTCCAGGTTGTGGTCATTACCCACACGGAACTCCGGGTTATCGGTGTCCATGCCCTTCCAGAAGTTGTCGGAGGTTTCGACATCTCCCTGCATCTGCGAGAATGTACCCACAATCGCCGTGAGGTTCTCTGCGTATATGTTCTTGGCGGTGAGCGCATCCGGATGCTGTGTGCCGTCGTTCATGTGAGCCAGCACCACGTCCCTCGCACCGGTTGCACGTGCGGTCATCTGGTTTGTTATTACATAAGCTGGACTGCCGTTATTAAGCGCGACACCTGCCTCGTTGAAAGCGAGCACACGGAAGTAGTACACGGTGTCATTCGGGTTTGCCGGGGTCTGTGACTGGCCCTGCAGGGGCACGGTCTGCGAGAAGTCGCTGGTTGCGACAACATAAGCCGGATCCGGAGCCGGGTCTGTGTCCACTTTGTAGTTGGTCTCTGCTCCATACGGATCTGCTGCCGAGGATAGGTTTGGCTTGAACCAGAGCCGGGTTGCCCCGTCAATATCATCGTAGCGGCTTATCTGTATCTGGTACCGCACGTTGCCGTATATCTCACGCTGTCCTGTCGGCTGCTCAAGGTGGATGTGCAGCGAGCGTTTGTTTGTGCGCTCGGTGATCACCGGAGGCTGGACAAGCCATGTTCCGTAGTCGTCAGTGTCAACAGTCTTATATTCCCCGTAGTCGCTTTCCTTGTCATATACGGAGACAAACTTGCAGCGCACCAGCCAGTCATACATATCCGATGCCTCAGGATACGGCACAGATGCAGGGTATGGGATAAGGTACTCATAGCCAGTGGTGGAGTATTCCGTCCAGTGCGGATCGTCCTGTCTGTCCTCCGGACCTATGCCGTCAAGGGCCAGTTCCCATACAATCTTTGCGATGGTGTTCTTGATGCTTGATGTGTCCGGCTTGTTGCAGGCCACGCGCAGGCCGTTCCTTGTGGCCACCACGGTGATACCGGTGGGGATATCAGGCGCCTCCATGTTGTCACCGGAGAGGATGTCCTCTACATCTGCGGATGTCTCTGGCGGCGGTATAATCACCGGAGTATATGGCTCGGTCTTTCTGGTGATGTTAGGTACATACTCGCCATAATCGCCGGTGGTGTATACATCAGGATTGTAGTCCAGGAGGTTGAGTGTCACCTCGTTGTCCCCAGGCTCTATTCCTGTGATGATATATGGAGAAGAGATACTGTCGAACTCTCCGCCCTCGCCGAGGTATCCGTAGGAGAGCACGTCACCTGCATGTGGAATTACGCTGCTGTCCACGCTGAACGGAGTCTCGAACAGTATCTCGTCAACTCTGGTGTGTCCCTGAGGGGCGGTTATCTGCTTGGCCAGCTGGGAGCAGTAATCATCAGACACGCAGTTGATGATCACGCCGAAGTCATGCTCATCATCCAGGTCGATGTACTCATTGAGCTTGAGTCCCACAATGTTCCCGCCGGAAGTCACCACGCTGCGGATTGTCGCATTGCCCAGGCCGACGCGGAGAGAGTCATCCTGCATGAGGATCTTGCTGTAAGGTGTGTAATACACGCCCTCGGCACCGGTCCGCACCCTCACTGTCTTCGGGCGCAGGGTCTCGCTGGCCATGATGTACCGGGCATATTTCATCAGATGGTCATATCCGGTTATACCCTGGACATCCATCTCCCTTATGATGCTGTCGGCAGTCCTGGTGACTCCCGGGCGCATGCAGATGGTCTCCGCCTGTGAGTATCCGGAGGAAGCGTCAACCCATGACAGCTTGATGCCGTCTGTCCTCCTGGCGAAGCTCTTGGTTATCTCCACGCCGAGGATGTTCTGCGCGTTCAGAAGCGCAACGGCGTTCTCTTTCTCTTTATCTATTGCCACGGCAATCTTGCCGTAGATGTTCCTATAGAGCATGCACCGGCAGACATTGCATATTGCCTCGAGGATCTGTGACTTCTTCTGGCCCTGGGTGATGACATAGTCAACGGAGAATCCGTTTGTCTGGCAGAACTCATAGAGCGCTCCGAATGATGCCAGGTCAATCTCTGAGTCGGCATACTGTGATGCTGGGTGTATCGAACTGGTGAGCACCTCCAGAAGCCATGATGCAGGGTTTGATGTGGCGCTCTTTGAGCTGCTCCACTGGTCGGTGGAGCTGTTCCATGTCCGCGCCGCTCCGCTTGTGATCACATTTATCTTGCCCAGCTTGCCCTCGTTCTCGGATGATGCCCGGAGCTTGAGTGCTATTATAGTGGAGTATGCAGCCTCCTTGTCCTCAAGGACCTTGCAGTTTACGAACGAGTCTGCAGCCTTTGATTTCTCTGCATCGAATATCTCGGACTGCACCCACTGCACATATGCGTCCTCATAGGCGCCGCCCTTTGCTGTGCTCTTCTTGTCGCGGTTGGTGACCTCTATCATTATAGGCACGCCGCTTGTCTGAGCAGCCTTGCCCTGTGCCCATGTGAATGTGTGTGACTTCACGTAGCGGAGCTGCGAGGTGGAGGACTTTGTCCAGGACACCACATAGTAGCCGCCGGAGGTGGAGCCTCCGCCCACATCGAGCGGTGACCAGCTGCTTCCTCCGTTGGTGGAATACCGGAATCCTATGTTGCGGGTATGGCTCTGCTTTTTTCCGGAGTCGGAATACTGGCACAAGCCGTTGAACATGATGCAGATCTCGACATTCTTTGCGCACGGATCCAGTGTGAACTTCTTGGTCTCGGTCTTTATCTCGCCGTCTGTATATGTGACAGTCCGGGTGCGCTTCACATTTCTCCACCAGCCATGGTCCTCGTCGCCGATCCATACCCGCTCGGTATATTCCTCGGTCTTGGTGGCCTGCCACTGCTCGCAGTCCTCGCGCCATGGGAGCATTACATTCGGTTCCTCCACGGCGTGCTTGATATAGAAATCAGAGGATATTGTTGAGCCGGAGCTGCCAAGAGCCCGGTTCTGCTCAATCTGGATGAAGTTGTCATTTATTCCGGAGAAGTATTTGAAGAGACCGCTCGGCGGGCGGTATGCGCTTCCGCGCTGCGGTGTCGTCTGGTTGCCGAAGTCATAGAGCATGACATCATCGGCCTTGATCTGGCGTATTGCCTGCGGACCGAATCCACCCTCAAGGGTGATGTATACATCCTGGTTGATTCCGTCCGTTCCGGATATCTTGTAGAAGCTCTGCTGCAGCAGGTACGGTGTGAAGAGGTGGCGGCCTACGATGTAGGGCTGGCTCTTTCCGGTCGCGATGGCGTTGCTGGCGCCCTGGAGCCATGGGATGTTGGAGACATCGTCCCTGGCGGACATGGCCTCCTGCATCTCCCGGAGCTTCTTCTGCTGCATCTTAGCCTTGTAGATGCTCACGCCGGATGCGATGCCGGCAACCACCGCGCTGATGATTGCCACCCATGCTATGACAGCGGTGCTTCCAGGGATGCGCCGCATCATCAGGAAGTCATCATCTGCAGGGGTATAGTCAGGGGAGACCTTACGGCCGTTGGCCAGGATCACATACTGGCTCCAGTCCACTTCCTTTATCTGGTCCCTGAGCGGTCTTCCGCTCTCTATGATTATCAGCTTGCCATTGTCAGATAGATTGTTATAGAAATCAAGAAACATCGGGCACCTCGTAAAAAGTCACATTCCGGAATAATCCGACAGGTGAGAGCCTCACGCCGCTGTAGGTCATGTGCAGCATATTCTCTGCATCCACCATGAATCCCACATGGAGTGATCCGTCCCGGTTCTCGTACTCGGCCACGGCTCCCTTCTTCTTCCCGCACTCGGCCGCGCCTGTCCTTGCTGCGTAGCCCTGGAAATCATCCTGCGGCTGCTTGTCGGAGCAGTACACGAAATCAGGGAGCACCTTGCCGGTCCTCCGGCAGCATTCCAGGACAAGACCATAGCAGTCCATCCCGGTCATGGATCTTCCGTGCACCTTGAATGGAACGTTCAGGAGATCCTCATATATCATGCGTTGCCCCGGTTGTTATATGTCGAGAAGACCAGCGGGGCGAATGTCATGCTCATCCGGTCATCAGCAGAGAAGGTGAAGGAGAGCTTCCGCTCGTTCCATATACCCTCGCCGTATTTGTGTTCATGTCCCTGGATTTCCTGGACTGTGCCGTCCTTGAGGAGCACTCCCACGGCCTCACATTCGAGCGTGGTGTAGCTTTCCAGGGCTTCGATGATAAGGTTGTCCACCAGCTGGATCTCGAGCGTTCCTCCGCCGTCTGCGCCCATCTCAGGCACGGCTGGAGTATACTCGAATGTGCTAGCTGTCCAGACATGCCCGTCATACTCCAGGGAGCGGTTGTCGTTGATGAAGCGGTAGTCCACATCATCATTGTGAATCCTGATCAGATAAGGGAGGGAATACCCTCCGGACTTCCTCAGCTGGTTGAATATGCTGTTCAAACTATATCTCCATCACAGATATAGTCACTTCTTTATAAAGCTGTCCTGTCGCCTGCGGCGGCTCGGTGAACTGATACTCCTTTGTCCCGGAGTGCGACACCAGGTCGGGGAAGGTGATGTTCTCAGCTCCGCTCTTGGCTGTGTTCTCGAACCAGGAGAGGAATGTCCGGTACTCGCTGCCTGATCCGTCATCGGTCATCCGGAGCCGGAAGGAGAAAGACTTCCGCGGACTTGAGTTCTTGAGGTAGACCACGCGCCGCCCGCTCTTCATCTCCACGGTCTCGGTGTTCTCTACATATCCGGTCGTCATGCCGAATGCCTTTGTGTTCACTCCGGCGGGCCACTGTACTGACATAGCTTCCTCCTAATTGGATATCCTTGTTCCGTTCTGTGAGTTCTGCTGCATGAGCAGCTCCTTGTCATACCGCCCGGAGGAGAGCCCCTTCTTGACGGTCTTGTCTATGATTATCTCTATATCCCGGTCTGTCACCGATGCTGTGACATCCACATCGTTAGCCCGGTAGTTCTTGATGTTGATGTTCGTGCCCCCGGCAGCGCCAGGGCCACCGTTGGCCATCTGGAAGAGCGCCGCCTGCTGTTTCCTGGTGAGCACCATCTCCCCGGAGTTGACCATGGCATGCACCCGGTCTCCGCTGTATGAGTTCCCCGGAACGACACCGCCTGTCGCGAATGTAGGCGGCTGCGGCTTGTTGGCGATTATTGTAGCTATCTGGGCGGCGCCTGCGGCAGACACAAGCGCTGCTGTGATGAATCCGAGAGGACCGTTCTGCTTGAAGCACTCTGTTATACCCTGGGCGATGTTTGCGACAGCCTGGAGGCTTGATACAGTCCACTGCCAGAGCTCTATCCTGTACTGCTCGCGTGCAGCCTTCTTCCGGGCGGCGAGGATCTTCTTGTTCTTCTCCTCCTCGGAGAGCTCCTCGGCCTCTATCTCGGCAATCCTGACATCGAGGTTCGCCTCGCTGTTCTCCTTTGCCAGGGCACCCATCGTGTTGACTGTGTTCACCAGCTGGTTGAGGCTGTCCATCATGAGTTCCCGGCGCTTTGCCTTGAGCTCGTCAATGGCCTTTTCCTCGGCCTCCTTCTCCATCTGGATCAGGTCGATGCGTTTCTGTGTGTATTCCTCCTGGATCTGCTCCTTCTCCTCCTCGGAGATGGTCTCCATGGCAAGTATATCGTTGTAGTAATCCTCGAGGGCCTTCCTTTGGTCTGCCAGCTGCTCCTGCAGCGTCCGCTGGTCAGGCGCGGTTATCCGGTCGAGCTGGTTCTCGAACTCCTGGAGGCTACGCCGCTCGAAGTCCTCGTTGAGCTTCTCAATCTCACGGCGCTTCGCTGCCTGCTCTTCGGCAAACTTCTTCTCCTGGGCCAGCTGGTCCTCATGCTGCAGGCGCCGCAGGATTCCTATCTTCTCCCCGAATTTCTCCTGGAGATCTATTATATATTCATTGCTGTCACCATAAAGGTTTACAAGCTCCTCATATTCTTCGGTGAGCGCCTTGATCTCATCCTCCAGCTGCTCCTGCAGCGTCCGCTGGTCAGGCGCGGTTATCCGGTCGAGCTTGCCCTCGAGGGATGTGATAGCCTTCTCCTGCTTGTCCTGGTTGAAGATGCGGAGCTCTGCCAGCTTCTGCTCATTCTCAAGCTGCAGCTCCTTGGCCTTGGCCGCTCTTTCCTCCGAATCTGCCTTTGCCTGGACAACCTTCACCTGTTCCTGGATGGTGGCGAGGAGCTCTTTTGCCTCCTTGCTCTCGGCGTCAACCATGCCCTCTGACTCGGTGAGCAGCTTCACATATGCCTTGGTGTAGATGTCAAGGAGATCCGCATCATCTGCCTCCTCTCCCTTGAGCTTTGCCTCCAGCTTCAGCTGCTCGACAGCCTTGTCCATGTCGGCCTTGTTGCTGGCGATGAAATCTGAGCGCTTCTGCTCGGCGGCCAGCCGGTCATTCTCTGCTTTCTTGGCGCGGTCAGCCCCTGCCTGCTCGGCATCGGCAATTTCCTTCTTCTGCTCCCGGATCTCCATGATGGCAGTTATCTGCCTGTTCAGCATGATAAGCTCTGTCTTGAGATTTTCAAGCTCGACACCCTGCTTGTATCCGGAGGCGATATCGGCCAGGACATCATTCCTGCGCCTCTGGAGGATTGAGAGCTCATTGTCGGTCACCTTACCGGCGTCCTTGTTTATGAGCTTGATCGCCTTCATGTGGGCTTCCCGGTACTCCCGGGCCGCCTTCTCGGAGTCTGTCCATCCCTTTATGAGGCTGGTGAAGAATCTCCTGATCGGGCCCATTGTCTCTTCGACGCTTGCGCCCATCTCCTCCTTGAAATCTCCCCAGGCATTGCTCAGCTGCTCTACGGATCCGGTGGCCTTGGCGGTCTCCTCGGCCAGTCCTTTGTATGTATTTGCGACAACCTCGACGGCCTTGCCCTGCTCAAGCTCCTCCTTGGTCAGGTTCTTGAGCGCCGGAATCTGCATGCCCAGCCTTCCTATCTGGCCGGAGTAGGACATGTTCAGTCCGCGCACAGCCTCGTCCAGCGATATCATTCCGCTTGCGGAGGCATTCAGCGCCGCATTCATTATCTGCATTATCTCTGTCTCTGATCTTCCGGTGGCGGCGAGCTGGGCCATGAATGGGAGGAGCTGCTCATCTCCGACAGTGGAGATGTTCTGCAGCTGCGCCGCGTATTCCTTGAGTCTCCTGGTGGATGCTGTGTCGAGATATGGGTTGTTCTTGACGGCAGTCTCCAGCTGTATCTCTGCCTTGCGCTGCTGCCTGTATGCTCTGCTCAGGTCTTCCATGGCGGCGTAGAGCTGCTTTACTGCTCCGGTCACCGCCTTGTATGCTGTTCCGAGCCCCATCATGCCGAGACCGAGGGAGGCGAGTCCCTTGGTCGCATTGGCGAGCCCGTCTATTTTAGTCTTAATCTTTATAAAGCCGTCTTCTAATGACATAAAAGCTCCTTGAGCTTACCCGAGCAGAGTGTTGAACTCCTCCAGGTTCTTCTTTGATTCCTCGTCCGGCTCTTCCGGCAGCGCCCACATTCGCTTAAGCCTGAGCATATGCTGGTCGTTTCCGGAATAGCACCTCCATCCGATGACCTCGTTAAGCCTGGTCCCCGGGATGGCGGAGAGCATTGCCCGCACCTTGTGCCAGTGGATCATACCCTCAAAGAGATCCACTCCATAGCACTGCTTTATAGCGCACCATATCAGGTCCGCATCTATGTCGTAGTCCAGGAGCTTCTCCGTACCGGTGTCGCCCTCGACCCTCGGTATCTCCTTCTTTTCATAGGCGAAGGCCAGAAGCGCCCTGAATCCGGCGGCGCGGTCCTCCGGCGGGTCTCCTATATATAAATAGTCAAACTCCGTTACAACGGTCTCCTTTTCCTTGAGCAGCTGGAAGAACCGGAACCAGTAGGAGTGTCCTGTATTTATCGGGTAAAAAATACCCGACACCTCCACAGTGTCGGGCAGTTTCTGTTTTGCCAGATCCATCGCTTATTCCAGGGTGATAGCCTTGGTTGTGGTTGCTGAAGCTGCGGTGAATACAACAGCTGCAGAATGGTTTGATGCATCCCATGCGCCCAGGGCATATTCCTCTCCGTCCTTGACAGTGAAGTATGCCTTGCCGCTCGCGTTGGTCTTCTTCTCGGTTCCGCCGATTGTGACAGTTGCTCCTGATACTGCGCTTGCGTCATAGGATACGGTCACCTCAAGCTGGAACCATGTCTCTGATGTCGCAGAGAACACTGGCACACCGTTTGACACGGTTGCTGTGCCTTTCACTGTTCCGGAGTTGAAGTTCACGTTTGCAGTGATGGTTCCCTCGACAGGGTTCATGTTGTCGAATACCATGAGACATGGTGTCTTCCATGCCCTGTATGCTCCACCGGTCTTCGCGTTGTAGAACACGATGAGCATCTCGGTCTCGGCATCGTTTCCAGTAGCCTGTGCGAAGAACTTCCCGAAGAAGTACTCATAGTCAGGCTCGCCCTTGATCATGGTCAGAGGCTGTGACAGGCTTGGTTTGTAGCGGTCAAGCACTGTGGTCGGAGCCTCGTCTGAAATGAAATCGAAGTCCTTGGTCTCCGCATTCATTGTGATGGTGTTGTCTGTGGACTTCTTGATTCTTGTCCACTCCGGACTAACCGGTGTCCCTGTGTTGAGGAACAATGCGACGTGATATTTCTTTACGAATCCGCCGTCAGCCAGATCTTCCATTTTTTTCTCCTACGGCCTGTTCTGGCCGTCCATATACGTGATCATGACAGCCATCACATAGATAGTCTGTCCCTTGTCGTCAACCTGCACGAACTGGGGGAGAGACACTCCCTCTCCCTGGAAGGTGACGCCGTCCGACATCCGCACCAGCTGCGCGTTGTCCAGAAGATTGAGGATGGCTTCAAGCCACATCCGGGCATTTGCAGCATTCGCGGCCCTTGCATAATAGGAGAACTGCGCCTCCACCATGCGGGTGCCGTCCCCGAAGTCCCTTGCGGAGCTCTGGGACGGATCATGCCGTGATATTATCAGATCCCCGGCCTCAACCGGGAATACATCATTGTAGATAGCAGGCAGGGTCTTGTCCTGCTCAGCCAGCCATGTGTTGACACAATCAGCTATGTTCAGCACCTATTGCCTCCAGCCATTTGTCAAGGTATCTCGCCTTGGCGGTCTCGAACCACTTGGATGTCGCCCTCGGGTTATCGTTGTGCCCCTGGATGCCTTTCCAGTTGTAGTACTGGAATGCAGCATATGGAGTCTGCCACACGACCTCGCCGCTGCCGATGACTGTATGGATTACAGCCGATTTCTGCAGGGCGCCGGTGACATGAGGGCAGAACAGGTTGGAATCCCGCAGCACCATTGCATCGAGGATCTTCTGCCTGCGCAGTATGTCAGCCGCGCTCTTCGCCTTCAGCTTGGACACGTCAAATTCAATCTTTGCTTCGATGTTCATCATACGAGTTCCGCCTTCCAGTGGTCAGGTTTCTGGCCGTCGAGTGCATAGCATGGCCATGCCTTCCGGACAGTGAAGTCTTTCCCCTCCCAGGTGACCGTCTGTCCCATAGTAATCTCACTGTTGGCCAGCATGAGATAGTAGTCATCCGGCTGCTCGCCGGTCTGGCCCATTGTCCTGCCGTTCTTCGGCACAATCCGGCACTTCACGGAGGACGCCTCCCCGTAGGTGGGGTTCCTGTCCCGGTCGAAGCCGGTTGGTGCCTTCACCGATGCAGAATGGATCAGAAGATGCGCTGCTATCATCTCAGATCCTTCCTCATGCAGTAGTAGAATATCCATGCCTCCTTCTGGGCATCGGAGCTCTTTGCCTTCGAGATGTCGAAGGACCTTGAGTAAGAGTCGATGCTCTCAGAGGCAACACGGCCGCCATCCGGAACGCCGGCAAGGTCTGCCTTGTAGCATTCCTCCACGACCATGCAGGTGGCCTTGTCCAGGCCGCCCGGCTCTCTCTCAATAAGGAAGGGTACCAGCGGCGTCATGTAGGCCAGGGCATTGTCCTTGAACCGGTTGAACTCGGCCGAGGAGGGCACCACCGCGCGGCCCATTGTGCTGCTATAGTATGTATAGTTCACATTCTCGAACATAAACGCCGCCTCCCTGGATCATGCGAGTGTCAGACCGCTTACATCAAGCTTGAAGCTCTTTGTAACAGTCGAAGCAGCTGTGCCTACGCTGAAATAAGCGCCTGCATATACGCTTCCGTCTGCCTGGAGTCCCTTTGCCAGAATAAGGTATCTGGTGTCTCCTTCAACCAGAATATCGGAATCCTGGAGAGCCTCCATTCCGGATGTAACCTTTGAGCCTCCACGGCCGTAGTATGCATCGTCTGCACCGAGCTCAACCATGAATACTGCTGCGTTCTTAACGTCAGAGGATCCATATACTGCCTGAGCTGTAGCCGCAGGAACCTTAGGTGCCTTGCCGGTCAGCTTGATGATGTAATCAACAGCTCCGGTTCCATCGGCCTCGATTGCAACTTTTGTTCCGGTTGCATTGATGTCATAAGGTGTTCCGTCCATCACGATTGTGTACTTCTTGTCAGGGTAGTTTGCCACTGATGGATCTGCGCTCTCGATGTCAGCAAATACTGCATCGCGCTTTCCGTCCTTGCCGTTAGGGAATACGAATGTATCCCAGAGTGCGCGGTTCTGGTACAGATAGCCGTCACCCTCTGTGTGCTCGCCAGGAGCGAAGGTGTAGATGCTTGCAAACTTGTTTACAGTCTTTACCTTGAGAGGATGAGCAATCAGGACATTAAGGCGTGCGCCTCTGCCTGTGAATCCGTCTGAATAGTCGAAGTCTGCATAGAAGCGGGAGTCATCCACAACCTCGATGATTGTCACACCGTTGATGGATGTGATTCTGGTGGAAATACCCTTGCCCTCGTTGATTGTCACGCTCTGGATGTTCAGGGTCTTGGTGATCTCTGTGGAAGACTCAAGACAATCCATGATGTCACCGCGGACATAAGCGATCAGGCCGCCCATTGCCTTGTATTTCTTGAGGCTCTTAGCCTGGAAGAGCTTGACAAGGCGGGAATAGGTGTTGCCAGGGGTCCATCCTGTCTGTGTCTGGTAGAAGCCGTCTGCGATGGCTGCCTTTGCGCAGCGCTCGAAGAATCTTGCGTCAACCTCAGGAGCATGGCTCTCCTCGGTGAATGCTCTGGAGATGTTCTGGACAGAAGCTGTCATATTGCTCTCGTCCACATCTGCCTTGTCAACCAGGAACTGGATATCCCGGTCGTGCTCGATTGTCAGAGGAACATCTGCCTCTTCAACATCTCCGGAGTTCCATCCGCCGTTCCGGCTGTGTGGCTTGTAGCCGCCCACGTGAAGCCGTGTGAAATGCACTGTCTTTGCACCCTCAAACTTTACTGCCTCTGCAGGAGCAAGGAATGGGGATGTATAGATTCCATCGTCCACAATCTGAAGAAGTTCTTTTTCCCACTTCTCAGCATAATTGATAACATTAGCCATAATTCAGTTCTCCTTGATAATCATCTGAATCGGTTCCATGACTGCTGCTTCTGGGTATTGCCCTGCGCCCATGAGGAAGCAGGGTTGCCGCTGCCGCTCATAGGTGTAACCGTTGGCGGCTTAGGCGCCGAATCATCGGATGTAAAAATATCCTTTGTATCCTTCGCAACAGCCTTAAACAAATCGTCGAGGCCCTTTCCCTTGGACTCCTCTTTCTCCATCTCCGCAAGAAGCTTGTCGGCAATGGCATTCCGGGTTATCTCGTTCACGAACTTGCGGGGGTTGCCCTTTTCGTCCTTGATACCGGAAAGGAAGTCCTTCACCTGGCTCTGACGTTCCAGTCTCTTGACTTTCTGCTCTCCCTCTTTAACCGCCTTCTCACACTCAGCCTTCCAGTTGTCCACATCAGCCTTAACCTGGTCATAGTCTTTCCACTTGTCCATAGTTGCCTTAGCGGTCTCCAGCTGCTTCTTGATGTCCTCGTAGTCAGCAAACTTATTCTTTGCAGACTCAATATCCCTGCCGTTCTCGGCCATGATCTTGTCGATAACATCATCAGCAATCCCGAGGTCCTTCAAAAAATCTCTCTTCATTCTTTCTCCTTACGTGTGTTTTACGCCGCACCCGGCAGTAGATTTTGAATGTTGCATGGGATTACGCACCCATGCACTGCTTACATATATAGTCATTTGAGCATGTACCAGGCTCCGGCGAACCCGCCGGCGGCTCCCAGCACCGCTCCGATGGCAAATGCCTTAACTTTTCCCCACCGGTTCTGTTTTCTTTCCTGCTTTAAGGATTTCTCTAATTGCTTGAGCGTGTCCTTCTGCTCTGTCAAGGTTTCCCTCGATTTCTCCAGCGAGCTGTTCGCTTCGCTCAACTCGTTCTTTGCCTGAGTCAACTCGCTCTTCTGCTCGCTTAACTTCTGCTTCGCACTTTTCAGCTCCTTCTCCAGCTCGTCCAAGTGCAGATTCAGCGCTGTCACCTGCGCTTCCGTATATACTACGTCTGCCCAGACAGAAAAGCAGGGCTGCAATAGCAAAGCCGCCAACAGCAGCAAGAATATTTTTGATCTTATTCCACACATCCAGTCCCCTTGTTTCCTGTGAACTTGTCGAACACCAGGTTCAGATCTATCGTCCCGAATATCCCCAAGATGGAGAATGCGCAGGCGCATATCCCCTTGGAGTCCGCATTAGGCAGCTTCCCGATCCACAGGAGTGCATGGCCTGCTATAAGGACCACCCCGGCCACAATCTTTGCGACCAGGGATGCATCTTTTGCTTTCATCAGTTCTTTGCCTCCGGTGTGACGAACAGCATCATGATTTCATTGGCCGCAGTAATAGCAATAGGGATGGCAGCCAGGATAGCTGTGGCCTGTGCCGGGTCAGAGTAGGAAACGATTGCTGATGCAATAGCTCCGACTCCGCCGATGATTCCCGAAATCAGTGCATACATTTTCTTTGACATATATTTCTCCTAAAAAAAGATTACGGTTTCTTTCTGAGCACCCCGAGAGCAGAGAGCAGGGAACGCACGGCGAACTTGCCGCCATCCTTCTTGAACCCGTCCTGCTCGAACACCAGGACCTGGTCCTTGTGCACAGCGACAACTATCGCCACATGGCCATACTTGTTTGTGTCCGAGGCGTCCCAGATGATTACATCGCCATATTTAGCCTGGCTGGCGCTGAAGCGGTTGAAGAAGAGCTTCTCGTCATTCTCCGAATAGCGGAACCAGATGCCCTTGGCGCCTTCCGGCTCAACGGATCCGGTGTGCCTGCAGCCGATCACATCCTGGCAGTACTGCCGGAAGACATCCACGCACTGGGGGCCGAATGCCTTGTCATAATCAATCTTCTGTCCCTGATACTTCACGAAAAACTCACCTGGTGTCATTCTTTCTTCTCCTCCAAGTCTGATATCCGGTGGTTGGCCACTTTGATGTCCTTCTCAAGAAGTGCCTGCTGTTCCTCAAGGCGATAGGTTCGTTCGACCAGGTTGTTGTGCTTGTCAACTTTTTTCTCCAGCTCCGCCAGCCTGTACTCCATGAGCGCCTGGGCTTTCCGGTTGCTGAAATAAGCACCTGCCAGGGCTCCTGCAAAGCCGAGTATTGCGATTACAATGTTGCTCACGTATTCCACCATCGCTGATATAGTCATTCGGGATTTTTGAGAGGACAAAAAAAATCCCCGGACCGGCCGGGGACATCTGTAAGTACGAAAACTTACAGGGGGCTTTTATTTAATTCAAGCCGGACGGAGCGCCGCCAGCTCGGGTTTCTCCTTCCGGAAGATCTCCACCTGCTCCGGTGTGAGCTTCCCGGGGAAATCCTGGAAGAAATTGAAGATGTGTTTCTTGTCGAAGCTGAAGAGCATGACACCCACCTCATCAGGAGTCTCCACGTCCCAGATCTTGAGCTGCGGATCTGCTTTATAAAAGTCATGTCCGTTCTCATGGATCCAGATGCCTGTATCCTTTTCCTGAGACATTTTTTCTAAATCTTTAAGCAGATTACCTGACACCGCCGCCAGCTCCTTTCTTCTGTGCTCCTTTAGGGGTGTTTATGCACTCCATCAAGTTCAAATATATATTATTACTCTTAAGAGTATCTATGTCAATAAGAATATTATCCACCTCGACCTTTCTGCCATGATATGTCCTGCTGTTTTTTGCGCCGAAACGGACTTTGAGCACGTCTTTCGTCAGGTCCTTGAATCCGTTCTGCGCCGGGTCATCCTGGAGCTCCAGATACTGGTATCTCGCGGCGTCAAGCCTGCGCACCACTGCAGCGTGTGCCCCGCAGGCAAAATAATATTCCTTGCCGACCTTGGCCTTGTCCAGCACCGCAGCTGCTCCCTTGAAGTCGCTCAGGGCCTTCTCCACATATGATGTGACACCAGGGATCTCGGTCACGGACAATATGTTGGATCTCCGGCTGAACACTTCCTGGCTCACTCCGCCCCGGAAGTCCACAACCTGCCATCCTCCTTTGTTGGCTGCATATGCCATGGCCAGGGAGGAGCATGAGCCTCTTGTCAGGTCAGGGCCACCGAGGTTTCCTATTATCTCTTTCTCGGATGGAGTCTTTATCCACCTTGCAAGCTGGTGGCGGCTGACATTGTAAGCATCGACGGCCTTCGTGATGTCAAGCTTGAGGCTTTCCTTCTGCTCGGCCGGAGTCATGTCATACCCGCCGGATTTAAGGCCCCGGATCTGTTTCCCTGCCACAGTTCCTATATATTCCCTGGAGTAATCAGGAGGGATGCCGGTTTCTTTTGATATGCGGAGTCGCTCCGCCTGCCACAACCCGATCTTGTGCCTGGCGGCGGTGTTGTCCAGCCCGGCTGCAGCCTGGCAGTCCGCCTTGCGCTTCCATGCCCTGATGCCCCGCTCGCATCTGCGCAGCTCCTGCTCCGCCTCATACCGTGAGACAGGACGGCCATCAAGGGTCAGGTTCTTCTCTGTATATTCTTTCAGCTCCTTATCCTCATAGCGCGGGTCTTCGCCCTCGTAAAACGGGTAGAATGTATGCCGGCAGTTGATGCCACATAGACCGTCCACCTCTCCGTAGCCTGTCGCCGCAGCCAGATTCTCAGCGTGATGCACGTTGCCCTCGCTGTCGGTCCAGTCCCGCTCTCCGTTGAGGCAGTAGACCTTTCCCTGCCACTCATCATGATTGCTCCATGGGTTGGGGGGATTGTCGGTGTGTCTTGCTCCCTCATGGGCTGACACCATCACAAGGTCGGTGCCGGTGTCCTGGGCGTTTGCCAGGCTCTGCTGCCCGGCTGTCTGGCCGAGTGTCGTGAGGACACAAGTCCTTGCGATACTCTCGAGGCTGTGGGCCCTGTTCCCATACTGCAGGGTGGTCAGCCCCTTGGAGGCCATGTTGTCAACCGCATCCTTGATTGCCTGGTCATAAGAGAAGGCGCCGCTGGCGGTCTTCATATACATTGAGTTGGCCTCGGTGATGAACTCCGTGGTTGCTGTGCTTGTCCTGGTGAGGTTTGACAGATCTGTTATGAGTGACTGATATCCGGCTGTGGCAGCCATCATCTGCTTCTGGTTGTCGGATATGTCATCAGGGACATTCTTCTCCACCAGTGATTGGAAAAGAGCCTTGACCTGTTTCTGCGTGGCCTTGTCATACTTGGCCAGCTCCTTGTTTATGTCAGAGGTGAGGCCTCCGATTTCCTTGAGGATCTTGGCCTGCCATTCAGTCGCATCGGTCACCTTGCCGAGCTTGGCCAGGCGCCGGCACATATCGGCTTTAATATCTGTCTCGAGCTCCGCATACAGCTTCATCATCTGGTCGGCTGCTGCGGAGAGGAAGCGCGGCGTTATCAACCGAAGTAGCCCTCGAGGGCAGGTGGAGTCTCAGGCACCCTGGCTTCGGCATCTTCCTTGGTCTCTCCGAAGATGCGCATCCGGTATTCTGCCTTGCTGATGATTCCGTTGGTCACTTCCAGGAGCGCTGCCTGGCGCATCTGGTCCGGGTCCTTCCTTGCGGCGTCATTGTAGCTTACTGTTATCTCCGGGTCGAACTTCACGCGCTCATATGCTGTGAGCAGGTATGCGAAGATCCATGCGCATGCCCTGTACTTCTTCTCAAGCTCGCTCTCAAAGCTGTCCACGGTGGTATAGAGCACCTTCTTCCCGCCCTGGTACTGTGTGGCGGTCATGCGTGCGTCCTCGAGGTTGGAGAGTGTGCCCTTGCCGAGCTTGCAGGAAATCTCAATTCTTCTCAAAATCTCCTGGAAGGCTGCCACCTGCTCAGCTGTGCGGAGGGCAGGAGAGTATTCCTGGATCTTCTCATCTGCGCCGGCATCGCTCACCTTGACCAGGAGCTTCTGCAGCGCCGGTGTTATCCGGACGCCTTCCTCTCCCTGGCGTGAACGGAAAAGGTCAGAGGATGCGAACACCTTCTTCTCTCCGGCTTCCTGTTCCCAGTTCATACGGCAGTACTGCCGGTCCGCATCTTCCAGCAGGTTCTCCCTTCCGGAGTAGATTGCGACAGGGATGTTTGAGCCGTCGATATTGTTGGTCTTCCGGTTCCGGAACTCGACTAGGAACGGGCGCTCGACATTCTCATATGTGTATTCCGGCGTGAGCCCGGTGGTCTTCTCGGTGCTCTCAAGCGAGCACGGCTTATAATCTCCGCTTCCGTCGGTATTATATAGCACCAGCTCGACATGATGGTTCTTGCCGTCCCAGTTGTGTTTCTCCACCAGAACATAATTTTTGCCTTTCTCCTCGAACTGCTTGGTGATAATGGCACCGGTCAGGGTTCCGTCAAGGTCGTAGGATACAGGAATGTAATTGCCGAGCCGGACTATCTCATACTTGAGCTGTCCGGCTGCATAGACCGGACGTACAACGCAGGATCCGCAGAGGGCCATGTACTGCACGATATCGGTTGCCCTTGAGCTCAGGTCCTGCATGGTCTCCTCCAGGCGCTTGTTCTCAGATGTGATGGACATCTCCTCTGATACAGGGTCCGAGATAGCACCTGCGATTCCGTCAATCACTCCGCAGCACTTGGCATCCTTGTTCCAGTATGCCTTGCCGGAGATGATCTCTCCCCACAGGTTGATGTGCTCCTCCATCTCCGCGGAGATGATGCTTTCCTTTGACTCTCCCAGAGCCAGCTTCTTCAGAGTAAAGAAATCCATAATGGCACTCCATATTCGTCTTAAGATATTCATACTTAAATAGTCATTATTGTCCTCTGCGGCGCCAGATCTCCTCCAGGGCATATCTGCAGCATGCCAGGGAATGGTCCGGCTGGCCCTGCGGATATCCGGTGAGGATCTCTCCCGTCCGCCTGTCTATGTCATACTCGTAGAGGGAGAACTCATCAGCTGCCGCCGGTGCCCTGTACGGATCCACCACAATCCGGGAGAGCTGCTGCAGCCATTTGAATCCTGCCTCAAGCGAGCCCGGCCCCTTTATCGCTCCGTGTATGTCCCAGCCCCAGGTGTGGAAGTCAGCCACGCTCTTTGTCTCGGCGGAGTCGGCTGTCAATCTCACGCTCCCGGGTCTTTGCATCCTGTCAAAATGCTCCCGCAGCTTCTCCGACGCCTCCCAGTTGCCGGTTTTATACAGCGTGAGCTCGTCGAACACATAGAGAGTCTTTGTCTTTATATCATAGCTCATGGCGTTGTATCTGAACGGATCCGGATAATATCCCCAGTCAATGCCATGATAGATCCACTCGAATTTTGAGATCTCATCATCCTCGATTGGCCGCAGCTCCACGTTTTCGAAGATAGACCTGCCTGATCCGGTAGGCTCGCCCAGAAATATGTTCCGGTAGGCCCGCTCGCTCCGGCGCTGCATCTCCTCCGCCTCGTGCAGGAACGCAGGACCAAGCCACTCAGCCGGGACGCTTCTATAATCAGACATGTGCACGTATTCATCAGAGTCAGGATGCCTCATGTGGTCATTGCACCAGTTCCTGGCAGAGCTCGGCGGGTTGAATGATTGGAATATATAGAAGCGGTTTCCTCCGCGCATCGTGGACAGCTTCACGGTCTCCACATCATGCGGCGTGAACTCCGTGAGCTCCTCGAACCATGTGATTGCTATGTATCCTGTCAGCGTCTTGATTGACTTGATGCGCATCGGGTCATTGCTGCCCCTGAAGAATATAGTCTGGCCAGTAGGAGTGTAGGTCGCCTGGAGCGGAGCGAGGGTGAAATTCCACAGGTGTGACACTCCCAGTTTCTCCACGGCCCAGCGGATCTGTGTGTAGACTGAGTCGCGCAGCGTGTTGTCCACTTTCCTGAGACAGACAGCGTTGAAGTCCCGGTGCTGCATCATCAGGATGATGATTGCCAGGGATAGGAAGGAGCTCTTGCAGCTTCCTCTTCCTCCGGCCTCGGTGAACTTAACATAGTCACCCGAGAGTATCTTCCGGAAGGTGTCCTTGAAGGAGTGTGGGAACAATATGCTTGTATGGATCTCCATACAATATTAGTCAATTATTATCTTTATGACGTTCTCTTCTGCGGCGGCCGACGCGGCCTCCTGGCGGGCTTTCTCTCCGGCTCCGAATATCTTGGCCAGGAGCTCGGTGGCTCGCATCTGTATGAAGTTGTCATCCACATGGTCAGTCACCACGCCCTGGTAGATTACCGGAGCCTGTGCCTTGAGCTTCCGGTCAATCTCCCTGGCAAGCCGCTCCTCGGTAAGATTGTAGACCTTCATCCAGTCTGATGCGGACACCTTTGCCCTGGCATTGGCGAACCATTTGCTGGCATTCTTCCTGGCGGTCTTCTCGGTGCAGTTGTGCGTGTGCATATAAGCCTGGATGTCAGACTCGCCGTCGGCTACAAGCATCAGCGCCTTTGACTCTTTGACAGATGGGCCCTTTTTTCTTACCATAACAATACCATATTAGTAATCTTTATTATTATAGTCCATTTTTAAGGCAGCATTCTTTTGATGTAATCATAAAAAATACTGTCATCCGTTGTTGCTTTATGATGATCCTTGATGCTCAGACCAAGCCGTCGATCTCCCAACTGGTACTTTATTCCGGGGAACTCAAACCACTTAGGGACTCCCGGAACAATATCGTTTTTATAGCAGGTCCAGAGGATGTTGTCCTTTCCGATACAGTTCTCAATCTGCTTGCTCAACTGGTAGGATACGCACAAGGGAGGCTCTATGGCACCCACCACTATGTTTATCCTTGGATACCAGAGCCGGTAGGCTATGAGGGCTGCCTCTGCCGCTCCCTTGCTCCTTCCGGATATGATGACACCTTCCTTCATGGCTGCAAGCAGTTCGGGTGTCTTAAGGATTGCATCGCGGAAGCCTGGCCAGTGATACTCTATCTCTTTCCAGTAGCCCCGGTGCACCCATCCTCCGTCAAGCCTCATGGGTGGCGTTAAATATCCGAACAGGTTGATAAACCAGTCAAGGCCTCCCTTGGAAGGCTTGAGGTTTATCGTGAGCCAGCCAGGATATTCTTCCCCGGTATATACCCCGAACTGTACGTCTATGGTCTCATTGAACGATATCTTTGCCACTTTCTTAACAGAATTATTCCAGGCAACATTGATTATTCCTGCCAGTTTTGTGTTCAAAACAATCTCCCTTGCTGCTGCTCTGCCTCGGCAGCTGCATGTTCCCGGAGCAGCTTATCAACAATAGCTTCATACTTCTTGGCTTCTATGAGAGAAAAATGATCACGCTTTTTGAAGTATTCCTTCTGATTCTCCCTCATTTTTGCCACCATCTCCATGAAATTATTTTTCTGATTTACAGGCATACGCCCTCCTTTATGTCTGCCAAATGGATTGCATACACTGGCTTGTCTATGTGAAGATCTGTATCAATGCCGCTTTCTAAATACTCTATCTTGATGATCGTTGCCGCCATCTGCTTTAACCCATAGCCGCATCGTAGAATACAGGGCAGGGTGATATTATCACTCGGTTCAAACCATACAGGGTCGATATTTTGCAGCATAGCCATAGATGCTTCCAGGGGCAGGTGTACCTCCATGTTGTTTATCCTGCCAAATTCTGCCATCACAGCATTATGTATACGCCTGTTCCAGTATTGGGTTGCCATCCGATACTCGATGGTCTTTTCGCCTCTGCGGATCTTCTCATACCACTCTTTCCTCAATGGGAATATCAGCATACTGCCCCCTTTAGTATTTCGCCGAGCATTGCCCTGGCAAATCCTGGCGGTACAGCGTTACCTATTTGCTTTACAACCTCGCATTTTGTACCAGTGAACTTGTACCCCTCGGGAAATCCGGTCGCAGCTGCCAGCTCTTTCGGCTGGAGCATGCGGAATCCGATGTCGACCACACCTGGAACCGCAAGCGAGAAGCGGTCTTTTGTGGTCACGGTAGGGAGCGGGTCGTCCACACTGTGCGCCTTTCCGTTTCCGTAGTACTCGGTGATGAATGGGGTTAGCAGGCTGATAGCCCCGGCTGTGGCGATGGTAGGGCACGGCTTGTCTATCGGTCTGCCTTTTGCCCCGGACTGCTGGCCAAGCAGAAGCGGACTTACAAGGCAATGCTCCTGCTTTGTGCAGATGGTTGAAAGCGGCTCCTCAAGGCTCCTGCTTCTATCTTTGGCCGATGTCTGCCCGATAGCCATACAAAATGGAGCAACCACGCCATATCTATTGCTGGTGTCCAGTGTCGGCACCGGTTCATCTATCGGATGTACCCGTCCGTCGCCTCCGTTGTACCTTGCGAGGAACGGCACTATAAGTGAATGATGTGCTCCTGTTGTTGATATGGTGGATAGAGGTTTGTCCAGGCTTGCAACCTTGCTTGTACCCCGCAGTATAGCCAGGAACGGTTCCGCATGGTCGCCCCAGTATTTCTTGATGCCGTACTCAATCCGCTTCATGGTCGCAGGGGCAAGCGGTCTTGTCCTCTCTGAAAGCGGGACACATGGAATGCTCCAGTCTATGATCTCAGCGGCGGCGCGCCACTTCGGCAGATGGAACATATTGTCTTCTGCCTCCATGTTGGTGAACTCCGGCCACATTATCCGCTTCCGGCCTTTGACAGCCTGGATGAACAGTCTTCTTCTGGTTGTAGCCTCTCCATAGTCAGCGGCGCAGAGGACCTTCCAGTCCACAGAGTAGCCTAGACTCCGAAGTCCCTGTATGAACGCCCTGAAAGTCTTGCCTTTCTCTCGCTCAATAGGTCTGCCATATTCGTCCAAGGCTCCCCACGTGGTAAATTCGGGCACGTTCTCAATAATCACGCGCTCGACATAGAGCTCTCCCAGCCATTTCAATATTTCCCACGCAGTTGCACGGCTCTGGTTGCTTCTCGGTCTTCCGCCCCTCGCGTTGCTGTGGTGGGTACATTCTGGGGAAGCCCAGAGCAGGTCAAGTTTACCTCCTGGCACAACCTTGGTTGGGTCAAGATGCTCCACGCTCTCGCAGATATGTTCTGCACCCGGATAATTGGCAGCGTGTGTTTCTATTGCACGCTCCCAGTGATTTATTGCAGTCAGATTGACATCATAATCTGCGGAATTAGCTGCCTGCATCAATCCTGTGCTCTCGCCGCCACCGCCGCAGAACATGTCTACAATCTGCAGTTTCCTCATTTTTTGTCTCCTATAATCTCGATTTTCGCCAGGATCTGCTCTGCAATCTCCGGCAGAAAAGAGCTCCTTATGCGCTCGATTACCTCTTCCCGGCTCATTCCTTCCACGCTGATCGTGCGCTTCTCCGGTTCCTCATACGGATGGATCTGGATATTGACCAGCACCTCATCAGGGACGAAGTCAACCATCTCCTCGGCCTTCGTCCGATAGTCCAGGGCATGCTTCACACCATGCCAGAGCGCATCCAGGAACGAATGCCGGACAAACCAGTTCTTTGAATAGCGCCGCAGGACATAGAACACTGCATCTGCAGCCTTATCCTGCCTTGTAGGGTAGTCGAAGAAGCAGCCGCGCTTCTTCTCCTCCTTGCGGACCATTCTGAGAGCGACCTTGCGGGCAAGCATCCAGAGCTTCCCCTCTGCATCCTTGTCTCCGTTCCGGATCCACTCATACTGGCAGTTGAGCAGCCGCTGGTTGTCGTTCTGCGGGTTGTCATAGTGGACAAGACTGTCCTTGACTCTCTGGCGCGCCGCCTCCCGCATATCTTCCATGAAGCTGAACTCAAGCTGACCGTCTCCCATATCACTTTCTTGCAATAACGCCGCTGTGTCCGACAGTCTTCAGACCGTTCCGGAACATCATCATGCGCACCGAGAGCTCTGTCTTCCCGGTACGCTCCGCCACATCCCTCACAGTGAGTCCTATGAGGGCATCTATACGCTCCTTTGACCAGAATCCCCTCGGCGTCTTTTCTTTGACAGGAGCCAGGACAACTTTCTTCTCCGGAATTTTAGGTGCATTCTTCTCTGCCCACCGTCTCACAAGTGTTGCCCTCAGCTCCAGAAGTCTCTGATATGCCTCGTTGACATTGTGGCCCTCCATGACCCGCTTGATCTCCCAGCAGTGGGCCTTCTGGAACACCTCCTGTATCCATTCAGGAGCAGGAAGCGGTGAAAGATAATCGCCGCGGAGATAGTGAAGTGCATCATCCCGGAAGATGTTCTTGGCAACCTTACCGCCGCCTGTGGATCCTATGAAATCAGCAAGAGGAGATATCACAGTGACATGGAACACAAGATTCATGATGCACTCAGCCTCACTCATTGCACGCCGCTCCTTGGTCCTTGAACCTGCAGTGAAGCTCGCTTATCTCCTCGTCAGAGACTATCCTGTCCTGATGGATAGATCCGTCAGAAGAGACAGTGAATATAAGCTTGCATTCAGAACATGCGGAGAAGTCTGAATGTCTGAAGAGAGCCTTGCCGCAGTTCGGACAGACACCAGGAACCCTGGATTCGCCGCTTTTCTCTTTGGCTTTAGCTTTCTCTTTTTCTTGTGTTGATCTCGAAGAAGACTCTTTATGGGTCTTCTTCGAATCAACATATTCTGATTCTGTCTCTGTTTTTGTCAAAGATTGACCATGCTCTGCATCAGATGTTACAAGTTCGTTTTCTTCATTCGTTTCGCTTATTCGTTTTCGGCATTCGTTTTCGGTATTCGTTTCACTATTCGTTTTATCTTTCACGGCGTTTGTGTTCCCGATCTGTCCTCCTCTGTGCCTCCTTGCACCCAGGGAGGTCTTGATGGCGTTGAACATCGAGAGCGCCGCGTTTGAGAGATCTTCCGGCTCGGTCCCGAAGCATGCGTAGTCAAGGAGCGCGCAGGCAAGCTTCCGCCGCTCGTTCCTCGATATCGCCTTCATGCCTGTGACCGCAATCCATTTGTCGTAGTAGATTGTCGCATATAATGAAGCCATCGCACCTCTCCTTTAGAACGGAATCCCGTCATCATCAAAATGATCAGGCTGAGGGACTGTCACAGGCTTCGCCTCAGGCTGCATGGCAGCGCCGCCCTTCCTCTCTTTCTCCTTGAGTATCCGCACATCGTCCAGGATGAGCTTCAGCGTGCTCCTGTTCTTCCCGGTGCTGTCTGTCCACCGGTCCTGCCTCAGGGTGCCTGTCACGATGACAGGCGTCCCCTTGTGCAGCTCCTTGGAGAGATCCTCGGCCTGGCGTCCGAAGATGGAGCACTCGAAGTATGAGACCTCCTCCTTCCATTCGCCGCTGGCCTTGTCCTTCCAGCTCTTGTTCACCGCCAGGGACATCGGCAGCACCGCAGTCCCCGCAGGTGAATATTTCAGCGTCACCTCATCTGTAAGATGCCCGGATAAAAGAACACTGTTCAGGTCGTTCATTTATAGAGCTCCTTTGAGTCGTCAGGGAATAGCGGCGCCGCAGGTTCTCCCACGGTCTCCTTCTTCTGCTCCTGGCCTTCCTTCTCGAGCCTCTCAAGCTCCGCGCTCTGCTCAGGTGTCGCCCACGGATACTTCTTCTGCTCCGGCTCATCCTGGCGCAGTGTGCCGGCCTCGAACTTCCTGATCCGGGCCTCTCTCATGGCTGTGATCATCTTGTCTGGATATCCGATGTATTTAGCCCTGAAATCAGCCAGCTCCTGCTCGGTGAAGTCCTTGGCAAGCTTCGCCATCTCATCTATCTGCTCGGGTGTCGCCTTGACCTTCTGCGGCGCCTCTGCTGCAGGTTCCGGAACAGGCTCCGGTGAGCTGTTCGGAAATTCCGAACCGTTGGTCTCCGGGGTCACATCGCGGAGCTCGGTCTGTATAACCTCCGGCTCCCACTGCTCCTCTTTCGTGTATGGCATACCGCCTAATTCTGTTGGGAATGCTTTCCTTAAAGCCTGCGCTGTTGCAACCTTCTCGATCATTGTCCTTGGCATGGTCTGCCACTGCCGGTTGTGCCGGTCATATTCATCAAACCAGACCTCCTGGCAGGTCGGCACTCTCCGGTCCTTTCTGTATACGGTGCATGTGCAGGAAACATCGCCGTCAGGAACTATCGCATCGACCTGATAATCCCCGCTTCTGCTGCGCTTTGTTATTTTTGTGTGCTTGAATTTACCGTTGATTTTCACCTCATACCCGTCAAACATCGGGTGCGCCTCGGCTCTTTTCAGGTATGTTTCATAGCCTACAATTATGGCGACGGCCTGGTCGCCGTCCTCGCCTTTGTATGGCACGAAGTGAACTTCTTTCTTGAATGGGTTCAAGTTGTATGCCTTGGCCATTTCTATACATTGAAGCTGCAGCTGCTTGTCCATTTTCTTCATGAGCCCGAATGCGGCCAGGTAGTCTGTTATGGTCTTCTCAGACACCGGGGCCACTGCCCGGGTCTCTTCCTTTATTGTAAGTTCCTTATTGTCTTCCATCGGGGCCTCCTTCGCCTTCCAGCAGCTCCTCCAGCTCCTCCGCAGTTATGCCGGGATGTTCCTTTGCTATGATGTGTGATGCGAATGCGGCGAAAAGAATTTTCTTGAATGCAGCGCAGATGATCTCCTCACGCTCCGGGGTCATCTCGATGCCGGTGTTTTTGAGTGCCTCTATGGTCGGCTGTGCGGCTTCTTTTGCCTCGTCCTGAATCTCTTCCATGATTAAATCAGCTATTTTTTCTTTAATATTTCCACTCACTTAAGGGCCTCCTCTATGGTGAGCGCCTTTGCCCTGCGCTCGTAGTCATCTGCCAGGAGCTTGAATGCCTTGCTCTTGGTCTCGTCGTCCTTGTACTGCAGCGCCTCTCCCTGGTAGAAGTCGCGCTGATCCATAAGTCTTTCATACTCACTCATGATGCACCTCCGGATTATCTGAGGGCAGGGCGGGAGCCTCTTCCCTGATGCCCTTCATCACCCTTGAGACATACTTGAGCGCACACTCTGACTGGTCACATTCGCCCATCAGCAGTACGCAGTAGGGACACCTCTCCAGGTCCACGCCGCAGCTGATGTCTTCGGGGCCGTCATCGCCGCCCATGATGCCGCAGATCTTCTTCCGCTCTGAGTCGAGCAGCGCCGCCACTCCTTTGTTCATGAATGGATTGAACACTTGATTTTCTCCGTTCTCTCTGTTACAATTAACCTCAGTCATGGTTCTGTTCAGAACCTCCTTTTGACGTTGAGCCTGCCCGGTGGATGGTCCGGGCGGCTCTTTTTTTTGCAAGTTCTTTTTTTTTGCACACAGATCTCTCCGTGCTGTCCCTTCTCCTACGGAGCCAGGACATATGGCATGTGCCGGAGTCGAACCGGCTGACCGCGGACCGTGGGCGCCGGGCGCAGAAAATGACGCCCCGGGACGAATCAGGTGCGGGAACACCCCCGCAGCCCTCCGTTCATGCCTTTATCATCTGGCCATGGCCTTCTTGAAGACCGTGTCCTTATGGATCACAAGCTCCCGCTCCATGTACTCAAGGACATCCTGCTTCCTTGCCCGGAAGCTCTGACCGCCGGCGTAGCCTTTTATGGCTCCGGTGGCCATCAGGTTCCGCACCTGCTGGTCAGACATGCCGAGCTTCTCGGCTATCTTCGCGGTATTCCAGAACTCGTCGTCAGCTTCCTCAACCGGAGGCTTCCAGTCCTTTATTCTTGCGACCAGGATGATGTTCTCATTCTGCAGCTGTTGTATCGCCTGCAGGTTGCTCTGGTACTTGATCCAGTCTGCTTCCCTTGTGTCTGCCTTGGCTGTCATCTGGTCCTCCTCGAGAGCAGCCAGCATGTGATGGTGCACGCATAGCCCAGCGCTATGCATGCGAGCCCCGGTCCCCACGCCATGGTGTCCTGCTCGATTCCGCCTGCTGCGCCGATTGCCAGGAACAGCCCGGCGCCGCCGATGATTCCATAGATGTTAGGCATTGCGCTCCTCCTCAAGGTAGGGCTTGAGCTCCGGACAGCCGCTGAGCAGCTTCGCCAGTGCCCTGTAGATCTTCATGCCGTTCTTGTTGGCATACGCCTTCACCGCGTCCCCGATTTTCTTCGAGGCGTTCAGGCTCTCGTATTTTCTCTCCTTGCTTGTCATGGTTCCTCCTTCCTGGTACCTAAATAAAGCAGGATTAAGCGGCTCCTGCTGGCCTTGGCCGACCTGTGCAAATACCTGAAACACGGTGGCTTATATAAGGAGGTCTGCGAGTAACAGACAAAAGGCACGGGGCGGAGTCGAACCGCCGGGGGTCGGGTTGATAGGCTCCTGGGGAGGGGCTTGTCTGTATTCCTCCTGCTCCGGCAGCCGTGCCATGATCTCCTTCATCTTCCTTATTAACCTCTTGCTACGCACTTGCCTGGCGCAAGCATGGTGTCGAGCTCGTCGTAAATCTCGTCACGCTGTTCCTCGAGCCTCACGATGCTCATATCTACAAAATTCTTGTCGAGCCCCTCAGGGATTCCGTTTCCCTGAAGCTCCTTGAAACACCGCAGGTCGCGGTTGACGCTCTCGCATGCTCTCTTCAGCAGCTCCATCCTACTCATTGTCTTAAGTTCTGGCATATGAACCTCCTTTGGAATGTTGTGTCTACACAACTACACATATTATATCGTTCATTTTACCCAACTTGTCAATAATTTTTTCAAAAATTTTTCCGAAAAATACAACTTTTTGGCAATTTTGTGATATTATGGGTTCGGGGAGGGGTAGGAGTTATATGTCTGTATTTTGGAAAAAAGCCCTCTCCATAATGGACCAAAAGAAGATAAAACCGATTGCTTTAGCAAGATTAACCGGGAAAAATAAATCTTCTGTATCTGATTGGATTAACAAAGGTATCATCCCAAGAGCAGATGATGCCGTTATGATTGCTGATTATCTCGGGGTGTCGGTCCGTTATTTAGTGACGGGGGAAGATGATGCGGAGCTCTCGCCGCTCGAAAAGGAGCTGCTGAAGGAATGCGAGGGGCTGTCGGATCCGATGATGCTTAAAGTAATAAAGGAAGCAAAGGATCTGAAGATTATGCAGCAGCAGGAAAAAAGAAGGGTTTCCCCAGGTACATCAGCTTCGGAGGCCGTGTGATAGACACGTGGCTCCTGGGCCGCTGAAAGTTAACACATAAGTTAACAGCGAATTATTACTGCACGTTGTGCAGTTTGAGTTGACAGACATTCTTTTATTGTGTTCTGTGCGTGTTTGCGCATATTCTCGCAAAGAGAGCAAAGTATTTGAGCAGGGGTTTTTTCTCCCTCCGGAGGAAGGGGCCGGGAGTTCGAGTCCCCCATCGTCCAATATTTTAATTCTTTTTCTTGCAAGGACTTTAAGAATTAAAAGCAAAGCACACAGGACTCTCAAAAGATGGAAAGTTAACACAAAGTTAACAAGGAGGGTCTGATTATGTATCCAGAACCATTCAAGCGGAAGGGGCTTTACAACCTTTACTTCATCTACAATGATCCTGCTTCGGGAAGCCGCAGGATCCGATGCACCGGCACCTCGAAGGTCGGCCAGGCCAAGAGGATCATCATGGCCTTTATGGACCGGCTCACCACCAGCTCCGCATGCTCATTCGCCGAATATGCCGGGAAATTCTTTGACTACGAGACAAACCCGCGGGCCATGCGCTACAAGCTCCTGGGGAAATGCTACGGGCGCACCCATTGCATGAACCTGAGGAGCTGCATCACAAAGTATGTGCTCCCGGTGGTAAAGTTCTCCGGCAAGCCGATGGCCGAGATCACCAGGGGCGACATTGTGGATCTGCAGGCTTCCCTCGCTGGCTGCACATCCGCCGCCATGGTGAATAAGACAGTCTCATTCGTCACGTCGATATTTGCGGAGGCGTTCTACCGCGGCGACATTGTATCCAATCCGGCCACGATGGTCTCTAAAATCAAGGACCAGCCGAGAAAGAAGGGCGTTTTCACACCGCAGGAGATCCGGTGGATGTTCTCAAGTCCTGATAGGTGGGATTCTCCCCTGGCATATCATGTGTTCAAGTTCGCAGCATACACAGGGCGCCGCTCCGGAGAGATCCTCGCGCTGCAGTGGGAGCAGCTTAAGGACGGGATATGCACCATCGACAGATCCTATCACAGGATGGAGAAGACGATTGGCACGCCGAAATGGAACATCGATGTTGTATTCCCGATGGCTGAGAAAATACTTGAGGATATGCCGGAAAAGACAGGAGATTTTGTGTTCATGAATGGAGATGACAGGATATTTGAGTCCTGGTGGCGGCGTACTTTCCTGCGGAACATGGAGAAGATGGGCATTGCCTGCAGGGCAAGGAACCTGACACCGCACAGCTTCCGGCACAGTCTGAACACAAACCTCCTCCTGGCTGGAGTGCCGGATCTGTATGTGAGGAAGTATCTCGGATGGACCGCGAGCAGCAGGGACACCCAGGCTGCATATACGCATATAACACCGGAGGACCTTAGGATAGTTGCGGAAAAGATTGACAAAATCTACTGACTGATTGATGATATATGTGGATTAAGGAGGATTTATGGGGAACAAACTGGAAAAATTTGGACTTATGTCATGGTATAAGGACACCTTTACAGGTGCAGAACGAGCCGCGATTGAGGCAAAGTATGATTTCAGCGGCGACTTCTTCGGCAGCGCCGCAGGATTTCTCGCCGATATGTCCATGTGGTTCAACACAAAGGCTCAGTATGACATATGCTCCAAAATAATAGCGAAGGCAGAAGAACTTTTCCAACCCTGTGATATTATCGAGATGCATTTTTATTTCATGCACATGATCAACTTCTTTTATAAGAACAGAGATCATGATGGCCATATGGCGAAAGCTGTAGAGTATTGTAAGATGCAGATAGCAATAGCTCCGCAAAGCCGTGCAATGTTTTTGATGGATGAGCCACGGATGCCGCTTCCTTCTCACACAGGATATGAGCAGCTGGCAATTATCGAGAAGAAGAACAAGAACTGGCATGCCGTGATTGAGCTGTGCACCCAGGCGAAGAACCAGGGCTGGGGCGGCGACTGGGATAAAAGGATAGAGGAGGCTCAGAAGAAGCTTTGATTATCGGCGCAGATGCCGCTGCAGCGTGCTCCACGTAACACCCAGCTCCCGGGCAAGCGAAGCCTTCGTGCGCCCAGCCTCCAGCTCCCGGCGGATGTACGCCCCTTTGCCTGTGAGCTTGTACCGCTTCGGCTTCTGTCCCTTCATGCGACCGAGCCGTTTTCCCTGCTTCCTTGCCCTTTCCAGACCGAGCTTTGTCCGCTCCGACAGCAGCTGCCGCTCAACCTCGGCACTAAGCCCGAATGCGAAGGCCAGCACCTTGCTCTGGATGTTGTCACCCAGCTCATAACCTTCCTTGATAGCGATAACACGCACATGCTTTTCAAGAAGCAACTGGAGCACATCGAGGATCATTATCATGGAACGCCCCAGTCTGGAGAGCTCTGTAACTATTATCATGTCATCCTGCTGGACAGAGGCAAGCAGCCCTCCCAGCTTGCGTTTCTCCGGTTTCTTACACCCTGATATGGTCTCGGCCACCCACTCTATATTGTGAAGTCTTCGCTGCCGGCAGTAAGCCCGGATGGCCATCTTCTGATTTTTTACAGTCTGCTTCTCGGTGCTGACTCTGATATATCCGTATAGCATGGTGATTCTCCTTTATATATTTATCGTTTTAACGGAGGTTATGATAGAAGGGAGAGAATCTCTTCCAAATATAACAGGCGATATTGGTCGTCCTGTTGCAAATGGTACCTTATCACAACCGTTTTTTGATATGAACGGTCAGAGCGGTGCTTTTTCAAGAAAGGTTCTCACAGCTTCTGGGGATACACATGTTCGTGATGTTTCTGTTCTTGGAACAAACACAAACCAATCTCGCACCTCACACCTTGATGCCTCTACAACCCCAGGAACAGGAAATGGCGTATACAAAGAGAACGCACATGTTGCACCAAATAATGTCGTCTGTACCTATTGGAAACGTTTCCAATAACATGTAGTAATTGACTGCGGTCTAATCACATTACTAAGGCCATAAATATTCGAAGATCTGATTGTTTTGTTGTATTCATAAATACCTTCTGCCCACCAGTTGTTGCTTGCGTCGTTGGCTGCTTTGAACAATGTCCTTGTATAAGTAATATCCTCTGCAACGGGGACACCGCCGTTCGTTTTATTTGGTACTATAACTCCAATTCTGAACTTTATATTTGTCGCTATATTAGGCAATCCATCTGCCTGTCCAATTAAGACCTCCATCTTATTGGAGGTTATAATTGGACAGCGTGGAACAGCGTTTCCTTGGTTCTGGTCAATTAACAGCGAGCGAGGAGAAATTGCAATACTCACACCCAGAAGTGATTATAGCTCTGATATTGTCAGAGGTGAGTGTTTTGATGTCACAGATCGGAGATACAATACAGCCCTTGCAGATGGTTTTAATTATTCTTACGGAGTGTCTTATACGGGTACTCGACCTAATAATATTACCATCTGTTACTGGATCCGTCTCCAATAGCAAATTGCTACCGCTTTCGGCCTGTTCTCCACTCCTCCGGCCGAGTTTGTGTTCTGGTCTCGCATCGCATTCCAGTGCCCGGGGTTTGGATAAGTGGAATTAGAAGGTGAACCGCATATAGCTTCACCATTAACAGAACCGCTACCACCCAGCTTATATTGTGGTCTGTAATTATGGTAGTGCGAAAGCACCAAATCCATCTGTCCAATTAAGACCTCCATTTAACTGGAGGTTATATTAGGAGAGATAGAAATGCTCCCTAATTTGAAGGGAACTTTCTCGAAATTTATTGGTGTAAATTATACCACTCCGTCCGGGGTTTTTGATTATTATGACATTGCCACAATTTCTGGTTATGGTGCATCGGGTAGTGGTACGGGTGTTTTGTCTGGATTCAGTTTCGATGCCAATAAGTTTTCCTCTGTTTATCGTGACAATGCCAAAGTTCGGCCACATGCTATAACTCTACGTTATTGGAAGCGACGCCAGTAACGCAGTATTGCTGCATTTGGGGCTATGTGTGATGTATTTCTATAAACGGGGTTGCTGTTGTTTAGGTGGATTCTATAAATGCGGTCTGGATAATCGTTTCCTCCGGGAAGGAATTTGCCACCAATATATGTTTCTTGTATTGCAGAGCCCCAAACCCTGACGTCGCCACCCCAGGCTGTTGTTCGGAACGAAAAGTCGATATCAGGGATTCCTTCCGCTTGACCAATGATAACCTCCATCTTATTGGACGTCATTATTGGTCAGATAGATCTATTACTGTCGCATTACCATTATGCACACTTTCCTGGATGGCCATCTGCTTCCCCAACTGGGGCGGGTTGGCAGGTCTATTGGCTTTCTGGAGATGCTCAGTTTCCATATACACGTTGGGATGATACGGCACCCGTTGGTGGCATAGAGAATCGTCCTAAAGCAATTACAATAAGCTATTGGCGGCGTCTCCAATAAACAACAGCAACAGATGATGGTCTTGATTCTTTTGCGTCACCAGAACTCCCTGTGTTACCCGTCCATCCAGAAGGATTGTTATTTGTATCAAAGTTATAAGTATAACCAGTGCTTGTTGTTGTTTGAGAGACAGAGCCCTCATTGTTGGAACGGGTTATTTTGAACATACCGGTTGCAGCTTGCGCATCTGAAAAAACAGTTGTATTTGGTCTTAGTCGGAAATATCCTCCTTGTATTCTAAAAGAGCCTTTACCATGAGTATGTGAAAGGTTGTTTGTCGCCTCACCAATTATAACCTCCAATAAGATGGACGTCATAATAGGACAGGGTGAAGCCCTACCAGATATACAGGCATATATCAGAGCAGTTTACACATGGTATCCCGACCAAAAAAGCGGAGCATTCAGCACGGTGTTAGCTTCTGAATCCGGCTTCAAAAACAATGCAACAAAAAGCGATGCTGCTCCATACAATCTTTATTTCAAAGCTTCTGCTTATAATCCTATATATGGACGAGCTGTCAATGTCCGCCCCTGCGCTGTTTCTATCCGTTATTGGAGACGTCTCCAGTGACGCACTGGTAAACACAATGGTGTAACATGGTCTGATTTCCCATAAACATTGTTATAATAATAGCCGTTGTGATTCTCTCCGTATGCTGCATTAAACACAGTTCTTGATACGTAGGCAGTGCTACACGGAGCGGCTATTGGGTCATTACTTCCGTTATAAGTATTAGGGGCAAAAGCTCCTCGGTATTCTTCATGATCACGATGTGTATATGAGTTGTAAACTCCAGCCATTTGACCAAGGATATTAGGCACACCTTCGGCTTGTGCAATCATGATGTCCAATAAGATGGAGGTCATCATTGGACAGGTCACAAGGAACCTATATCATACCCACTCTCCGGGCTCTTATGAGATAACTGGATGGCTCGGTTGGTGCAGAAAAGATTTCACCGGAAATAATGAG
>Ga0310786_10001660_pt1 | contig 35758 bp, 22 predicted proteins | sample AusTroGonzalo_MG_FD_203881 | JGI IMG/M metagenome (GOLD analysis project Ga0310786, IMG submission 203881) | Bovine rumen microbial communities from tropical cattle in Woodstock, Queensland, Australia - Gonzalo_03 (v2) (version 2) | ecosystem: Host-associated > Mammals > Digestive system >... | reverse complement strand
GGTGCAGGGGTGTCACCCCTGCCGCGGGTCAAGGGCTGCGGAAGCCCTTGCGGGGCGCGACGGAGCGAAGACCTGCGCGCTCGTAAAGAAGCGCGCAGGGGCGGCGAAAAAGGTTCCGCAAAACCGCTCATGCGTAATTGTGTAAACGGTTTGTCGCGGAAAGCTGTGTTTGCGGAAAACAGCCGCCCGGAGTCGAGCGAACGGAGTCGCATCGGACAAAAAAGAAAGCGTTTTTAGTGTTGCCGACAACGAAAGAAGCAACGATCATAATATAGCGTCACGCACCGTTATCGACCCGGGCGAGGACGGCAACGCCGTCCGAAGCAGGTGCAGGGCGAGCCCTGCCGCCGGGGTCCGGGGTGTGCGGAACACCCCGGACGCAACGTACGCGAACAAACGGGGGTAATGGACTTTATATTTGCCGAAAGGTGATGAAAAATCAATAGTTGTTTAGAACAGAGCCTTGTTTTTTTGTGGGGGGAGGACGATCCATGCGTTGTTTGATGACGGCGGTCCTGATGTTTTGCGCGGCGGCGCTGGCGGCGCGGGAAATATATGTCGATTTCACTTCCGGCAAGCCGGGGGCGCTCGGTACCCGCGGCGCGCCGCTCGCCACGGCGGACGAGGCGCTCAAGTCCGCAGCCCCCGGCGACACGATCTTCATTCTCCCGTCCGTGCGACCGATCCGCGTCAACCTTTCGATCCGCGACCTCGCCGGTACGGCGGAGCGCCCGATCGTCATCGACGGCATGAACAACATCTTTTCCGGCGCCGCTCCGATCTCGTCCGCGCAGTGGCACCCGGTCGCTCCCGGACTTTACAAGCGCGAGGAGGTCACCGCGTGGTCGTGGGTCGACCGTTACTTTATGACCTTCGACGGAAAAATCAACCGCATGGGGCGGGTCTACAAGGCAGCCGGGTGCGGCGCCGACTTCAAAAAACCGGAGGAGCTCGCTCCCGGCGAATGGACGGTGGCGCAGGGCGCCGAGGTGCGCCGCCGCGGCAGCCTGGTCTGGTACCGCTTCGAATTTTATCTCCGGCTGCCGGAGGGGGTGACGCCGGAAAACTCCGGCGTGGAGGAGCCCGTCAGCGAACTGCGCAACGGCGGAATCGTGCTCAAGGGCAAGTGCCGCCATCTGGTCTTCCGGAATTTCATCGTCAAAAACTTCCTAAACGACGGTTACAATCTTCACGGCGACTGCCGGGACATACTTTTCGAGAACATCGCCGCCGTCGATTGCGGCGACGACGGCATCAGCGCTCATGACAGTTGCGGATTCACGGCCAGAAATCTCGTCGTCATCGGTTGTTCGACCGCGATCTGCCACATCGGCCGCGCGGTCAGCGTGCAGGAAAACGTCTATGCCGAAAAGATCACCGGACGGGAGTTCTACTTCATGAACGACACCGATACGACGATCCGCAACGCCTATGTACTCGCCGGATCGCGATCCGGCTCCCGCTGGACGACCAAAAAAGGCGAGCGTCAGCGCGCGCGGTTGGAAAACATCTTCATGGCAAGTGAAAACCCGCAGGCGCGGTTCGTCCGGCAACCGCTCGGAGAACAGGAGTTCGGCGCGGAAAACGTCCGCCTCGCCGGTTTCCGGGAGGTCATGAAACAAGACGGCGTCACGGAGGTTCGCCCCGAACCGCTTCGCCGCCTCATCGCGGAAAAACGCACGGAACTGTTCGCCCTTTTCGGCGGAAACTTGGAAAAAGCCCTCCGACCGCCGAAAGCACGTCCCACGCGCTGAATTGCCGCTTGATACGCCTCAGTTGGTGCGGCGCATCTGCGGGAAGAGGATCACGTCGCGGATCGACTCCGCGCCGGTGAGGATCATCACCAGCCGATCGATGCCGACGCCCATGCCGCCCGCGGGGGGCATGCCGTACTCGAGCGCGGTCAGGAAATCCTCGTCCACCTTGTCCGAGACCTGATCGCCTTCCTGCTTCGTGCGCTCGAACTGATCCATGAAGCGCTTGCGCTGGAGGATCGGGTCGTTGAGTTCCGAGTAGGCGGGGGCGACTTCGACGCCGTTGATGCCGAGTTCGAAGACGTCGACGAGCGACGGATCGTCGGGGCAGCCTTTCGCCAACGGCAGCAGTTCCGCCGGGAGCCGGGTCACGAAGGTCGGCTGGATGTTGTTGGGTTCGACGAGTTTTTCGTAGAGCTCGTTGGTGACGTCGAGGTCCGCCATCTGGTCGTTGACGTCCAGTCCGAGCCGTTTGCCGCGCGCGACGCGTTCGGCGGGGGTGATGTCGAACCAGTCCTGTCCGCCCTTTTCGCAGACGAGCTCGTGATAGGTAGCGCGCCGCCACGGGGTTTCGAGGTTGATGATCTTGCCGTTGCCGTGGTCGATCTTCAAGGTGCCGCAGACCTTCATCGCGACGGTGGTGACCATGGTTTCGATGAGTTCCATCATCGAGCGGCAGTCGCCGTACGCCTGATAGATCTCGAGCATGGTGAATTCCGGATTGTGGCGGCGGTCGAGACCCTCGTTGCGGAAGCTCCGGTTGAGCTCGAAGACGCGTTCGAAGCCGCCGACGAGCAGCCGTTTCAGGAACAGTTCCGGTGCGATGCGCATGAACATCGGCGAATTTAGCGCCTCGAAGAAGGTCTTGAAGGGATTGGCGGAGGCGCCGCCCGCGAGGTTCTGGAGCATCGGCGTTTCGACCTCCATGAAGCCGCGCGCTTCGAGGAAGGCGCGGATTTCGCGGATGATCGCGCTGCGCATCTTGAAGACTCTTCCGACCTCGGGGTTGGCGATGAGGTCCAGATAGCGCTGGCGGTAGCGCTGTTCGACGTCGGTGAGCCCGTGGAACTTTTCGGGCAGGGGGCGCAGCGACTTGGAGAGCAATTTAAACTCCTTGACGCGGATGGTGAGTTCGCCCATGCGGGTCTGGAAGAGTTCGCCTTTCACTCCGGCGATGTCGCCGATGTCGAGCTTCTTGAAGAGCGCGAATGCCTCGTCGCCGAGATCGCTCTTGCCCGCGAAGAGCTGGATCTTGCCGGTGCTGTCGCGCAAGTCGGCGAAGATCGACTTGCCCATGCCGCGCTTGGCGATCAACCGCCCCGCGACGTTTACGGCGGCTCCGGGAGCGTTTTCGCTTTCGACGGGGAGCGTGCGGACGCTTTCGATGCTCTGCACGTCGTCGTAGCGGCAGCCGAATGGATCGACCCCCTGACTGCGCAGTTCTTCGACCTTCGCCACGCGCTGGGAAAAAATGTCGCCCGAGCTCTGCGGTTCGGCGGCGTTCTGATTCTGTTCGTTCATAATGTGAAAACTCCCATGTTCAAGTTCATTTTATTAAAAAAATGTTATTTATATAAGATAACACCGCCATGCGCATCTTGCAATTAGTTTACAAGATAGTTATATTAAATAAACGACAATAAAAACTTGTGCCGGTCTGCGCTCCTCGCGGTGAGGAGCGCGGTTGTTTTTTACGGCATGGAGGAAGGGAAATCATGATCAAGTTGTTGGGAGCCGTCAAGTTGGCGGCCGCGACTTCGACGTGTGCCGGGTCGCAGTGTGATTGGGTGGGAGTGCTTTGGTACATCGCTCCCGCGGCGGCGGTGCTGGCGCTGGTTATGGCGCTGGTCTTCTATCGGCGGATGCTGCGCGCCGACGAGGGCAACGAACGGATGCGGGAGATCGCCGGGTTCGTCCGTTCCGGGGCGATGGCGTATCTGAAGCGGCAATATCAGGTGGTCTCGCTGGTGTTTCTGGTGCTGCTGGCGATATTCGCGGTGCTGGCATTCTGCCGGATACAGAATCCGTTTGTGCCGGTGGCGTTTCTGACGGGCGGATTCTTTTCGGGGTTGTGCGGCTATATCGGCATGAAGACCGCGACCCGCGCCTCGAACCGCACCGCGCAGGGGGCGAGCATCGGTCTGAACCGCGGACTTCAGGTCGCGTTCCGTTCCGGTGCGGTCATGGGAATGGTGGTGGTGGGCTTCGGCCTTTTGGACATCTGCCTCTGGTTCGTGATCCTCGACAAGCTGGTCTACACTCCCGCGCACATGGCTGCCGGCTGGTCGCTCTTCGGTCTGGAACTGGTTCCGGCGGGGTGCGGCGCGGTGGATAAACTCGTGCACATCACGACGACGATGCTGACCTTCGGAATGGGTGCGTCGACGCAGGCGCTCTTCGCGCGGGTCGGCGGCGGCATCTACACCAAGGCGGCGGACGTCGGCGCGGATTTGGTCGGCAAGGTCGAGGCGGGCATCCCCGAGGACGACCCGCGCAATCCGGCGACCATCGCGGACAACGTCGGCGACAACGTCGGCGACGTCGCGGGCATGGGCGCGGACCTCTACGAATCTTACTGCGGTTCCATTCTGGCGACGGCGGCGCTGGGCGCGGCGGTCGCGGCGCAGTCGGCGACGCCCTGCGCGAAGGAGGCGCTGCGCCTCGTGACCGCGCCGATGATCGTCGCGGGCATCGGCATCGTGCTGTCGCTCTTCGGCATCGGCATGGTCAAGTGCAAGGAGGGCGCTTCGCAGAAGCAGCTGCTCCGCAGTCTGCTCACGGGCACGCTCGGGAGTTCGGTGCTTATTCTCGCCGCGCTGGCGGTGCTGAGCTTTATCGGAATCATCAGCTGGGGCGTCTTCGGTTCGGTGGTCTCGGGACTCGCCGCAGGTGTCATCATCGGTCAGGCGACCGAATACTATACGAGCAGCGAATACGCTCCCACCAAGGGGATCGCGTTTCAGGCGCAGATGGGACCTGCGACCACGATCATCGACGGTCTGGCGACGGGGATGTACTCCGCCGGGATCCCGGTGGTGACGATCGTGCTGGGGATACTCTGCGCCTATGGATTCGCCGGTGGTTTCTCGGGTACGGCGGGCGCGTTTGCGCGCGGACTGTACGGAGTCGGCTTCGCGGCGGTGGGCATGCTCTCCACGCTGGGCATCACGCTGGCGACCGATGCTTACGGTCCGATCGCGGACAACGCCGGCGGCAACGCCGAGATGTCCGGACTGCCGCACGAGGTGCGTCAGCGCACCGACGCGCTGGATTCTCTGGGCAACACGACGGCGGCGACCGGCAAGGGCTTTGCGATCGGTTCGGCGGCGCTCACCGCCATGGCGCTTCTGGCGAGCTTCATCGAGGAGTGCAAAATCTGGATCGGCAATCTCGACGCCGGACTCGGCAGGGGCGTGAGCGCCGCCGAGGCTGCCAAGATGACCATTCTCGGATTTGCGGATCAGTTCCAGCTGACGATCATGAATCCGCTGCTGCTGGGCGGGCTCTTCATCGGCGCGATGGCGGCGTTCCTCTTCTGCGCGATGACGATGAAGGCGGTCGGCAGGGCGGCGGGCTCGATGGTCGAGGAGGTGCGGCGGCAGTTCCGCGAAATCCCCGGCATCATGGAGGGCAAGGCGACTCCGGACTACGCCCGGTGCGTGGCGATCTCCACCGCCGGAGCGCAGCGCGAGATGATCGTGCCTTCGCTGCTGGCGATCGTGATTCCGGTGGCGACCGGACTGATCCTCGGGCTGCCCGGCGTACTCGGATTGCTCGCGGGCGGGCTGGCGGCGGGATTCGTGCTGGCGACGATGCTGAACAACGCCGGCGGTGCGTGGGACAACGCGAAAAAATACATCGAAAACGGCGCGCACGGCGGGAAAAAGCTCCCCGACGGAAGCAAGAACCCGACCCATGGCGCGGCGGTGATCGGCGACACGGTTGGCGACCCCTGCAAGGATACGAGCGGACCCGCGCTGAACATCCTGATCAAACTGATGAGCATGGTGTGCATCGTCTTTGCGCCGGTGTTCATAAGGTTTGCGCCGGTGATCCAGAACTGGCTCGGCATCAGCGGCGTCATCAAATAGCGCCGGTTCCGATCTGCGAAAAAGACTTCCGGGTGCCGCATAATGGATACGGCATCCGGATTTTTTATTATCGGTCGGCGGCTGGTGCGGCGAAAATTCCGTCCGCCGGGTGAAGCCGGAATAACGTCGGGGCGGCGTTTTTTGTATCCCCGTTGACCTTTATCGGCTTGATGTTCAAGTCGTCCGAATTTTTCCACTTTAATCAAAAAGTATAAAAAAAAGACAAAAAGTCTATTGTCATACGAAAAAAACATGCTATAATATATCATTAAATTATCCATAAAAAATTCCTGCAGAAAACTTTTAGGGAGGTCTCGGGTATGAAAAGCATGTGGGTACGGAACGGTCGGAATCGAAGCAATCGGTATTTCACGCTGATCGAGCTGCTGGTGGTGATCGCCATCATCGCGATCCTCGCGGCGATGCTGCTGCCGGCGCTGCAGTCGGCGCGTGCCCGGGCTCAGGGGTCGAGCTGCATCAGCAACTTCAAGCAGCTTACCCATCTCGGCGCCCAGTATATCGACGACCACCGCGGAGTGTGGTATTCTCCGAACACGACTTCCGGCTACAAGAACGCCACCAACTACGTCTATGCGGCGCTGTATCGCGGCAAGTACATTACGCTGATCGACGACGCCGACCACGCCAAGAAATGGTGGACCGAGCCGAGCGGCGCGGCGCGCGAGAGCCTGCTGAAGAGCGTGCCCACGTTCATGCGCTGTTCGTCGATCAAGGTGCTGGAAAACGACAAGGCGAACGACGACTTTCAGACCATCGCCTCGGTCTACAACAACGGTACCGGTTCGGAGACCGGTTCGATATGGTTCGGCGGGCTCTACGTCAATCACCCGACTTTGGCGAAGGGCTTTCACATGAACGGCGCCACCCAGCCCAACTCCGCCAGCGTCAAGTCACTGACCAACTACGACGGCGAGCTTTCGCCTTCGCAGCGTCTGTGGTTCACCGATGCTGTGAATTACAACGGCGCCGCGCTGTCGCGGGTCATCGGCTGGTGGAACACCGACACGCACAAACTCAACCATGCGTGGTCGATCCCGATCCACGCGGGACGGCACACCATCGCGACCTTCGGCGGGAGCGTGCTTTCGGTCAGCACCGGCGATCTTGCCAATTATTATGTGCCGATGCACGTGGGCAGCGGACTTCACTGCTCGGTCAAGATCAACATCTATGCGCTTGAGGCAGGTTCCACCGGCGACGCCTTTCAGGGTGCGCAGATCGAGAACTGAAGCTTCACACCCGAAGATTCTCGACGATCGGGATTTTTGCGTGATACGCATCCTAAGGGGCGGTTCGACCGCTCCTTTTTTTTGCTGAAACCGCAAAATTCCCGAAGCAATATGGGATAAGCCGCCGACGGGATCACACGGTAAGCACGCAGAGCGGGCGCGGCATATCTGACCATTCCGTTCCGGAAGGCGTCAGAATTCCCCGCTCCGCGTCGAAGTCGAAGCAGACCGCGTTCGGCGTGAATTCGTTGGTGACGATCACCTGCCGCCCGTCGGCGGTGAAGGCGAAGTCGCGCGGACTTTTGCCTCCCGCAGCGGCGAACGAGACCGGCTTGAGCGCAAGGCGGTCGAAGACCGCGATGGAGTCGTATCCGCGGTTGCTGACGAGGACGAATCGCCCGTCCGGAGAGAGCCGCAGTGCCGCCGCTTTGCTCGGGATGTTCACGTTCTCCGGCAACGTCGATGCGGCGGCGATCCGGGAAAAGCCGCCTTGCCCGTCGTAGGCGAGACGCTGCAGAAAATTGCCCATCTCGGTGACGAGCAGACAGGTTCCCTCCGGCTCGAAAAGCAGATGGCGCGGTCCCGACCCCTCCGGCAGGATCGCGGTGCGCCGCGGCGATCCGGTGTCGATCCCGCGCGCCGCGGAGTAGGGGTAGGCGAAGATCGTATCCAGCCCGAGATCGTTGACGAGCAGGAAATTACCGTCCGGAGTGAAACCGCAGAAGTGCGGGTGCGGCGCTTCCTGACGAGCGGGGTCGACGCCGTGCCCCATGTGCTGGTCGAACTCCGCGGTCGCGGCGAGCGCGCCGTCGCCGCGGAGGGTGAAACCGGCGACGCTGCCGCTCCAGTAGTTGGCAGCGTAAAGTCTTTGCCCGTCAGGGGAAACGCACAGATGACAGCATACCTTGCCGCCGGTGTCCAGCCGGTTGAGCGGCGTCAGTCTGCCGTCGGCGCCGACGCGGAAAGCGGCGACGAATCCCCGGCGTTCCGCATCGCCGCCCGAAGCGTAAATGTTTCTGCCGTCAGGAGCTACCGCCAGATAGTTCGCCCCCGCGAAACGTGTGAACTCCGCCTTTTCAGCGCATCCGCCATCGGCGTTTTTCCTGAAGCGCCAGATGCCGCCCGACGGCTCCTGCGCGCTTGCCACCAGATAAAAATCGGTATCGTTCATGGTCTTGCACTTTCCCTTACAAGGTATCCGCATGGTAAAATCTATCCTGCCGGGGCGGCTTTTTCAAGCCAAAAAGCGATTTTTTTTCGGCGGTACCCTTGACTATGTTCATTTTCAAGGGCATATTATAATATGTGCGGTGAGAACAACCGCGAAAGTCACGAAGAACGTTTCTTTGTAACATAATCTCATCAACACTAAAAAGGAGTAGTGTAAAATGACTAAGCGTGATCTGGTAGTGAGAATCGCCCGTGAAACCGATCTGGTGCAGAACGACGTCGCCGAAATCGTGCAGAAGACGCTCGACTACATCACCGAAGAGCTGATCGCCGGTCGCAGCATCGAACTGCGCAACTTCGGCGTTTTCGAGATCAAGGTCCGCAAAGAGCGCAAGGGTCGCAATCCCAACAAGCCGAAGGACGTCGTCCGCATTCCCGAGCGCGCGGTCGTCAAATTCCGCGCCGGCAAGGAGCTGAAGGAAGCGGTCGAAAAGCTTCCGACCTCGTCCATAAAGTAAGTCGTCCCTGAAACAAACAGCAAAGGTTCAAGACGACACTGATGCTTTGGTTCACGCCTGACGAAAAATTTTTTCGTCGGGCGTGAAACGCTTTTAGGAGCGGAGCGGCGGCAATTTTATTTTCGAGGCAACATGGCGACTTTCGCACCCCCGCCGGGGACGGCGGACATCTTTGAAGAAGAAGCCTCCGAGTGGCGCTTTCTGGAGAACGCGGCACGGGAGGTCTTTTCGCGTTACGGCTACGGTGAACTGCGCACCCCCGTCTTCGAGTACACCGAGCTCTTTCAGCGCGGGTTGGGCGGCGAGACCGAGGTGGTCCAGAAGGAGATGTACACCTTCGCCGACCGCGGCGGGCGCAGTCTGACGCTGCGCCCCGAGGGTACGGCGGGCGTGATGCGTGCGCTTTCCAACACCGACGTGCTGAACGGTGTCGAACAGCGCGTGTATTATATGGGACCGATGTTCCGGGGCGAACGTCCTGCCGCCGGCCGCCGCCGCCAGTTCCACCAGATCGGGGTCGAAAACGTCGGTCGCTGCGCGCCGTTGCTCGACGCGGAGTGTCTGGCGATGCTCCGCGCTTTCCTGAAGCGCATCGGGCTCGACGATGCCGAACTGGTCATCAACACCCGCGGCGTCCGCGAGGATCGCCCCGCCGCCGAAAAGGTGCTGCGCGAGTATTTTTCGCAGCACATCGGCGAGATGTGCGAAGACTGCCGCACCCGGTTGGAGCGCAACATCTGGCGCATACTCGACTGCAAGCAGGAAAACTGCGGCAAAATCATCGCCGGCGCCCCGGAGTACCTCGAATACTTTTCACAGGAGTCGCGCGACTATTTCAGTAGCGTCTGCGAGGCGCTCGATGCGCTCGGCGTCTCCTACCGCGTCGAACCGCGTCTCGTGCGTGGACTCGACTACTACGTCCATACCGTTTTCGAGCTTACCCATCCGGCGCTCGGCGCGCAGACCGCCATCGCGGGCGGCGGGCGCTACGAACTCTTTTTGCCCGGGCAGAACCGTCCGGTTCCGGGGGTGGGCTTCGCCGCGGGAGTGGAGCGGCTGCTGCTCGCGCGTCAGGCGCTCGAAAAGAGCGGAACCGTCGAGAATGCCGCCGCCTATCTGGTGGGTTTGACCCCGGCGATGCGCGTCGCCAATCTCGCGTTGGCGAACCGCCTCCGCGAGGCGGGGCTGAAGGTCGCTCTGGAACTTGAGGAGCGTTCCTTCAAGGCGCAGCTGCGCGGTGCGAACAAATCCGGCGCCAAAATCGCGGTGATCCGCGGCGAGGACGAGGCGAATCGTGGAGTCGCGGTCGTCAAAAATATGGCGGACGGGACTCAAACGGAGCTCCCCGAAGCCGAACTTTTCGAGTATATCCGCCGCGAAGCGGTCGAAACGCCGAAATAGGGAGAGGGCTTTATTATGAGCGACATTCCGAAACTCCGCAAAAAGAACCTGATCTTTCTCGGCGCTCCCGGCGCCGGAAAGGGGACCATCGCCAAAGAGATGGTCGACAAGTACCGGATCGCGCACATTTCGACCGGCGACATCCTGCGCGCCGAAGTCGCCGCGCACACCGAAGCCGGCAAACAGGCCGAAGCCCTGATCAAGGGGGGACAGCTCGTCCCCGATGAACTTGTCGCCGGAATGGTACGCCGCCGTATCGCCGAGCCGGATTGCCAACGGGGGTTCATACTCGACGGTTTTCCGCGCACCATCCGGCAGGCGGAGATGCTCGAAGACGCGCTGCGCGAACTCAAACTTTTCATCGACCTCGTGATCTACCTCGCAGTCGACGACGAAACGCTGCTCAAGCGCCTCACCGCGCGGCTGAACTGCCGCAAGTGCGACGCGATCTACAACAAAATTTCCCGCCCTCCCAAAAAAGCGGGCGTCTGCGACCAGTGCGGCGGCGAACTCTTCCAGCGCCCCGACGATTCGCTGGAAACGGCGAAGTCCCGGCTCAAGGTCTTTTATGCCCAGACCGCGCCGCTCGTCGACTACTACCGCAAAAACGGTCTGCTCTTCACCCTTGAGGCGGCTGCGATACCGGAGATGATGGCAAAGGTATCCGCCGAGTTGGAATAACTTATGTCCCGTTCCTACATCATCCACACTCCGGACGAGATCGCGCGCATCCGCCGCGCGGCGCAGGCTTCGGCATGGCTGCGCGACCAGCTCGCCGCCGTCGCCCGCCCGGGGATGTCCACCTGGGAACTCGATCAGGCCGCCGGCGCGCTGATCGCCGAGACCGGCGGCAAAAGCGCGTTCCTGAACTACTGCGGCTACCCCGGCAACGTCTGCATCTCGGTCAACGACGAGGTCGTCCACGGCATCGGCGTGCCGGATAGGATCATTCAGGACGACGACCTCGTGAGCATCGACGTCGGCGTCGCCATCGACGGCGCGGTGGGCGACACCGCTCTGACCTTCACCTTCGCCCCGATGTCGGAGGCTAAACGCAATCTCATGGAGGGCACCGAGGAGGCGCTTTACGCCGGGATCAAAGCCGCGTGCCGCGGCAATACCATCTCGCATATTTCGCACGCGGTCGAGGAGGTCGCCCGCCGCCGCAAACTCGGCGTCATCACCGACTACGTCGGGCACGGCTGCGGCATCAAGCTCCACGAGCCGCCCGAGGTGCCGAACTTCACCGGACGGGGGCGCGGAGCTCCGCTGCTGCCCGGCATGGTGATCTGCATCGAACCCATGTTCTCCGCCGGCGACTGGCACGTCGTGCTCGACCGCAACGACCACTGGACGGCACGCACCCGCGACGGCAGCTTGAGCGCGCATTTCGAACACCAAGTGTTGATAACCGATAACGAACCGGAGATTTTAACGTGGCAAAAGACGACGTGATTCGGGTGGAAGGCACGGTGAAGGAACTGCTGCCCAACACCATGTTCAAAGTGGAAATTCAGGGCGGACACATCGTGGACGCGCATATTTCCGGGAAGATGCGGATGAACTTCATACGCATCCTCCCCGGCGACTCGGTGACGCTGGAAATGTCGCCGTACGACCTCAACAAGGGGCGTATCGTATTCCGCAAAAAGTAGTTTTTCGGCAACTATTCGTCATAAACAATCAAACAGGGAGTGAAAACGAACAGTATGAAAGTACTCGTCATCAATGCCGGATCGAGTTCGATGAAGTTCACGCTCTTCCAGATGGAAGACCAGAAGGTGCTCGCCAAGGGCGTCTTCGAGCGGCTGGGAACCGACAGTCCCAACCTCATCTACAAGCGTCCGGACGGCTTCAAGTTCGAAGGTGTGATCCAGGTGCCCGACCACGTCGGCGCCTTCAAGGAGATCTGCGCCAAGCTGGTCGATCCCGAAAACGGCGTGATCAAGTCGCTCGGTGAGATCGGTGCGATCGGTCACCGCGTCCTCCACGGCGGCGAGAAGATCACCGCGCCGGTGCTGGTCGACGACAAGATCAAGGCGGTCATCCGCGAATGCTTCCCGCTCGGACCGCTGCACAACCCCGCCAACCTCGCGGGCATCGAGGCGTGCGAAGCCGCCATGCCGGGCGTTCCCAACGTCGCCGTCTTCGACACCCAGTTCCACCAGACCATGCCCCCCGAGGCGTACCTCTACGCGATCCCGTACGAGTACTACACCAAGTACGCCATCCGCAAGTACGGCTTCCACGGCACCAGCCACCACTACGTCACGTTGGCGACGGCGAAGTTTCTCGGCCGCAAGGTCGAAGACACCAACATCATCACCTGCCACCTCGGCAACGGCTGCAGCATGGCGGCGATCAAGAACGGCAAGGTCATCGACACCACGATGGGCTTGACCCCGCTCGAAGGATTGATGATGGGCACCCGCGCCGGCGACATGGACCCGGCGGCGGTCGTCCGCATGATCGAACTCGGCAGCACCCCGCGTGAAGTCGACACGATCCTCAATAAGAAGTCCGGTCTCTTCGGCGTGGGGGGCATCGGCACCGGCGACATGCGCGACATGCTCGACGCCGAGGAAAAGGGCAACCAGCAGGCTTCGCTGGCGATCAAGATGTTCGTCCGCCGCATCGTGAAATACATCGGCGCGTACTACGTGCTGATCGGCGGTCCCGAGGCGATCGCCTTCACTGGCGGCATCGGCGAATATTCGCGCCCGATCCGCCGCCGGATCATGGCGGGGCTTGCCGCGCTGAACATCCGCATCGACGAGGCGCGCAACGAGGCGTGCTTCGGCAAGGCGGGCGTCATTTCCACCGACGACAGCGCGTGGAAGGCTATCGTGATGCCCACCGACGAAGAACTTATGATCGCAAAGAACACCGAATCCATCGTTTCCAAATAAGGAGATATTTAAAATGGCTGCTATCGAAAAATTCGCAGAACGCGCCCGCAAAGTCGCGCGCACCATCGTGCTCCCGGAAGGACAGGACCCCCGCGTCGTCGTCGCCGCCGAAAAGGCGCTCGCCGAGAAGGTGGTCGGTCGGATCATCGTCCTCGGCACCGACGCCGAGATCGACGCCGCCTGCAAGGAGGCGGGGATCGCCAAGACCAACTTCGAGCGCATCGACTACATGAAGAGCCCGCTCTTCGAGGAGTTCGCGCAGGAGCTTTACGAAATGCGCAAGGCCAAGGGGCTTGAGATCGAGAAGGCGCGCAAGATGATCTCCAGCCGCATCTACTTCGGCGCGATGATGTGCCGCCGCGGTCTGGCGGACGGTCTGGTCGCGGGCAGCATCGCCTCGACCGCCGACATGCTCCGCGCCGCGTTCCACTGCATCGGCACCGCTCCGGGGATCAAGAGCGCCAGCAGTACGTTCGTGATGGACCTCGCGCACCCGACGCCCTCCGGCGACGAAGTGCTGCTTTTCGCCGACTGCGGCGTGAATCCGAATCCGGACGCCAACCAGCTCGTCGACATCGCGATGGCGACCAGCCAGACCTACCGCTCGCTCTTCGGCAAGACCCCGAAGGTGGCGTTCCTCTCGTTCTCGACCAAGGGCAGCGCCGAGCACGACATCCTCGTGAAGGTCAAGGAAGCCGCCGCCGCGTTCGCGCAGAAGGTCGCGGATGCGAAGCTCGACATCCTCTGCGACGGCGAACTTCAGGCGGACGCCGCGCTGGTTCCCTCCGTCGCCAAGGCGAAGGCGCCCGGCAGCCCGCTCGCGGGCGGCGCGAACGTGCTGATCTTCCCCGATCTCAACGCCGGCAATATCGCCTACAAGCTGGTCCAGCGCCTCGGTCAGGCGAAGGCGTACGGTCCGGTGCTTCAGGGCGTGGCGAAGCCGCTCAACGACCTGTCGCGCGGCTGCAGCGCGGACGACATCTACGGCGAGATCGTGATCACGGTCTGCCAGTCGCTGTAATATATTGCGACAGCCGAAAAGCGGCGCGGGCGTTTCAAACCCCGCGCCGCTTTTTGTGTCTGTATACCGGTAAGCAGGGGAGGGGGCAGCGCAATCAGAGGTCGTCTTTACTGTCCGGGCAGAAGTTGAAGATCGGCAGATACGGGATCGGCGACTTTTCGTTGTGATTCAGAATGCCGATCTGCAGACCGGTCGCGCTCCCGTCGTTGACGAGTCCGATGTCCAGCCAGGTGGCGCATTCCCGATTGCTGCTGTGATTGACGAGACCGACCCGCACGCAGTCGGCGAAATTCACTCCGCAGATTTGCACGTGGATGGGAAAGTTGAAATTCAAAAAGCCGATCTGCGCTCCGTAATTATGTTTCACATTGGAGCCGAGTCCGCATAAGATGCCGTAATTGTTTTTCACCTCGGGCACCATGCCGCAGAATATGCCGAAGTTGTATTCCAGGCGACTGGATATTCCCGTGAGCGAAATGATTCCGGAGTGCTGTCGGGTGTCGAGAAAGAACGGCGTGAATATCATTATGCAATGCGGCTCGCCGTCGAAAAGATACAGCGGTCTTTCGTCCTCCCGGCAGCCCACGATGGTTTGAAACGGGGCGACCCGCCAGTCGGCGACGACCCCGCGTTTTTTGCCGGCCTCCGAATCGACATACTTGCCGTCGACGTAAGAGATCGACCCCGGCAGATCCCACATGCACCCCGAACACGGCGCAAGCACCGCGCACAAAAGAACGACCGACAGTATTTTCGCCGCGGAGTCGCCGTCACGCATACGATGTCACCACCCGAGATTCAGAAACGGCAGTCCCCGACCGCCGTCGAAGTTGCACAAGCCGAGCTGGAGGTAGAAATGCTTCTCTTTTTCTTTCGTCGGCGTCGATGATCCCGGAAGTTCGATCGGCCGCTTGTCCGCGACATTCACCAGTCCGAACTGGAAGTACGGCACATCGTCGGAGATATTGACGATGCCGCACAGAACGTCGCTCCCCCGCATGGTGTCGTGGTTGAAGATGCCGATCTGAAAGAGACCCCGGGCGTCTTCGGTCGAGCCGCGTCCCATCCAGCCGCGGTAATTCATGATCCCGAGCTGAGCGGAGCGCCCGTCGTTGGTCAGGTTCAATAATGCCGAACTCACGCCGTTCAAATTGACGGGGGCCGCGACCAGCGGACCGATGGAAACGCCGTTGACCTCCGTCCAGTGTACTGGGGCGATCGCGACGCCGTTCACGACCTCCGGACTACACAGCAGCAGCGGCGAAAATGCGACCCCGTTGACTTTCGGGGAGCCTCCGATCGCATTGACCCACAATGGAAAACCGAGCAGAAGATGGGTCCGTTCGACTTTTTTCGACGAACGCAGCGATTCATCGGGCATGACGTACCAGCCCCCGGCAAGGTAACAGAGCTCGCTTTTGAACCGGACGCCGGCGTTGCCGTCGCTGCAAGACGAGTCCACCATACTGCACCCGGATAAGAGCAATGCCGCCGCAATGGCGCCCAAGGCGAGTTTCACCATCCGCTCTCCAGAATTCTTTTTTTATGCTCTTCTCTAAATCGCTTTATAAAGGCGTCGGCATCAAATTCGGTGGTATAGTATTTTATATGATCTACGGTTTCGGAGCCCCTGTCGCGTCTCGGATCCCCCCGCCGATATCCCCCATAGTATAAATTCAGTTTTCCGGCTTTGTCCGCCCGTTCGTATTCCCGGCAGAATTCTTCGGCAAAGGCGACGGCGCGCGGACGATCCATGAGCAGGAGGCGGAAAATATATCTGCCGGGATCGGATGTGCTGTGGAATTCGTGGATACTGAGCTTGACAATATCTTGAATATCCTCAAAAAACACTTCCTTCATCCCGGGGGCGAGCTTTTCGAATATGATCGCATCCTCAAGAATATCGGTGAAACCACTGCTGCGGGCTAAAAACTTACTGCCGTGAAAAAGGTTTCGATCCAGACATCGGCGCAGCATTTCATGACATTTCTTCTGGTCCGACTTAAACAGCGTCCTCAACATGCTGCTGTAAAATCTGGCATCCAGCCCCCATTCTTTGCACTCCGGCAGGTCGGCGGGCAGACGATAGGTCAGCAGCTCCATCGGCGCTTCCTGCGCTTTGATGAGCCGTACGGAATGGCCGTCATAGGCATAGAGTTCGAAATCGTCACCGGAATTATCCACGGAATAGGCGATGAAGTAATAGTGGTCACCGATCTTCAAGGCGACCTGCGGCGGCAGCCGGAAATCGCTTTCGGCGACGATCCCGTCGAATTTGATCTTTCCCGTGTAGCGATATGAATAATCCCCGACCCAGATATGCCCGAAGACGTGCCACGGTTTGCTTTCGTGCTTTTTGAAGAAATCGGTAAGCCGGAAGGGGACTCTTCGCACTTCCGGTTCCGGTTCGGCGGAAAAAACGGCGGAAAAAGACAGGATGCACAGCCACAAGAACAGTTTTTTCATCTTCAGTCTCCATGCTGCAACACGTTCGACGCCGGAAATGTATGCCATGCAAGCCATACGGAACTAATATACACCTCTCCTATTCAATATGCAAATCGCAGGCGGACGGGAACATAGTGACATCATACGGATGAGTACGGAATATTACGGAGAATGCGGATTTCTGCTGTTTACCGCCAGTATATGTGCTCGCATACCGCTGCCCATAACGTACGGTCGAATGGTCTGCTTACAGTTCAATACGGGTAGCGGGACCCATAGCAAAACGTGAATCCCTGCGCGCCCGTAAAAGGGCGCGCAGTGGCGGCTCAATGCCGCCAGCAGGTTCACGCTTTGCGGTGGAACGATGCCGCTGACGGGGGGGGCACTAAACAAATATCGGTTGCCGACAATAGGGGACGGCTGTTTTTTGCTCGCAAAAAACAATTTGCCGTCAACCCCTTTCCGCACCATATCAAAAATTTAGCGGAAAAATGCAAAGCATTTTTCTCGAGGTGCAGGGTCGGCGACCCTGCCGCTGGGGGTAGCAGGGGCGCGCGGAGCGCCCCTGACCGACTCAACCGTTCAGAACAGCTCGTCCAGCGAGTGCAGAACCGTGGCTGGGATGCTGCCGTCGGCGACTTGGATGTCGAGGCGGGTTCCGGGTTCCACGTCCTTGCTGCGGACGAGGGTGCCGCTTGCGGCGTCGCGGACGAGGGCGAAGCCGCGTTCCAGCTGGCGGCGCGGATCGTCGGCGCGGAGCGCGAGCTCGGATCTTTCGAGGCGGGCGCGCAGATCGGTGACGTAGAGTTTCGCGGCGGCAACGAGACGCATTTCGGCTTCGTCGAGGCGCTGCTTCGGGAGCTCCAAGAGCTGCTTCGGGTTGCGGAAGAGCGGCGAAGCGGCGAAGCGCTCGAGTTCGCCGCGTTTGGTGGCGAGATACAGCCCCGGCGCGCGGCGGAGTTCGCCGACGAGGCGGTCGAGCTCGTTGGAAAGCTCCTCGTAGCCCGAAATGACCAGCTCCGCCGCCGCGGAGGGGGTGGGCACGCGCAGATCGGCGGCGAAGTCGCAGATCGTGAAGTCGATCTCGTGGCCGACCGCGCTGATCACCGGTATCTGCGACGCCGCCACCGCGCGGGCGACGGGCTCTTCGTTGAACGCCCAGAGGTCCTCCATGCTGCCGCCGCCGCGGGTGACGACGATCACGTCGGCGCTGCGGGAGGAACTCAGGAAGTTCACCGCGGCGGCGATCTCGGCGGCGGCTCCCGCGCCCTGCACCTGACAGGGGCAGATGCGGATGTGCGCTTTGGGGAAGCGGCGGTCGATGATCTTCAAAAAGTCCCGGATCGCCGCGCCGGAGGGGCTGGTCACGACGCCGATGATCTTCGGGAGCTTCGGGATCGGGCGCTTGCGCTCCGGAGCGAAGAGCCCCTCGGCTTCGAGTTTCTTTTTTAGCTCTTCAAAGCGGCGGAAGAGGTCGCCCTGTCCGGCGATCCGCAGCGAGCGGATCGTGAACTGGTACTCGCCGCGCGCGGGGTAGACGGTCAGCCGCCCGTAGGCTTCGATCTTGGAACCGTTGGCGACTTCGAGTTCGCGGCACTGCCGCGCTGAGCTGAACCAGCAGGCGCGCAACTGCGAGTCGGCGTCCTTGAGCGTCATGTAGACGTGCCCCGAGCGGTGGATCAGGAGCGAACTCACTTCGCCCGTGACCCAGAACGGCATCAGCGAACCTTCGACGAGTTCGCGGACGGCGGCGTTGACTTCGGTCACGCTCCAGATCGGTTCTTTGTTCCGTTCCGCGTCCACCATTACACCCCGGTGAAGAAAACCATCGTCAGCGCGATGCAGTTGAAGAGCGCATGGGCGAGCACCGAGGCGGCAAGGTTGCCGCTCCGGAGATAGATGTACTGAAATATCGCCCCGAGTCCGAAGAGCGCCGGAAAACCGTGCAGAAAAAGATGCGCCGATGAGAAGATCAGCGACGTCAGTACGAGCGCCGCCCACATCCCCAGCGGCCGTAAGAGTCCGAAAATGACGCGGCGAAAGAATAATTCCTCCGCCGCCGGAGTCATCACGCCGATCGTCGCCAGCATGAATAGATAGCGCCGCCACGACCCCGCGGCGCACCATTCGAGCAGCGCCTGATTTTCCTGATATTCGATGGAGAGAGCGTGCAGCAGCTTTTCCCACAGCGCGGTCGACGCGAACTGCCAGAGGTAGATGACGGGCAGCATCACCAGTACGAGCATGATATCCTTTTCCCGGAGGCGGCATATCCCCAGTTTGTCGGCGAGGCTCGCTTTCGGGGGGAGGGCGCGGAACATCCCGAGCATCGCCGCCAGCACGAACACCTGACAGAGCGCGTCCAGCATCAACGGCGGTAAAGTTCTGCCGAGCAGTATGGCGGCGCCGACTGCGTACAGTCCGGAAAAGAAGATCGCTGCCAGCAGCCACCACTGCACGGCGCTGCGCCACGGGCGACCGTCGGCGGGAAATGCGAATGCTCGGCGAAGCAGCTGGTTCATGGTACGAGTATCCTGATTTCGCGCTCATCTTCCGAGCGGTGCTTGAGTTCCACGCGGATCGCCGTGTCGGGGAGCAGCCCCGCGATGCGTTCCGGCCACTCGACCAGCGAAAAGGCATCCGGCTCGCTCAAAAACTCGTCCACGCCGAAGCCCAGCGCGGCGCGTTCGTCGGTGATCCGGTAGAGGTCCATGTGGTAGAGGCGGTTGCCGGTCGGGAGTTCATACTCCTGCACGATGGTGTAGGTCGGGCTGGATACGGGCTCCGTGACGCCCAGCCCCCGCGCGAAGCCGCGCGAAAAGACCGTCTTGCCCGCGCCGAGGTCGCCGCACAACAGTACGATGCTGCCGGGGGCAAGTTCCTGCGCCAGCGCCGCGCCCAGTGCTTCGGTCTCTTTTTCGGAGGTACTGATATGGATTTTTTGAAATTCAGTGTTCATATCCCGCCTTTGAATGAAGGTATTCCCTGCCGTCGGCGTCGAGGACCCGCCCCGCGCCGGGGAGGACCTCGCCGATGCAGGTGAGCTTGGCGAAGTCGTGCCGCCAGAGTTTTTTCAAGCCCGCCGGAGCGGTGAACAAGAGTTCGTAATCCTCGCCGTCGCTCAACGCGTCGGGGAGTTTCGCGCCCTCCCGGAGCGGCAGTGCCGCCGCGTCGATTTTGAGGTCGACCCGCGACGCCCGCGCCAAACGGCGGGCGTCGAGCAGCAAGCCGTCGCTAACGTCCAGCATGGCGTGGGCGTGGGACCGCAAAAATCCTCCTTCGGCGAGGCGCGGCGTAAAAGTCAAATGGTGCCGGGAGAAAAAGGAGTTGCCGATCTCTCCCGTCACATATACCGCATCGCCCGCGCGCGCGCCGGAGCGCAACACCGCTTGCCCCGCCGGAACTTCGCCGAGGATCGTCAGCGTCGCGACTTCGGTGTCGGCGCCGAGACCCGCGAGGTCCCCGCCCGTCACCGCCACATGGTACTTTTCGGCGCACGTGGCGACGCCGCGGCAGAAGCGCAGCACCCACTCCGCGTCGCGCCCGCCCGCCGCGACGGTGAGCAGCGCCCAGCGCGGAGTGCCGCCCATCGCGGCGATGTCGCTCAGATTGCGCTTGAGCAGTTTGGCTCCGGCGAGCTCGGGCGCGGTGTCGGCGGTGTAGTGCACGTTTCTCGCCAGCTGGTCGACCGCCGCCAATAGTTCGCCTCCCGCCGCGCCGGGGAATTTCAACACTGCGCAGTCGTCGCCGGGACCGACCGACACCGAACCGTCCTGCTTCAATTCCGGCAGCAGCGCCGTCAATATTTTCAGTTCCTCAAGTGCCAATTTCTCTCTCCGGCGTGATGAAATTGCGTCATCGCAAAATATACTCTTTCCCTTTGCTTTTACAAGGTATTTCCGCTTGAAAAACGGTTTTAATTCCAGTATATTATTTCCGAAGTCGGCGCGAGTCGCCGGAGGTTTGAAAAGTCCGGGTCATTCGGAAAGAAAAGTGTTATGGATACTTTTGCGGGAATCGTTTCCGATGGGATACAGGAAAACGACGCATCCGCGTTGCGCGCGATGCTGAATCCGGAGGCGCAGTGTCTGGGCTGTCAAAAGGCGGTATTCGGCGTGTCGCCGCGCCCCGGAGGAGGGACTCCGGTTCAGGCGGAGATCGGCGGACGCAAGGTGCTGGCGTTTTTTTCCGGTACACTCGAGAACATTCCCGCGCTGCGCCGGGTGCTGGAAAAACACGGCGCCGAGGGCGGGGCTGATTCCCCGGCGGAGTTGCTGATCCGTCTCTACGAAGTCTTCGGCAGCGATTTGTTCAGCCGCCTCAAAGGGGCGTTCGCCGCCGCGTTGTACGACACCGGCAAGCGGCGTCTGCTGCTGGGCAGGGACCTCATCGGAGCCGAACCCTTGTATTATTTCATCCACAAGGACGTGCTGGCGTTCGCCAACAGCCTCGCCGTGCTGGGAAAGCATCCGTTGACGCCGCGCGAGTTGGACATCAACGCCGTTTCCACCTTTTTGTCGTTGCAGTACATCCCCGAGCCGGACACGATATTCCGCAACGTGCGCAAGCTCCCGCCCGGGCATCTCCTGGAGAGCCGTCTGGGCGAAGCGACGACGTCGATCCGCGCCTTCGCCAAACTGGATTTTTCGGTCAAGAGCTCAGATTTGAGCTACCGAGACGCGCAGCACGAGGTGCGTCGCCGCGTGGAGGAAGAGGTCGCCGCCGCGCTCGCGGACGGCGATACCGGGGTGTTCCTTTCCGGGGGAGTCGATTCGACGATCCTCGCCGCGCTCGCCGCGCGCCATCGCGGCGGCAAACCGGTCGAGACCTTCACGGTGGGCTTCGGTGATGCCGCCTACGACGAACGCGCACTCGCCGCCGAGAGCGTGAAGTTCATCAACGGTCAGACGGGCGGCGCGTTGAACCACCATATCCGGGCGCTGGAACCCCTGCCGCTGACCCTGGCGCAGGAGCTGGCGGCATTTCACGACGAACCTTACGCCGACGCGTCGGTGCTGCCGACGCATCTTCTGTGCAAATTCGCCTCGGGTACGGTGACGGCGGCGCTCGGCGGCGACGGCGGCGACGAGTTCTTTTCGGGGTACGAGCGTTACGGGGCGATGCGGATCGCCGCGCATTTCGAGCTCCTGCCCGAGGTGGTGCGCCGGGGGCTGTGCCGGGCGTTTGCCAAGCTGGTCCCGGATGCGGGCGAGCGCACCTTCTGCGGACGCTGCCGTCGGATGTTGAAACTCTTGGGAGATTCCTCCCACAACGCCTATTTTCATTTGCTCGACCGCTGCCCGGACGAGGTGAAAAAACGGCTGCTGGGTCCGAAGCTCCGCGACGCGCTGTGGCACGATCAGGCGGAGGTCTTTTCGCGCTGGGAGTGGGAACTTACCGCCCAGCACCCCGCCGAAAGTTTTGCGGAACTGGATATCCATACTTACCTTCCGGGCGACGGCTGCGCCAAACTCAACATCGCCGCCGGTGCGGCGGGTCTGGAGGTCCGGACACCTTATTTGAGCAGCGGCGTGACGGAGCTGTCATCCAAGCTGCCGCTCGACTACAAGATGCACGGCAGCAACCGCAAACGCATTCTCAAGTCGGCGTTCGCCGACATTCTGCCGCCGGGTCTGGAGCGCCGCCGCAAGCGCGGCTTCGGCGTGCCGGTGGCATCGTGGCTGCGCGGGCACTGGAAGGAGGGCGTGCGCGAAGTGCTGTTCGATTCTCAGCTGGTTTCCGGCGGGTTCGTCGAAAAAGACGAATTGCAGACGCTGTGGGAGGCGCACCAGTCGGGACGGGCGGATTTCAGCTACCTCATCTGGAGCCTCGTCAATCTGGCATGGTTCCTCGACCGGCATTGATCTCCGCATTCAAAGTGACATTCGGCATGGAGGCTGAAGATAAGTTATGGAAAAACTCGTCATCATCGGCAACGGTCCCGCCGGACTTACCGCCGCCATTTACGCTTCGCGAGCGAATCTGAATCCCGTCGTGTACTCCGGGAGCATGCCGGGCGGATTGCTCACCATGACCACGACGGTCGAAAATTTCCCGGGTTTTCCCGACGGAGTGGGCGGCTTCGATCTCGTGATGGCGATGCAGACGCAGGCGGAAAAATTCGGTGCCCGGATCGAGTACGACACGATCGACCGCTTGGAACTTGCCGACGGCGGAACGCAGAAACTGGTGCTCGAAGGCGGCGGCGTGGTCGAAGCTGCCGCGCTGATCGTCGCCACCGGCGCTTCGCCGCGTTATTTGGGGCTTGCCGCCGAGGAGCGTTTGCGCGGTCACGGAGTCTCCGCCTGTGCGACCTGCGACGGGGCGTTCTATAAAGATGTTCCCGTGGTGGTCGTGGGTGGCGGCGACTCGGCGATGGAGGAGGCGCTGTTCCTGACCCGCTTCGCCAGTCGGGTCCACGTCGTGCACCGCCGCGACGAACTCCGCGCCTCGCCGGTGATGGCGGAACGCGCCAAAAAACACCCGAAAATAGAATTTCACTGGAGCAGCGCCGTCCGGGACATCCTCGGCGAAAAGGAGGTCGAAGGAGTGCTGCTGGAAAACCTCAAAACGGGCGAACGCTCCGAGTTGCCGTGCAAGGGGTATTTTTCCGCGCTCGGGCACATTCCCAACACTTTGCTCGTCAAGGATTATCTCGAGACCGACGCTCAGGGGTATCTGAAGCTCGAAGGCAACACGTCGCTCACGAAGCTCGCCGGGGTCTTTGCCGCCGGGGACTGCTGCGATCCGCGTTACCGGCAGGCGATCACCGCCGCCGCTTCCGGGTGCCGCGCCGCCATGGATGCGGAAAAGTATCTTGAAAGCAAGTGACCTCAAAATCGTCCGGTCGCCGCGCCGCAGAAGGATCGCTTTTTCCGCCGCGCCGGACGGGGTGGTGAGCATACTCGCTCCGGTCGGCGTCCCGGATTCCGAATTGTTGCGCATCGCCGAGGCGAATAATTTGCTCATCGAACGACTGCGCCGCCGCGCGGTCCGTCTGCCTGCCCGCCCGTCGGCGGTTTTCGCGGAGGGCGAAGAGTTTTTCCTGTGGGGCAAAAAGTATCCGATCCGCTTCAGCCGCCGGGTGACCGCTTTCGACGGCGCGTTCATCCTGCCTGCCGGACCGCCGGAGCAGATCCTCGCCGAACTGGAAGGTTTTTACCGAACCGCCATCCGCCGTTACCTCGTACCGCGGATCCGCGACTTCGCCGCGCAGGCGGAGTTGAAGTTCGACCGCATCCGCATCTCCGGAGCGGAGACGCGCTGGGGATCGTGCAGCACCAGCGGCACGATCAGCTTCAGCTGGAAACTCGCACAATGCCCGCCGCTTCTGATCGACTATGTGATCTGGCACGAACTTACCCATCTGGAGGAGATGAACCACTCGCCGCGCTTTTGGCGCAAACTGGAAAACCATCTTCCCGGCGCCCGGATACGTCGCCGCGAACTTCGGGCGTTCGAGCGCCTCTGCCCGGTCTTCCCGGATTGACAAGTGCGTTTTAGGGCGCGCGCGTGTTGGAAACACGTCCGCCAAAAAAAATTGTGCATTGTCAAAAAAAACGCTTGATTTTGCGATTCGCCTCATGTATAGTATCTATTGTATAATAGTGGACCGAGGTGTGCAAAAGGTCGGCATTGTGCCGATAAGCGGGGCGTTTTGACAGCATCGCGCCTTTCGGACAACGGGACACGGAACTTTGAAAACGGATATTTTTACATAAACTAAGAGAGAAGAGTACGATCATGGCTAACTATTCGATTACTGGCGTCGTTGTTTACACGACGGAATTTCAGCCGGAAAACTTCGAGAGCGCAGATGTATTGACGATTTCCTCCGCCACCATTACTTTGCAGGATCCCGCCGGGGAGATATTTCTGCGTCAGGGCGACGATACGGTCACGGTCACCGATTCGACGATCACCAACGATTCCGCAACCGGGGCAGATTTGGCATTTTGGCTCGGCGACGGCAATGATATCTTGACCATCATCAGCGTCGGTTCCAACTCGGAGTTCGATGCGAAGATCTGGGCGGGTTACGGCGACGATGTGGTGACGATCGAGTCTGCCGCCGGTCGTGAAGTCGTCATCTCCCAGACGATGTCCCTCGAAGAAGGCGATGACACGTTGATTTTGAGCGGTACTCTCTCCGGTGCTGGCAACGTCGATTTCGGCGACGGCAGCGACACGCTGGTGTTCAACGGCGGTGTCTTTAATATCTCCGGCGAAGTGCTGAATCTCAACAATCTCACCGTCAATGCCGCCGGCGGTACGTTGGCGCGCGACATCACCCTGACCGGTGGGAATATCCGTGTTTCTTTGAGCGGCAATCTCATTAACGACGGTACGCAAAGATATGTCGGAATCAACGGTGATACGGTCGTGCTCGATGTCCCGGCGAATGTTTCCACCGATGTCGTATATGTGCTGACCAATGCCGCGCTGACGAAAACCGGTGCCGGGAAATTGACTTTTTCCTCCGGCAAGCACGGGATCGTCGCCGACGGCGGGTCGTTGACGCTGGACAATGTGGATTTCCAAGCCACCTCGGGTGCTCTGGTGCTCAACGGCGCCGTGCTCAACGGTTCGGATTTGACTTTTGTCGGCAATCGCCATACCTCGACCTTCGAGACCGCGGCGGATGCCGAGGTGTTGGCCGGCGGCGCGATCCTGCAGTCCGGAGCCGATATCGAGTTGACCGATGTCACGTTCAGCGGCAACTATATAAGCGCATATCACAAAGATGAGGTCGGCGAGTTTCCGGTAGTACTCGGCGGCGCCGTGGCTCAAAGCGGCGGCAATATGGTGATTTCCACTGCGACCTTCAGCTCCAATTATGTCTCCGGCGGGCGCCAGTGGAACGGTGCGGCAACCGCCCTCGGCGGCGCGATAATGCACTCCGACGGCGATCTTTCCATAACCGATGCGACATTCGCCGACAATTATGCCCGTACCGCTGTTACTGATACCGCAAAAGCCCAAGGCGGAGCGATTTACAAAGCCGGCGGCAGCATGGTTCTCTCCGGTGTGGATTTTGCCGGGAACCGCGCACTGGGGGCAGGTCAGGGCGGCGCGCTTTACATATATGATGCGGATGTGGTGATTGACGGAGTCACCTTTACCGGCAACAGCGCCGGGAGTGGCGGCGCGATCATCGCCAGCAGCGCGACGATCACTTATACCGTCAGCAGCGGCACCACCATCACCAATGCCGGCAATACCGCCGCCGTCGGCGGTTTCATCTATCTCGATTCCGCGGACGTGGTGTTTGATATCCTCGGCACGGGCATACTGGCGCTGGGGTCCGGCGCGACCGGCAAGGATTCCATCGCCGGTACCGAAGACAGCACGATCACCAAGAACGGCGGCGGAAATTTGATCATAAATTCCGACATCACCGATTTTACCGGCAACTGGGTGCTTTCTTCCGGATTGGTCAGTTTGGAGTCGCAGGCTTCTCGGACGATCGGTTTGGATCATTGGACGATCGATACCGGTGCGACCCTGCAGTTCGGCATCGGAGCAACTTCCGCGACCGCCGAGTTGAATGACGATGTGAATATCGGCGGAACCATCGTATTTTTGGGTTCGGAAAGTATTTTGAACCTCAAATCGAATACGTTGTCCGGCGGTACGATTCAGTTCGACAATTTGACGGTCAACGGCAACGGCACGGACGTTGCCACGCTGGACAGCGAACTGCTGTTGCTTGGCGGCGCAACGATGAATCTTACGGTAAACGGCGCCACAGTGGCGAGCGACATCACCGGCGGTGATGATGTCGATGCGATCACCGTGGATGGAGATGCCGTTTTCAGCGGTGCGATCGACTTCGGTGCGGGTGATGATACGATTACCGTAAACGGTGCAGCTACCTTCAATGGCACAGTCGACCTCGGTGACGGTGACGACATCGTGACGCTGAATGACAATGTGGTGATAAACGGCAGGATCGATCTCGGCGGCGGTGATAATACAATCACCCTTGAAACATCACGCACTATCGATATTTCCTCCGGCGGCTTCATTTTGAATGACTCCGGGAAGACGAGATTGGTGGTCGACAATGGAGCTTCGGTGGCTAATAACGAGATCAGCTTCTATACCGGTACCGATCCCGATGAACAGCTTACATCGATTTTCGGAAATTGGAACGGAATCGCCGATTCTGACAAAGTCCGGCTGGCAGTGTATCACACATCCGTGACAACTCCGGATTCGACGAATTATACGTTCGCTGTCGATTTGTACAACCATGAGAAGACATTTACCGTCAATCTTCCGGAAGATAATTATTATCTCCGACTGCAGGTGCAGGATCCAAACGGTTGGGAATTCGTGGATTATACGATCGCGAGTCCAACTATCACTAACGTTGGACCAAGTGAGTATAAAGTCAATACGGTCGAATCTCCGTTCGGAGTGAAGTACTATCAGGTTCAGGTGGACGCAGCCGGCGATGTCTCCGACATAATCGTTACCGGCGATACGAATTATTCATTCGTGCTTGAGCCCGGGAACTATACGCTCAAGGTCAAGGCGGTGGATTATGCCGGAATCGAGAGCGAGTGGAGCGCTGATTGGGTTACGGCATCCGTGTCGAATGACAATCCGGTACCGTCGGCGGATATCACGGATTGGACGGATCAGAATGTGACAGTCACGGCGACGTTTGCTGCCAATGCGGTGACTAAGCAATACAGCTTCGATCTCCAGACTTGGGAGGATTATCCCGACGATGGCGTCGTTATGGAGAATAACGGGAAGGTTTATTTCCGCAGTATTGATAGCAGTGACAATATCTCCGGAGTGGCGGTTTATGAAGTCACGAACATAGACAAGGCTGCTCCCGAAATCACGATCACGGGCAATCCGACCGAGCCGACAAACAGCGATGTGGTGTTGACGGCGGAGTTCGTCGACAACGGCAGCGGTATTGCATCGCAGCAGTACAGTTTTGACAATTCGACTTGGTATGACTACACCGCTCCGCTGACCATCGAGAGTAACCAGCTCGTTTACTTCAAGGCGGTCGACAATCTCGGTCATGAAACGGTGCAGACGGTCGATGTGACCATGATCGACAAGATCGCGCCGTATCCGCCGGAGGCGACTGCGGATATCACCGAACTTACGAATCAGAACGTCACCGTCAGAGCAACCTTCACCGACAACAGCGTGACGAAGGAATATTCGCTGGATGGCGGCGTGACTTGGAAAGAGTATGTTCCCAGCACCGGCGTGGTGATGGAGGATAACGGCACGGTCCAGTTCCGTGGTACGGATGCTGCGGGTAATAATTCTGCGATTACAAGTTATACAGTCGGGAACATCGACAAGGTGGCACCGCTCGCGCCGCATGATATTGTTGCCGACATCACTGCCCCGACGAATCAGAACGTTACGGTCACGGCGGAGTTCAGCGGTGAAGAAAACACCGTTAAACAGTATTCGCGTAACGGCAGGGTTTGGTGGAATTATCCTGCGGGCGGCGTGGTGGTTAAGAAGAATGCAACGATTTATTTCCGTGAGATCGACGCCGCTGGCAATATCTCCGAGATCGCCAGTTACGATGTGGCGAACATCGACAAGGACGCGCCCGACGCTCCGGTGGCAGCCGCGGATCTTACGGATCCCACCGCGAGCAGCGTGACGGTCACGGCTGCCTTCAGCGAAGACAGCGTGACGAAGGAGTACTCGCTTGACGGCGGTGAGACTTGGCAGCCGTACACCGGTGGTGTGTTGCTGGAAGCGAACGGAACGGTTTTGTTCCGCGGTACCGATGAGGCTGGCAACGTCTCCGGGATCACGACGTATGAGGTCACGAACATCTACAAAGTGGCGCCGCCCGCGCCGACCGATATCGTCGCCGACATCACGACCCCGACGAATCAGAACGTCACGGTTACGGCAGAATTCTGCGACGCTTGTGTAGTCAAGGAGTATTCGCTGGATGGCGTTACTTGGCTGGCGTACCCCGCTGACGGCGTGGTGATGACTGCCAACGGCTCGGTTTGGTTCCGCGGAGTCGATCCGGTGGGTAATGTTTCCGACGTGACAGATGAATTCGTCGTTTCGAACATCGACAAGACCGCACCGGACGCGCCGACCAATATTGTCGCCGACATCACAACACCGACGAGCGGTGATGTGAAGTTGACGGCAGAATTCAGCGGTGAAGAAGACACCGTCAAGGAGTATTCGCTGAACGGCAGTACTTGGTATGAATATCCCGCCGGCGGAGTTGGGGTAACCGATAACACGACGGTTTATTTCCGCGAGACCGACGCGGTGGGCAATATCTCCGAGTCCGCCAGTTATGTTGTCGAGAACATCGACAAGATCCGTCCCGACAAGCCGGTGGCGACTGCGGACACCGAACCGACTGCCGGGAACGTGACGGTTACGGCGACCTTCAGCGACGACACCGTGACGAAGGAGTATTCGATCGACGGCGGCGAGAATTGGCTGGCGTACACCGATGCCGGTGTAGTGATGGAAGAAAATGGAGATATCTGGTTCCGCGGCACCGATGCGGTGGGCAATGTCTCCAATATTGCTGTCTACGAAGTCACGAACATCGACCGGGAGCCGCCGGAGTTGCCGGTAGCGACTGCGGACACCGAACCGACTGTCGGGAACGTGACGGTTACGGCGACCTTCAGCGACGACACCGTGACGAAGGAGTACTCGCTTGATGGCACGACGTGGCAGGCGTACACCGATGACGGCGTAGTGATGACTGACAACGGGACGGTGTGGTTCCGCGCGGCGGATGCGTTGGGCAACGTCAGCGAGCCGGTGTCGTATGAAGTGACGAACATCGACCGAGTGGCTCCTGAAGCGCCGACGAATATCGTAGCCGACATTCCCAACTCCGTGACGACGAACGGAAATGTGACGGTGACGGCGGTATTCAGCGCCGACAGCGAATTGAAGGAATATTCGCTGGACGGCGGAACGACGTGGCATGAATATCCCGCCGACGGCGTGGTGATGACATCGAACGGTACGGTGGTGTTCCGCGGTACGGATGCCGCGGGTAATGTTTCCGCGGTGACGGCCGAGTTCGAGGTTACGAACATCGACAAGGACGCGCCGGACGCGCCGTTGGCGGTTGCGGACATCACCGATCCGACAGCAGGAAACGTGACGGTGACGGCGACGTTCAGCGCCGGCAGCGTGAAGAATGAGTATTCTCGAAACGGTGTTGTCTGGTTCGATTATTCCGCGCCTGGCGTGGTGATGACGGACAACGGCACGGTGTACTTCCGCAGCACAGACGCGGTGGGGAATACTTCCGCGGTTGCCAGTTATAAGGTGACGAACATCGACCGTGTGCCGCCGGAAGCTCCGGTGGTGAGTGCTGACATCACGGAACCGACTGCCGGAACGGTGACGTTGACGGCGGCGTTCGGCGAAGACAGCGTGACGAAGGAGTACTCGCTTGACGGCGAGACGTGGCAGACATACACGGATGCCGGAGTGGCGCTGACCGCGAACGGGACGGTGTGGTTCCGGAGTGCGGATGTAGTGGGCAACGTCAGCGATGCGTTTGCGTATGAAGTGACGAACATCTACACGGCGGCGCCTGCTGCGCCGACGAATATCGTCGCCGACATCACGGATCCGACGAACGGAAATGTGACGGTCACGGCAGAATTCGGCGAAGACAGTTTGACGAGGGAATATTCGCTTGACGGCGTCACGTGGTATGCGTATCCGACCGGTGGCGTGGTGGTGATGGCGAATACGACGGTGTATTTCCGTGGCAGTAATCCGTTTAGTGCTTCCGATGCGGCGAGTTATGAAGTCACGAACATCGACCGAGAGGCGCCGGCTTCGCCGTATGATATCGCAGCGGACGTCACGACCCCGACGAACGGAAACGTTACGGTTACGGCGGTGTTCAGCGGTGAAGAAAACACCGTGAAGGAGTATTCGCTGAACGGTACGACCTGGTTTGAGTATCCGGCTGACGGCGTGGAAGTGACGGATAACACGACGGTGTACTTCCGTGAAACCGATGCGGCGGGCAATATTTCCGGCGTCGCCAGTTACGATGTCACTAACATCGACAAGATCCGCCCCGACAAGCCGGTGGCGGTTTGCGACATTACCGAGCCTACGACAGGTAACGTGACGGTTACTGCGACGTTCAGTGCGGACAGCGTGGTTAAGGAGTACTCGCTTGACGGTGAGACTTGGCAGACCTACCCCGAAGCCGGAGTGGTGTTGGAAGACAACGGGACGGTCTGGTTCCGCGGCACGGATGCGGTGGGTAACGTCTCGAATCCTGAAGTCTACGAAGTGACGAACATCGACCGTATACCGCCGGAACTTCCGGAGGCGGTTGCAGACATCACCGCCCCGACGAACGGAAACGTGACGGTGACGGCGACGTTCAGTGCTGACAGCGAGGTCAAGGAATACTCGCTGGATGGTGGAGCAACGTGGGAAGAGTATGATTCCAGCACCGGAGTGGTGTTTGAAGACAACGGAACGGTTATGTTCCGTGGTACTGATGCAGCAGGCAACGTCAGCGAGCCGGTTTCGTACGAAGTGACGAACATCGACCGCGTGGCGCCTGATGCGCCGACGAACATCGTTGCAGACATCACCGCCCCGACGAACGGAAACGTGACGGTGACGGCGGAGTTCAGCGCAGATAGTGCTGTGAAGCAGTATTACATCGGCAGTACCGCACCTGATGACAATACGGTTTGGTTGGATTACCCCGCCGACGGCGTGTTGATGACGGCCAATGGGAAGATTTGGTTCCGCAGTATTGATGCAGCGGGCAACATTTCCGCCCTGACGGATGTGTTCGAGGTTTCGAACATCGACAAGGTGGCGCCGACGGCACCGGTGGCTATAGCAGACATCACCGAACCGACGAACGGGAACGTGACGGTGACGGCGACCTTCAGCGATGAAGCAAACATTGTGAATGAGTATTCGCTGGATGGAGTGTATTGGCAGGCGTACACCGCTGGTGTGGTGATGGAGGCCAACGGAACGGTTCTGTTCCGCAGCATCGATGCTTTGGGCAACATCTCCGCGGTCGTGGCGTATGAAGTCACCAATATCGACAAGGATGCTCCGGAATTGCCGGTGGCGGTTGCGGACATTACTGGACCGACGAACGGAAACGTGACGGTGACGGCGGAGTTTGCCGCCGACAGTGAAGTTAAGGAATACTCGCTTGACGGTGTTACTTGGCAGGCGTACACCGATGACGGCGTAGTGATGACTGACAACGGGACGGTGTGGTTCCGTGCGTCGGATGCTTTGGGCAACCAGAGCGAGGCGGTGGCGTATGAAGTGACGAACATCGACCGAGAGGCGCCTGAAGCGCCGACGAATGTAGTAGCCGACATTCCCAACTCCGTGACGACGAATGGTAATGTGACGGTCACGGCGGTGTTCAGCGCCGACAGCGAATTGAAGGAATATTCGCTGGACGGCGGAACGACGTGGCATGAATATCCCGCCGACGGCGTGGTGATGACATCGAACGGTACGGTGGTGTTCCGCGGTACGGATGCCGCGGGTAATGTTTCCGCGGTGACGGCCGAGTTCGAGGTTACGAACATCGACAAGGACGCGCCGGACGCGCCGTTGGCGGTTGCGGACATCACCGATCCGACAGCAGGAAACGTGACGGTGACGGCGACGTTCAGCGCCGGCAGCGTGAAGAATGAGTATTCTCGAAACGGTGTTGTCTGGTTCGATTATTCCGCGCCTGGCGTGGTGATGACGGACAACGGCACGGTGTACTTCCGCAGCACAGACGCGGTGGGGAATACTTCCGCGGTTGCCAGTTATAAGGTGACGAACATCGACCGTGTGCCGCCGGAAGCTCCGGTGGTGAGTGCTGACATCACGGAACCGACTGCCGGAACGGTGACGTTGACGGCGGCGTTCGGCGAAGACAGCGTGACGAAGGAGTACTCGCTTGACGGCGAGACGTGGCAGACATACACGGATGCCGGAGTGGCGCTGACCGCGAACGGGACGGTGTGGTTCCGGAGTGCGGATGTAGTGGGCAACGTCAGCGATGCGTTTGCGTATGAAGTGACGAACATCTACACGGCGGCGCCTGCTGCGCCGACGAATATCGTCGCCGACATCACGGATCCGACGAACGGAAATGTGACGGTCACGGCAGAATTCGGCGAAGACAGTTTGACGAGGGAATATTCGCTTGACGGCGTCACGTGGTATGCGTATCCGACCGGTGGCGTGGTGGTGATGGCGAATACGACGGTGTATTTCCGTGGCAGTAATCCGTTTAGTGCTTCCGATGCGGCGAGTTATGAAGTCACGAACATCGACCGAGAGGCGCCGGCTTCGCCGTATGATATCGCAGCGGACGTCACGACCCCGACGAACGGAAACGTTACGGTTACGGCGGTGTTCAGCGGTGAAGAAAACACCGTGAAGGAGTATTCGCTGAACGGTACGACCTGGTTTGAGTATCCGGCTGACGGCGTGGAAGTGACGGATAACACGACGGTGTACTTCCGTGAAACCGATGCGGCGGGCAATATTTCCGGCGTCGCCAGTTACGATGTCACTAACATCGACAAGATCCGCCCCGACAAGCCGGTGGCGGTTTGCGACATTACCGAGCCTACGACAGGTAACGTGACGGTTACTGCGACGTTCAGTGCGGACAGCGTGGTTAAGGAGTACTCGCTTGACGGTGAGACTTGGCAGACGTACCCCGATGCCGGAGTGGTGTTGGAAGACAACGGGACGGTCTGGTTCCGCGGCACGGATGCGGTGGGGAACGTCTCGAATCCTGAAGTCTACGAAGTGACGAACATCGACCGTATACCGCCGGAACTTCCGGAGGCGGTTGCTGACATCACGACTGCGACGAATCAGCCGGTGACGGTGACTGCGGAGTTCAGCGCTGACAGCGAAGTGAAGGAATATTCGCTTGACGGCACGACGTGGCAGATGTACACGGATGCCGGCGTAGTGATGACTGACAACGGGACGGTGTGGTTCCGTGCCGCGGATGCGCTGGGTAACGTCAGCGAGCCGGTTTCGTACGAAGTGACGAACATCGACTTGGTGGCTCCGACCGCGCCAGCGGCGATTGCGGACATCACGGATCCGACGAGCGGTCATGTGACGGTGACTGCGGAGTTCAGCGCGGACAGTGTGGTTAAGGAGTACTCGCTTGACGGTGAGACTTGGCAGGCGTATACCGGTGGCGTGGAAAGAAGCGCGAACGGAGCGGTGTATTTCCGCGGAATCGACGCAGCGGGCAATATTTCCGATGTCGAGTGCTATGTGGTCGGTAATATCGTTGCCGGACCTACCGCGCCGGTGACGGCTGCGGACATTACCGAGCCGACGAACGGTAATGTGACGGTGACGGCGACCTTCGATCCTGCGAGTGTCAAGAACGAGTACTCGCTGGATGGGGTGACCTGGTATGAATATCCCGCCGGCGGCGTGGTGGTGGAGAGCAACGGAGCGGTTGGGTTCCGCAGCACCGATGCGCTGGGCGGCATATCCGTTGCGTATTATGAAGTCACGAACATCGACAAGGATGCTCCTGAGTTGCCGGTGGCGACTGCCGACATCACTGTTCCGACGAACGGAAACGTGACGGTCACAGCCTCGTTCAGCGAAGACAGCGTGACGAAGGAGTACTCGCTTGATGGCACGACGTGGCAGGCGTACACCGATGACGGCGTAGTGATGACTGACAACGGGACGGTGTGGTTCCGCGCGGCGGATGCTTTGGGCAACCAGAGCGAGCCGGTGTCGTATGAAGTGACGAACATCGACCGAGTGGCTCCTGAAGCGCCGACGAATATCGTAGCCGACATTCCCAACTCCGTGACGACGAACGGAAATGTGACGGTGACGGCGGTATTCAGCGCCGACAGCGAATTGAAGGAATATTCGCTGGACGGCGGAACGACGTGGCATGAATATCCCGCCGACGGCGTGGTGATGACATCGAACGGTACGGTGGTGTTCCGCGGTACGGATGCCGCGGGTAATGTTTCCGCGGTGACGGCCGAGTTCGAGGTTACGAACATCGACAAGGACGCGCCGGACGCGCCGTTGGCGGTTGCGGACATCACCGATCCGACAGCAGGAAACGTGACGGTGACGGCGACGTTCAGCGCCGGCAGCGTGAAGAATGAGTATTCTCGAAACGGTGTTGTCTGGTTCGATTATTCCGCGCCTGGCGTGGTGATGACGGACAACGGCACGGTGTACTTCCGCAGCACAGACGCGGTGGGGAATACTTCCGCGGTTGCCAGTTATAAGGTGACGAACATCGACCGTGTGCCGCCGGAAGCTCCGGTGGTGAGTGCTGACATCACGGAACCGACTGCCGGAACGGTGACGTTGACGGCGGCGTTCGGCGAAGACAGCGTGACGAAGGAGTACTCGCTTGACGGCGAGACGTGGCAGACATACACGGATGCCGGAGTGGCGCTGACCGCGAACGGGACGGTGTGGTTCCGGAGTGCGGATGTAGTGGGCAACGTCAGCGATGCGTTTGCGTATGAAGTGACGAACATCTACACGGCGGCGCCTGCTGCGCCGACGAATATCGTCGCCGACATCACGGATCCGACGAACGGAAATGTGACGGTCACGGCAGAATTCGGCGAAGACAGTTTGACGAGGGAATATTCGCTTGACGGCGTCACGTGGTATGCGTATCCGACCGGTGGCGTGGTGGTGATGGCGAATACGACGGTGTATTTCCGTGGCAGTAATCCGTTTAGTGCTTCCGATGCGGCGAGTTATGAAGTCACGAACATCGACCGAGAGGCGCCGGCTTCGCCGTATGATATCGCAGCGGACGTCACGACCCCGACGAACGGAAACGTTACGGTTACGGCGGTGTTCAGCGGTGAAGAAAACACCGTGAAGGAGTATTCGCTGAACGGTACGACCTGGTTTGAGTATCCGGCTGACGGCGTGGAAGTGACGGATAACACGACGGTGTACTTCCGTGAAACCGATGCGGCGGGCAATATTTCCGGCGTCGCCAGTTACGATGTCACTAACATCGACAAGATCCGCCCCGACAAGCCGGTGGCGGTTTGCGACATTACCGAGCCTACGACAGGTAACGTGACGGTTACTGCGACGTTCAGTGCGGACAGCGTGGTTAAGGAGTACTCGCTTGACGGTGAGACTTGGCAGAC
>Ga0310786_10001659_pt1 | contig 35786 bp, 52 predicted proteins | sample AusTroGonzalo_MG_FD_203881 | JGI IMG/M metagenome (GOLD analysis project Ga0310786, IMG submission 203881) | Bovine rumen microbial communities from tropical cattle in Woodstock, Queensland, Australia - Gonzalo_03 (v2) (version 2) | ecosystem: Host-associated > Mammals > Digestive system >... | reverse complement strand
GTTAATTTTTTTGCTCTAAGGTCAAAAGTTTTTATTTTTTCGTGGAAGGAGGGGACGAAAATGGCAAAGAAGAAGCCGACATTTGACGAGATCATGGAACTTGCGAAGGCTTACGGGGTAGATAACAATGTCTTGTTCGTCACCGCCTCCCAGAGATACGCCGGCCAGGTCAAGATCATCGACGAAATGCAGGAAAGCGTGAGCGGCTGCCTGCTGATGAGTACGGTCGGGTCGATGGGCCAGGAAAAAGTGGAGACGAATCCGCTGGTCGCGCAGCTGCCGAAGTACAACGACACGGCGAACAAGACGCTGGGCGTGATGCTGGACATCATCCAGAAACTGGGGACGCCGGTGCAGGTGGGGGATAAGCTGGGTGAGTTCCTGAGTGAGTAAAAGCGCGGAGAACTGGATTCTTAAATACTACCAGATGATCGAGGACGGGTCCGTGACGGTGGGTCGCTGGATCCGTCTGCTTTATGCCCGGATCATCCGGGACCTGGAGGACAAGGCGTACTTCTTCGACCAGAAGAAGGCGAACCGGGTGATCGACTTCTTTGAGAAGTTCACCCACCACTCGAAGGGCAGCCTGGCCCCGCAGCTGGTGAAGCTGGAGCCGTGGCAGAAGGCGCTGCTGTCCTGCGCGTTCGGGCTTGTGGACGCGGAGGGCCGCCGGCAGTACCGCGAGGTGCTGGTGCAGATGGGCCGGAAGTGCGGGAAATCTCTCCTGGCCTCCGGGATCGCGGAGTACATGGCCTACGCGGACGGCGAGTACGGCGCGGACACGTACATGCTGGCCCCGAAGCTGGACCAGGCGGACATCGTGTTCAACGATTTCTGGCAGTCCGTTTCCGCGGAGCCGGACCTGATGAAGATCACGAAGAAGCGGAAGATGGACATCTACATCGAAAGCACGAACACGTCCATCAAGAAGGTGCCGTTCTCGGAGAAGAAGTCCGACGGCTTCAACCCGCACCTGAGCGTATGCGACGAGATCGCCGCGTGGCCGGGCGAGGGCGGGATCCGGCAGTACGGGGTCATGACCTCCGCGCTGGGCTCCCGGGAGCAGCCGATGATCTTCTCGATCACGACGGCAAACTACATCACCGGCGGAATCTACGACGAGCTGTACAAGCGGGCGACCAGTTTCCTCCAGGGCAACAGCCGGGAAAAGCGGCTGCTGCCTTTTTTATACCAGATCGACGACGTGGAAAAGTGGAACGACCTGAGCGAATTGCAGAAGTCGATCCCGAACCTGGGCGTGTCGGTGAAGGTGGACTACATCCTGGAGGAGATCGCGAAGGCGGAGCAGACCGTCGCGGCCCGGGCGGAGTTCATGACGAAGATGGCCTGCATCAAGCAGAACGCGTCCACCGCGTGGCTGCCGGCGCAGACCGTGAAGAAGGCGTTCGGGTACAGCCGGACGCTGGAGGAGTTCCGGAACCATTACTGCCTGGGCGGCATCGACCTGAGCCAGACCACGGACCTGACCAGCGCGTGCGTGCTGATCGAGCAGGAGGGCGTGCTGTGGATCCACTCGCACTTCTGGCTGCCGGCGGAGCGGCTGGAGGAGGCGACGCAGCGGGACGGGATCCCGTACCGGGTGATGATCGAGCGCGGGTTCCTGAGCCTTTCCGGGGACGAGTTCATCGACTACCACGACGTGTTCCGGTGGTTCACGGACCTGGTGAAGGAGAAGAAGATCTACCCGCTGCAGGTGGGCTACGACCGGTACACGGCCCAGTACCTGGTGCAGGACATGGAGAGCGCCAGCTTCCACATGGAGAGCGTGTTCCAGGGCTGGAACCTGACCGGGATCGAGGACACCTTCGAGGGCATGCTGCGGGAGGGCCGGATCCGGTGCATGGACGACAACGACCTGCTGAAGATCCACATGCTGGACGCGGCGCAGCAGATCGAAAGCAATACCTCCGCGCATCCGCGGAAGAAACTGGTCAAGTTAAGCAAGAACGCGCACGTGGACGGGGTCGCGGCGATCCTGGACGCGCTGTGCATGAGGGCGAACCACTGGGCGGAGATGGGCAGCCGCCTGATGAACGCAGGACAGAGGTGAAAATCGCATGGGAGTTTTTGAGAAGATCTTCGGCAGGCGGGAGCCGGCGGTGGCCGCGAAGGCCTCGACGACCTTCCAGCTGCTGGAGGGCTACACTCCCCAGTTTCTGAACTGGCACGGGTCGATCTACGAGTCGGAGCTGATCCGGGCGGCGCTGGACGCCCACGGGCGGCACGCGGCGAAGCTGAAGGTCAACTTCTCCGGGAACGGGCAGGAGACGCTACGGAACCGGATGGAGCACGCCCCCAACGAGTTCCAGACCTGGAGCCAGTTCCTCTACCGGACGGCCGTGATCCTCTACGCGAGGAACACGGCCTTTCTTGTGCCCGTGACCGGCGAGTACGGAGAGACCGCCGGGGTGATCGGGATCGCGCCGGAGAGCTGGGAGGTCGTGGAGTACCGGGGGCAGGCGTACGTGCGCTTCACGCTGGGGAACCAGAAGAAGGCCGCGGTGGAGCTGGCGAGGCTCGGGATCCTGACCCGCTACCAGTACAAGAACGAGCTCTTCGGAGAGTCGAACGAGGCCCTGAAGCCGACGCTGGACCTGATCGCCATGCAGCGGCAGGGGATCACGGAAGGCATCAGGAACGGGGCCAGCTACCGCTTCAGCGCCCAGTCGGACAACTGGGCGACGGACGAGGACCTGGCCCACGAGATGGAGCGCTTCAACCTGAAGACGTTCCAGAACCGGAAGGCCTCCGGCGGCATGATCCTGTTCCCGAACACGTACAAGAACGTGCAGCAGCTGAAGCAGGAGGCGTACAAGGTGGACGCCGACCAGATGAAGCTGATCAAGGACAACGTGTACGACTACTTCGCGGTGAACGAGGACGTGATCCAGAACAAGGCCTTCGGCGACAGCTGGCTGGCGTTCTACGAGGGCGCGGTGGAGTGGCTCGCGATCCAGCTGAGCGAGGTCATGACGCGGATGCTGTTCACGGAGCGGGAACAGCAGTTCGGGAACCGGGTGTTCTTCACGAGCAACCGGCTGCAGTACATGTCCAACGCGGACAAGATGAACGCGATCTCCCAGATGGCGGACCGGGGGCTCATGACCCGGAACGAGCTGCGGGAGATCCTGAACCTGGCGCCGCTGCCGGCACCCTACGGGGAGCAGATCCCGGCCCGCGGCGAGTACTACGACATTACGAACCCGCCGGAGGAGAAGGATCCTGCCGGCGGTATGAACGGAGGGGATGAGGATGCCGGTGAAAGCTGACCGGGAATACAGGGACCTGCGCACCATGGAGGTCCGGAAGGACGAAGACGGCGCGATGACCGTGGAGGGCTACGCCACCACGTTCAACCAGCCCTACGAGATGGGCCGGGCGAAGGGCGTCGTCGCGATGGAGCAGGTGGATCCGCACGCGTTTGACGAGTGCGACATGTCGGACGTGATCATGCAGTACGACCACGAGGGCCGGGTGTTCGCGAGGATGACGAACGGGACGCTCCGGGTCGAACCGGACGAGCACGGGCTGAAGGTTTCCGCCGACCTGGGCGGGACCACCCTGGGAAGGCAGCTGTACGAGGAGATCGACGGCGGCTACACCAACAAGATGTCCTTCGGGTTCACCGTGACCGGGGACGAACGGAGCACCTACAAGGGCGACGACGGGGACACGGTGAGACTCCGCACGATCACGAGGATCGGCAAGCTGTACGACGTCTCAGCGGTTTCGCTTCCGGCGAATGACGCTACAGAGATAAGCTCCCGGAACATGGGCGACGGATTGATCGCCGAGGCGCTGGAGGAGATCCGGGCCGAAGAGGAGCGCAGGGCGGAAGAAGAGCGGAGGAGCGCCGCGCTTGAGAAGCTCAACAAACTGATTTCGGAGGTAAAGACCGATGAATGAACTGACCCAGAAGACCGTGGAAGAGCTGGAAGCCAGGCAGGCGGAGATCGCCGGCATGGAGACAGCCGAAGTGGCCACGGAAGAACTCGAAGCGCGGAGCGCTGAGCTCGAAGCCATCGCGGCGGAGCTCGAGACCCGCAGGCAGGCCGCCATCGAGGCGGAAGAAGCCCGGAAGGCCGTCGAGAACGGCGCCGGAGTGACCAAAGAAGAAATGATGGAGGAAAAAGCCATGACGATTGAAGAACTGCGCAGCTCCGCGGAATACGTGGAAGCCTATGCCAACTACCTGAAGAGCGAGATCCTGGGCAAGCCGGACGACACCGAAGTCCGCGCCCTGCTGACCACCAACGCGACGGCCGCCACCGGCTACGTCCCGGTGCCCACCCTGGTGGACGACATCGTGCGCCACGCCTGGGAGAACGAGAACATCCTGAGCCGCGTGAAGAAGACCGGCTTCAAGGGCAACGTGAAGGTCGCCTTCGAGCTGTCCGCCGACGGCGCCTACATCCACCTGGAAGGCTCCAGCGCGCCCACTGAGGAGGCGCTGACCCTGGGCATTGTTGAACTGAAGCCCGCCAACATCAAGAAGTGGATCTCCGTCTCCGACGAGATGATCGAGACCACCGGCGAAGGCTTCCTTCGCTATGTGTACGAAGAACTGGCCTATCAGGTCATGAAGAAGCTGTCCTACGACGTCGTGAACGACATCGCGGGCGCGACTTACACCACCAACCAGTCCAACGCCGTCGGCATCCCGAAGGTGAAGAAGAACCCCGGCATCACCACGATCGCCCAGGCCGCCGCGAATCTCAGCGACGAAGCCCAGAACATCGTCGTGATCCTGAACCCGCTGACGAAGGTCAACTTCCTCGAAGCGTATGCCGCCGGCAACTTCGCGGTGGATCCCTTCCAGGGCCTGACCGTGCTGACCAGCGGCAAGCTGCCCGCCTTCGACACCGCGAGCGAGAACGACTGCTACGCGATCGTGGGCGACCTCTCCGCCGTGCAGGTGAACTTCCCCGCAGGCGAAGGCCTGAAGATCATCAACGATCCCTACTCCCTGGCTGAGAAGGACCTGCTGAAGATCGTGGGCCGCGTGTACTGCGGGCATGACGTGACCGCTCCCGGTCGCCTCGTGCGCCTGACCAAGGAAGCCGCTCCGGCGACGACCTAATGAAGGTAAAGCTGCTGCGGCAGAACAGGATTGACGGCAAGGCCGGGGAGATCGTTGAGGTTTCCCCGGCCCGCGCCGCTTTCCTGCTGCAGATGGGCCTTGCGGAACCGGCTGCGGTCCGGGAGCGGATCGAGGTTCCGGAGAAGAAGGCCGCGGTGAAGAAAACGACAAGGACGAAGAAATAATGAAACTGCTGATCGCCGTCCCCTGCTACGAGACGATGCGGGTGGAGACCGCCCGGAGCCTGTTCGACCTGGTCGGCTGGCTGCACGAAAACCGGGTGGACCACGAGGTGAAAATCATCTCCGGGACGCTGGTGCACGGGGCGAGGGACAAGCTGGCGAAGCACGCCGTGAACAATTTCTTCGACGAGGTGCTGTGGATCGACGCCGACATGGTGTTCGACCGGCACCTGTACGAGGACCTGAAGATGAGCGGCGGGGACATGGTGTGCGGGCTGTTCATCAGCCGGCACGACCCGTACGTCAGCTGCGTGTTCAAAAGCATCCGGCCGGTGCAGCGGATCACCGAGTACCCTGACGAGGCCTTCCCGGTGGCGGCCTGCGGGTTCGGCGCGGTGCTGATGAAGGCGCGGATCCTGAAGGACGTGATGGTGAATAACGGCGGGTGCTGTTTCGTGCCGGAGAAGGACCTGGGCGAGGACGTGGCCTTCTGCAGGCGGGCGACGGACCTGGGGTACCGGATCCTGTGCGAGCCGACCGCGAGGGTCGGGCACGTGGGGCCGGTGGTGATCTGGCCGGAGGACGGCCCCCGGCTGCGGGGCGAGATCCAGGGGCTGGAAGGAAAGAAGATTGAGTGAGCGAGGTGGGTTGAAAACATGTTCGCGGAAGTGAAGGCGGGCCTGCCGGTGTCGGGCAACGATTACGACGTCCAGATCCGGCAGCAGATCTACGCCGCGGTGCTGGACCTGACCCGGACGGCGGAGATCGCCATGCCGGGCGAGGTGAACATCGTGATCGACGCCCAGACGGGCACGGTAAACGACAGCAGCACGGTGGACGACGCCTACATCATCACGGCGGTGACGCTCTGGTGCCAGATGAACATCGGGAACCCGCCGAACTACGACAAACTGCTGAGCGCGTACGAGACCATTAAGGGGAACCTGCGGCTCAGCGACCACTACACGGCGTATTCGGAATGAGGTGGAGCGGATGGAGAGACTGGGCAGCTGTAAGCTGATCTCCTTTTCCCCGGACGCCCACGAGGCCGGCAGCGCCGTGACGGAAACGAAGCGCACGGTGAAGGTGACGGAGAAGGGCGTCGGCATGGCCGAAGCCTACCAGGCGATGGGCGTGGGGCTGAACCCGGAGAAGCGCCTGCTGATCCCCTATGAAAGGGACTATCGGGGCGAGCGCGAGCTGGAGTACGAGAACGAGCGCTGGAAAGTGGTCCGCGTGGCGGAGAACGAGTACAGCGGGGTGCTGCTGACGATCCAGCGGATGGACGGGAACAGCGTGCCGATCCCCGAGCCTCCGCCGGAACCGGAACCGGCAACGACGGACGAGTCCGCGACCACGGACGAAGGCCTGGAAGCGTAAGGAGGGATTGGGATGCCGGCAGACTATACCGCGCTGGTCGCGGCGCTGAAGGAACTGAAGATCCCCTTTGCGGAGAACGGCTGGACGCCGAGGCCGAAGGCGGCCACCTACGGGGTGGTGCAGCTGGACTTTGAGACGGACGCGCTGCGGGGCGACGACGTGAAACTGGTCACCTCCTGCGAGGGCAGCGTGGACCTGTTTTCCACGGACAAGGACGGCGGCGGCTACGTGGCGGAGATCGTGAGCGTGCTCACGGCCTGCTGCGACGGATGCTGGAGCCTAAACAGCCACGTGTGGGAGCAGGAGACCAGGCTGTTTCACTGGGAGTGGACGTTCGAGGTGGACGGATAATGCCGTACTACATGAAAGTCGACGGGATGGAGGAGCTGAGCACCCTCCTGACGGAGATGGGCGAGAAGGCCGCCGGAGTGGCCGCCAGGGCACTGTACGAAGGCGCGGGTCTGATGCGTGATGAGGTTGCGAAGAGCGCCGGCACGATCAGGACCGCGCCTTTCCGTTACGCATCGAACGGGGACACGCGGCTGCCGTCCCCGGAGGAAAAGGCCATCGTGGAAGCGGCGGCGGTGGGCATCGCGAAGTTCGACAAGGACGGAGCGGACGTGAACACCTCCGTGGGCTTCCGGAACGCCGGGTACGCGCAGCTGGCCGGGAAGACGGTGCCGATCCCGAAGATCGTGAACGCGATCAACTCAGGCACCAGTTTCATGAACAAGCAGCCGTTCGTCCGCAAGGCCGCGAAGAGCGGCGGGACCAAGGCGATGAAGGCGATGAAGGACGCCATCCAGGCGGACTTCGACGCCATGATCAAGAATAACGGAGGGTAACACAAGATGAATGCGAACGTAGGTATGGTATATCCCGTTTATTCGCCGGTGACGGCGTATGTCCCGGGGACCAGCATCACCTACGGCACCGGCGGCGTGGTCGCCGAGGCCGTGAGCGCGAGCGTGAGCTGGGACCGGAACGACGGCCACTTCTACGGCGACGACGTGGAGCTGGACAGCGACAACGGCGTGCTGGGCTACACGATCTCCTTCGAGCCCAGCGGCCTGAGTGACACGGTGAGGTCCGGACTCCTGGGCGAAACGCTGGCGAGCAGCGAGTACACGATCACCGACGCCGCGGCCCCGAACGTGGGCTTCGGCTACATCCGCGTGATGCGGTCCAACACCGGCGGCACCGTGAGCACCAGCTACGAGGGCTGGTGGTACCACAAGGTGAAGTTCTCCGTCTCCTCCGAGGAAACGCGGACCAAGGAGCGGAGCATCGAGTGGCGCGTGCCGACACTGGAAGGCACCGGCGCGGGCGTGAGCCTGGACGGCACCGGCACGCTGGCCTTCGCCGTGCACAAGACATTCGCGTCCATGGCGGACGCGAAGACCTGGCTGAAGTCCAAGGCTGGCATTACCTGATGACGGACACGGGGGCGGGGGACAGAGTGCGGTCCTCCGCCTCCGGCTTTTTTTGAACGGGAAGGAGTAATGATCATGACGATCACGCTGAAGGGGCGGGAGATCCCGCTTCTTTTCACCACGTGGGAAATGAAGACCGTGGCGGAGGAGATCGCGCCGATCAGCCAGGCGATGAACCTGGTGCTGGGGCGGAACCCGGAGAACCCGGAGGACACGAGCCGCTACGGAAGCGCGGAGCATCTGGGCGCCATCGCGAAGATGCTGACGATCCTGGGGAACGCGGGACTGGAGGACGCCGGGGAGGCGCCGGACCTGACGGAGAAGTGGGTCATGCGGGCCATGAAGCCGGCGGAGCTGGTGGACGCGGTGAACGCGTGCCTGGCGGCATTCAACGACGGCATGGCCAGCGAGATCCAGAAAGAGGACACCGGACCGGTGGACGTGACGCTGGAAGAAATGAAGAAAAAAAAAGCGAAGGAAAACTGACCTACCTGATGCTGGTCAGCTGGGGGCTGATCGCGGGGCTGAGGGTGCCGGAGATCAACCGGATGAAGCCCGGGCAGGTGATGGACCTGTTTATTTACAGGCGCAACTATGACGACGTGCTGCACTGGATCCAGAGGGGGTAGAAACGGATGGCCGCGAACGGCGTGAACGTCAAGATGGGGGTCGAGGGCGTCTCCCAGTTCAAACAGAACATGAAGACCGCCCAGACGGCCGTCAAGACACTGGACGCGCAGCTGGCCCTGAACGAGAAGCAGTTTAAGGCGACCGGGGACGCGGAAGCCTACATGGAGCAGAAGACCCAGCTGCTGAAGGTCAAGCTGGACGAGCAGAAGGCCGTCGTCGCCAGCGCGGAGAAAGCGCTGGAGCAGATGGCGAAGCAGGGCGCGAACCCGGCCAGCGAAGCCTTCCAGAAGATGCAGCAGCAACTGGTGAAGGCGAAGGCGGACATGCTGGACACCGAGGCCGCGATGAACGACATGGCCACGGCCGGCGAGGAAGCCGGGAACGGCGTGGACGCCATGAACCAGCAGCTGAAGCGCGTGGGCGAGGGCGTGAGCTTCCAGAACGTGACCGACGCCCTGGACAAGATCAAGGGCGGCATGGACGCGGTGATCAGTAAGGCCGTGGAAGTCGGCAAGGCGATCGTGCGCGAGGTGCTGGGCGCCGGCGCGTGGGCGGACGACCTGAGCACCCGGGCGACCTACTACGGCGTGAGCGAAGAGCGGCTGCAGCGGATGACGAACACCGCCGCGCTGATCGACACCAGCGTCGAGTCCATCATGGGCGCCCAGAAGAAGCTGCGGACCGGCCTGGGCAAGCAGGACAAGGAAGTCATGGGCGGCCTGCTGGAGCTGCTGGGCAAGGGCTACGATCCGAAGGGGAAGGACTGGGAGACGGTTTTCTGGGACGCCGGCGAAGCGCTGATGCGCTATACCGACGCCGAAAAGCAGGAAGTCTACGCCCAGAAGCTGTTCGGGAAGAGCTGGAACGAGCTGATCCCGCTGTTCGAGACCGGGCGGAAGGAATACGAGGAGCTTAACAAAAGCTGGAACGTTGTTCCCCAGGAGCAGCTCGACGCGCTGAAGGCGCTGGACGACCAGTACGCAACACTGGAGATCGAGTTCCAGACGCTGAAAAACACCTTCCTGGGCGAGCTCGCGCCGGCGATGACCAGCGTGATGGGAACGCTAACGGGGCTGTTGGAGAAGTTCAACGAATACCTGCAGACGGACGAAGGCAAGGAAAAGATGCAGGCCCTGTCCGACGCGGTGACGAGCCTGTTCAGCAACCTGGCGAACATCGACCCGGACAAGGTCATGGAACAGGTGGGCGGCATCCTGGATGGGATCCTGGACGCCCTGAAGTGGATCAGCGAGAACAGCGGGACGGTGGTGGGCGCCATCACGGCGATCGTCGGCGCATGGGGGCTTGCGACGCTGTCCAGCGGCGTGACGCGGATGCTGCAGCTGGTGAACGGGCTGCAGGGCCTGGGCGGCGGGAAAGGCGGAAGCCCGACCACCGTGCCGACGGGCGGAGGCAATGGCATCGGGACCGGGATCGGCACCGCGGCAAAAGGATCCGCGGCCGCAAATGCACTGAATAAAGCACTTGCGAATGGAGCAGCAACCATCGGTTCCACGGGGATGCTGCCGGCGGTCTTGACGGACATGTTCCTGAACCAGACGAATGCCGGGCGCGCGCTGCGGGACGGCGGCGGGATCTCCGGGATCCTGGAAGGCATAAAGCAGGACATTCAGGAGAAGGGAGAGGAGATCTCCCGGAACGCGTCCACCTTCGTCCAGGACTGGAGCGAGAACGTGCTGTTCCGCGGGCTCATGAACGGGCTGACCGGCGGGTTCATGTTCGGAACGGGCGACGCGCCGGACGAGAACGAAGAATGGCTGATGAAGGAGATCAACGCCCAGGAGGCGCTGATGGAGAACCAGCAGACCATGTACGATGCGCTGACCACGATGACGGACGTCGGCAACGACACGAACCGCTCCACCAGCGAGATGACGCAGGCGGCGAACGACCTGAAGGGGCTGCCGGCGCTGATGGCCGCAGCGGTGAGGGACGTGGTGGCGTCGATGACCATCTATATCGACGGCGAGAGCGTCGGCAAGGCCGTGACGCCGCACGTGGGCGGGATCATGGGCAGCCAGCTGAAGGCGTGGATGAAATAACGAGGTGACGGTATGATCCTTTCGAGACGGGCCGCGCTGGGCGGCGTGCAGCTGGACGAGCTCCACGAGGCGATCGTGATCAGGAGCCTCGACCCGGGGATCGTCCACGAGACGACGAACGCGGTGAGCCGCATGGGCGGCACCGGCCAGCGGGTGACCGGGGAACACTTTGACACCCTGGAGGCCACGGTGACCTACGCCATCGACCTGCCGAAGCGGCAGATGGAGGAGCGGAAGGCGGTATACGACAGCGTGATCGCCTGGGCGAACCGGAAGGGCTGGCTGACGTTCAGTCACATGCCGAACCGGCGGCTGCGGGTGGACAAGGTGGTATGGCCCGGAGGCGGGGACATGTGGGACTGGCTGAACGAGTACACGCTGACCTTCCGGGCGTACAACGTGCCCTTCTGGCAGGAGGAGACGCCCACGCAGGCCGTGATCGACCTGTCCGCCGGCGGGAACGTGTACATCGACGTGAACGGAAACACCGGAACGGTGCTGGACGTGACCTTCGAGAACCGGAGCGGGATGGAGATCCCGGACTTTTCCGTGACGGCGGGGGACAGCTCAATCAGCCTCTCGGGCATGGGGCTCGGGGGCGGGCAGACGCTCATGATCCACCACGGGACGGACGGGCTGCTCCGGATCCAGATCGGGAACCGGTCGGTCTATGAGAAGCACACCGGGAGCGACGACCTGTACGTGAACCCGGGACGGACGCGGGTGGGCTTTTCCGCCACGCGCGCGGGCCGGTTCACGGTGCAGAGCTACGGGAGGTTTATCGGATAATGATCCTGCTGAACGGACACAGCCGGACGCCGGCGCGGAAGGTGCCGGTGGAGGCGCTGAGCCTGCAGCTGAAGGAGAGGGACTCGACGGCCGCGATGACGCCGGCGGACATGACCGGGATCGGGACGGAGAGCTGGTTCCTGGACGACACGGAACCGGGCGCGGGGCTGATCTGGCGGGTGAGCAGCATCGGGACGGTCTACGACACGCATACGCCGACGGTGAACCTGGAGTTCATCACGGCGACGCTGAGGGACAAAATCCTGTTCGGCGAGGTGACGCCGGCGGCCATCACCGGGAACCCGAAGGCGACGACGTGCACGGCGCGGCAGGCGGTCGAGTACATCCTGCGGCAGCAGGGCGACTGGAGGCTGGGAGGCTTCGAGTGTACGAACGTGTCGAACGCGTACAAGTTCGACGGGGACACGCTGTGGGACGCGCTGGAGAGCGTGACGAACACGCTGACGGACGCCTGGTGGGACTACGACCTGTCGAGCTACCCTTTCCGGCTGTTTATCCGGAAGAAGACTGACGCGGTGGCCAGCGAGCTCCGGTGCGGGCGGAACATCCGGACGATCCGGCGGAACATCGACAAAAGCGGCATGTACACCCGGTTCTACCCGATCGGGAAGGACGACCTGCACCTGAACAGCCGATACCGGGAGAAAAACACCGCGCTGTACGGGGTGATCGAGCACACGGAGACGGACACCAGCCGGGAGTCGGAAAGCGAGCTGGCGGCCTGGGCGTCGGAAAAGCTCAGCCGGCACGCGGAGCCCACGGTGACCATCGAGGTGGACGGACTGGAGCTGGTGCGGGCCACGGGCGAGAGCCTGGACCGGCTGACGCTGGGGCGGATGTGCCGGGTGCCGCTGCCGGAGTACGGCACGACGATCACGGAGCGGATCGTGGGGCTGAACTACCCGGACAAGGTGCACGAGCCTGAGCTGGTGCGGATCTCGCTGTCGAACCAGCGGGAGGACGTGACGCGGATCATCGCGGACGCGATGAAGTCTTCCGGGCGCGGGGGCCGGGCGGCGGCACGGCAGTCGAAGAACGACCACGCCTGGTTCGAGGACACGAACGACCACGTGGCGATGGTCGCGGAGGGCATCGTCGGGACGGACGCCCTGGGGAACCCGAACTGGACGCGGCTTAGCCAGATCATCGTGGACGGCCAGGGGATCCACCAGACGGTCCAGGGCATTCAGGGAGAACTGGTGATCGCCCAGACGGCCATCGAGCAGAACGAGTACGAGATCTCGATCCGGGCGACCCGGGACGAGATGGACAGCGCGATCACGGTGTCCGCGGACAACGTCAAGGCCTACGTGAACGACACGAAGAACGAGATCGAAAGCGGGCTCGACATCTCCCTGGGGAAGGTCCGGGCATACGTGGACGACAAGGACGCGGGCCTGAAGTCGGAGATCAGCGTGGAGCGGAGCCGGATCGGCCTGGTGGTGAGCGGGACCGGGAGCAACGCGAAGATCAAGCCGGCGGCGATCACCGCGGCGATCAACCAGGACGGCAGCAGCAACGTATACCTGTCGGCGGACAAGATCGCCCTGGACGGGAGCACGCGATTGTCCGGCGCGATGACGGTCCGGGGCGGGAACCTGACGGTGATCAAGACGGCCTACCTGGGCGGCGGGGCGTACATCACCGGCGGGAACAGCCTGACCTTCCAGACCAGCGGCACGCCGGCGACCAACTACACGATGACGCCGGCGAAGGTCGCCGGGATGATCGTGGACGCGCGGGTGGACGGGGACACCCTGAAGCTGTGGAAGTTCAACGACCCGGCCGGAAGCCCGTCAATAACTTTTAACAAACCCATTGTTCAGACGAAGGTGGCAGGTAGCTGGAGCAATGGGAAAGTGACGGTGCAGGGGGACGCCTCCGGCTCCCTGACCTACGTCCGCTACCTTTCGGCAGGAACCAAGGAGAAACAGGACGGAACGGCCTACAACGGGGACAAGCAGTTCTACGTGCCGATCCTGGTGCACGACGGCCAGGGCACGCCGCCGACCTACGAACAGACCGGCTACCGGGCGTACGTGGACGCGACGGCGACGTACAACGCGGGCCGGGACGGCGTGTGGGTGGACTACCGGGACGCCGGGCAGTCCGGATATGACTACAACCCGCAGGGATCCATCAACACGGCCCACGCCCAGCTGGCGCTGGTGTCCGAGGGGGACGTGCTCGCGACGTGGAAAATCCCGCAGCTGCAGCCCAGGACGGTGACGGCGAACAACTCCGGGGACACCTTCTACCCGCTGAGCGGGTACGCGGGGCTGAGCTCCGTGACGGTGAACATCCCGGTGCTGAACCACAGCGCGACGCTGACGCGCGTGTACTGCTCGGCGAACAGCTCCGGCACGCGGTCGTCCTCCGGGAAACTGTACTACTACGACGCATCATCCGACAGCTACAAGGCGGCGTCCTCCGGGGACGCCTACTGGTTCCGGGCGAGCGTCACCATCGACACCTCCAGCGACGGCGACACGAAGACCGTCAACTACGCTTAAAAGGAGAAAAGAAAATGTCGGAAAAAGCGAAACAGATCCAGATCGTGATGAACACGATCGGCGTGATGCAGATCCCGCCGACCTGGGAGAACGTGAACCGGCTGACGGGGATCTACCAGCTGCTGCGGCAGCTGCGGGCCGAGCTGGACGAAAAGCCGGCGGAAGAAACGGACGGAGAGGTGGAGGACGATGGCTGAGGCGACGGGATTCCGGGTCGATTTTGAGACCGGGGACATCAAGATGAACCGGGGCGACACCGGGAGCTTCTGGGTGCACGCGTCCAGGAAAAGCGAGGAGGCGTGGACGGCGGACGACCGGATGCTGTTCACGGTGAAGAACGGCCAGGGCGAGATCGTGATGCAGCGGATCTACCGGCTGGACGACCAGTGGGGCCAGGGCGACGGGTTCGTACTGATCGAGTTCCACAACGACGACACGGACCAGTGGGAGACGGGGACCTACAGCGTGGAGCGCCGGTACGACGTGAACCCGCGCTGGGAGGGGACCGCTCCGGACGGCCGCTGCGTGGACGCGCTGACGGCCTCGGCCAGGATGATCGAGGGCGACATCGTGCGGACCGTGTTCCAGGGCTCGCTGACAATCGACAATATTCTCGGGGAGGTGTAATCCATGGCAGACAACGATCTGAACGAGGTCATCGAAGAGTTTGTCGAGGACGCGACGGTGATCACCGTCAACATCGACGACACACTGACGGTGAGCGGGGACGCGGCGGACGCGAAGGCGGTGGGCGACGCGCTGGCGCTTAAAGCGGACAGGAGCGAGCTGAGCACGGCGGTGACGGTGAACGGCCAGGGCGCGGACGCCCAGGGCGCGATCATCGTGACGGCGAACGAGACGAAGATGTCGTCGTCCGACAACACCACGGTGAAGGCGAAGATCGAGGCCGTGGACGGGAAGACGGCGGCGGACATCTACATGTCCTCCGATCCCGCGGCGAAGACGGTGGCGGAGGAGATCTCCGAAAGCGTGAGCCGGACGGCGGACCTGATCGCCATGAGCGCCAGCGACCCGACCACGGTGAAGAGCGCGGTGGAGGCGGTGGCCGGCGACCTGAGCACGCTGTCGGGCACGGTGACGGCCATCGGGAACAAGACCGCCGCGGACATCCGCTATGTTTCCGGGAGCGCGGAGACCATCAAGCAGCACGTGGACGCCATCGACCAGGGGCTGGTGAAGACGGTGTACGGCGTCGGCGCGGACGCGAACGGGGACGTCTCCCCGGCTTCGGTCCCCTACGCGGAGAACCTGGCCAGCGACCAGATGGAGCAGGTGAACGACACGTTCGTGGAGCGGACCACCGGCGGCGAGCTGGGGATCAGCGGGCAGAACGCGTGGATCCTGCGGCTGGAGGGCAACCGGGTGCATACAGGCTATACGGCGGAGACCCTGAACATGACCGTGAACGCGGTGCCGCGGCCCACGCCGGCGGCGATCACGGCGGCGCTGGACAAGGCGACGTTCATCGCCTTCGTGGAGGTGGCCGGGACCTACACGCTGGAGTACGACGAGGGCAGCTGGAGCGAGGCGCCGGCGACCTACGGCGTGACGGTGACAAACGACCCGGTGGACGGGGACGAGATCACCATCGTCTGGGACGGGGAGAACGACCCGGTGATGACGGTGAGCGCGGTGCCGCGGACGGCCCCGCCGGAGATCACCGCGACCATCGACCGGGACACCTTCGTGGCGTACGTTTCCATGAGCGGGACGACGACCCTGACCTACTCCACCGCCTGGAGCGCGGACCCCGCGCTGTACGGCGTGACGATCACGAACATCCCGGTGGCGGGCGACTACATCACCATCGTGTACGTGAAGGAGGTCCGCGGGACGATCACCGTGGCGACGCCCTCCGCGCTGGTGGCCACCGGGTGGAACCTGTACGACCATGCGAACGGCTACGCGCGGGTGGTCAAGTATTCCAACAGCTACGGCTACCGGATCGACGGCACGTACACCTCCCTGGAGTTCACCACGGACCCGGAGGAGGAGGGCACGACCATCACCCCGGACGCGAACGGCGTGTTCAGCGTGAGCGCGGACGGCTATGTGGTGGTGACCGGCGGGAACGGGACCGACACCTGCATCTATCCGGTCTGGAGCGACTGGGGCAGCGGGCACGCCGGCAGCTGGCAGGCGTACACGGAGAGCACCATCGACCTGAGCGGGCTGATCGGCGGGGCGACGTTCTTCCCCAACGGCCTGTGCCGCGTAGGGGACGGGAACAGTATCGTCCGGGACGAGATCGACTTCAACCAGAAGATCGCATACAACCGGATCCAGCGCATGGCGTACAACTCCACGAACCTGGCCAGCGCGCAGGCGAGCGGCCGGGCGTATGAGTACGACGAGGACTACATCTACCTGGTGCGCGAGACGGCCACCACCACGGCTATCAGCATGGAGGCGGAGTACGCCTGCAACGACCACGGCCTGGAGTGGTTCGAGGACACGACGGTGGGCCCGTACGCGGAGATCCTCTACGGCCAGAACCTGAAGGACAAGCTGAAGAACGACGTGATCACCTACCGGATGACCGTGAGCGAAGTGAAGGGGATGGGGAGCTGATGTACCGAGGAACGACACCGACGCTGCCGATCCGGATCGCCGGCGCGGACCTGACGGAGGCGAAGCTGTTCCTGACGATCCAGGACGGGAAGAACGAGCAGAAGCAGATCACCCTGGAGACGCCCGGGGACTTTTCCGTCACTTATGACGCGGAGAGCGGCGCGACCGTCGGGGACGTGACCCTCAGCCAGGAGCAGACGCTGTTCCTGAGCGAGGGCAGCTGCACGGCGCAGGTGCGCTTCATCTTCGCCGACGGCACGGCCGGGACGACGCTGAAGCGGTCGCTGAGCGTGAACGACGTGCTGCTGAAGGACGTGATCGCGTATGACGGATGAGGAGATCCGGGTCGGGTTCGAGATCGGGGACGCCGGCGCGCTGATCCTGGAGGTGATCCCGGAGGACGGCGGGCTGGACATGGAGGTCGGGGACGATGAGGAGCAGCTGGCGCTGGACGTCGGCGAGGGCGTCATCGTCTCCGAAGGCTTCCCGGTGTACGAGGGCGAGGTGCACGTGACGCCCGGGACGGAAACGACGGTGCTGGAGACCCAGTACCGGACGGTGATGGACCGGATCACGGTGGACCCGATCCCGCGGAACTGGGGGCTGATCACCTATAACGGCAGGACAATCACGGTATCATAGGAGGAATTGAGAAAATGGCTCATCCGGACGTAATTATCAACGGCGTAACCTACGCGGCGGTGCCGGAGGTGGACATCCCGGTCTCCGGGGGCGGCACGGCGAAGTTCTTCGACGTGAGCGACGCGACGCTGGACGCTGGGAGCAAGATGCTTTCCGGCGTCACGGCCTACGGCGCGGGCGGCACGAAGTACACCGGCTCCATCTCCGAAAAGAGCGCGGCGACCTACACGCCCACCACCAGCGACCAGACCATCGCGGCCAGCCAGTACCTGACCGGGGCGCAGACCATCAAGGGCGACGCGAACCTGGTGGCGAGCAATATCCTGAAGGACTGCACGATCTTCGGCGTGACCGGCTCCCTGGCGCTGCCGAGCATCAGCCAGGATTCCACGACTAAAGTGCTGTCCATCTCGTAAGGGGGTGGCCTTATGGCAAAGGACATCACCCTGATGGGCGCGACCTATCCGGACGTGCCGGCGGTGGTGCTGCCGAAAAGCCCGAGCGGGACGGCCACGTTCGTGGATCCGGACGAGTACGGGAACGCCGGGCGGATCTGGATCGGCACCAGCGACACGGCGGCGGCGACAAGGGACAAGGCGGTGACGATCACCGGGGTCACGGCGTACGAGACCGGGGACATCTTCATCATCACCTTCACGAACGCCCAGGACTACAACGGCGGCCCGCGGCTGAACGTGAACGGGCTGGGCGTCAAGAACATACGACGGCTGACAGGGTCAAACGCGGCACGTTACCAGTGGCAGGCGGGCGAGACGCTGATCATGGTCTATGACGGCACGTACATGCTGGCGGTGAACAACGGCCTGGCAACCACGACATACTACGGGCTGACGCGCCTGACGTCCACATGCACAAGCACAAGCTCAGGGCTTGCCCTGACGGCATCCGCCCTGAACGCGTACTCCGAGCGGATGATCGCCGGGGCCACGCTATATGACGCGGAGGCGACCTACGCGGTGGGCGACAGGGTACGGTCCGGATGGTACATCTACGAGTGCAGCACAGCGATCGAGACGGCGGAGGCGTGGAACGCGGACCACTGGACGCAGCTGCCGGCGATCCAGACGCAGATCGACAACCTGTTCACGATGACGGTGAACGAGATCAAAAATATGTGAGGTGGAAAAAATGATCACAACGGACAGCGGCGCGGTGAAGATTGAGGGCACCGATAACTGGCGCAATATTTTTGACGCGCAGAACGGCACGGCCGAGGCGGTGGACCAGCTGACGGAGGACGTGGCGATCGTTATCAATGGGAACAAGACCACGCACACCGGCGGCGCGGCTGCGGGGCAGTTTGTCCTGGTGCGGAACAGCACGATCACGGACATCACGGACGGGCTTTACACCGCGGCCCAGGCGATCCCGGCGAACACAGTCATTGACAAGACGTATTTGACGTCGGTCTCCGGCGGCGGACTTAATGCGTTAAACAACAATATCGCGGAGATTAACCTGCATAACACTTCCGGGTTCTTTAGCGGAACCAATACACAGACGTTTACACTTGACGCTAACAGCGCTTATCTGGTGATCGTCTGCGGACGATATAGTGGGAACAGTGGAATTTATCTGGCTTATACAGGCGGTAGCTCAATACTCAATACCGAGACTGTAATGTCATCATCCGGCATTACAATCTCATCATCAGGTCTTGAGCTTTCTATCGCATTCAGCGGTTCAAGCAACAAACACATTTCCGTGATTAAGCTTGATACGGGATCGTAATCATGACAAAAATGTCCAGTGCCATGAATAGGAGTTTCACGGTGCTGTACCGGAAGAATTAATCAGTGCGCAGCGCACCGAATGACCGTGTACCGGGTGGTTCTGGATGTGCTGTGTGTGAATGTAAGTTTCAGTCCGCTGCTTGTCAGAGTGATGGCAGACCCTTTTTCGACCTCGAACGGGTAAGCGTCAGACATTCCAGCCAACACAATCCACATCCCCTGATGAGTGGAATTTCCGGATACCGCGAAAATGATATACGTATATCCGGAGTCCAATGTGAGTTCAAGCGAATTTGAATTACTTTGCTCTGTAATCTTCAAATCCGGACATTTACTGTTTAGCGCACTAAATAAGAACCAGCCGGCGGCAGCTGCTGCCGGTTAATTTATGAAAGGAAGGTATTATCACATGAACGAAAACAAATTCTTTCTGCACCAGATCAAACGAAACGGATCAACGATCACAAAAGGGATCGCTGTCCACGATACCTACGACGCGGCAAAACAGGGCTGGCATGCCTATCTGGGCGCCTATGCCTACGGCCACGAGAGCGGCACGGATTACGTCCAGGCCAGCGTGACCGACTTGAGCGGCGCGGAGCTGCTGAAGGAAGTCTGGATCGCGCCGGCGGCCGAATAAGGGGCGACCGGCATGACGATCGTGAAGATCATCCTGGCGCTGATGCTCCTCTTCGCGGTCGTCACCGCCGGGATCACCCTGGACGACAGAAACCGCAGGAGGTGACGGAATGAACACAGCGAAACAGGTGGCCGCGCTGATCGATCAGTGGCGGGCCGAAGGGAAAAGTAAAACGGAGATCGCGTGGAACGCCGCGCTGGCCTGCGAGGGCTGGCCGTACGTGTTCGGCGCGTGGGGCGCTGAGTGCACCGTGGCGGAGCGGAAGAAGAGGTACCGCGACGCGCACCCGACGATCCGGACGGCGTGCAAGGCCTACGACGGCGGCAGCTGCTCCGGGTGCAAGTGGTTCCCGGACGGCGAGCGGGTGCGGTGCTTCGACTGCAGGGGGTTCACGGACTGGGTCTTGAAGACGACCGGCGTGATCGACCTGCAGGGCGAGGGCGCCACCAGCCAGTGGAACACGGCGGAGAACTGGGACGCGAAGGGGACCATCGACACGATCCCCGGGAACACGCTGGTGTGCCTGTTCGTCCAGAAAAACGGAAAGATGGAGCACACCGGGCTGGGCTACAACAATGAGACCGTGGAGTGCTCCTCCGGGGTGCAGCACTTCACGAGCCGAAAGGCGAAATGGACTCACTGGGCGAGGCCGGCCGGCAGCGGAGGAGACGCACCGATCCCGCCGACACCGACACCCGCGCCGGATCCTGATCAGAAGCCGACGTTGCGGAAGGGGAGCAAGGGCGAGTATGTCACGCTGCTGCAGACAATGCTCCTCAACAAGGGCTACCAGCTGCCGAAGTACGGCGCGGACGGGTCCTTCGGCAGTGAGACCGAGACGGCGCTGAAGCTGTTCCAGGGTGATCACCGGCTGGCCACGGACGGCGTGTGCGGCCGGCTGACCTGGGAAGCGCTGGAGAGGCAGGAGGACGCCGCGCTGTACACGGTTCGCATCCCGCACCTTCCGGGGTACAAGGCCGACGCGCTGCTGAGCAGCTACGACGGCGCGACGAAGACAGCAGAATGAAGGGGATGGTTTGAATGGATGCCTGGGAAATCATCAAGGCGGCCGGGATCCCCGCGCTGCTGCTGGGACTGATCGTCACATCATTCGTCCAGGTGAGGGCGGTCAAAAAGGGCATACAGGCCCTGCTGCGGGACCGCCTGATCCAGGGCTATAAGTACTACCGCGCCCAGGGATGGGCGGACGAGGACGACCGGTCGAACTTAGAGAATGTTTACGTTCAATACCACGCGCTGGGCGAGAACGGTGTGATGGACAATCTTCACGCCAAATTCTTAGATCTGCCGCTGGGCCCCCGGACGCCGGCACCGCAGACACAGGCAGCGGCCGCGCCGGCATCGGCGGAGCCTGTGACTACTTCTACTAAGTAAAAGGAGGAGACGCTGATGAAATGGAACTGGAAAGAGTGGGCGATCGCGGCCCTGATCCGGGCGGCGAGGACATTTGCGCAGACCTTCGTTGGATTTATCGCGGTGGGAGCCGCGCTGGAGGAGATCCAGTGGCTCCGTGCGCTCTCTGTGAGTGGTGCGGCCGCTGTGCTGAGCATCCTGACCAGTCTTGCCACCGGACTGCCGGAGGTACCTGAGATCGAGAAAAAGCCGCCTGACGAAGAAGAGGCGAACGGTTAAAGATGACACCCTGGGAGAGATCCCGGGGTGCTTTTTTTGTGCCCGGAATCAGCCGGTATTTTTGGCTCCACTACCGACACTATACCGTCGAAAGGGACTGGAGCCGTTGAAAATAAACGTTGATGCCATGACTACGAATCAAAAGGTCGTGGGTTCGAATCCCGCCGGGCTCACTCTCCCGGAGCGTTGAAAAATAAGGCGCTCCGGGGTTTTTTTATGTTTTCCGGACGGGGCGAAAATTTCCGCATATTGCCACGTTTTTGGGCTCTACTACCGACATTATACCGACAGCATTTTGTCAGAAAAATGACCGGATAGCCACTTTGACTTCCGGTCAAACACTCTTACTTGATGGAGTCGACCACCGCGGCGAGCTCGTCCAGGTCGGTGGTCTGGTATTTTGTCTGGGTGAAGGTGTAGTCGCTGTGGCCGATCAGGCGGGCCTTGTCGATGTCGGCGCCCTCCGCGGTCTTCAGCATGTTCGAGAATGTGTGCCTGGCAGCGTACGGCACCTTGCCCTCAGCGATGCCCAGGCGGGCGCAGAGCGGCTTGAAGACCATCTCCCTGAAGTAGTTATCGCTCATCTGCTTGAAGCCGGTAAAAAGCGGCACTGGCTGCTCCTTGCTGGCCCTCGTGAAGCAATACTGCGGGAAGATCAGGTCCGTGCCCGGGACGTGCATCCTGGAGCGGATGATCGGCTCGATCTTCTGGTGCACCGGCACCGTGCGGTTCCTGCCGGCGTCCGTCTTCTTTCCTTCGACCAGGAACAGCCTGCCCTGGTGCTCGATCACCTGATCCTTCCGCAGCTCCAGCATCTCGCCGGGCCGGTAGCCAAGATAGCAGAGGGAGAAGATGTAGTCCGCGTACCGGTCGGTGTCCATGGCCTTCCGGATCTTCTCCACCTCGATGTCCGTCAGGGCCTCGCGCTTCTTCGACTGGCCCTTGCCGGTGTAGAGGATCTCCGTGTCCACCTGGGAGACGATGTGCTTCGATTTCGCGTACTTCCAGATGAGGCCGGCAACGACCTTCATGTTCTGATGGGTCCGTTTCCCTTTGGGGCAGTCGTCCATGCAGTCCTGCAGCTCGCCGGCGGTGATCAGGCAGATCCGTCGGCCAGCCAGGGCGCCGAAGTAATGGTACGCGGCACGGTAACCGGCCATCGTGGATGGATCCACGCGGGGAGAGTACCACTTCTCCCAGGCATCGTAGACCTGCTGCAGCGTGAGCGTGGACTGCTCGACGGCGTTCTTCAGCTTCGGGATGTATGCCAGCGCCTCCGCCTTCGTGGAGAAGCCGGCCTTCGTCCGCTTGATCGGGATCCGCTGCTTCGCGTTCGACGGATCCTGCAGGTCATCCGGCAGCTCACGGTAGCCGACCACAGCCTGGGCGACCCATCCGGATCCGCGCCTGAACGCGCACCCGGCACCGTTCGGGGCGGATCGCGGCTTCCTGGCCGGGCGGACCAGACGGCGGCCGCAGAAGGGGCAGAAGACGGCGCCCGGGACGGCTTCCTGTTTGCATTTGGTGCAGGTCATGGCGATCACTTCCTCACATCAGCCAGGGAGACTTCATAGATGCGCCTGTATGCCAGCTTCTCCTTCTCATCGTACGGAATGTAAAGCACACCGTCTTCCAGAATGGATTCACCGATAATGTTCTCATAGACGGTACCGTATTTTCCGTCCTCCTTCTTTACCCACGTTCCGGCCACTGGTGTGCTTCTTATGTCATTGAGGCCGGTGCTGTTTCCGAATGCGATGACTCCACTTTTGATGACACCGGTGGGATCAAAGTAAAGGATGCGGACCTCAATGCTGACTCCACGGATGCGTGCGTTTTCTTCCAGGTTCTTCTGATTGACGGCGGCATACCAGCAACCGACAATCGGATCCTCTTCGTCTTCCATGCCCGCAGCTGCCGGCAGGAGCAGCGCGAGGATCATGGCGATGATGATCAGTTTCTTCATTTCAGGCACCTCCGTATTCATGATAGTTTTCATCGAACATCTCGCCGCGTTCCAGGTGACGCAGCTCGTGGTTGTATGTCTTCCGCTGCTGTTCCCTGGACAGGCGGGAGTTGATCACGATCACCGGCTCGTAGTCAGAGCCAAGGCATATAAAGCCGCGGATCTCCGGGGGAAGGTCCTTCAGGACGGTCCGTACTTCTTCCATCTGCATCACTCTCCTTTATGACAGGATAGCAGGAGAAATGATGCAAAAATGCATCATTCATCTCCGCGCTCCTTGGCGATCTCTTTCACGACGGCCGTCACGGCGTCCAGCGACTGTGGCTTGAGCCCCATCTGCAGGTCGAACAGCATCCGGAGTTTCGGATTGTTGTGCAGGGCTTCCAGATGCTTGATGTCCTCCGCGCTGAGGTGATCAGGCGGCGTGCTGTCTTTCGCCGGCACCAGTTCCACGGGGTTGATCTGCAGGATGCTCGCCAGGGCGGCGATCTTGTCCCGGCCCATGTTCTTGATCATACCCTTTTCCCACTTCCGGACGGTGGACTTTCCGACTCCGACGGCGTCGCCGACCTCCTCCAGGGTGAGTCCGAGCGCCTTCCTGCGTTCGTAGAGCTTCTTCCCGATTTCACACATTGTTCTGTTTCCTCCTGCCTTGGTGTGTCCCATTATATATCAGAAGTGTCATTTGTGCAACCGAAATGTAAAAAAAGTGTTGACAAGTGTCGGAGAGGATACTATACTGAGTGGTGTCGGAAAGGACACAAACACAAGAGGAAGGAGGGGCGAGCATGAACAGCAAGGAGCTGAAGATCCAGATGATCAGGAAGGACAAGACAGTCGACCAGCTTTGCACCGCGCTGGGCATCAGCCGGGCCGCGTGGTTCCGGAAGGTAAGCGGGGAGAGCCAGTTCACCCAGGGCGAGATTTCCGGGCTCAGGTACGAGCTGGAACTGGACGACAGGCAGACGGCAGTAATTTTTTTTAGCGAGGGAGTGTCTTAAGGGACACAGAAAGGAGAAAAACATGGACAACAAGGAACTGGTCAGAGGACTGGACGAGGCAAAGGCCATGCTGCTTGACGTGCGGGAAAGCATCCAGCAGATGAAATGCAAGTACGACCTGATGGCCTCCGACCTGCACGACTGCGTCAACGAGCTTTGCCTGCGGTGCGGCAGCTATCACGAGAGCCACAAGGGCGCATGTGACGGCTGCCGGTGGCTGAAGGTGAAGGAGGACATGCGGAAATGAGCTGCCACCGCGACAAATCCAAGCGGATCACGTTTGAGGACATCCTGCGGATGGAGACGCCGGTGATCACCGGCACACAGGCCGCGCAGGCCATGGGCATGAGCCCGACCAGGCTGATTGGATACGCCCGGGAGAAGCCGGAGCTGGTGCGGTTCGACTTCCAGCTGAGTGGGAATCGGATGAAGATCCCGCGGGTGCCGTTCCTTCGGTTCTGGGGCGTGACCGATGAACAGATCGCAAAAAAAAGCCTCCGCTGACGGGGCAAGCGCCGGCGGAGAGAAAGGTGATGTGCGATATGAACACCACAAAAAATTATACCACTTCAAAAGCGAAAAAACAAGCCCGGGCGCTGCTGATCCTGCTTGCGGCGATCGTGCTCTTCTGCGGGTGGCACATCGGCGGACAGGCCGTGCGGGCCAGGGCGGAGGAGGAGACCACCGTGACGGCGTGGGCGCTGTGCAAGCCGGGGACCTACGTCAATATCCGGCTGTGGCCCTCGAAGAAGGCGACGGAGGTCGGGTACCTGGATCCATGCGATAAGGTGGAGTGCGACGGCCGGGTGAAGGATGGGTTCGCGCACATCGTGGAGCCGCTGGACGGCTGGGTGTACGCCGGGTATCTCACGTTCTCAGAGCCGAAGGAGGTCAGCGCCCGGTACGTGGTAATCGCGAAGAAGCGCGTGGCGGCCCGGCGGTGGATCGACGGCCCGCAGATGGGCACAAAGCCCTGGCTGATCAACGGCAGCGAGGTGACGGTCTATTACATGAGCGCGGACTGGGCGATCACCTCGCGCGGGTTCGTTCGGAGCGAGTGGCTGGAGGAGGATCCGCAGTGAGCCAGACCATGGAATGGATGGAGGACCGGGTGTGCACGGTGTGCGGGAAGCGGTTCTCCGTGCTGTATCCGCACCTGTGGCGGTACAAGGAGCCCTGCGGAGGGAATGGACATTATCGTTATTTCTGCTCGTGGAAGTGTCTGCGGGCGAACGAAAAAAATCAAAAGGAGAAGACAGACATGGAAAAGATGAAGAAGGACGGCACGCCGGCGAAGAAGCCGGGACCGAAGCCGAAGGAGAAGACGGAGACCGCCGTGCCGGAGGTCACCGTGAGCGGAGCGCTGAAGATCCGGACAGACGAGCCGGAGAAGGTCGAAGTGAAAGGCAGGATCAGCAAGCCGGTCAACTACGCAGGATACGAGATCACGGCGATCCGGGAGCCGAAGCTGGGCGAGTTCTACTATGACAAGAAGTTCAACTCCATCGACTGGCGGACGGAGGAAGGGGATGAGGTCAGCATGCCGCCGTGGCTGTGGCGGAGGCTGTACGACAAAATGCCGGAGATGTTCGGCATCCTGGGGGTGATCGGCGATGACCCGAGTGATCCCTGACCTGCCGAAGGCGAAGGCCCACTGGGTGCACCGGTCGAGCGAGATCCCGGACTACCTGATGGTGCCCATGAGCGACGGGACCGTGGTGCGGTTTAACCCGGAGATCGAGCAGCCCGGCGTACTGAAGGCGCTGGAGAACATCCGGAAGATGAAAGAAATGACGGAGGGATATAAGCATGAGACCGATTTATGAAATCGACCAGGAGATCCTCGACTGCGTGGATCCGGAGACGGGGGAGATCCTGGACGCGGAGAAGCTGGACGCGCTGCAGATGGAGCGCGAGACAAAACTGGAGGGCGTGGCCCTGTGGATCAAGGACCTGAACGCGGAGGCGGAAGCCGTGAAGGCGGAGGCCGACAAACTGACCGCCCGGAAGCGGGCGCTGGACAACCGGATCACGTCCCTCAAGGCGTGGATGCTGACCGCCCTGGACGGCGGGAAGCTGAAGACGCCCCGGTGCAGCGTGTACCAGACACATAGCCAGAAGGTTGTGATTGATGACGAGAAGGCACTGATCGACATGCTTATGTCGTCGCCTTTCGGCGAGAAGTTCCTGCGGATGAAAGCGCCGGAGATCGACAAGAACGCTCTGAAGGACAGCATGAAACAGGGGTACGAGTATGAGTTCGCGCACCTGGAAGAGACGGAAAGCGTGGTGATTAAGTAATGAACATTACCAGGGGCGCGGTGCAGACCGCGAAGAAGATCGGGATCTACGGGCCGGAGGGCGTCGGGAAGACCACGCTGGCCTCCATGTTCCCGGGGGTCGTGTTTATCGACACGGAAGGGTCCACAGTGCACATGGACGTGGCGCGGTTCGACCCGCCGCAGAGCATGAAGGACGTCCGGGCGGCGATCAGCTATGTGGCTGATCACCCGGACCAGTTCGGCACGCTGGCCATTGATACCATCGACGCGCTGGAGAAACTGCTTTTCCGGGAGGTGTGCGAGGAGAAGGGAATCCGGAACATCGAGGACATCGGGTACGGCAAAGGCTACGTGTACGCGAAGCAAAACATGCAGCAGCTGCTGGAGCTGCTGGACAAGGTGGCGGAGCGCGGGATCCACGTCGCCCTGGTGTGCCACAGCATGATCCGGAAGTTCGAGCAGCCGGATGAGATGGGCAGCTATGACCGGTACATGCTGAAGCTGAACGAGAAGAACATTGCCCCGCTGGTGAAGGAATGGGTGGACGCGCTGTTCTTCGTGAACTACAAGACGGAGATCGTCTCCACCCAGGACGGGAAGAAGAAGGCCCGCGGAGGGCAGAAGCGGACCATGTACGCCAACCACAGCGCGTGCTGGGACGCGAAGAACCGCTTCGGGCTGCCGGACGAGATGCCCATGGACTTCGAGCAGATCTCGAAGCTGTTCGGCGAGGCGGAGCCGGTGAAGCCGGTGGAGATCGGGGAGCCGGAGAAGGTGCCGAAGACGAACGCGGCGGTTGAGCGCCTGGACGCGCTGCCGAAGGCCCCGGCCCGGAAGAAGAAGCAGGCGGAAAAGCCGCCGGAGGAGCGGCCGGAGGACATGCGGAGCGATGACCCGGAGAAGGATCAGCTGCTGGAGCAGCTGTGGGAGCTGATGCTGCGGGACAAAGTGTACGACACGCTGGTGCTGCAGGCGGTGGTGGCGGAGAAGGACTACTACGACATTGCCACGCCGATCCGCGACTACGACAGGGACTTCATCGAGGGATGCCTGATCGGGGCCTGGGACACGGTGAACGGACTGGCCCAGTCGAAAATATACAACCTGCCCTTCTGAGGGAGAAAGAAAGGAGTAACGAAAAATGGCTGACAATGTGAAAACTTATGAGTGGGACGACGAGGTGGAGCTGACCGAGGACCAGGAGCGCGGAGGCCAGGAGACTACCGTGCTGCCGGAGGGGAAGTATCCCTTCGAGGTGATCAGGACGGAGAAGCACTGGTACGACGGCGGATCGAAGATCCCGGCCTGCAACATGGCGAAGGTGTTCATCCGGGTCGACGGCGGGGAGCTGGGCAAGGGGCTCATCGTGGAAAACATCTACCTGGCGGAGGGCTTCGAGTGGAAGGCCGGAGCGTTCCTGCGGTCCATCGGGGTCAGGAGCCACGGCGACAAGCTGGAGTTCAAGAAGCTGCTGCACTGCGACGGCGAGCGCGGAAGGTGCGAGATCTTCGTGGACGAGTACGAGGGCCGGGACGGGAACACCCACCGGAGCAACAAGCTGAAGAAGTTCTTCGACAAGGAAGAGGAAGCCCCGAAGAAGGCCTTTAAGAAGGGAGCCTTCTGATGGACGTATCCGAAGCCAGGGAGATCCTGCGGCACATCCCGTGCAGCGCCCTCAGCTACCAGGAATGGACGAACGTAGGCGCGGCCCTCCACAAGGAGGGCCTGCCCTGCAGCCTGTGGGAGGAATGGAGCGCCACAGACATCGCCCGGTACCACGCCGGCGAGTGCGAGAAGAAGTGGCGGACCTTCGGCAACTATGCCGGCACGGACGTCACGATGGGCACGGTGTACCACATGGCGGTGGAGTATGGCTGGGATCCGGTGGCCGGGAAGAAGACCTACGGATGGGACGACGTGATCACCTACGACGGCGAACCGATCGACACCAGCGGGTGGCAGAAGGAGGACACAAAGCCCATGGTCCCGCCGCCCACCAAGGACGCATTCAGCCCGGCGAAGGAGGCCAGCGACTACATCAGCGCGTTGTTCGAGCCGGACGAAAAGGTGTGCTACATCACCACGGCCTACCAGGACGAGGACGGCAAGTACAAGCCCTACGGGAAGACGTCCAGCCGGACGGCCAAGCAGCTGCTGGACAGCATCAAGAAATACCCGAACGACATCACGCTGACCTTCGGCGACTACACCGAGGCCGCGGGCGTCTGGATCTGCTTCAACCCCATGGACGGCGAGGGCCGGACGAACCGGAACGTGACCAGCTACCGCTACGCGCTGGTGGAATCGGACACGCAGGACGTCGACACCCAGTACCAGATCATCCAGGACCTGCGGCTGCCGGTGAAGATGCTGGTGCACTCAGGCGGAAAGAGCCTGCACGCGATCGTGAACATCGGCGCGGTGGACTACAAGCAGTACCAGGAGCGGGTCGACTTCCTGTACACGGTGTGCAGGAAGCACGGGCTCGTCGTGGACACCCAGGACAAGAACCCGAGCCGGCTGAGCCGGTTCCCGGGCTTCCGGCGTGGTGAAAAGCTGCAGTACATCGTGGACCGGAACATGGGCCTGAGCGACTTCGTGGAGTGGCAGCACTACATCGAGGACGAGATGGTGGAGCCGCTGCAGGTGCAGAACCTGGAGGAGATCTGGGAGGCCATGCCGCCGGTGAAGCCGGAGCTGATCGATGGGATCCTTCGGCAGGGCCACAAGATGCTGCTGGTCTCCTCCTCGAAGGCCGGGAAGACCTTCGCGCTGGTGGAGCTGGCGATCTGCATCGCGGAGGGCCGGCGGTGGCTCAGCTTCCGGTGCCGGCAGGGGCCGGTACTCTACCTGAACATGGAACTGGACGAGGCCAGCTTCGACGACCGGATGAAGAAGGTCTACGAGAAGATGGAGATCACGAACCCGCACAGGGGGAACATCGACATCGTGCACCTCCGCGGGAAGGTGGAGATCCTCGAAAAACTGATCCCGCAGATCACCCGGACCATGAAGGCGCGGGAGTACGCGGCGGTGATCCTGGACCCGACCTACAAGCTGGGCATCGGGGACGAGAACGCCGCGGAGGCCGTGATCCGCTTCACCAACGCCATCGACCGGATCGCGAACGCCGGGGCCAGCGTGATCTACGCCCACCACCACTCCAAGGGCGCCCAGGGGGCAAAGGCCAGCATGGACCGGGCATCCGGATCCGGCGTGTTCGCCCGGGACGCGGACGCACTGCTTGACATGATCGAGCTCCGGATCCCGAAGGAGCGCATGGACGAGGCGAAGGCCGAGTACGGCGAAAAGGTGACGGCCTGGCGGCTGGAAGCGACCCTCCGCGAGTTTCCGCGGATCGAGCCGGTGAACCTGTTCTTCTCCTATCCGCTGCACGAGATCGACGCCGGCGGGATCCTCACGGAGGCGAACCTGGAAGAGAGCGAACGCGGCGCGGAGTATGGACGGGAGAACAGCGCGTTGTCGAGATCCGCAAAGAAGGCAGACATGAAGGAGAGGCTGTACGAGGCCGTGAACCGGGACATCGAGTTCGACGGAAAACGGAAAACATACCGGCAGTACGCCGACGAGTTCGGCGTCTCCGAAAAGACGATCAAGAGGTACATGGCTGAGTGGGAAGAGGACGTCTGAGAAGGGGACAAAAAGGGACATTTGGCTATATATAGATAAAATGTCCTGTCCCTTTTCGGAAATGTCCTGTGGAACAGGGGACAGGGTCGAAGGTCTCCCTGTCCACCTGTCCACACTCAGGACATTTGAAAGGAGTGACCCGATGAAGTTCAAACTGAAAATTGCACCGCCGACAGCCACCGCCCAGCAGAAGGGCGAGCGGATCGTCGGGAGATATATCCAGCACTATAAGAAGAAGAACGTCAAAGTGGCTGAAGCTATCCTCCGGGACGCGCTGCTGCCGTATGTGCCGGCAGAACCGATCACTGATCAGCCGATCCGGCTGAGCGTTGTCTGGATGTTTCCGTATCCGAAGAGAGCGAAGAAGCATAAACCGGATTACAGCAGATGGAAGATCACCCGGCCGGACACGGACAACTTGAACAAGATGCTGAAGGACGTCATGACGGACATGGGCTTCTGGAAGGACGACGCACTGATCAGCTTGGAAAACATTCAGAAGATATACAACGACGAGCCGGGGATACTGATTAGTGTGAGGGCGATGGAGGCGGATTTTATCCATGACGGAGATTAAGCCGTTTATCAAGTGCGTGGACTTCTGGCCGGTGCGGATCCCGCACGAAAAGCTGGCGGCGTACCGGCAGATGATCGACGAGGGCCAGATCGTGAAGCACCAGGTGATCCACAACCGGAAGACCGGCGCGACGACCGTCGAATACTACGCGATCGCGCCGCACGAGTGGATCCTGGAGGAGCTGGCGAAGAGATCGTGATTCCGTCCGGATTAAGCACCGACAGCGATCGGCATCCGGAGATTTGGAGGCAAGAGAATGGCAGATAAGGCAGACAAAGTTATTAAAGCACTTGAAGCATTATACGATGCTATGCACAAGAACCAATGCTATGCGTGTAGCCATGAGTTTGTCGAAGTTGCTGAAGAATTTGGAACAGAGATTATTGCTGATGCTATCGAACTGCTGAAAAAACAGGAACACAAAGATAAAATGTTCCATGCCCTTGAGGAAGATTGGAAAAAGCTGAAAGGCATGACGCAGATCGTGCGATGCCAGGATTGCAAGCATTGGGTACGCAGAGAATGTGGCTCGTATGGAACTTGCGAAAGCGAAAACATGAACATCTGTGGTTTTACTGATGCTGATTGGTACTGTGCAGACGGGGAACAAAAATAACGCGCGGCAGGGCGGGCAGCCCTGAACCGGGTTCCGAAAGGAAGGGAATGCGCTCCTGTTTGCCCGGGGAAGGAGTGCAGCTGCTGGCGGGTTCGACTCCCGTCCCGCGCGGCCGTCTCTCGCGGGACTGTGTGGCCTGCACGCCGCGGGAGGCGGTGATTCGTTAAATAACACGGATTGCGATTGAAATGATGCTTTATCACAGATGGGTGGTGAAAAGGGTGTACATATCTCCAATTGAAGTTCAGATAAAAAACCTTAATGATTTAGTAATGCAGACAACAGAAGACGGAATTATTAAGGCAGTATGGAATATGGGATTTAAGGTTAATGCGGAAGAGCTTGCGTGTGCATTAATTCAGGACAGGAAAAGATATGAATATGCTTACGATCATGGATGGAACGATTGCAAACAGCATTATGAAGAAAAACTGAAGAAAATTGCAGAACTGGCTTCTGATTAAAGGACAACAATAAAGCAACATTTAACGAACCATGAGGTGAGAGAATGAGCGAGCCGTTCTTTTCCGTGATCGTGCCGGCGCACAACGCGGCGGATTATATCAAGAAGGGCCTGAAGTCCATCCGGAACCAGGTGTTCACGGATTACGAGCTTATCGTTGTTTGTGACCGGTGCGAGGACTACACGGGCAAGATCGCGCTGAACTACGCGGACCGGACGCTGATCCGGGACTACGGCCTGGACGGCATGGCGCGGAACGCCGGGATCGACGCGGCGAGGGGGAAGTATCTGCTGTTCATGGACGACGACGACTGGTGGATCCACGAGTACTGCTTCGACATGATCAAAAGCGCCCTGGACAGGAAGGCGGTGGACGTGCTGCGGTTCGGGTTCATCTGGAAGGGGCGCGGGTATTACAGCCAGGAAAGGCAGCGGGTGATCGCCGTGTGGGCGAAGGCGTGGAAGCGGGAGTTCATCGGGGAAACCCGGTTTCCGCGGACGCCGTACTGGAGCGACGTGCGCTTCGACAAGGAAATGCACGACAAGCCGTACACCTACGGCGTGATCGACCAGCCGCTGTACTACTACAACTACCTGCGGCCGGGATCCATCAGTTGGCGGAAGGAGAAGGGGGAGATCGTCTGATGCAGAAGGTGGCTGTGTATACGCTGACCCGGAATATCTACAGGAACGTGATCCCGTCGCTGAAAAGCCTGCTGAGGAACGGGAACGTGGACCGGGTGTACCTGGTGACCGAGGAAAACGACTACGACGTCGGATTCGATCTCCCTGATAAGGTGATCACCATGCCGGTGAGCCGGTACGGTTATTTCTACAAGGACGGGCCGAACTACAGCTGCAAGTGGACGTACATGGCGCTGATGAAGGTCACGATGCCGTACCTGTTCCCGCACAGCAGCCGGATCCTGACGCTGGACGTGGACACGATCGTCCTGGGAGATCTGTCGCCGCTGTGGGAGCTGGACCTGACGGGCTTCTACCTCGCCGGCGCGATGGAGCCGTACTGGACGATGCAGCATAAGGCGCTGTACGTGAACGCCGGCGTCGTGATGTGGAACCTGAAGCAGCTGCGGGACGGGATGTGCAACGAGCTGATCAGGTCGCTGAACACGGAGAGGTGGGAGCTGGCGGAGCAGGCCTGCGTGAACAGCCTTTGCCGCGGGAAGATCCTGCAGATCGGGCCGGAATGGAACAGCGGGGACTGGACGAAGAACCTGCCGATGGACGAGGTGAAGGTGCGGCACTATATGGCCTACGGGCAGAAACGGTTCCAGGAGCAGGAACTGGTGAAACAGTACGCGGGAATGCCGTGGGACGAAGTGTTCGGGAGGTGAGCGGATGGTCAATTTCACGAGGATGAGGATCCTGATCGGACTGGAAAGGCGGCTGCAGTTCAGGTACCAGAAGAAGCTGGCGACAGCGACGCGGATCACGGCCCAGCTGACGGGGATGCCGCGCGGAGGAGGCGGCCGCAGCCAGGTCGAGGACGGGGCCATCGAACTGGCGGAGGTCGAGGAGGCCTACCGGGAAGTGCTGGACGAGCTGAGGGGAATGCGGGAGGAGCTGCAGCAGCTGCTGCACCACCTGGACAACCCGGACGACATCGGAGTGATGCGGCTCAGGTATATCGACGGGAAGCGGCCGATGAATATCCCGGAGGCCGTGAACCTGTCGGAGCGGGCGATGTTCTACCATCTGGCCGGCGCTGAGCGCAAACTTGCGAAAATGTTCCCTGATCAGGTGAGGTTGTGAAGGTTTGCAGGTCGTTGCAGTTTATTGATGGTATAATGCGCTTAGTAGAAGTGTGCCAGGGACATGAGCTTCTTCTATCTGTTTTTCTCCTGTTTCAGCGGCCGGCTTGTCACCGGCCGTCTTTCATTGCTCACGATTTAATGGGGACGGCTGGAGTTTACTCCTCTCCGGCCGTGGGTCGCACTCCATACAGGCGAGGAGGGTCCTGGGGTGCATCGTGATGAGAACATCGAACGGTTCTACACGAGCCGGATCTGGAGAAGCTGCCGGCGGTCTTTCCTGATCAGTAAGGGGCAGCTGTGCGAGCTCTGCCTGGCGAAAGGGCTCACCGTGCCGGCGGTGCATGTGCACCATCGCGTGCCGATCACGCCGGAGAACCTGAGCGACCCGGGAATCACGTTAAACCACGCCAACCTGATGGCGCTGTGCGAGGAGTGTCACCAGGAACAGCACCGGAAGAAGCGCTGGAGGTGCGATCCGGTCACCGGGCACGTCCGCCTGTAGCCCCCTTGGTCGGCGCAATTTCGCGCGGCGGCGCCAGGGCCGGGTTGAACTGCGAAAAAAAGCGCCGAGGTCTCGCGAGGGGGGTGTTATTTGTGGCGAGAAAGACCGGGGATGCGAAGACAAGCGCGGCCGATCGGGTGAGATCCGCCGCGAATTACATCACATCGTCCGCGGATTTGAAGAAAAACTGCGCGGACAAAGAACTGGAGAAACTGGTGAAGCTGTTCAGCCCGCTGCCGGAGAACGAGCGGACGTTCATCCAGCCGCTGCTGGAGAACGCGGCGTTCATGCGGACCACGCTGGACGAGCTTCAGATCAAGATCCGCCTGGAAGGAGCGACGGACGAATACCAGAACGGCGCGAACCAGTGCGGCGTGAAAATCTCCGCGGCGATCCAGGCGTACAACCAGCTGATGAAGACGTATCACACGCTGATGGATAAACTGCTGGCAAAGCTGCCGCATGAATCGAATGACGCTGATGAGCTGGATGAGTTCAGGTTATGAGTGACGGGAACGCGATCCTCGCGTACTACCAGGGAATAGAAGACGGCAGCATCGTGGTCGGAAAATGGATCCGATTGCTGTATGAGACCATCGTGGACGGCTTAGTCTCGAAGCGGTGGTTTTTTGATGAGCGCCGGGCCAACACGGCGATCCGGTTCATCGAGAAATACTGCCATCACTACAAGGGCGAGCTTGCGCCTGGACGGATCACGCTGAGCCTGTGGCAGAAGGCCGCGATCAGCCTGATGTTCGGGATCGTGGACAGTGACGGCGACCGCCAGTTTTCCGAATGCCTGTTTGTGGTCGGAAGGAAGCAGGGCAAGACGCTCCTGGCCGCAGGGATCGAGACCTATTTCGGATACGCTGCCGGGGAATACGGAAGTGAGATCTACTTCCTCGCCCCGAAGCTCGCCCAGGCGGACCTGTGCTTCAGCGCGTTCGAGTTTAACGTGCACCACGAGCCAGCGCTTGAGAAGAAGACAAAGAGCACGAAGAGCCGGGGCCTGTTCATCGCGGACACGAACACGATGATCCAGAAGCTGCCGTTCACTGACCGGAAGAGTGACGGATATAACCCGATGAGCTGGGTGGCCGACGAGGTCGCCGCCTGGATCGGCGAGCGTGGTCTGAAACAGTGGGAGGTCATGGTATCCGGCACCGGCGCACGGGCTGAGCCGTTCGGGCTGGCGATCAGCTCCGCAGGTTACGAGAACGAGGGCCTGTACGACGAGATGTTCAAGCGCGGGACCGGGTTCCTGAACGGGAACAGCCGCGAGGAACATTTCCTGCCGATCCTCTACACGATTGACGACGAAAGCAAGTGGGACGACATCAACGAACTGCGGAAGAGCCTCCCGTGCCTGGGAGAAAGCGTTCCGTATAAGTTCATTCTGAAGGAGATCGCCACCGCCCACGAGAGTCTGAGCAAGAAGCGGGAGTTCATCACAAAATACTGCAACATCAAGCAGAACAGCTCCATCGCCTGGTTCCAGACTTCGGACGTCAGGAAGATGTTTGACAGGAAGAAACCGATCGAGGAGCTGGCGAACCATTA
>Ga0310786_10001658_pt1 | contig 35789 bp, 26 predicted proteins | sample AusTroGonzalo_MG_FD_203881 | JGI IMG/M metagenome (GOLD analysis project Ga0310786, IMG submission 203881) | Bovine rumen microbial communities from tropical cattle in Woodstock, Queensland, Australia - Gonzalo_03 (v2) (version 2) | ecosystem: Host-associated > Mammals > Digestive system >... | reverse complement strand
ACAACAAATGGCAACAAAAATTCGTTTGGCACGTCATGGTCACAAGGACTATGCATACTACCACATCGTAGTAGCCGACAGCCGTTCACCGCGTGACGGCAAGATTATTGAGCGTATCGGCTCGTACAACCCCAACACCAACCCGCTGACCATCGATCTGAACTTCGAGCGCGCATTGTACTGGGTGAACGTAGGTGCTCAACCTACCGACACTGTTCGCAACCTACTCTCCGGCGAAGGCGTGATGCTCATGAAGCACCTGCAGGGTGGCGTGAAGAAAGGCGCTTTCAGCGAGGCTGAAGCTCAGAAGCGTTTCGACGCTTGGAAGGCTCAGAAGGACGCTAAGCTCGGCAAGATCAGCCGCGCTGAGGCTGACAAGAAAGCCGCTGCTGAGAAGGCTCTCTTCAACCAAGAGGTTGAGTCGAACAAGGCTAAAGCCGCTGCCGTTGCTAAGAAACGTCAGGAGGCTGCCGAGGCTCTCGCCGCTGCTGCCGTGGAGGCTGCTAAGGAAGCTGCCGAGGCAACACAAGAGGCTGCTGCTGAATAATCATTGGCACGTTGCTAACAAGTGGTGTTCTCCTCGGAGACACCACTTTTTTAGTTAAATGAACAAACTCCTAAACATATCCATCGTACTGTACAATACACCGGAGGACGAATGGCGTCCGCTGGTGCAGGAACTTCTACGCGCACAGACCGTGCACCAGATCTATCTCATCGACAACTCTCCCCAGCCCTTACCCAACGATACCAATCAAAAATTAGCAATCACAAATCTCAAATATATCCATTCGAATATCAACCTTGGCTACGGCGCAGCACATAACATCGCTATCCGCGAGACGATATACGACGATATTTCCTATCACTTGGTAATCAACTCGGATATTCAGGTCAGCGCCGAAGCTATCGACCGTCTCGTTGATGTGATGCAGGCTAATCCGCTCATCGGACAACTCCTGCCGCGCGTGGTAGGGCTGGACGGTGAGGAGCAGTATCTCGCCAAGCGCATCCCTACCCCAATGGATCTCATCCGCCGCATTCTGTTCGGCAAACGGGGGTTAGCCTCCCAAACCAATCGGCGCTTCGAGTTACGCAATCTTGACCACTCGCGGCCTATCAATGCGCCCTACCTCTCCGGTTGCTTCATGCTCCTGCGCACCGAGGCGCTACTCAAAGCCGGACTGTTCGACGAACGGTTCTTCATGTACCCCGAGGACATCGACCTCACCCGACGCATCCACCGCGACTACCTCACGCTCTATTACCCGTCGGAGACCATCACCCACGCACATCGGCGTGCCTCCTACCACAGCCTGCGCATGTTCGGCATCCACGCCATGAACATGATCCGTTACTTCAACAAGTGGGGCTGGTTTCACGACCCCGAACGGCAGGAAATGAATAATATCAGAACTGTACGATGAATCCGGCGTGGACATTGATGCCGGCTTGGGCGTAGTACCACGGCCAGCACGCTCTGCCGTCGGTGAAGTACGAGCAGTCGCTGCCGCCGTTGGAGGCATACTTGGCATCGAACACGTTGTTAATCTGACAGAGCAAGGTCACATCCGGCACGTAGGCTTTTGCCTCACGATCCTTCTTCTGTTTCACCCACTCGCGGATGGGCATCCGATACCGCAGGTTGATGTTCGTGGTGCTGTAAGCGCGCAGGGCGGCTGTCTCGTTCTGCGTGTTGTCCAGATACTGCTTGCCGACAACCTGCGTCTGCACCGTGCCGGTGAATCCGGCTGCATTGAACGTGAACAGCGACATTGCCGTCACCGATGGCGAGAAGGCGATGGTTGTGGTCTTAAAGAACACTTGCTCCTCGCCCAACCAGTTATAGTCGGCATCGTAGCGGGTGATGGTCTCTGTATAGTTCAGAATCTTGTTGCGCGAGAGCACACAGTTGGCGTCCCAACGCATCCAGTCGGTGATCTTCACGCCGGCGGTCAGTTCAACGCCCATGCGGTAGGAGTCTTTGACGTTCGCAGTGGATTGTTTGCCTACATCGTTGATGCGACCGGTAAGAACGAGTTGGTTGTCGTAGTCCATGAAGTAGAAGTTCGCGCCCACCGAGAACCGCGGATGGCTGTATGTATAGCCAATCTCATAGTCGTAGAGCGTTTCCGCCTTGGGCATATCGCCAGAATAGGTGTTCGTGGCGCGGTTGTAGAGGATATTTTCGGTATAGTTTTCGCGACTTGGATCACGGTTGGCGATGGCAAATGAGCCATACAACAGATGCCCCTTGTTCTGATAGGTCAGACCTGCCTTGGGGTTGAAGAAGTGATAGCGAACCAGCAGCGGCAACTCAATCATGTCGGGATTATCGGCATACTCCTTCAGTGCATCGGCGTTAATGCCGTTCATGCGGTAGCGGATAAAGCGGTATTGCAGATCGCCGTAGAGCGAGAGCTTCTCCTGTGCACGGTGGATAATGTTCCAGTTGACCTTGCCGAAGATGTTCGCATCGGTCTTATGGCTCTTGCTACGATAGTACTCATGGTTATAGGGCAGCTGTTGCGTATAGAGAGAATCGCTCACCCAGAGCAGATTACCAAAGTGGTGACCTACATAGTGGGATGCGGCGACACCCATCTGCGCCTGCACGCGTTCGCTGGTATATTTGGCAGTAACGATTCCGCCGAAATAGTGGTTAGCGAGCTGCTTTCGGTAGATGCCATCGGTCTTCTTCACTTTGTTGCCCGCATTGTCAATATACGGCAGCAAACCGAAATACTTGAGTGCCTTGTTCTCGTACTGCTCATAGTAGCCGCCGCCGTAGGTGTAGTGGGCAGTAGCCGAGAGGCGCCAACCCGCGTTGATGCGGTGGTTGAACTCCAGTTGGGCGTGTTGCTGGGCGTAGTTGTCGGTCTGGTTGGGATAGTAGCAGATGTTGCCCGCCTTATCGACATACTCACCGGAAGGGTTATAGCGCCGGTCAGCACCGTTGATACCGTAGGCGGTGTTATAATCCACTCCGTCCCACCCCATTCCGGTCTTCTCTTTGCCGCCGAAGAACCGCAGGCATAGCGACGAGCGTTCGCCGTTGTAACCGAAATCGGCATAGTAGGAGTACAGGTCGGAGTGGGTGCGATAAAGGAACCCGTCGGAGTTCACTTTGGAGAACCGCGCGTTGACGTATAGTTTACTGGGCAACGACACATGCGCGCTGAGCATCTCTCGGAAGGTGTTGTACATACCTCCGTTGAACGACAGCTCGACATGACTGCGTGGATGCTGATGCGTTTCCATATTCAGACTTGCGCCGAACGACGACACACCGTTGGTCGATGTACCTACACCACGCTGCACATCGACGGAGCTGATCGACGATGCCATATCAGTCATGTTCACCCAGAACACCGTCTGACTCTCGGAGTCGTTGAGCGGCACGTCGTTGACCGTCATGTTGATGCGCGTGTGGTCGGTGCCACGGATGCGGAAGTAGGTATAACCTACACCCAGACCGTCGTCGGTGGTCACCTGTATGGCAGGGATAGTAGATAGTAGGAACGGCAGGTTTTGACCGATATTCTCGCGTTGGAGTTCGTCGGGCGTAACCACATTGTGCGATATCGTGGTCTGTTGTACACGCGGAGCAGTGACCGATATCTCGTCAATATCGCGTCCTTGGATAGTCAGAGTATCCGCCCCCCCACTGCGCGAGCTTGTGGGGACTCCGTTATCGCCACTCCATTGTGCGGACATCTGTCCGCTGATGATGATTAGAAGAGTTATCAGCCATGCACGGCTGATGCTTGGATGTGAATGTATCATTTCCCTTAGCAGCATTACCTGCTCAGGTTCCACGGGTTTATGTTCTCAGGTGGCAACGGTCGTTGCCCCTCCCCGAATGAATCTGAAGCGTGTTAGAATGAATTTGTCTTGTTATTCACAAAACAAGTGTGCCAGTTTTGTGACACACCTGTTTGTGTAGAAGATCTACTGTGCTATTACTCTGCGGGAGCAGGAGCAGCCTCTTCAGCGGGAGCCTCAGCAGGAGCTTCCTCAGCAGCAGGAGCCTCTTCAGCAATAGCTTCAGCCTCAGCAGGAGCTTCAGCCTCAGCAGCTTGCTCTACGCACTCTGCCTTCTCACCTTCGCAGCACTTGTTGTCTGCCTTCTTGCAGCAACCTACCATGCACATAGCCATGATAGCAATGAATAATACTTTCTTCATGAGTTCAAAATTTAACGGGTTATACTATAGTATTTTGTTAAAAAAATTGCTTTTTTGCACAAAATCGGCACAAAGTTAGCATAATTTTTGCATATATCCAAAAAAAGTTGTAACTTTGTAGCGATTTTTAACAAAATAATGAAAGAGAAACAACAATTCTTCCAATCAGTGACAGGATTTGTCACTATTAACCTTGCCATTGCTGTTGCAGTGGTGATAGTATTGTTTGTGTGCGCCACACTCTGGCTTAAGGGTTATACCCTGCATGGCAAGGAGGTCGTTATTCCTTCCGTCACCGGTATGAGTCAGGATGAGGCTGAAATTGTTCTGCGCGGCAGCGAGCTATACATGGTGGTTGTTGACTCGACGTACTCTGACAAGACACCGCTCGGCACGATCGTTGAGCAGACCCCTCCCGCGCTGTCGCACGCTAAGCCGGATCGCCCCGTGTATGTTGTGATGAACGCACGCACGCGCAGGATGATTCCGCTGCCGGAGTTACATGACGTATCGTACCGTCAGGCAGAGGCGACCTTGCGTTCCCTCGGTCTGAAGGTCGGTGAGGTGCAGTATGAGCCCTCGCTCTATCCGGATAACGTGCTCGACATCCGCGATGGCAACAAGAGCCTCGAGGTCGGCACGCGCCTGCCGGAGGGTTCGACGGTGACGCTGGTCATCGGACGCCGGCAGGGTAACAGGATCGTCACGGTGCCCGCCCTGTTAGGGCAGTCGCTCAGTCAGGCACGCACAACGCTGCTCAATATCGGATTGACGATCGGTGCTTACTCTTACGACAAAGAGCCCACACCGGAGACCCTGGACCGTTATATCATCTATCGGCAGTCGCCTACCGAAGGCGCCACGCTGATGGAGGGATCGACGGTAAACATCATGCTCACCACGGATCTGGAGCGCGCCATAACCACCGACACACAGCAAAACGAAGAGAAGTTCTTCTAACGCTATTGTATGCAGAATGCCGATGACACCATACGCATAGAGGAGCTCGATAATCCCGATGCTTTCGAGGGACAGGACGAACTGTTCGTCCGCTTTGAGTGTGTCGTGGACAAAGGGCAGTCGCCGGTGCGCGTGGACAAATACCTTGCCGAACATATCCCGGGCACCTCACGCAGCCGCATCCAAGCCGCAGCGGACAGCGAGCAGATTCTGGTCTGCGGTAAGGTCGTCAGCAGCTCCTATAAGGTCAAACCCGGCGAGACGATACAGGTGCTGCTCAATCATGAGCCGCACGACTTCACGATCCAGCCGGAGAATATCCCCTTGGATATCGTATATGAAGACGAGGACCTGCTGGTGGTGAACAAACCCGCCGGATTAGTGGTGCACCCGGGGCACGGCAACTACGAGCACACACTGCTGCACGCCCTCGCGTGGCATTTTCAGCAGTCTGGCGCACCGCTTGACATGAACGCCCCCGACATTGGCTTGGTGCACCGTATAGACAAAGATACGTCCGGCTTGCTGCTCATCGCCAAGACGCCTGAGGCGAAGACCAATCTTGGTCTGCAGTTCTTCCACCACACCACAGAGCGCACGTACAATGCGCTGGTCTGGGGCACGTTTGATGAAGACGAGGGTACTATCGACGGTGCGCTGGCTCGCGACAACCGCGACAGGACAATCTACCGCGTGTGGTCGCTGGAGGACAACCCGCTCGCCAAGAACGCCGTAACACACTACCGTGTGCTGGAGCGCTATCCGTACGTCACGCTCGTCGAATGCCGTCTGGAGACCGGCCGCACGCACCAGATACGCGTACACATGGCGCACATCGGGCACCCGCTGTTTGCCGACGAGAAGTACGGCGGTACGATCATCCGCAAGGGACTGCGTACGCAGAAGTATGCACAGTATATCAACAACTGTTTTGCGCTCTGTCCGCGGCAGGTGCTGCACGCCAAGACGCTCGGGTTCGTTCATCCGCGCACCGGCGAGCATATGCACTTTGACAGCCCCTGGGCACCGGACTTCGCCGCAGTCATCGACAAGTGGCGCCACTATCAAATGAACACTCTGAACACTGATAACTGAAAACTGAATACTGACTACTCATGAACACCATCCTCTGGGCTGACGACGAGATTGATCTCCTCAAGCCGTATATCATCTATCTGTCCGGCAAGGGCTACGAGATTATACCTGCCATGAGCGGGCAGGATGCTATCGACATATGCAAGCAGCGTGCTGTGGATATCGTCTTTCTGGACGAGCAGATGCCCGGTCTGTCGGGTATAGAGACGCTCCAGGAGCTGAAAGCCGCTCATCCCGAACTGCCTGTGGTGATGATCACGAAGTCCGAGGAGGAGCGTATCATGGAGCAGGCTATCGGCCAGCAGATAGCGGACTACCTGATCAAGCCCGTCAACCCGAGCCAGATCCTGTTGTGCCTGAAGAAACACGTACACAGCAAGCAGATCGTCGAGGAGCACACCAACGCCAACTACCGGCAAGAGTTCTCAGACATCACGTATATGATCAACACCGCACGGACGTTCGACGAGTTTGCGGCTATCGAGCGCACACTGACCTCATGGGAGCTCAAGCTCCAGGATGCCAACTCCTCGATGGCTGAACTGCTGGCTATGCAGCGCAAGGAGGCAAACGCCGCGTTCGCTAAGTTCATCCGTCAGAACTACGAACTTTGGTTCGAACCGAGCGCCGCGCACCCGATGCTCAGCCCCGACGTGTTCCGCAAAGCGGTGTTCCCGCTGCTCGACGAGGGCAAGAAGGTGTTTGTGGTCGTGGTGGATAACTTCCGCTACTCGCAATGGAAAACCATTCAGCCATTATTGGCTGAATTCTACTCCGTCAAGGACGAGCAACTCTACTCCTCTATCCTGCCTACCGCCACGCAGTACGCACGCAATGCGATCTTCGCCGGACTGATGCCGTTGCAGATACAGAAGCAGTTCCCCGAATACTGGGTTGAGGAGGGCGACGAGGATACGAAGAATAAGTTCGAGAAGGAGCTCGTCGGCACGCTGCTCCACCGTTTCCGCCGTCATGACACCTACACCTATTACAAGATCAACGAGTCGGACTTCTGCGAGAAGATCACACGGCAACTCAAGTCGCTCACCACGCCGTTGAACATCGCCGTGGTGAACTTCATCGACATGCTCTCGCACTCGCGTACGGACTCGAAGATGATGCGCGAACTCGCACCCGACGAAGCCGGATACCACAGCCTCACACTCTCGTGGTTCAAGCACTCGCCTATACTGGAGTTCTTCCGGCAGGTGGCAGCGCTCGGCTATGACGTGGTGCTCACCACCGACCACGGCACGATACGTGTGGCGGAGCCCGTGCAGATCATCGCGGACAAGAACACGAACACCAACCTCCGCTATAAGGTCGGCAAGTCGCTCTCGTTCCAGAGCAAGAATATATTCGAGATTGCCAAGCCGGAGAAGGTCGGTCTGCCTACACCGAACTTGAGCAGCACCTACGCGTTCTGCACCGGCACGGATTTCTTCGGCTATCCGAACAACTTCAACTACTACGCGCAGTACTACCGCGACACGTTCCAGCACGGCGGCATATCGATGGAGGAGATGATAATCCCGCTGGTACACATGACGCCTAAATGATCTTGGTCGGATTACATATTATCGTCTGTCTATGCCTGTTGGCAGCGGTGCTGTCGGTGTTCATCCCCGCGTCGGCGCTACCCGTTCCGGCTTGGTTCGGGTTGGCATTCGAGTGGCTGATGGCAGCGGAGTTGCTGATAGGCTTGCTGCTGCTCTTCACCAAACACCGCCGATGGACGTGGTTCACCGTGGCGATGCTGATCATCGCTGCAGCGCCAATATGTTATACGATGTCGCACGCCGCGCTGTTCTTCCCCAAACGCGAACTGCCCCACGCCTTCACCCTGATGAGCTACAACACACGGCTCATGGGCGATGTGCGCAAGCCCAAGCAGAACAGAGTGATCCAGTATATCCTCCGCACGCAGCCGGATGTGGTCTGCCTGCAAGAGGTCGAGGTCAGCAAGTCCAGCGACAACCTCACCCTCGCCGAGCTGCGAGAGGCGTTGAGCGTCTATCCTTATACGTACTTCGACTTCAAGATCTACAACTCCCGACGGCAGTACGGCAACGCGGTGTTCAGCCGCTACCCGCTCATCGACAAACATACGCTGCGTTATGAGTCGCGCGGGAACATCACATCGGTCTGCGATATCGTGCTGCCCACCGACACCATCCGGCTCTATACCAACCACCTGGAGTCCAACCGTCTGGAGCACAAGGACCTCGAACTTGGTACCACCACCGAGCAAGCGCAGTCGGTGTTCAACTCCACGACAGAGAAACTTGCGCACGCCTCCCAGCTGCGTGTGGAGCAGGCGAAAGCCATTCACAGCGACACCGAACGCTCACCGCATCCCGTGCTGATCGTGGGCGACATGAACACTACGCCGGTGTCTTACACCTACCGCATCCTGCAACGCGGCATGCGCGACGCGTTCCTCGAGTCATCTGACGGACAACTCGGACATACATTCGTCAAAAAAGGATTAGGAGTCCGGATAGACTATATCTTACATTCCAAGCAGCTCTCTGCCTCCGGGTTTGATATCCCGCATGTGGATTACTCGGATCATTATCCGATCATCACCACCATCCACTATTAACTCTTAGCTTTTGGCTGCCAATGGCTAACGGCTAATGGCCAATGGCTAATCTAATTGTATCTCGGGCACATCTTCGTAGGAGTCGGCACGCGACTGTTCGACTTGTGCCTGTATCTCGTTTTGCTCGCGGCTCACGCACATCAAGATAGCGAAGTACAAACTCGTCACCAGCACCGACGTACCGCCTCTGGACACCATCGGCAGCGGCTGACCGGTCACCGGTCCCAGACCTACCGCCACAGCCATCGACACGAATGCCTGGCTCGTCAGCATCAGCGCCAGGCCCATGACCATGAGCATAGCCCCGTAGTCTGCGTATTTCGATGAGGTGTTGCACGCTCGGAACAATATGACCAAATACAGCACGACCAGCACCAGTGCGCCGAATAATCCCGTCTCCTCCACGATGATGGCGAAGATATAATCGGCATACGCCAGTGGCAGGAAGTTCCGCTCCACGCTGTTGCCCGGCAGCACACCCAGGGGCGACGCACCGCCGCGCGCTATAGCCAGCGTAGCGTGGTTGCGCTGGTAGTCATCATCGCCGTCAGTAGCAGCATCATCGTCAGCAACGAACTTGTCAATACGTCCCACCCACGTTATCGCACGCTTGAACGGACCGGTCATCGGACGGTGGGCACGTACGTAACCGAACTCCACGATGAAGTAACCCGACACCAGTACAATCACCGTGATAGCCATGATACCGCCTAAGTACTTGAGCGGCACACGCGCCAGGAACCACATCAGGAACACCACACCCGCCAAAAGCAATGCTGTCGAGAGGTTACCTAACAAGATCGGGAAGATGATGAACGCCGATAACGCCAGCGTGCGATAGAACTCTTTAACCAGCTCCGCCTCGTCATGCGCCTGCGACAGCCGGTCAGCCACCACGATGATCAGGCCTAACTTAGCTAACTCCGAGGGCTGGAAGCTGAACCCGAAGATCTTGAACCACCGCTCCGCATCGTTGATCGTGCTCACGAACGGGCTGCCCGGGATGATCATTAGATACAGACACAGCGCCGCCACGCCCAGCAGACCGTAACCGCCCCAGCGGACGATCTTCGAGGGGAATAGCTGCACCACAAACCCTATCATCGCACCGATCAGGATGAACTTCACCTGATGCCACACCGGTCCCAGCAGACTCCCCGTCTTGAACGCTAACGTGCTGGATGCCGAGAACAGCTCGATCACGGCTATGACCACCAGCAGTATGAACACCGTCCAGTACGTCTTGTCAACATACTGCAACTTGCGCTTGATAAGTTCTATGCCACGTGGGTTTTCCATAATTACAATCGTCTCACGGCTTCCATAAACTGCTCGCCTCGGTCCTCGTAGGACTTGAACAGGTCAAAGCTTGCGCAGCAGGGCGACAGCAGTACGGTGTCTCCCTCTTGTGCCGCGTCGTAGCACGCCTGCACCGCCTCCGCAAGGCTGTGGGTGTCAATAATAGTAATTGGGCTCTTAGCTCTTGCCTCTTGGCTCTTAGCTAATTCTCCAAAATGCTCGACAAGCTTCTCGTTATGCAGTCCCATGAACACCAGCGTGTGGCACTTCTGCAGCACCAGCTCATCGATCTCCGAGTAGTCGTTGCCTTTGTCTTTGCCGCCGAGTATCAGCACGGTCGGTGTGGTCATCGCTTCCAGTGCGTACCAACAGGAGTTGACGTTTGTCGCCTTGCTGTCGTTGATCCAGCGCACGCCGCGCACCGTGGCTACATACTGCAAGCGGTGTGCCACGCCCTCGAACTGCGTCAGGCTCTCACGGATCACATCGTTCTTGATATCCAGCAGCTGCGCCGTGATAGCCGCAGCCATCGAGTTGTACTGGTTGTGCTTGCCCTTGAGCGACAGCAGCTCCACCGGCAACTCCAGCGGCTCGCGTGCCGCCACGACAAGATTCCTGCCGTCAATATATGCTACATTGGCTCTTGGCTCTTGACTCTCGGCTCTCAGCACTTGACTCTCGGCTCTCAGCACTTGACTCTCCCCAAACGGGTACAGCGTCGCCGTCGGGCGCAGCTTGCGTATCTCGCGGTCTATCACCGGATCGCCGCTCCAGAACACGAACGCATCTTCCTGACGCTGGTTACGCGTGATACGCATCTTCGCGTCGATATAGTTCTGGAACTCGAAGTTATAGCGGTCAAGATGGTCGGGTGTGATGTTCATCAGGATCGCTATGTCCGCGCGGAAGTCGTACATGTTATCCAGTTGGAACGAACTGAGTTCTATCACGTAGTACTTGTGATCCTGCTGTGCTACTTGCAGCGCCAGCGAGTTGCCTATGTTCCCTGCCAGCCCGACATCCAGCCCTGCGCGTCGTAACATGTCGTATATGAGCGAGGTCGTCGTAGTCTTGCCATTCGAACCGGTGATACATATCATCTTCGCCTGCGTATAGCGCGCCGCGAACTCTATCTCTGACAGGATTGGCGTACCCTGCTCGATCAGCGCTTTGACCATCGGAGCGCTGTCTGGTATTCCTGGCGACTTCACCACCTCGTCTGCATTGAGTATCAGTGCAGGCGTATGTTTGCCGCCCTCGTAGGGTATTGCGTGCTGTTCCAGCAACGCGGCATAGTGAGGCTTGATCTCGCCCATGTCACTCACGAACGTCTCATACCCTTTCGCTTGCGCCAGTATAGCCGCTCCGACGCCGCTCTCACCGGCTCCTAACACAACCAGTCTCTTTGCCATCTTGCTTTGTATTGACTATGTTCTATTGTTAAGACTGCAAAGGTACAAAAAAAAATGCATATTTGCAAATTTTTACGCGCTTTTCCTATATTTTATTAGCAAATATCACACGATGAGATCAGCGCAACCAGCAGATTATTCCTACTACTGTCGCAATTTGGGCAATTAATATGGCAGGGACACCCCATGTGAATTTCTTATGCAGTGTCTTGTGGTGCCATATTTTTATACCGAGCAAAGCACCGATACTTCCTCCAGCCGCAGCCAACCACAGCAAAGTCGATTCCTCAATACGCCATTTAGACCGTTTGGCTTTCCACTTGTCGATGCCGTACAAAATGAACGTCACCATATTGATCACTGCAAGGTAGATCAGGACAACGAGAAAAACTTTCTGTTGGCAGGGCATGGTTATTTTCCTTTTCTGGATCTGATAAGTGCAATCACGGAAATTACCAACCCCGCTATGGATACCGCTAATGCGATAATAGAAATAGTGTTCATAATATTGAGTGTTTTAATTTGTTAATTAACTCCTCCAAGTGTTATACACTAAAAACTTACAAAGTTACAAAAAAAATATCAAAAAAGCAAATGATGAGGGGAGATTTTGGAGGAAAAGTGAAAAAATTAACGAAATGGGGAATATTAGGTCATAAATGAAAGACAATTATCAACAATTACGATGGAGACCTGCATGACAGCAGGGGAATGAAAGAAAAAGTGAGGGGAAGTGCACAAAACTCGCGACTGACAGCGCGAGCACAGGACGAAATCGAATTAATTGAGGGTATAGCAAGGGTATAGCAACGTTATACGATTGAAGCGAGGATTAAGCGGAGTAAAACCGAGGGTTACTGCGCGGCGATGCGCAGGGCGGCGTTGATGCCGTCGAGGGCGGAGGAGGTGATGCCACCGGCGTAGTTTTTGGGGTGTCGCAGGCTTCCGTCGCTCAGCCCACCTCGGATTCGCGGCACGGACACGGCTGTGTCGGCTCGCTTTGTCCGCGCTCTGCGCCTCTAATGGGGCTCGAAACCATCGCCAATAAATTCGTTATTTATTGTTATTTGTGTCAGTTACGCAAGTTGAATATTCTTGTGAGGCGTGTGCATGTTGCCTTTTCCGACATCTGGTTTGTTTTACATATGAGGAAAACGCAGTATCATCTTTCCATCACGTCCAATGTGATACAAAAAATATGCCACGGATGGCGAATCCAATGTTTCTTTGAGGAATAATGAATATGTTTGCAATAAGTAGTGCAATATCCATTTGTCCATATCGTTGTTGTGTGAAAGCTTGTCCTGTTCGTGCAATTCTTTTATGATAATGAGAACAGATGTTGATAGGTGGCTCCGTTGAGAAAAGATCGCTCGTGATAGAGTTCTATGCAATAGTTCAACGCAAGTATTGTCCTATGCAATCGAGCCCCATTAGAGACTGTGAGCGCGGGGGAAAGTGAGCCTCGCGCTGTGTCCGTGCCGCGAATCCGAGGTGGGCTGAGCGACGGAAGCCTGCGACACCCCAAAAACTACGCCGGTGGCATCACCTCCTCCGCCCTCGACGGCATCAACGCCGCCCTGCGCATCGCCGCACAGTGAGGACATCTATTCGCTTACTCGCTCACTTTGAGCAACGTCCTCATTTTCCCACATACCGCCCCGCTGCGATAACGATTCCATCATGTCCGTCAGAACCGCTTGCAAAAAGTTCTTCGCAGCATGTCCGTCAAACCCATCGTAAAATGGCTCTTCGTAACATGTCCGTCAAGTTCTTTGGGATATCGTCAATTTCATATTTCATATATTGCTCTTGATTATTGTAGTTATATTCTACGAGTTTTTCTTGCAATACGTAATTTGATTTGGATAAATAGTTTGTATATGCTGAATTAAACTTTCACATACTTCCTGATAATCTTTCTGCGATAACGGTTCGTCATCGCTTCTCCATCCTCCGTGTGATAAATCATTTATAAAAGTATATGTTTTTCTATCTTGTTCAAAATGTTTCTGTATGTATGCCTCAATACCATCATCATTGAGTTCTATATTCTGAAATTTAACTAATGTTTCCATTATATGTCTTATCGAGTTAGCCGTTGTATGCGAGTATAACTGTCCCTTCTTAGCTATTCTGTATATATCCAGCAGATGGCTAATATATGGAACAGTATAATTAGTATTATATTCTGTTAAAGTCCCATTTTGTAATATCATGCGTTTTTCTACAATTTTGTTGGCACACAATATCCTCATAAACTCATTATTATGTGTCAAAATGATGTATCGGGGACGTTCTATTTTCGGGAAAACTGTTTGTATCTTGCGTATAATACCACTCATGGTATATACGTAGGTAAAATCTAAACTAGAGATTGGATCATCTATTACAAAAAATAGTTTTTTATAATCATCTTCGCTTTTCATTTTTATATGTACATCCCCTAAATAATATGCAAATGCTATAATATTTTTTTCTCCCTCGCTTATTGCATATTTGATATTTCCCTTATCCAATACACGCGTTTTAAACATCAGTTGGAATGTATCTTCATCTAATGTATATTTACTCCCATCAAAAAAGAAATTTAGCACTTGTTTGATTGTATTTGCAACCTCTTTCTTCTTGAGAGTCCGCATCGCATTTTCCTTTTGGGCTATTTCTTTTTCAAGTTTTTTACTATCTACTGCAAGCAGTCTAATCTCCTCTATCTTTTTTTGTTGCGTTAGGCATAAATAGTTATATGCAGCCTTACAAATATCAATTCTAACATTCTTGTTCTCCTCGCTTATTCTGATGATCTTCCCATTCATAATTTCTATTTTTTCATTGTTATGGTAAATCACATCAACAATATTCTTCAATTCTTTCTTTAAATTTTCCAATAAGTCATTTTGCACAATAAGAGGAATGGAAATATTTTTCTTCTTATCTTGCAGTAAGGTTTGTAATTGTTCTATATAAGAAATGGCATTAGTATTATTAAATTCTGTAAGAACTTCATTTTCCAATGATACAATATATTTTGTTTTATAATCATTAAAAAGTTTAATCTGTTTACTACTGTCTTTATCTAATTCTTTAAGTAATGTGATAAGGTCAGATAGATGTTTACAATAAAAGTCCAATTGCTTAATAATTGTTGCTTCTTGATCATTAAGGTAGTTTGTATACAAATCAATAAGTGCTAAAGCATCTTCGTCATAAGACCTCTCACAGAATGGGCAGACATTATCTGGGGACGAAAGTTTTAATCCTTCTTCAATAAATGATTGCTTTCTCTTAATTTTAGACTTGAAATCTTCTTTGAAGTTGCTCAAGGTATATGCTTTTAAAAGCATATCTTTTATTGTGGCTATTTTATTATCATCAATGTCGGGGATTGTAAGTTCCGATATTGAGGAAAGATTTTCCGGAACAGATTTTATTTTGTCATAGTCTTTTATATATTCATCAACCGACTTTCTCATAGAATGAAGGTGTTTTCCATCCCATCCAAAAACATTAGCAGGAGATAATGTCTTATATTCATTAAGCCTTGTTATATTAGCAATTTGCGAAAGATGTTCCGTTTTATAATTCTCAATGAAAGAAATAATCTCTTCTTGTTTTTTCTTGCCAACTTTCTTTAATTCTTCCAATTTTTTCTTATCATCACTTACATCTATATGTGCTTTACCTAAAATAAATCCCTGCATACTTTCATCGTCAGCATCTTTAATGTAATCTAATGCTCTTATATTTTTATCAACATAATCTTGATTGAAGGTATGAAAAATATAATTTGTTAGAGGAAGTAACGGTTGTGCTCCTGCATGTATTTGGATATTGATATCTTCTTTTGTGGTTGCTGTATTATCTTTTGTTTCTATTATTTTTAGTGCAAAATTTCCATGATTTTGTCCATATGTTAAGTATGCATCGGTAAGAATTTTTCCTTTCTCATCTATTAATAATGTATCATCATGTTCGAGTAATCTAAACAAACGACTGATAAATGTTTTACCACTTCCGTTGTTTGCATAGATAGCGAACTTCAAGGACGAAGATGTAATCTCGTATTGCAGATGTTCTAAAGGGGCAATATTATTACATGCGATAGATGTTTTAATATCTTTCGACATTTTGAATAGGATTTAAAGGTTGTATGTTACAATATAATCAATTATTTTAAATATAGATTCGTTGTCCATTGTTATAACTTTTTACAAATGTTATTTTGTTTTATTACGATTAATTTGACAAATACAAATATTTTGTCTGTCTTATATAGCGATTATACAAACACATTACATTGCCAATTGTTCCACGACTTTCTCAAAGTCGGCCGTGCGGACGTAGGCTTTGGTTTTCTTGTCAATGGCTACTTCACGCAAGAGACCTAATTCGGTGAGGTGCTGAAGATCGGCACGGGCAGTATGAGTCGTGACATTGAAACGTGTGGCGACCTCTTTGACACGCATATCCAACTCAGCGTTCTCCGAGTATAAACGCAGCAGATATGCTTGACGATCATTGATGCCCTCTATCGCAACGAAGTTTTTCATTGCTCTACGTTTTTTCTCCTGTTCTGCTAGCCATTGCTTCAACTGCTCGTACGCTTTCTGCATGGCATTGAGGTTGTAATGAATAAAATATGAAAAATCATTCATATCTGCCTCCGTGTAGATATAGGCTTTTTCATAACTTGCCTTGCTTTTGTATATTACCCGCGAGATAGACAGATATTCCGTCAACCAATATCCTTTTTTAATCATGTACCAATAGAACAGCGAACGCGCCGTACGACCGTTACCATCCACAAACGGGTGGATATATGCTAACATGAAGTGAATGATAATCGCCTTGATTATCGGGTGAATGAAATTCTCTGTCGAGTTATCATTGGCAAAAGCGCACAAATCTTCCAACATCAGTTCCACTTGTGCATATGTGGGTGGCGTATGAACTATAGTACCGGTTATGGAATTTTGCACCACCACATCATCAGATGTCCGAAATGTACCTTCCATCTGCGGATCATCCAATGTGCCTTTGGATATATAGCTATGAATTATCTTTATATTAGGCACACTGAACTCGTCATTCTTATGCTCCGATATATAGCGAATGGTCTCATAATTATTAAGAATCATTTGCTGATCCTTATTTACCGGAGTTTGTTGCTTCCGAAGCATCTCCTTTGCTACTTTGCGCGTCGTATTGGCACCTTCCATCTGACTTGAAGCGATTGCTTCTTCCATGATTGAACTTACCAAATACATTTGCTTGTCCTGTTCCGGAATGATAGATGCAGAATTGAGCATGCCGCCAAAATTCATATCGAACTGGTTGAGCAGAGCCTGCATTTTATCAATTATCGTGTATGAAAAATTGTACTGTCCAAACTGTACTGTCCGAATGTTTGCTAGTCTCATCAACTTGATAGAAGTCCAAAATACAGCCGGTTCCACATCATCAGGGCGATGATATTTCGCTTTGTCCCAATACAGATAATCATTGTTAATGCGCCTTATTAAAGTTTGGTAATCCGCATTAAACAACAACGAGAATGCTTTTTGCCCGATGGCATTGGCTTCTGCTTGCGAAAAAACAGGTGTTGGTTCAACTAACATAATTACACATTTAAAAAATCGCAGCAAAGATACTACTTTTTTTTGAAACAACCAAGCAAAATAAGGAAATTTTGCAAATATTTCCTCATTTTTCTCGATTATTAATTATTCAAATTACAATTTCCACAAAAAAGCACATTTAGTTGTAAGATTTTGGCAGTTCAATTGTTACAGTCTTCGGTGTAGACTTCTATGTCGTGCACATCGGTCGCTGTGATTAGAAACAAGATGAAATCAGTCCCACCAACAGATAAATGTACAATGCCAGTTCAGCGGCAGCGAATAGTACAGCAATGATGTAATCCATAATAGCACATTTTGATTGTTCAACATTCGATTTGAGCAGGCTACCTTATCTCACTTGCTTCAATATATCTTCCGGGCTTGCACCCATTCGCATGATAGCACAGAGTTTCTTGCCCATGTCTTTGAAGGAGTGGCCGCAGTGGTAAAGCGTATCGTCGATGATTAGCCAACGGTCGTGAGAGGCGGTTGACCATTTGTGAGTTGATATGGGTTGCTTGCCGGTGGAGGTATTATGCATATCGCGCAAACTCTTGTAATCGCTGTCGGAATAGATGTCGGCGGTAACGCCGTTGGCGCGTACATCCAGTATTTCGAAGGTTGTGGCATCTACGTAGCCGTCAATCATGATCACGCGTTTTGTGGCAGTCTTAATCAGATTCTCAAGCAACTTACGTGCCTCAAAGAATTGCCCTTCGAAGAACACTTGTTCCATAGGTGGGATGTTGGTGCGGACGAAGAAATCCACTTTATCTTGCAGTTCATGAATTTGATCGGTGTGCTCCTGCAAACGACGGTCGATGCGATCTTCCATAGCCATAAGACGTTGGTTGAGGGCATAGCCACGCAACAGATAGTCTTTTAATACGGATGTTGCCCAACGACGGAACTTTGTAGCATTGGTGCTATTAACTCTATATCCGACAGAGATAATCATGTCAAGATTATAGTAATCAATAGTTCGTGCTACCATTCTTTCACCTTCTTTTCGAACTACTCTAATTTTTTGAGTAGTTGCCTCCGGCTCAAGTTCGGCAGTCTTATAAATGCCTTGTATATGATATGTTATGTTATTCTCTTTAACCTGAAATAACATTGCCATCTGCTGTTGGGTTAACCACACTGTATCGCCGGACAAGTGTACATCTAATTCCAATGTCTTGTCTTCCGTTCGATAGACGACAACATTTTCTTCGCTTGTGTTGTAAGGAGTAATCTCGCTTGCTTTGTTCTCGTTTGCCATAATCTTGTGTTTTTAATAGCCGTTAAACTTGCGTTCGGAAGAGGTGCGCGCGCATACCTTGCCGAAATCTGATGCAAAGTTACGGAGAGAAAGTGCTACATCTTGTCACAAGCTAAGAAAATCGTTCAAGAAAGTGTGATTTTGTGAAGAAGTGCAATGTTTGGTTGGCAAATTGCGGGTTATATGGCTCTTTGTAGCATGTCCGATGGGCATCATGAGATGTATCTCTTACGTCATAACGAATATACGCATTGAATGATCACGAAAACACGCAACAAAATACCACAAAAACACTCAACGCTCTTGCAAATTTCAATTATTTTTTGTATCTTTGCAGCGCAGTCCCGGTAGTTCCTCTCCCAGACATAGTGCTGGTGAAGAATCCGGGTTTTCTTTTTTCCACCATGAGGCTATTTGTTGGGATTTGGATTACGTGACATGCCTGCACGCTAATCTGATAACCGTTCTTGGTTGGATGAATGCCGATATGCCTGCATGGCTTGCGTCAATTGATCCGTTTGACAATGTTTGCGCTTCCATTCGTAAGAATATGGGATGGGCGTAAGAGCTTCAATTTCATTTATCGAAAAACCACTCGCAGCAATGTGAGTGGTTTTATTGTTTACCGTCAAGTTCTTTGGAAAATGATCTTCAAGTCATGTCCGTTTGGTTCGCAGTAAAGGGTTCTTTGGCAGATTGGTGTTCGCAGCATGTGCCTTTTTGCATTATAGGTAGTCAATTTCTTATGTCATAACGAATATACGCATTGAATTATCACGAAAACACGCAACAAAACACCACAAAACCATTCAACGTTCTTGTAAATGCGCAAACAAAAAAGCGGCAACCCTATCGGATTACCGCATGAAAGTTTGTTCGAAAAGGAACTACATATCTGGGGGATTTTATTGCACTTTCCAATCCGAAATTATTTTACGATTTGGAAAGTGAAGTCCGCTGCAAAGATAGTAAATTTTTGTCAAATAAACAAATTTTTAGTCAAATAATTTGCTGTATGGGATATTTTTTATTTTACTGCTCCCACTCTATTCCTCTTAAACAAGCCGGTAACTTTTTGCCAGAGGATTTGTGATGAGCGACACAAGCACAACAATGTCCGTGGCGGGGGCAATCTTTGGTGCAGGGGCAATCTATGGAGTTATGCGGGCAGGGCATTGTTATGTTGTATCCAAGTCGTTACGTTTTGTAGTAATGTGATTATTCAAGCAAAAAGCTATTCATATGGATGCGCGTAATACATTTCATTGTAATTCATAAGGCCTATACCCTCTTCTTCTCTGTCGTAGCAAGAGAAGCGTTGGTCTGTTGCCAATCGAATCTTTTCACATGCCACGACAGGATCTAACCCTCGGATTTCCATGTTATATATGAAAATCCCGAAGCAAATATGCATGTCGGCAGAAGTCAAACTTTGTCTCGGTCCCAGTACGTAACATATATGCTGGCATGTCAAAAACATCTCATATGCTACTTCCATCAATCCGCCTCGGCAACAAGACAACATCAAAACACACTCATCATTCATACAATCACTTGCGCACAGTAATGAAGCCATATCTCGCCAACTCATAGAAACATGTCCTTCTTCGTTGGCAAACCCTTCCGAATTCCCATGAGCGCTAAGATAGATATAATCGAATCGCCCATTCGATGAGAGAATCGTGTTTAACTCATCATTGTTATGTACCCTTTTGCAAACATGCTCAATCCCATACAACTGAGCTTGCTCGCATAGTCCATTGCATTCGTGAGGTTCATCAATACTTCCACATGCTTCCAAAATAAGAATTCTCTTTTTCATGTTCATAAAGCGTGATATAATCATCTTATATACATTCAACTTGTTTCAATGATTCGTTTTAACTCAGTTACCACGTCTTTCATACTTTTTATGCGTTTCTTTTTAGAATGATTAAGCATAGTTCGGATTAACACATATAACGGTTCACTCTCCTCTTTAAAATCACTCCTCGCAATATTGCCGATTGGAGCGTTACCTTGTATAATATACCAGAACACTTTTCCTAATTGAAAAATATCCGATTGGCTATCTATTTTACAGTCAAAACATCCTTCATTTTTTGTTGATAGATATTTGTTCATCGCTTCAGGCGAGAGCCATCCTTTTGGGCCAATTAACTCATTCTGCCGATCCCAATCTTGTTCCCGATATGCAATCAACCCCAAATCGCCAATCTTCCATTGTTGATTTATTAATAAAATATTATCAGGTTTGAGATCTCGATGATAATAACCTAATAGATTTAAATCATATAAGCCATATGCGATTTGTAAACAAATCTCCAATCTGTTGTATAATTCTATATCTGGTTGATTCTCTAAATATTGTTTCAAATCGTGAGTGGCAAAATCCATCATATAAAACGGGAAAAATTTGTCAAACTCTACTCTTTCGCCATCTTTCAAGTTCCTACTCCCTTTTACTTCAATATGACCGCAAAAATCAATAGAGATTATGTTCTCGATCCTATTCTTTTTACATTCTTGCAGAGCTTCTATTTCTCTATAAAACCTATTGTTATTATCATTCTTTTTTATACGTCCATTTGTATCTATAAGATCTGGTACATTTGAAATTTTTATAACTTTTAGAGGCATAGAATCATCTAGAGATATGAAATCCTGACATACATACAATGCAAATATATACGAATGAGCTCCTTTATTCCTCTGTTGTAAAGGGTTAATCCAATAGGCAAAATAATCTATTTTATTGATAGATATAACATTTTGCCTAATATCGTCATCAAGATATATTTTATTAAGATTATATTTAAATGTAGATTTTATAACATCATCCATAACTTCAATAGTCTTAATAACACAAATTATTCACATCAATTAGAATATAATTATTGCATTTGATGGTCTTCACATGAGAAGAAAACTCTTCCTGTAAGAAACTTACAACCTCGTTGAAAATAGCATTTCCCTCTTCAGTCATATTACAAAGTAAATCATTGAAGAACTTCAGCCTATTCTCTCTTGCTGTTTTCGAATTAGACTGACTGACACAATTAAGCGCATACTCTCTAAATGCTCCACAGTCGTAATTTGATGGGTAAATATATTCCTGATTACTGATGAAAACTAAAATATTGTACTGAAGTTTTAGAACATCTATAGGAATGTCTATATGTTCATTAACAAAGCAAAAAAGAGTATAAAAATCGTTTTTCTGTTTATATCTTGTCTCATTTATGGGTTTAATTTGATTAAGTACAGAGATCCTGTTAATAGTTTTTTCAAAACACTGATATACTTCATTTGATTTTTCTGCCGGGATGATCTGTTGAAACAAATCCTCTACTGCTACTCGTTTATCAGTAATGCCTTTAAATAAATATGCAACAATTTCCTCAATAAGCCCCCGATCATTCATTCTGATTTTTGTTTTATCAGTAAAAATATCTAAATCTATAAGCGCTTGTAAATCCATAATTTTATTAACAAGATTTAAAAAGTCAGAGTCGTGATAATAAGCATGATTTACTTCCGCAGGATTTAAATGGACACCTCTCTTATTAACCAAATAGAAGAGTTCCTCTTTGTTTTCCCCCTTACTTTCATTAAACTCTCCAACCTCTATTATGTTTAACTTATACTCCAAATATGAACTAGAATTAGGAAGGTCTTTAAAATATCTTTTTTGAGAATCTGATATTTCATTTTTATAATATTTGAATATGGTAATAGCACGCTGCTGCCCATCTAACATTTCATAATTATTATCAGATGTTTTAAACAAAAAGAAGCTGGGCAAAGGATAACCTTTTAAAATAGAATCAATCAATAACCTTTGATCTTTAGGAGACCATATAAAATTTCGTTGATATGATGGGTGTAAATCGATACTCTTATGATTTATCATTTCTATCAATTGTTCAATAGAATATTGAGTATTACTGTATTTCATAACTATAATTAGATATTATTGGGGTTAATATATAATTTTCTTCGGCTCAATTTTCTGACCTATGCGTGGACGTTTTTTAGTAGGGCTAGGAACTTCACGCTCTTCATCAAGTGATTCCGGCTCATCTTCTAAAGAATCTGGCTCCCCATCAATTTCATTGATAGGTGCATCAAAAGCGAGGAATATTTCTAAAAACGCAGTTTCTGTGTAGAAGTAATTGGGATTATCAATCAGTTTGTCTTCCATAAAATGAAGCCCCCAATTAATATATTCTTCCATCGTATCCATCAGCATATCTACTGCGTTACGGAGAGTTATTTCGCCTTTCTCAACAGCGATGAGATCGATGTCGGTCTTTGCAACCAAGGCAGCAAATATATACTCACGAAGCTTAGGATATGGTTTGCGCCCTTTTACAGAATCAATGTTTCCCCAAAACTGGATTGGCTGTCCCAACCCTTTCAATTTGCTGCTGTCAGGATTTAGAGGTCTCCGTTGGTCATAGTACAATCCGATGAAGAATGCTACTATTATAATCTCATAACCAGCTCCAAATATTTTTCCACGAGCATCACGTAAAGATGTTGCTCCTTTGGAGTATTCACAGAAGTTCTTTACTACATTATCTTCATAGCGAATTTCCCAATGAGGGTTTCTTTTCGCCCATGCATCATATAATTTCTCTGTAGCCATATTATTTAACTTTTGAAATGGTCGTTTGGATTGTTGATAAATCAAGGACATCATATCCATCCTCTTTCTTGATACGATATACTGAGCATGTTAGCTCATTTATCTTTTCTTCATTCAATACGGCATGGTCACCTTGTTTTATCAACAAATCTTTAGTTACGATTATGCATTGTTTATCAATCTTGTCAATAATGTTATAGAATACATCTTCTTTGACATCGCCAAACGATGAGGTTGGCGCATCGAAGATCAAGGGGTAATCCTCTTCGCGTTTTAATGTCGTGATGTTTGATATCGCAAACAATACAGACATATACATTGTTGTTTTCAATGCTTGATTTGGCTTTGCAATGATGGTGTCATTTGAACTATATAGTTTAATCTCAGCCCTTCCGTCCATCTTGCGTACAATTTTAATAAGTCCGCGGAAATCATTTTTATTAAGTATCTCCATGTAATAGTTAGCCTTTTCTTCAAGCATTTCCAAAAAATCTTGGATATTGCGCTCCTTGGCATTCGTGAATGCTTCAAGAATCTTATTCAGCGCAGTATGTACACGTTGGTAAATCTTGATGCTGGTGTTATCAGTTTCAATCTTTGAATATTCTTCTTCCAAGTTCTTGATTTGGGATAGCTTTGTTTCAAGATCTTTTTCTAACTCTGCAGCTTTTACTTCGGCTCGACTCTTTTTTTCCGAAAATCCTTTGAAGTCCGAAAAACTTACCTCCAACATTTCCTCTGTTAAGCCTTGGGATTGAAGCAACAAACGTGCTTTTTCATCTTCGGCTTCTTGCAATTCATTCTTTAATATCTGCAACTCTTGTTTGCGTTTTTGAATGAAGGCTAATCTATCTGCAATATCTGTTGCAATTTGAGCAACCCATTTTTCTGCATCACCACCCATTTGAATTGAGCGTGTGCGCAATTCATCAATGTACTCGTTAGGAAATAAAGGTCGCGTCTCTTCTATAGTTAATTTCTTATGTGCTTCTTCCTCAACCTTTTGTAGATATTGTTTCAACTTAGCTACCATAAAGTTATAAGCATCAGATCCTTTCGGTGCTGGGCGACCACATACTTTGCAAACTTCTTCATCAATCATTTCTTGCATGGTATCTTTATCAGGCAAGTTCCATGGAAGTGGGGCAACGCCATTCGCAAGTTTTTGTATTTGCTCAATTGCTTCATGTGCCCCTTTAACCTTGGCTTTTTCTTCTATGTCTTGTTTTTCAAGTTTGCGTTTCTCTTTACTTAATGCAGCAACTTTTCCTTGATACTCATGGAGAATGGGTAAGAAGGATCGCAGAATCCAATAGTCGTCTAAAAGACTAGTATTGTAGTCAATCTCAATAAGCGCGTTTAATCGATTGATATCTTCTTTTTTCTTTACTATCCTCTTTTTGATGTCCTCATATTGCTCACAGGCCCCTTGATTACGCTCAAGTACATCTAAGCGAGTTGAATAATCTTCAATGGCGCTTTTTTGAATTCTAATATCTTCATTTATATCATCACGTTCCCTCTTTGCCTTGGCAATCTCTGCTTGTAACGCTCGCGCTTGCTTTGATGCTTTCTCATCGTTCTTCAGTTCTCGATCTACTACTTTCTGTGCATCTTCTTCAAAATGAGACGTAAGCTCTACATACTCTTGAAATTTTCGAACTTCCGAGAATGTATCTACTAAAGATTTGAGTGCAGATTCACCATTAAAAATATTCAGTTCTGTCTCTCCTTTGAATAGACAATATTTACGCACAATAGCATCAAAACATCTCTCCAAGAGACGCCTACCATCAACACGTGATCGTTCCGACCCGAAATTTTCGATTCCATCAAATCGGTAATCATATACTTTTATTAAGCCGTCAGGTTTCTTCTCAAATTTGAAACTCTTGATTAACTCTTTTTCACCATCGTGGTCAAACTTTACCGCCACCATGACGACGTCACTCTCACCAACAGCTAATTCACTTTTTCTTTTCTCAGAAATATTAGTTGTTGATGTATCTTCCGTCGCTGTATTGAACAACCATTCTAAAGCTTCAAAAAAGGTTGTTTTTCCATCACCGTTATCTCCAAGGATTAGAGTAAGCCCAGGTGATAATACAATTTCATTTTCAGAGCCATAATAGCTTCGGAAATTCTGGATTTTTACTTCGCGTAATATCATATACTACTCTTTAAAAGGTTGTTAATCTCATTGTATATTTCCTTGTCAGACTTGCCATTATCCTTACCATATATGATTTTGGCAACAGTTTGCACGCAAACATTATCTGATCTCAATGCTTCATTAACTGTATCATAGTCCTCTGGAGAATATCCTCCATAACTAATCAACTTTGAATCTCTCAAGACAGATTGTAACATCCGATCTGAATTTGTAAGTGGTTTAGCCATAGTATTTAGTTATTAAAGATTGAAATTTCGTATTTTTTAAGATAGGGGTCTAGAATGCGCACTGATTCATGAAAGTTTTTAGATAATGACGCAAATTCCCTTACCCTTTTAAGTTCCCCAAGAATTAAACTTTTCTCTAAATTATATGTGTCTTCACTAAAATAGTCAGGCACAACAATCAAATCATGAATCACGGCATAGCGTTTGTCCGGGTGTAAACGCAAGACACGTCCACGGCGCTGTATGAATTGACGAGGATTTCCAGTACTTGAGCAGAATACGGCGAACTCACTTCTCGGAACATCAACCCCCTCATCAAGGCATTTCATGGATGTAAGAACATCAATATTTCCTTCTGCATATTCTTTTAGCATTTCTTCGCGATCATTGGATTCAGATGTGAATTGCCTAACCATAACATGCGGATGGACATCACGAACAATTGCAGTGTATTCATCGATTAGATGTTTATCCTCATCATCAATATTTATAACGTCACTATTATCATATATATCGTCTTCTAGTTCATATACATCCGCTTTTTGACCGCGTGGCTTCATTCCTTCTGGAACATAGATTAATGAATATTTAAGATTACCTTTTTCCTGCCATCTTTTTGTGATTATTTCGCGAAATGCTTCTTTTTTGTTTGCTGCTTTATGAATAATGCGTTTTCTCTTTAGAAGCAGGCGCATAAGTATATCTTGACTATCATCATCTGTATACCCCATGATTTTGGCTATCTTGGATGACACCTCTATATAATCAAGCATTTCAGAGTCTGTCAAATGGACTATATGTGGATAATAATAATACTCACATAATGCGCCATTTTGAATGGCCTGCTCCATAGTGTATGAGAATGTATACTCATTATCAGAGCAACCAAAGAATCTTTGCAAGGCTTCATTAGTTCCTGTATCAAATTGACGTTCAGGTGTAGCTGATAGTCCAATACGGCGCAAGTAACTAATTAGGTTCAACTTTTGCAACATAAGACCACTGCCCATGTTGTGTGCCTCGTCTGCTATTAATAATATCTTTTGGCGAGGGAATCCATTTAAGTCTTGAAATACAGTAGGTCTGCAAAATGATGAATATGTGGATATTATAATATAGGAATGTGTAGTGCTCTCTGTTGCTGTCATTTCCATCATTTTAAGGCCTGATATGTCGTGACGCCATCCGGGAATACGTGAGCATACTTTATAGATGTTTTTAAAATTAAATTTTCGGCACTCACGTTCCCATTGCTCGACTAATGCTATTGTCGGTACTAAAATAAGTGCTTTATAGTATCCATTTCTTTTGTATATTTCAAGTAGGCAATTAAGCGATGTGATGGTCTTTCCTGTACCAGTAGCCATAGCAAAGAGTCCCTTTTGCTTATTGGCTCTCCAATTTTCAAAAGCTTGAATTTGATAGTCTTTCGGAGCTGGATATGGAAAGCGCGGTTCTTCATCATGAACGTTTGTTACTATTGTCGTTTCTTCTTGGCGTTGAATAATCTCCGTTACTCGTTTGTGAGCCTTCTCCAAAATATGAAGGATTGAAGATGGCAAAACGGCATTACGTTTTTGGGATAATAATGAACATTCATCTTTTAGCAATTGAGTAAGTTCCTTTTGCCCGAACGAAGAGGAAATGGAAGTTTTTATTTTATCAGGACTTAGATACCTTACATTCTCATTGCCCCCATTGAAAGTGTTGTTGAATGTTTCTTCAATATTCATAACACGCGCCTTGTCTGTCCCGCCATCCCAATCGCAATAAGCAGATAGACTCTCAAGATTATCTATCAATGCGGATTTTGAGAAATTGCATGATCCGTCAAAAGCTACTTTATTTAAGCCATCAGAAAACACTCCACATTTTGTGTGTGATATACCAATTTCATTTCTTGGTGCAATAATCTTTATCTCAATCCGTTCATTTTGTATAAGCCAAGCTAAACAATCAAAGAAATGTTTGTCTCGCTCAGAAAGAGTAGCAATGATGTCAGATAAATTGGACAAGTCAAAAGCTGGCAAATACTTTTCTGTATGACCTCTATTTATTGCCTTTTTGTCTTCTTCAGAGAGAATATCGTTGATAACAAGACGCATCCTACCACCATTGTATAAAAAGACTGCAAAGCCATCAGATAGTACCGATATGGCAGAGGAAGCAAAGAACCCAAGCAATAAATCAAATTGGGTTGCATTACACAATCCTTCAGAGAAGAATCCGATAGGTTTCCATTCTGAGTCAGACGCATAACGTCTACTCTCAGGCCATTCTATGTCTGACTTTAACATGTGATTCTCTTTTATATAAAGCAATTCGCGCAAAAGGCATCGTTATCGTCGTCAGCGCCAAGGGAGTCAATGAGGCGGCAGCTTGCACCTTCGGCACGCTTCGCTTCTTGCTTCTTGACGGCATCGAGTTTTATTTGTCGTATACGTTCGGGCTTGATTAAGTCCGCAAGGCTTTCGTTTTGATTCCAAGTGTAACCGTCTTTTTCAAACTCCATTGCTTTTGCATAGAGGTCGGGGTGTTGCTCATATAGCCAGATCCATTCAATCTTCTGTTGGAAGAAGCAGAAATAGCACCCAGAGCGGCTACGATTATATGTTCCTTTGTGACCGTCTACTTCAAAAGGTATTGGGTTATAATATGCAGGGATTCCGACACCACTTTCTTCGAGAATACGGAAGATATCTGCTTTCACGAGTACGTCGTCATTGTCAATCAATGGAAATTCGTCCAACATGCCGACAGGGCAATCGGTTCCACGCAAACACTCGAAGACTATTTTATTGAACAACTTGGTGTCGAAGTCGAGGAGTGCCGTTAATTTCTTGTGATAGAAAAAATCACGAGTTATGGGTCTCTCCACTATCTTCATTACCATTTCCAATTGCGATGCCGGCGTAAACTCTTTATATTTTTCTACAAGTTTAGATAGATTGTCATTCCGAAGTACGGTATTTATTACATCCACACTCCATATATTCCTTCGGAACGGAAAAATGGATTGGATATTTGGCTTGGTTGATACATATCCCTCTCTGTCTTCATCTCCGCGAATGCCTACATATGAAATAGTCGGAATATTGCCAACAAATTTCTCCATCTCTTGGAGTTTCATCTTCTGTGTACACCAACGCTGTTGCGGAGAAGGTAAGAAGTTTCCAGCTGCTTTAAGGAAGTGCTCAAACGGAGTTGGTTCAGGGCTTCCTTCTGCTGCACGCAAACGCGTAATACCGCCGAGATATGTTTCAAGGCGATTGATCAACAACTCAGTCTCAGCCAATTCACAACCTGTATCCGAATTGTAATACTCCACTTCCAAATGTGGGTACTTGTTCTTCATATAGATTGCCAAAGCGGCACTATCTTTACCTCCTGATATTCCTAATACGTGACGAACTTTCATTATTTGATTCTATCATTAAGCAGTTTTAATAATACACAAACATCCATCTCTGTGTCTCCGGAAAGATACTTGGAAATGTTTTGTGCGACTTCATCAGCATCCGACTTCTTCGATTGTGGCAAACGGAATGTCTTTTTGCTGACACTTGCACCCGACGTCGAAACGAAATCAATGTTGTACGCCTCATCCGAAGATGATGATGCAATGTCAGACAGTTCGGTGTAGTGCTCCAACTCGCTAAAGAGATGCAAAAGGTTGTTGATAAGTAGTGCCTCTTCTGAATCTTTTAGACTATCTATGCGCTTGTCAAATACCACCAATCCGATCTTTGCATAAAACTCCGTCTTATTTGTTGATGGGGCAAGCAATCGATCAAGGAATGACTTTGTCTTAGTTGTTAGAATTGCCTTATTGATATTCTTGTAACGAGCATCTAACAACGGCTTATACTCATCGTATTCTTCCGGTAATCCAAGATGTCTTACAACAGTTTGTTCTATACGGCATATATAGTTATAATAGCAGTTGTTCAACTCTTGGCATGCTTGCTTAATCAACCCAAGATATTGATCAAGAAACTCTTCGCGATTCAAGTCCTTATATCCAAACGCTTCCGGCAAATCTTCCAGGAATGTCTTTTGAGGGTCTGTCGCATTCAACAATACATCGCGGAATTTAGCGGTATAGGGACCATCAAACTTATAAGTATTCTTTGCATAATCATTCAATCCGCGAATATACTTGAAGAATGGTTTGGCTATTCCTATAAGACTTGCGCCCTGAATCTGAATATTTTCATCTTTCTGGAAGAACTGCCTATATTTCTTAAAGAAATCCACCTTTACTCCGGCCACATCGTATGCTTTCAGAGTGAAATCTCCAGGATGCTTTTGGAGAATCTCAAATACTTCCTTGTTAACATTTAGAATGAAACGTCCTTCAGTATATAACGCAAAGTCTTGCTGTTTGATATACAAGAATATGGGAATCCAAAAATCTATAACACCTTGCTTTAACTTGAACGGAGAAGATTTGAGAATAGATATCAGTTCCGTTAATTTGCATGGCTTTTCTGTACTACCGGCTACAAATTCGCAACATACATTCCATAGAGCACGTACATTCTCATTCTGTGGCTCACCTAAGTAGTATATACCGTCATCTCCTCGCCGGTGCATTCCCGTCTCTTGAAGAAGCGTATAGTATATTGTTTTCTCCGGCGGGAAAGCCTCTTTCCTAAAGCCCAAATCTTCTTTATCTGCATTATTCAAAATAGCGTCAAGCAGATTCACACGAGCCGAAGAAATGGCGGAACTTAATTTATGACGGTTAAACAGTTCGTTACGCAAAATAGGCGCTTGAGGATAGATGTCATTACAAATCAACGATAATCGGTGAGTAAGATCGCGATGACTTCTGATCGCTATTTGTTCAGCATTATATACCCATACAACACTACTACTATCAAATATTGTATCATTCAATGCTGTATTCAGTTGCTCTGTTTCGTAGTTCAGAATATTTTGCACCTCGTTGGCTGCTACACGGTCATCCATTACAACCTTCTCCATAAGATATTGTAATTTCTTTATCTCATGAAGATGTTTAATGATGTCATCAGTATTCTGGAAGAATGCATACAGAATAGCTTTCTTGTTTGCATTCGAGATTTGCTTAACATCCGTTAGAGAAGCACCGGTCGGGAATATTAGATTAACGTAACCATCAATATCGTCTTTCGGGTCTGTGACGATGGGAGTATTGGATATCACAAATTGGAAGTACCTCGGAGTGCCTGTCTTGTAATATGATTCTAACGCAAGCATTGCCTTTTGATGCACGTACTTCTCTATGTTATCTACAGTCAGAACCGGACGAGGTACAACGGCACTTGCATGAAATAACGCTTCTTCTATATTGATGTCTGTTCCCTCAAACAAGATGTACTGTTTCTTATATGCTGCAAAGCGTATAATTTTCAGAGATAGTAATTTCTCGATATATGACTTCGCATCAGATATTCCCAATGCTTTCTCTGCATAAGGAATAAGCAATCCGTCATCAATAGTTATCGACTTGCAGAACAAACTGAGTAGACTGATAGTCTTAATTATCGCCAAACATGCCTCAACTTCTTCCCTCTCACTTATTATTCCGCTTGTTACGCGATCTACTGCTATTCGGATTGCTCGCCAATCCATGGAATCGGCATTGGCTTCCGAAAGATAGGTGTAAAAGTTGTATGTGATATAATCAAATACCTCTGCCAAATTGTAAGTGCGATTATCCGAAGGCTTAAATGCTCTTAATGAATAGCGGTCGGTTGCTTCCAAGAAAGAGAATAGTGTTCGCTCGTTTTGCCCATAGCGTTGCATGGATAGTGTTAAGCAAACAGATGAAATCGGATCAAGAGGATACAATGTATGGGCACTTCCATATTTTAATTCCTCCGACACAATCTTGTATTGCTGTGCTAAACTTAATAAGAATACGTAATTATTCTTTGCTATCAAAGATGGTTCTGCAATCTCTTTTTCTAACCGACTGGCTGTCAATTGCAACAGTTGCTCAATAGGTTCAACGAATACTATCTCTTTAAAGCGTCCTTTTACCTTTGTCCATTCATTACGCTGCGCATCAGTCAACTTGTAGGAATATGAACTAAAGTTTTGATGCAAGGTGGTAAGAAGAATGGTATTACGCTTGGGAGCATTGATATATTCGGCTAACTTCTGCAAGAAGTACAATTCCTGTTCTGGATTGTTGGCTGCGGCATGTTCCAAGATCTTTCCAAACTCATCAATAACAACAAATAAGAACTTGCCGGCTTTGTGGGCTGCTTCATATTTCTTGTTAAGTACCGTCAGAATTTCATCTGATGTCGCATAATCAGCCAAATCAAGTTTTGCAGCCAGCAAAGAAGACAATGAAGCATAATCGCCAACAATATTCAGGAACTCAAACTTTTCAACACCAAACACGTTGTGATTCTCAACAAGCACGGAGGTCTGCTTCAATAGATCACGCTGAAGGGCTGCAAGAAAGCTGGATTTACCTGTGCCGTATGTTCCTATAATCGTAAAGGAGTGAATACCATCATGAAACGATGATACAATGTTACCCCAAACGTTCTTAGTGTTAGGCGTTACGATATATTGAAAATCATCGGTTATACCGTGTTCTATATTTACAGAAGGAATGTAACTCATCTTTGGGCGTAATAATTTTTCAATACTTGATATTTGTCAATATCGTCCTTTAGGAATTGGATGTTGCGTATTCCGCTATTCTCAGTGTAGTGGTACAAATCGCTATGTGCCTTCTCAATCTCCCGCACTATGTTTGTAAAAGCTGGTACTGACATGCAGAATGTGAGTGCTAATTCTTGTATCGCATCAAACGACATCGTCGCATCATTCTCACCTTTTGAATCAAGAATTGCATATAGAATGATATTGGAATCTAACGTCGAAGAGGATGTCTCATTAAATGCAAATGTTTCCTTGTCAACTCTTCTGAGCAGATTTAGATTGATTAGCAGAGCAGAGAAATCTTCCATAGCCAACATGTTATCTGGTGCAATATAGTTTTTCAATAATACACCCATATCCTTGTTGACTGTGTTGGCATTATAAACGTTTTTCTGCTCAGGAACATTACATTTGCGCTTGATGTACGTGTCAAGAGATGTTTTGTCAAACTCTTTTTTCTCGCGCTGGTAATCTGTGAATAAAAGGTTGTACAAACTGGCAACTTTGGCGTGAACTAAACTATAATGTAAAAGCCAAAGGGTATTCACATCCTCGATAAAGCAATCACAACCACTCTCTTTGGCAAAAAGCAAATCTGCCAATGCTGTTGGTTGATCATTAGCCGTCAGACCAAACGCCTTTAACCAAAAGCGGATAGAGGCAACCATATTCTTTCCAACGCCGAGCCTTACGACAGCATCTTCATCAAGAAAAGAATGTCCCTCTTTCAAATAGTCATATCCTTTCTTCAGCCATAAAGACTTACAATAAAAGGATTCATGTCCTGAAAAGCTATATCTCATGTTGTTTTAATTATCTCATATTCATTCGCGCACATCTATGCATGCTCGAATCTGTCAAAACAAGCGTCAATAAACGCCGATTATATGTAATCGTACTATCACCTCGATGGAGAAAATCCATTAAGGACAATAATACGCTACAAAGTTACAAAAAAAATATCAAAAAAGCAAATGAGGATAGCGGATTTTAGGAGAAATGGGGAGGAAAAGTGAAAAATTTAACGAGAAGAGGGGTTTGGCGCAAAAAATGAGAGGGAAATTTGGAAAAATTGACAGGAAAGTATTGATGTGCAGATAGAATCTGCACGGAATGGACGGAGAGGCTCGCTCATGAAATCGCGAGGACAGGACACATAAAACTCGGCATCGAAAATGCCGAGCACATAACACCCTAATCTAGCGGTCACAAAAATGTGACCGAGATGCAAAATAATGCTCTGTGGAAAGGGCACCCCACTGCACGTTGATTGCGGGGAACCCGCTGCGCACCGAGAGCCGGACAATACACCAGTATACCCCGCTCACAATGATGTGAGCGAAATGCACGATGTGAGCAATGGGCACCCGCATAGCATGCGGGATAATGGACGACGTGGGCGATGGAGACATATAGTGGCTTTTATCGCCCTTTTACTCTCGGTCGGCTTGGTCTCCCCGACCGCCTTCCCTTTTCGGATTGCCAAGTCAAGGCAATCCTCCAGGTCGATGCCGGCGGCTCTGGGGAGCCGATGTCTGAATACTATTCTTTACCCACAAGGGGTACGATTATTTCAGACGCAATGGACAAAGAAAGGATGAAGGAGACCTACATGGAATGCAGGGGAATGGACGACGTGGGGAAAATGAAAAGCGAGCGCCTGAGCGCCCGCTTTCGAGAATCAACCTCTAATGTAGAGGTGGACGGGAGTGCCACGTTGGAAGGCTTTCTTCAAGCGTTCGTAGAGACGTTGGTAGGTGGCAGCCGATTGGGTAACAAGACCCGGAAGGGCAAACTTGCCAACGATAATCTCGCCGTGGGTGCTAGAGAGAGCTCCATCACCGTGGCGGAAAGGGCTGGGAATGTTCCATTCCCCATTTGTCATTTGACATTTATCATTTGTGATTTGATATTCTCCAGCAGGGAGATGGAATCTCGGATGTTCGACCGTATCACAGACACGTTGGCGATTGATGTACAGATGGCCATCTATTCCCCAAGGCTTATGTTCTTGACGTACTATTACAATTTCCATACTTTTGACTTTTTACCTCGCGTTCGGCAGCAAGATTGCACGAACCAAACCTCTCTGCTATTTGGTAAAGGCAACTTGCGCCTCCGCTCTCCCCAAAAATTAGAAATTTTCGGGGACCCTATTATTAAACAAGTAAACATAATATTCGCCGACATCCTTGAAGCCGGAGGGGAGTTGGTGGCGAACGAGTTGCGGGAGGCGGTCACGGAGCTGAAGGAAGAGTTTCTCGCCGGGTTTGTCTTGGTCGGGAAACATGTGGAGATTGAGACCTCGGAGCGGTTCAATATCCTTATCCTTGAGGAGCGTGGCACTCGGTATAGCAATCGCCTTGCGACCAGATGATAGCATCGCCCAACAGTCGGAGCAACCTTCGGTTATCCAGAGTTCTTCCCCCAGTTGTAAGTAGCGAAGGATCTGCAAACCATAGATATGGCAGTTGGAGCCAATCGGGTAGCGGAATCTGGGTTTATCTTCCGTTCCGAGATAGCGACTCTGCACACTCATCAGGCGACCGTCGATGTCGTAATACGGGATGAGTAGCGAGGGTGCATCGTAGAAGGGTTTGCCGTAACGCCAACAGGGAGCTGGCCATGCGATAGACGATAGTCCGCACCACGCTATAACGCGTTCGTCCAGATGGCGCTGCTCAAAGAGGAAATGGCGGGCTTCGTCGTTCAGGATGCGGGGCTGGACGAGGGTTGAGAGCCATTCGAGGTCAACCTTGAATGTACGATTTCTTAGCCCATAAGGGGCACGATTATCTGACGATTTACCATTTACGATTTGAGGAGGACGGATGACATCCGTCACAATAGACGACGTACCATCGAGCCATTTGAGAGCATCCAAGAAGCCACAGCCGCGGACATGACGGACGAGGTCGATCACTCCGCCGTGGGCGTCGCAGACATAACAACGATACCGGTTGGTATGGGTGTTGAAGGTAAGCGACGGACGACTGTCGTCATGGAAGGGACAAAGGGCTTTGTGGCGGTTGACGTGCAAGCCGAGGCGAGCGGCAATATCCTCGATGGGCGTAGATTCCAACCGGTCAATAACATTTTTATCAATCATGACGCGCCTCCTTTCTTCGTTTTGCGGAAGGTGTTACGGTCGATGATCTCGATGACGCGGAGTTTCTTCCAGCGGTTGATGAAGACCTTGTCGGGCGTGACCTTGCCTTGCTTCTCGATGAGGAGGTTGAGCTGCTCACGTGTGAAGGTTTCCGTCAGTTGGTCGAAGAGGTTCTCCTTGGGTCCGGGTTTCTGCTCGGCTTCACGTTTGGCGTTCAGTTCCTCGAAGCGCTTGCCCCAACGATCGAGCATGTTCTGGAGGATGTACTCGGCCATGAAGAGGTAGATTTGTTTGACACGATGTCGGATAATATCCGACCCAATAGACAAAGCCTCATTGCTCGCGGGGTTAGCCGCGAGAGCTGAACAGTCCAACTGGTAGAGGTACTGGCAGAGGGCGGCGATACGGAAGGCAGAGACGGAGGAACGCTTGCGGAAGACGTCGAGGGCTTGACTGCCGCTAAGCGTGGCCTCGTTACCCTTGCCGCGTACCCATTTGCAGACGGTCTTGTCGAGCC